>Ga0207428_10003448_pt1 | contig 15356 bp, 14 predicted proteins | sample RhiMethybrSRZTD1_FD_187600 | JGI IMG/M metagenome (GOLD analysis project Ga0207428, IMG submission 187600) | Populus rhizosphere microbial communities from Tennessee, USA - Rhizosphere MetaG P. TD hybrid SRZTD1 (SPAdes) (version 3) | ecosystem: Host-associated > Plants > Roots > Rhizosphere >...
TCGGCCCCTCGGCGCGCGTGTTCATCTGGGACACGTTCTTCGACGGTCGCTTCACGAACAGCGAGATCGAGCTCGTCGCCGCGCACGAGTTCGGCCACGTGGCGCACCGCCACATCTGGAAAGGCCTCGCGTGGTCGCTGCTGCTGACGCTGCCCGCGTTCCTGGTAGTCGAGGTGGCGACGCGCCGTCGCGGCGGGCTGCAGCGGCCGGAGCTCGTGCCGTACGCCCTGCTCGTGCTCGCGCTCATCGGGCTCGTGATCACGCCGTTGGGGAACGCCGTTTCGCGCCGCTACGAGGCCGAGGCGGACTGGTCGGCGCTGCGGGCGACGCACGACCCGGGCTCGGCGGAGAGCCTCTTCCGCAAGTTCACGCGCTACGACCTCGTCCAGCCGAACCCGCCGCTCTGGTCGTACCTGATGCTCGACAACCACCCGACGGTCGTGCAGCGAATCGCGCTCGCGCGCGCCTACCGCGAGCGCGCCCGTTAGCTGTCGTTGCCGGGCGGCGTCTCGGGGAGGTTCCGGATGCCCTCCCGCGACGACCACTTCGACCACGAGTCCTGCATCGCGTCGAGCAGCTCGCGCATGAAGCGGGTCGACATGTTCACGCGCGCGACGACCACGCCCGGGACGTCGCCCTCCTCGACCTCGTGGTCGATGCGCGCGAACGTCAGCGTGAACTCGTAGTCCGAGAAGCTGATGTTGGCGAAGTTCGAGTAGACACCGGCGAGGTTCTCCGGGTCGAGGTGAATGTTGAGCTGGCGCTCCTGGCCTTCGTCTTCCACAGGGCCACGATACTACGGGGGTGCTCCGATCGCCCGGCGCCCGCCGAGTCATCTACGCCATCGCGGTTCTCGTGGCCGTGGTCGTGGGCGGCACAATCGCCTTCCACGAGTCGCTGGACGAGACGTGGGTGCAGTCCGTCTACCGGACGATGGTCACCATCTCGCTGGCCGGCCTCGACACGGTGCCACGCAACGACGAGGCCCGTTTTGTCTCGATCGTGCTCGTACTGGCGGGCATCACTATCTTTGCCTACATCGCGACGGTGCTTGTCGAGGGCATCGCAGGAGGCGTCTTCACCGGCGCGATCGCGGAGCGGAGGAGGCAGCGCGAAATCGAACGCCTGAGCGACCACTACATCATCTGCGGCTACGGGCGCGTGGGAAGGCGGATCGCGGCCGAGTTCCGCGACGAAGGCGTGACCTTCGTGGTGCTGGACTTCAGCCCCGATGCGATCAGCGCGGCGCGCGAGGCCAACGTCCTCTACGTCGAGGGCAGCGGCACCGAGGACGAAGACCTGCGCGAGGCGGGGCTCGAGCGCGCGCGAGGGCTCGTCGCCTCGTCCGACTCGGACGCCGACAACCTCTACATCACGCTGTCGGCGCGCAACGCGCGGCCCGAGCTGCTGATCGTCGCGCGCGCCTCCGACCAGGACGCCGCCAAGAAGCTGCTGCTCGCAGGGGCCGACCGCGTCGTGCAGCCGTACTCGACCGCCGGCAAGGAGATGGCGAAACTGGTGCTGCGGCCGCAGGTAGCAGCGTTCCTGGACATCGTCTCGACGAGTGGCGGCCCCGACCTGCTGTTCGAGGAGATCGAGGTCAAGGAGACCTGCGCCCAGGCGGGGAAGACGATTCGTGACATCGGCATCCGCGAGCAGACGGGCGCGATGGTCGTCGCGCTGCGCAAGCACGACGGCACCTTCGACGCGACACCGCAGCCGGACGCGTCGCTCGAGGTCGGCGACGTGATGATCGCCGCAGGAGCGCCAGACGAGCTCCGTCTCCTCGAGGAGCTGTTCGCCCCCACGGAAGCCCTTGCCTGACTCCGTCGCGCGGCTGGAGGCGCGCCTGACCGAGCTCGCGGGCGCGCCGGTCGAGCTCGAGCGGCCGAACGACCCCGAGCACGGCGACTACGCGACGAATGTCGCCATGCGCCTCGCGCCCGCGCAGCGCCGCTCGCCGCGGGAGCTCGGCGAGGAGGTGGCGGCGAAGGCCGTCGAGCTGGACGAGGTCGAGCGCGCGGAGGTGGCAGGGCCCGGCTTTGTCAACCTCTGGCTCGCGCCCGCGTGGTTCGGCGAGGCGCTCGGCGAGATCCTCCAGGCGGGGTCCGGCTTCGGCGCGGCGTCCCCGGAGCATCGCCAGCGCATCCAGGTCGAGATGGTCTCCGCGAACCCGACGGGGCCGATCACGGTCGCCTCGGCGCGGAACGGCGCGATCGGCGACTCGGTCGCACGTCTGCTCGAGTTCGCCGGCCACGAGGTCGAGCGCGAGTACTACTACAACGACGCTGGCGCCCAGATGGAGAAGTTCCGCGACTCCGTCGAGGCGATCAGGCGTGGGGAGGAGCCGCCGGAAGACGGCTATCGGGGCGACTACGTCCGCGACCTCGCGGCGCAGGAGGGCGACCCGGTGCCGCCGATGCTGGCGCAGATCGAGGCGTCGCTCGAGCGGTTCCGGATCCACTTCGACTCGTGGGCGCTGCAGAGCGCGCTCGAGCAGCGCATCGGCGAGTTCCTGCCCCGGCTCGACACGTTCGAGAAGGACGGTGCGGTGTGGGCGCGCTCCTCCGCCTACGGCGACGACGACGACCGCGTGCTGATCCGTTCCGCCGAGCGCGGCGGCACGCCGACCTACCGCGCCGCGGACGTCGTCTACCTCGCCGACAAGCTCGACCGGGGCTTCGACCGGGCGATGTACGTGCTGGGCGCCGACCACCACGGGACACGCCGCTGGTACGCGGCGATCGCGCAGATGCTCGACTACGACCCCGACCGCGTCGAGGTGCTGCTCTACCAGCTCGTCCACCTGACCGAGGGCGGGCTGCAGAAGCAGATCTCGAAGCGGCGCGGCGACGTCGTCTTCCTGGACGAGTTCGTGGACGAGGTCGGCGTCGACGCGGCTCGCTGGTTCCTCGTCAACCGCGGCCCCGACCAGACGATCGAGATCGACGTCGACCTCGCGGCGGAGCGGTCGGAGAAGAACCCGGTGTACTACGTTCAGTACGCCCACGCGCGCATCGCCGGGATCCGGCGCAACGCGGGCGACGCGAAGGTCTCCGCGGAGGTGCCGGCCGGGCTGTCCGCGGAGGAGCGGGACCTGGTGAAGCGCCTCGCCGACTTCCCGGCGATTGCGGCCGAGGCTGCCGAGCGGCGAGGACCGCAGGCAATCCCGACGTACGCGATCCGGGTCGCGGACGACTTCCACCGCTTCTACCACCACCACCGCGTGCTCGAGAGCGAGGCGGAGGCGTTCCGGCTCGGGCTCTGCGTCGCGACGCAGACCGTGATCGCACGCTGCCTCGACCTCGTGGGGGTGGAGGCGCCCGAGCGGATGTAGGATCGCGGCCGATGGCTCAGGCGTCCGTCGAGGAAGGACGTACCGGGAACCGCCCGGACCGCAACCTCGCGCTCGAGCTAGTCCGCGTCACGGAGGCCGCCGCGCTCGGCGCGGGCCGGTGGATCGGCCGGGGCGACAAGGAGGCCGCCGACCAGGCCGCGGTCGATGGCATGCGCGTAATCCTCGACACGGTCACGATGGACGGCGTCGTCGTGATCGGCGAGGGCGAGAAGGACGAGGCGCCGATGCTCTTCAACGGCGAGGAGGTCGGCGACGGCAACGGGCCGCCCGTGGACGTCGCGGTCGACCCGCTCGAAGGGACGCGCCTGACGGCCAAGGGCCAGCCCAACGCGATCGCGGTGATCGCCGTCGCCGAGCGCGGGACGATGTTCTTCCCCGGTGCCGCCGTCTACATGGACAAGATCGCGACGGGCCCGGAGGCGATCGACGCCGTCGACATCGACGCGCCGCCGCGCGAGAACGTCGCGCGCGTAGCAAAGGCGAAGGGCCGGCGGCCGAGCGAGGTCTCCGTGGTCGTGCTCGAGCGCGGCCGCCACGAGGCGTTGATCGACGAGCTGCGCGAGACCGGCTGCAAGGTGCACCTGATCCCGGACGGCGACGTGGCGCCGGCGATCGCGGCCGCGCAGCCGGCGACCGGGGTCGACCTCTTGATGGGGATCGGCGGCACTCCCGAGGGCGTGATCGCGGCCGCCGCGCTGAAGTGCGTCGGCGGCGGCGTGCAAGGAAAGCTCTGGCCGCGGAACAGCGAGGAGCGCCAGGCGCTCGTCGACGCCGGCTTCGACCTCGACCGCGTACTCACGACCGACGACCTCGTCTCCGGCCAGGACGTCTTCGTCGCGGCGACCGGCGTGACCACCGGCGCGCTGCTCCGGGGCGTGCGCTACGTGAGCGGCGGCGCCGTCACGGACTCGATCGTCATGCGCTCCCGCAGCGGCACCGTCCGCCGAATCGAGGCGACGCACGCGTTCGACAAGCTCGAGGCCCTCAGCGGCCGCGAGTACCGCTGACCAAGTAACAGTCTGTTACAAGCGCCTCGGAACCCGGCACGCCGCCTAGGGTTCCACCGCCTCCGACCAAGTAACAGTCTGTTACTAGTGGCTATCCGACGCTGGCCGTCTCCATCTCCGGGGCGTACATGCCTGTGCGCGCCGCGCCGTTCATCTTCGCGCGGTGGTAGTACGCCCGCTGTGCGGCTTCGACGTTCTCCGGCTTCCCGCCCCAGGCCTTGAGCGCGGGGGCCTGCAGAGCCCGGCCGTACGAGAACGACAGCTCCCACGGATGCGGTCCCAGCGCGTTCATCGCGTTCAGGTGCGCGGTCGCGTCCTCGTCGGACTGGCCGCCCGAAAGGAAGACGATCCCGGGCACCGCCGCCGGCACGTGCTTGTAGAAGCACTCCAGCGTCGCCTCCGCGACTTCCTGCACTCCGGCGCGGTCCGTGGCGTCGTATCCCGAGAGCACCATGTTCGGCTTCAGCAGCGTGCCGCGGTAGTCGAGCCGCTGGTCGTGCAGCTCGGTGTAGACCGCCTGCAGGACCCGGCCGGTCGCCTTCCTGCTCTCCTCGAGCGTGTGCGTACCGTCCTGGAGCACCTCCGGCTCCACGATCGGCACGAGTCCCGCCTCCTGGCACAGCGCCGCGTAGCGCGCGAGCGCGTGCGCATTCGTCCAGACGCAGTACTCGCTCGGCTTGTCGGACGCGATCGAGTACGTGGCGCGCCACTTCGCGAAGCGCGCGCCGAGCTCGCGGTACTCGTTCAGCCGGTCGCGCAGTCCGTCGAGCCCTTCGGTGATCGTTTCGTCCTTCGACAGAGCGAGCGGCTTGGCGCCCTTGTCGACCTTGATCCCCGGGATGATCCCCTTGCTCTCGAGCAGCTTCGGGAACGGCGTCCCGTCCTCGGCGCTCTGGCGGATCGTCTCGTCGAAGAGGATCACGCCGCTGATGTAGTCCTCCGCGCCCTCGGTTGCGAAGAGGAGCTCGCGGTACGCGCGACGGTTGTCCTCGGTCGACTCGGCCCCGATCGAGTCGAAGCGCTTCTTGATCGTGCCGTCGCTCTCGTCCGCCGCCAGGATTCCCTTACCCTCGGCGACAAGCGCTCGGGCAGTGTCCTCGAGTGAAGTCATCTCTCGCCTCCCGTTGGTCTCGCTGGGGTTGATTATCCCCGTTAGCGCGAGTCCGACGCGCTGCCCTGGATCAGGGACTGCACCGCGCGCAGCTCGGCCGCGGTCGCCGGCTGGATGCGGCCCGCGCTGACCCACCAGGCCGGGTGGATCTCGTTCCACCCGTGCTCGGTGTCCTCGACCCACGGGCCGACGACCTGGACCCGCGTGTCGACCTCGGGCAAGGCTACGCGCGAGCGGTCCTGCGGGATCAGCTCGACGACGAGGTTGCCGCCGACCCGCCCGTTGCCGTCGTCGAGGAGGCCGTCATAGGCCTGGTCGAGCCGGAGGTCGACGTGTACGTCGCCGTCGTAGTCCTCGAACTTGACCGCGCGCACCGTGCCGACGGCGACACGGCAGCGGCTCTTCACGACGAGGCGCTGCGGGTGGTAGACGCCGGCGAGCGGCGGGCCGCCGCGGCAGTACGGCGACACCGGCTCGGCATGTCTTCGGAGCGTGCAGGCGGCGGTGCAGGAGATGAGGAAGATCACGATTACGACCGCCGCTCGCCGCATCCAGCGAGCGTGCCTGGGGCCCGGCCCCAGCGAAAGTCGCTCTTTCGGCCCTGTTCATCCGAATCAGGGGCACAGCAAGAGTCGCACGCAAATGGGGATCTATAGGTAAGAGCCGGGCGACCGGAGCCCCGCCGGGGACTGGCGGCTGTCCGTCCCCAGCAGGTGGGGGGAAGTCGCCCGGCTTGCACTACTCTGCACGCCCCGAGCGGACAAAACACCTGGTCAGCCGTGGAGTTTGACTCTCCGCTCGGCCCTGTTTTCCTGTTTCTGACACCGGTGATCCCCGCTTGCGCGCGGGAATGCCTTCAGGCAAGGGCTAGAATTGAACGCGCGCGGACGTAGCTCAGTTGGTAGAGCATCAGCTTCCCAAGCTGAGGGTCGCGGGTTCGATCCCCGTCGTCCGCTCCAAAGGAACCAAGCCGAAACCCGCCCCGCCAGGCGGGTTTCGGCGTCTCATGAACGGTTAGCCAAACCCGTTCTGAGGGAGATGCCGGCGAACCCGGGACGCGGCTCCTATAGGTCGCGTCCCGGGCGTTGCGTCCGATCAGCGAACGACGACTGTTTCCTCCATCCAGGGATGGATCGCGCAGATGAACAAGTGGGTCCCCGGCGTCAGCGTGCTCGAAGGAATCGTCACCTCGCCGCTCGCCGGCATGAAGTTGAACGGACCGAAGAAGAACGTCGGCGGTGTCGGTGTGCCGAAGAGGATCTCGTTGAGCGGTGGCACGATCCCACCGCCGCCGAACTGGGTTACCTGGGTGAACGTGTGAGTCTCGCCGCCGCGATTCTCGACGGTCAGCGAGCTCCCTGCATTGACGTTCACCCGTGGCGCCGAGAAGTGCCAGGCGCCTGCGAACTTGTTCTGCTGCAGCTGCTGGATGAAGACGCCGAAGGGCGTCCCGCCGTTGCGGGTGCAGGCCGCTGGATCCATGAGAGCGACGTTGAACGACGGACTGCAAGCGTCGCTTGCGTAGATCTCGGACCGGTTCGCCGAGCCGGCCGGTGTCACCGTCAGGGCAACGACAGCCAGCGCGGCCGCGATTCCGCATTTCCTGTAGAGGCTCCCCAAAGAGGCCTCCTTTCTCCCTCGCGCCAACGATTCTCTCTTGTTGCCCTGGGAAGTCAACTCCCCGCCGCGCAATGCGGTCGCCCGCCTTCGTGTTCGCGATCGCCCCGCGGGTGTCCACTCAGAACTGATCCGGGATTCGATGCATCCACGGCAGGGGTCACGGCCGCACCCGCCGGCTAGTCAGTTCCAACCTCGAGCACGACCTTGCCGCGTTTCCCGCGGCCTGCGACTCGCTCGAACGCCGCCCGGACGTCCGTGAGCGGGAAAACCGAGTCGACCTCCGCGCGGAGCTCGCCTGCGTCCACGAGCGTTCTCAACTCCAGCAGTTGCTGGTGGTCGGGTGCGACGATGAAGTAGATCGCGCCCGGCATCTCCTCTGCGATCGTCACCACGCGCTCGCCAGCGGGGACCTCGCCGCCACGAGTGTCGAAGACGAGATCGACCGGACCGCTCTCCACGACCGCCGCGCCGGCGCGTCGCGCAAGCTGGACGGCGATGTGCCCAACCCCGCCGGAGGCACCCGTGACCAGCACCCGCTCGCCTCGGGCGAGCCGCCCGTGCACAAACAGTGCTTGCCAGGCGGTCAGCCCGCCCATCGGCAGAGCCGCCGCCTCGACGTGGCTCAGCCGCAAGGGCTTCGGTGCAAGCACATCGGCTGGGACGACGGCGTACTCGGCAGCCACGCCGTCGCGATCGAAAGGCGTGAGCGCATAGACCTCGTCACCGCTGCCGACGACGACCCCGGAAAGCTCGTAAGACGGAATCGCCGGCAGTCGATCGACCGGCCACTCCAGCTCACCGCGTGTAATCGCTGCCGCATGCACGCGCACCAGCACCTCGCCCGGCTCCGGCGACGGCGTCTCGATCTCCTCGACCTTCAAGCCGTCATCGTGCAGCCGTACCGCGAGCACACCGCTTCTCCCCTGCTGTCCCTGTTGGACTTCGTTCCTCAGGGGATCTTGCCATCGACCACCCTCCTGCTCGGAGGACTCGCCTGTGCGAGCGTCCCTCTTACTGGTGATGCGGGAGGCGCTCCGACGAGCCTAGGGCACGACCTCGAAGCTGAGCATCATCCCGCTTTCGTGGTGCTCGGCGATGTGGCAGTGCGCCATCCAGCGGCCCGGGTTCGTGACGTCGAGCAGGATGTCGACGGACTCTCCGGTGCGGACGAGCACGGTGTCCTTCCAGACGAGGTTCGGCTCGACGACGTCGTCGCGGGAAAGGATCAGGAAGCGGCCCGCGCCGTGCACGTGGAACGGGTGCGGCATCGGATGGTCGGAGTCCAGCTCGTTGACCAGGCGCAGCTTGACCTGGTCGCCGACTCGGAACGTCCAGTCGATCTGCGCGTTCTCCGCTCCCGTTTCGCGGTCGACGAGCTTCCAGCGCATGTTCGAAGGCGTCGTCATCCGGTTGACCTCGACCATGTCGTCTTCCCATTCGATGCCCTGCGCGGTGTCGTGGGCGTGGTCGGGTTCGCCGTGGTGGTGGCCGTGATGGCCGTGACCCTGATCGCCGTGGTCGTGGTGGCCGTGGCCGTGGTGCCCGTGTCCGCCGCCGGCCGGGACCAGGCTCTCGGGCACGAGCCGCATGCCGCACTTCGGGCAGCGGTCGGGCCGCTCGCTGGTCACCTCCGGGTGCATCGGGCAGACGTAGGTCGTGTCCTGCGCCGCGCCGCCCAGGTTCATCTCTGCCACGAACGCCAGCGTCTTGTCGGGCGCGGCCCGCAGGAACGGCTCCAGCCGCTCGCGTAGCTCGGACATGTCGCGGTTGCTGCGCGGGCGCGGGAACTCGTCGGCGTGAGACGGCTCCGGCGGCTCGTCGCTCACAGAGATCGAGGCAAGGCGGTAGGTCCGCTCGGGCGTGCGGTGCTCGAGCTGAAGCTCCCCGGCCTCCGGGAACAGGACGTCGACCACCACGCGCTCCGACGGCGCGAGCAGTACCTCGTCGACGAGCTCTTCGTGCTCGTAGTGCCCCGCGTCGGCGCCGACGAGCTTCAGCTGCGCCCCCGGCAGCGCGACGTTGAACACGCGCGTGTTGGCGGTGTTGGTGAGGTAGAGGCGCACGACCTCGCCCTGCCTGGCGTCGAGCCTCAGGTCGGGCTCGCCCGAGACGAGCATGACGTTGCCGAAGCGGCCCATCGCGACGTGAGTGGTCTCCTCGCCGAACGCAGCAATGCGGCCGTCCTCGATCAGGATGTCGTCGAGCGTCAGCAGCAGGTCGCGGTTCGCCGGCGGCCAGTAGTCGGGATCGCTCGGCGTGACCAGGATGTTCCCGTACAGCCCGAGCTCCTGGCCGTAGTCCTCGCGGATGTGCGGGTGGTACCAGTAGGCGCCCGGGTCGGGCACCTGCACCTGGTAGGCGAAGGTCTCGCCGACGGGGATCGGCGCCTGGGTGTCGTGCGTGCCGTCGTAGCGGTTCTCCAGGCGCAGCCCGTGCCAGTGGACGGTCGTGTCGATCGCGCCCCGGTTCGTGACGTGGACGGTGACCGTCGCACCCTGCGGGATCTTCAGCGTCGGCCCGGGGACCGAGCCGTTGTAGGCCAACATCTGCACCGTCGCGTCGCCGATCTGCTTCTTGACGGGGGCGATCTCGAGCCGAAACTCGTCCCCGTCGGCGAGCTCGACCAGTTCCGTGTCGCGCACTCCCGCGAGTGCCTCGATCTCGGCCATTGCTACGCGGCCTCGGCGTGCTCGCCCGCTTTTGCGCGCTTCAGTCGATCCCCGATCCGGTCCGCGATGAACTCGGCGTCGTTCTTGACCCATCCGATCAGCGCCGAGCCGCGCGTGTGCTGCCAGGTGAGGCCGAGGAAGTAGATGCCCGGAACGGCGGTGACGCCGCGCCGGTGGCGCAGCCGGCCGTCCTCGCCGAACACGGGCAGGTCGATCCAGGAGTAGTCGGGGCGGTAACCGGTAGCCCAGATGACTGCGTCCGGCTCCAGCTTGCTGTCGTCCTCGAAACGCACGGTTCGGCCTTCCGCGTCGACTGTGCGCGGCTTCAGCTCGACGCCGTAGCGCTGCTCGAGCTCGCGGGGACTCGAGCCGATCAGCGTCTCGCGCGTGCTGAGCCTGCGGCCGAGACGGGACTCGACTGTCACGTCGAGGACGCGTGCCTTCGTCAGCCACCAAAAGAGATCGCGGCCGAGCACGCGCTGCCGCAGCGGCTTCTGGCGCGAGCCGATCGAGAGCACGACGCGGTGGGTGACCGAGAGCTCCTTCGCGATCTGAAAGCCCGTGTTCCCGCCGCCCACGATGAGAACCGTCCACGGCAGGTCCTCCGGCCGGCGGTAGCGGACGGCGTGAAGCTGGAAGACCTCGCGTCCCAGCCGCTCGGCGAGGTCCGGGACGTACGGCGTCTGGAACGGGCCGGTCGCCACTACGACCTGGTCGGCGGTGATCGACGCGTCGCCGAGCTCGAGGCGGAAGCGGCCGTCGTCGCCGCGGTCGAGCTTCGTCACCTCGCTGTTCAGCTCGACCGGCAGCTCGAACGCCTCCGCGTAGCCCTCGAGGTACTCGATCACCTCGTCCCGGGTGGGGTAGCTGTCCGGATTGCCCGGAAACGGCACCCAGGGGAGCGCGCTGTAGCGGCGCGGCGTGAACAGGGTCAACGAGTCCCACCGCTCGCGCCAGGCGGGGGCGAGCTCCCCGGCTCGCTCCAGGATCACGAAGCGATGGCCCTGCCGCTCGAGGAACGAGCCGATCGCCAGCCCGGCCTGGCCCGCTCCGATCACGGCGACCTCGACGTGGTTCGTCATCGTGCTTTCAGTTCCCGCGTCAGCATCAGGCTAACCGCCATTGCCGTCCACGCGTTCCACTAGCGTCACTCCTCCCGTGTCTCAGCCGGAGCCCCTCAGCGGCAGCGCGTACCTCAGGCTTGTCGCGCTCGGAGCGGTGATCGGGATCCCGGCGGCGTTTCTCGCCGCGCTCTTCCTCGCGGTGGTGCACGACCTCGAGCACTGGCTGTGGGACAGCCTGCCCAGCGCGCTCGGCCACTCGGCCCCGCCGTGGTACCTCGTGCTCCTGCTGCCGCCCGCCGGCGCGTGCGTCGTCCTCCTTGCGCGGCGACTGCTCCCGGGGGACGGCGGCCACCCGCCGCTCGAGGGCATCGGCGGCGGCGCGACGCCGGCGTCGCATGCACCGGGGATCGCCCTCGCGGCGATCGGGACGCTCTCCTTCGGCGCCGTGCTCGGCCCTGAGGCGCCGCTGATCGCGCTCGGCTCGGTCGTCGGAATGGTGGTGGCGCTTTCCGGCGCGTTCGGGCAGCGGGAGCAAACCGTTCTCGCCACCGCCGGCTCGTTCTCCGCGATCTCGGCGCTCTTCGGCGGCCCGATCGTGGGCGGGATGATGATGGTCGAGAGCGGCGTCGCGATGGGCTCGGCGCTCCTCCCGGTGCTGATCCCGGGCTTCGTCGCGGCCGCGATCGGCTACGTGATCTTCGTCGGGCTCGGCACCTGGGGCGGCCTCCATGCGCAGAGCCTGGCCGTCCCCGACCTGCCGCCGTACAACGGGACCCACGTCTACGACCTTCTGGTGGCGATCGTCGTCGGCGTCGGCGCGGCGCTGATCGTCGCGCTCGTGCGCCGCGCTGCCTCGGATATCGCCGGACCCCGCTTCGACCGCCTTGGCCTGCCGACGCTGCTCGTCGGGGGAGGGCTCGCCGTCGGTCTCCTCGCGCAGACCGCCGACTGGCTCGGCGCCAACTCGCAGGACGTCCTCTTCTCGGGCCAGGCGGGCGTGCCGTCGCTCGCTGCCGCCGACTCGACGAAAATCGTGCTCATCGTCCTGGTTGCCAAGGCGGCCGGCTACGCGATCTGTCTGGGTTGCGGCTTCCGAGGCGGGCCCGTGTTCCCGGCGATCTTTCTCGGCATCGCGCTCGCCGAGCTCACCCACGTCTGGTTCGACGTCTCCCCGACACTCGCGGTCGCCGTGGGCGCTGCTGCGGGGATGGCCGCCGGCACGCGCCTCCTCATCACCTCGACGCTGTTCGCCTCGCTGCTCGTCGGCACCGCCGGGCTGGATGCCGTTCCCGCCGCCGTGCTTGCCGCCTGCGCCGCCTGGATAACGGCGCAAGCGCTTGACCGTCGCGTGGCCGCCAGGCGGGCGCCGGAGGCGGGTTTGCCGGTGGCAGAGCCCGGCTAGAAGCCGACCATGCCTCCGCGAGCGCTCTGGAGCGGCTCGATCTCGTTCGGCCTCGTCAACGTGCCGGTGCGCCTGTTCAGCGCCGTCTCCGAGCACAAGCTGCAGTTCCACTTCGTCCACCGCAAGGACGACAGCCCGATCGGCTACCAGAAGATCTGCAAGCTCGAGGAGAAGCCGGTCCCCGACAAGGAGATCGCGAAGGCCTTCGAGCACCCCAAGGGCAAGTACGTCTACATGGAGGACGAGGACTTCGAAGCGGCGCGCGTCGAGGGCTACAAGACGATCGACATCACCGACTTCGTGCCGTACGAGCAGATCGATCCGATCTACTTCGCGCACACGTACTACGTCGCGCCGCAGGACGGCTCGGAGAAGGTCTACTCGCTGCTCGTCAAGGCGATGGAGGACTCCGAGCTCGCCGGGATCGCGAAGTACGTGATGCGCGACCGCCAGTACCTCGGGGCGCTGCGCGTCCGCGAGGGGACGATTGCGCTCGAACAGCTCCACTTCGCTGACGAGATCCGACCGGTCGAGGACATCCGGCCGAAGCGCCAGCGGGTCGCGAAGGGCGAGCTGGACATGGCGCGGCAGCTGATCGATGCGTTCGCGGGCGACTGGAAACCGGAGAAGTACCGGGACACCTACAGCGACGCCCTCTCCAAGGTGATCAAGGCCAAGCAACAGGGCAAAGAGGTGCATGCCGCCGCCGAGCCGGAGGAAGATGGCCCGGCCGATCTGCTCGAAGCGCTGCGCGCGAGCGTCGAGTCGTCGAAGCGTCGCGAGCGGCGGCCGCGCCGCGCGACCAAGACCTCGAAGCGCAAGGCGGCCTGAGCCGTATCCTCCGCCTCGAAGGTGGATCTGGAGCCGGAGCTCGACCGTCTCTACCAGCTGCCTCTGGGCGAGTTCACGGCGGCGCGCGACGAGCTGGCCAAGCGCCTGCGGGACGATGGTGAGCGCGACCACTCGGCGGAGGTCAAGAACCTGCGCAAGCCACCGGTCGCGGTGTGGCTCGTAAACCGGCTGGCGCGCGAGCGTGAACTCGACGTGCAGCGCCTGGTGAAGGCCGGCCAGGCGCTGACGAAGAGCGGCGGCGGGTCGGGCGCGTTCGCCGCGGCCCGCGACGACGAGCAGCAGGCACTCGAGCGCCTCTCCCAGGCGGCCCACGAGATCGCCGAGCGCGAGGGCACCGGCGCCGGAGCGGTCGACCGCGCGACCCAGACCTTGCGCGCCGCCTCGCTGACCGACGAAGGAAGGCGTCTCCTGAAGCAAGGGCGCCTGACCGAGGAGCTGCAGCCGCCCGGCTTCGAGGCGCTGACCGGGGTCACGCTCGAGACACCGAAGCCTCCAGCGAAGCAGGCGAAGGGCAAGACGGACCAGAAGACCGAGCGGCGTCGCGCGCTGACCGTGGCAAGAGAGACGGTCCGCCGGCTCAAGGCCGAGGAGCGGGAGCTGGCGTCGGCTGCCCGTGCCGCGGCTCGCGACGCCGATCGTGCCGAGGCCGAGGCCTCGAAGCTGCGGCAAGAGGCGGACAAGGCCCGGGCTGCGGCGAAGGACGCGGGCGAGCGCGTTTCGCAGGCCGACGCAGAGCTCGAGCAGCTTCGCTAGCCTCCTGGGAGGGAGATCGCCCAGAAGGTCGAAGACGCGACGTATGTCCGAACAGACCATCGCCCGCGACCTCACGCTTCTGGCGACTGAGGTCGACTCACTCGAGAAGCGGCTCGTGCAGGCCCAGACCGTGCAGGCGCACGAGTCGGAACGCCGGAAGCGAGCTGACGTGCAGGCCGAGAAGCTTCGGCAGGAGCTGCGCCAAGCGCGCCGCCGCGCGAAGGCGGCCGAGCGCGAGCTCGCGAAACTGTCCGCGGGGGTCGGCGCGACGGAGCACCGTGCCAGGTCGACCGAGCGCGAGCTGCGCGAGCAGCTCGAGCAGGAGCAGCAGCGCAACGAGGTGCTGGCCCACGAGGTCGAGCGGGTCGAGGCCGAGCGCCGCACCCTGGAGCGGAACCTGCGCGAGGTGCTCGGGAACCTCCGTCACGCAGCGCAGGAGGCACGCGGCTCGCGTGCCCACCCGCCGGAGACGCTCGACGAGGCGACACTCGTCTCGGTCCGGCGCCCCGACGTCGGCTGGTGAGGCCCATGGCTCGCTGCTCCTGACCCCGTTCTTCCCGGCGGGAGGGGACGGTGCGGTCACATACCGGCCGCAGCTCCCCAGGTAGCATCGCTTGCGGTCCAGTGTCAGCGGTCACCCCGGACGTCTCGGATCGCCTGCTCGCGGTGGGCGTGTCGCACCACCACGCACCCCTCGAGGTGCGCGAGCGCCTCTACCTCCAGGACGGCCACGCGGCAGAGCTCGCAGCCGACCTCGGTGAGGCGGTGGTGCTCTCGACGTGCAACCGCACCGAGATCTACCTCGCCGGTGGGAGCCCGAACGCCGCGAGGGCGGAGCTCGAGCGCCGCTCCGGGCTCGAGCTCGGCGGCGTGCTCGCACGCTGGGACGACCGCGAGGCCGTCTCGCATCTCTTCCGGGTCGCGGCCGGGCTCGACTCGCTCGTCCCGGGTGAGTCGCAGATCCTCGGCCAGGTGCGCGAGGCGTACGAGGCAGCGCGGACGGCCGGCGCGACCGGCCCGCTGCTGAACCGGCTGTTCGAGGAGGCGCTGCACGCCGGAAAGCGCGTACGGACCGAAGCAAAGCTGCACGAGCTGCCGGAGTCGGTGGCCGCCTCCGCGGTCGAGCTCGCGGTGCGCCAGCTCGGTGGGGCGGAGGGCAGGCGCGCGCTCCTGTTCGGCGCGGGCCGCATGAGCGAGCTCGCCGCGCGCGACCTGCGCGCACGCGGGGCGGAAGTCGTCGTCTCGAGCCGCACGCTCGAGAGCGCACACGACCTCGTCGACCGGGTCGGCGGCCGCGCTGCGGCGTTCGACGCGGTCGCTGTGGAGCTCCCCGACGCCGACCTCGTCATCTCGGCCACCCGCTGTCCGTACCCGATCCTCCATGCGGAGGCGGTGCGGCCACGCGACAAGCCGCTCGTGCTCGTGGACGTCGCCGTGCCGCGCGACCTCGACCCGGCGATCGGCGAGCTCGACGGGTGCACGCTCTTCGACATCGACGCGCTCGGCGAGGGTCTCGTGGG
>Ga0207428_10003449_pt1 | contig 15355 bp, 16 predicted proteins | sample RhiMethybrSRZTD1_FD_187600 | JGI IMG/M metagenome (GOLD analysis project Ga0207428, IMG submission 187600) | Populus rhizosphere microbial communities from Tennessee, USA - Rhizosphere MetaG P. TD hybrid SRZTD1 (SPAdes) (version 3) | ecosystem: Host-associated > Plants > Roots > Rhizosphere >...
TAGTAGCGCGCAGTCAAATGAAATCAATCGTCGTCGGCATCACCGGAGCGAGCGGGTCGGTATACGGCCAGAGGCTGCTCGCGCGCCTCAATGCGAGTTCCGAAGTCTCCCGCATCGACCTCGTCATCTCGCAAGCCGGGGTGCGCGTCGTCAGTGAAGAGTTGGGGCTGAACGTGGCCGGGGCCGACCGCCGCGTCGTCCGCGAGTTGCTCGGCGAGGATTCCGAGAAGGTGATCGTCCATTCGGTCAACGACATCGGCGCTTCAATCGCCAGCGGTTCCTGTTTGAGCGACGCGATGGTGATTGTCCCGTGCAGCATGGGCACGCTCGGCGCCATCGCCAACGGCGCTTCGCGTGACCTCGTCCACAGGGCCGCCGACGTGATTATCAAAGAGAGCCGCCTGCTCTTACTTGTGCCACGTGAAACGCCCCTTAATGTAATACATTTGGAAAACATGCTTAAACTGGCGCATTTAGGCGTCAGGATAATACCAGCAATGCCCGGGTTTTATCACCGTCCCAAGACGATTGACGACCTGGTCGAGCATTTCATTCATCGCCTGCTGGATCACCTCGGCGTTTCACACGAGCAACTGACCAGGTGGGAAGGAAGTAAGAAGACGGGGCGACAGGGAGACAGGGCGACTGGGGGAGCAGAATAAAATTTCGCCCCGTCGCCCTGTCTCGTGAGTCGCCCCGTCCCGTGGAGTTATGTTTCGCAGTCTGAAAATCACACTCGAGATGATCAAGATCGAGCACACGATCTTCGCGTTGCCGTTCGCGTTTCTGGGCGCGGTCCTCGCGGCGAGAGGTCTGCCTGCGTGGGACCGGGTTTTGTGGATCGTCGTGGCGATGGTCGGAGCGCGTTCGGCGGCGATGTCGTTCAACCGGCTTGTAGACCGCGAGTTCGACGCTGCCAACCCGAGGACGAAGATGCGGGCGATTCCCGCCGGACTGTTGGGCGCGCGTTTCGTCGCCGCCTTCACCGTCGCGTCGTCCGCGCTCTTCTTCATCGCGGCGTTCATGCTCAATCGGCTGACGCTGATCCTTTCGCCTGTGGCGCTTGCCTCGGTTCTGTTCTACTCGTATACGAAGCGGTTCACGTCATTGTCGCATCTGGTCCTGGGATGGTGCCTGTCCATTGCGCCGACGGGGGCCTGGATTGCGGTGCGTGGGACGATTGATTCCCCGGCGCCGCTGCTGCTTTCACTGGCCGTGATGTTGTGGACGGCGGGCTTCGACATCATCTACGCCTGTCAGGATCGCGATTTCGACGCGCAGTCGGGCCTGCATTCGATCCCGCGAAGGTTCGGCCTCGCGAGGGCGCTGTGGATTTCGCGCGGGCTTCACGCGACAATGTTTGCGGCGTTGATCTGGGTTTACTTTCTGACGGGATTGCATTGGATCGGATTGCTGGGCATCATCGCTACGGCGGCGCTGCTGATCTACCAGCACAGGCTCGTGCGAGCCGATGACCTGTCGAGATTGAACATGGCGTTCTTCACTACAAACGCCTACGTCAGCGTGATCCTCTTCGTAACCATCGCGACCGACATCTTTTTGATCAAATGACGACAACACCCAAAGATTTCGAAATCAGGCTGGCGACCGAGGACGACGCGCCGTTGATTCTGGATTTCATAAAAAAGCTCGCAGTTTACGAAAAGCTGGCGCACAAAGTAACGGCCACCGATGACCTCTTGCGCGAAACGCTCTTCAGCGAGCGCCGCTACGCCGAGGTCATCATCGGCTACCATCTCGGCGAACCGATCGGATTCGCGCTCTTCTTCCACAACTACTCGACCTTCCTGGGCAAGCCGGGCATCTACCTGGAAGACCTGTTTGTTGACGAGGAGCATCGTGGCAAGGGCTTCGGAAAGGCGCTGTTAGGGCGCCTGGCTAGACTGACGAAGGAGCGGAACTGCGGGCGGCTGGAATGGGCCGTGCTCAATTGGAACGAACCCTCCATCAATTTTTACAAGGCGCTAGGCGCCGCGCCGATGAACGACTGGACGGTCTTCCGCCTGACCGGCGAGGCGCTGGACAAACTGGCGAATGAACAGGATAAACTACAATGAACAACTTTCTACTCGACCCCGCGCTCTCCCCGATCGCCGATAAGGTGATGGCTGACGAGCGATTGAGCTTTGAAGACGGAATGGCGCTTTACCGCAGCGACGACCTTCACGGCGTGGGACGTTTGGCCGACGTCGTCCGGCGGCGCAAAAATGGGCTGAAGACTTATTTCAACGTCAACCGCCATTTGAACCCGACCAATTATTGCTACGCCGATTGCAAGTTTTGCAGTTTCTTCGTCAAGCACAACCAGGAAGGCGGCTACACGCACAACATCGAAGAATGTCTGAAGATCGCGCGCGACGCCTGGGCCCAGGGCGCGACCGAGTTGCACATCGTAGGCGGATTGAACACGCGGCTGCCGTTCTCCTACTTCACCGACATGCTTTCGGAAATTAAGCGCGAGTTCCCTCAACTGCATCTGAAAGCCTTCACGATGGTCGAACTGGACTTCTTCGCCAATTTTTACAAGATGAGCGACGAAGAGGTGATCGAGAAGTTGAAGGCCGCCGGAATGGATTCGTGCCCGGGCGGCGGCGCGGAAGTCTTCGCCGAAGCGACGCGCGAAAAGATTTGCACACACAAGACCGACGGCGACCGCTGGCTGGAAATGGCCGGCAAAGTCCACAAGGCCGGTTTGAAAACCAACGCGACGATCCTATACGGCCACATCGAGACCATCGAAGACCGCGTCGCTCATTTCGTTCTGTTGCGCGAGCAGCAGGACAAGTCAGGCGGTTTTCAATGCTTCATCCCGCTGGCGTTCTATCCGCCGGGCACGCAACTCGCGCATCTGCCCGGCCCGTCGGCCATCGACAGTTTGAAGACCATAGCCGTCTCGCGCCTGATGCTCGACAACATTGATCACATCAAAGCCTATTGGGTGATGCTCGGCAAGAAACTCGCCCAAACCGCATTGCATTTCGGCGCGAACGACCTGGACGGCACGATCACCGGCGGCGGCGAGCTGATGGAGTCCTATCTGGTCGAAGCCAGGAACGACAACGAGGCGTCGAAAGAAGAGATCGTCAAACTCATTACCGAAGCCGGCTTTGAAGCCGTCGAACGCGACACGCTTTATCACCCGCTACGCCATTACGCAGCGGCTTAGAGCGGTTTCCAATTGGATGTACGGGAAGTAGCGCTTCGGTACGGTACCGGGAGCGGTAGCGACCGGGCGCCAGTGACCCGGTCGCTACCGCTCCCGGTACCGTACCGCGCCGCAACCAGGGCGATTAAACGAATCGCCCGACGCCCTACACTCATTTGCAATCCGCTCTAGTGTATTGATGAATCGCGCTATCTATGCGGGGCGAATCTCATACAATCATCTGAACAGACCACGAATCATATTATTTGATCGGCGTCGCCACTAGGCGTAAATTCCCACTGCCACACTGGCGCCGATCAGCGTTTGTTGAAAAGTTGTTCCCAGCCGTTCCCTTTTTGGAGAACTCAGCCGCGCGCTTTCAGCCCGAGCGCGCATTGCAAGGAGGCGCAAGATGCTCCCAACCGTCGCACGCATTTTCGTCAGCTCTACGTGGCTCGATCTGCAACCCGAGCGCCAGGCCGTGGAAGAAGACAATCGCTGCAAAGTGACGCTCAACCCGGGAGAAAAATGTGAGATCGTAGTGCGCTTCATGCCAAGCTCGGCGGGCAACCGGCGCGGGACGCTGCAGGTATCCGTTGACGACCGCCTCGCCACAGCTTCACTGAGCGGTGAAGCAGTAGGCGCCCAGCCCCAGCCCAGAAGAGTCTGGCGCTGCGTCAACGGGAAGATCGAGTATCTAGACGCGCGTGAGCGCCAGCGCAGAGAAGGCGAATCATACCCCAACGAGGCGTCGGCCAGGCGCGGATGCCGCCCCGTCAGGTGACCGTTGTGTTTCCCGCCGAGCCGGCTGGTGGTGTATGCTTGGACAGTAAATCAAAATCATTATTAACAGATAGTACGGACAAAATTCATATATGCCCAAACACGAAATCAAAGTTGCGCACAGTCCCGATTCCGACGACGCATTCATGTTTTACGGCCTCGCCACCGACAAACTCGACACCGGCGAGTTGCGCTTCGTTCACGTCCTCAAAGACATTCAGACGCTCAACCAGGCGGCGATGACGACGCGCGAATACGACGTGACGGCCATCTCGTTTCACGCCTACGCTTACATCGCCCAAGATTATGCCCTGCTACCGCACGGCGCGAGCATCGGCGACGGTTACGGCCCCATTGTCGTCTCGCGCGAAATTTTCCCGGAGGGTGAAATCAAAAACAAGCGCGTCGCAATTCCGGGCGAACTGACCAGCGCCTACCTGGCGCTCAGGTTACACACGCCGGAATTCGATTACGGCATCGTCCCATTCGATCAAATCATTGACGAAGTCGTGAAGGGCAATTACGACGCCGGCCTGTTGATCCACGAGGGCCAATTGACCTACCGCGACCTGGGATTGAACAAGGTCGTCGACCTCGGCGCGTGGTGGAAGAAAGAGACCGGATTGCCGCTGCCGATGGGCGGCAACGCCATCAAGCGAGATCTCGGCCAGGAGCTTCAGCGCGAAGTCTCGAGCTGTCTGCGTCGCAGCATCCAGTTTTCTATGGACAACCGGCAGGACGCCTTGAACTACGCGATGCAATTCGCGCGCGACATGCCGGTCGAGACGGCCGACCGTTTCGTCGCGATGTGGGTCAACAACAGCACTCTCGGTTACACGGACAGGGACCGCGAGGCGGCGCAATTGATGTTGGATGAGGGATTCCGCAAAGGCGTGATTCCGTCGCAAGTGAAGGTCGAGTTTGTCGAATAGACGCGCTTCGCAGCGCCGCGAGGGGTGGGTGAATTGGCCCAATGAACAACAAAGGCGCCCACCCATCGCAGGCGCAAGGTTGTGGAGTAAAAGGGCGTCTCAGCGACGAATCTTCATCCCTTTCACAGCGCGGTCAAGCAGTCCATTTGAAATCTCATCCCACCGGGCGGCGGCGCGGCCGCCCTCAGCAAGATCGGCGGCGGTTAATCCCATCCCGCTCAAATCTTCCAGGTAGATGATCATCAGTTCATTTCGCTTCGCCTCATCAACCAGATGAACGAGGCGCTGAGAGAGAACATCATCGCTCGCCATGCGGTAGCCCTTGCTCTCCAAAAAGGCCCGGGCGCGGGCGCTGTCGGAATCAGGCCGCCCCGGATTACCTTTTATGTTTCGAGCGTAGGCGTCCGCGACGAACTCAAGCCCGCCGATGTTGGCCGTCTTGTTTACCTTATAACGGTAGGTGTGAGTGTTGCTCGGCAGGTAGCCTTCGAACTGCACCCAGTACATTCGCTTGACGCGCCCCTCTTTGTCAGCGTCAATAAAGAAATGCTGCTCGGCGTGGGCGACGTCGTAAAGGATGAAACTGTGATTGCCGACATACTTGAAGCCCTTGTCAAATTCAATTCGGACGGCGGGCATTTCGGTCGAGGTTAAGACCTGATCCTTAACGCTGCGCGCTTGCCGGCTTGCAACGTCGGTCGCTTTTTGTCCTGACGGCGATGGAGCAGATTGTGCGATTGTGGGATTGGACAACGCCGCCAGACAGATGGCGGCTGCGATAAGCCATGACGCTCTCTTCATTTTGCGATCTCCTTTGTGTTGGATTTGCACAGGAGTTACGAATGGAGATGAGCTTACGTTCCAGGTCTTTCGCCCGGTTTTTATGAGGACGCTACCTTTGCGGAGAGGGATCTATTTGATCATATGCGCCGCAGCGCAATAAAACTGTGCAGCGTCGCAATGAGCAGCGCGCCGATGCACACCAACTTGTTGATTTTTTCGAGAGTGAGTCCAGGAATTTGTTGGGCGAGAAGCGCGCTGACGACCGCCGTTGCCATAACGACCAGGCCTGCGATCAACATATCGCGACCTGCGACCCGGTTGGCCTCATACCATACTCTGTCATTCGACAACGTCTTCGGCGTTCGAAAGCCTGCCAAGCGATTGCGCGGAACCCACCCTCGCAGAAACGGGACGCCGACCGCGAATGACACGAAGCCTGCTATGAAATAACCTGTGAATGTTCCACTCATAACTTTCGCCTCCCCGTTCTTCTCTCTGTAGTACGATTCAGGAGCGCCCGCCTATGCCGTTTCTTTACCAACTCAGCGCCTTTAGGAACGTGTTCCCGCAGAGACAACTCTCCTTTTACCTGATCATAGGCAGCCTTCCATTCAGTTGTGTCTTTGAAGAGGATGGTTCCAGATACGTTACTCGCGTCATCCCGATCTGAGAGCAAAGCTGATTCTTCACATTGATGCAATTGCCTAAGCCGAGCAAGAAGTTGTTCGGTAGACATATTCTCAAGCTCTCCTAGCGACATTGGAGGAATGGGTTTACGCCTCATAAACGGTCATTACTCCTAAGGCGCGTCAGCGACGATTGAATCCATCCATCACTGACACGATGCGGGAATATTCTCCACCCGTCCCGTGGGTTGATGGTCTTTGAAAATTAACTGCAATACCAGCGTAGGGGCGGGTTTTCCCCGCCCAAGCGCCTCAATCACGAGACGGGGCGGGGAAAAGGGCGCCCCTACGTCCGCATTTCTGACCTTGTTTTTACAACGTTACGCCTTGCCGCTCAGCGCCCGGTTCAACCGCTCAATCGCCTCATCGATCTCTGCGTTGCTCTTGAAGCCGATCACCATTGCGTCGACGAAGCCGCATTTGACGGCATGTTGGACGGCCTTTTCGCGGTCTTCGGGCTTGATGAAATCGCCGTTGCCGCAGAGCTTCATGGCAATGATGCCGCGTCCGGCGGCATGCATAGCCTTGATCTCCTTCATGGCTTCGTCGTATTTGCCCGCCGGGTCGTGGACGTTCTGCAAATCCTGATCCACGTGATAGCCTTGCGGGTTGATGCGGGCGAGTTGGACTTCGACCCAATCGTTTTTAGTCGCGGCGCGCAGCGCCCGCAGCCCATGGCAGGAACAGCCTTTGGCTTTGATCATGCCTTTAGCCTGCGCCTCGTCGAAGGCGTCCATCAGAAACTTCATGTCCTCGACCCAGGTCTCTTTCGTCGCGCAGTGGATCAACAGGCTGTCGAAATAGTCCGTGCCGAGTTCCTTTCGGTAACGATCCATCGTCGCCATCGGGTATTGGGTCGTCTCCGGACGGATCGGCAGCTTGGTCTGTATGAAGATTTTGTCTCGCGGGATTTTGTTGGCCTTGATGGCCTCGCGGATCATCCCGTGGGTTTTGTAATTGTCGGCGGTGTCAATGTAGCGGACTCCGCGTTCGTAGGCGTAGGCGACGAGTTTGTTGAAGCCTTCCTGACCGAGGTCCTGTTGCACCTTGCCGTTGATCGAGCCTGTGCCCATGCCCAATCTGGGAATTTTGACCTTGGTTTTCTGCCCCAGCGCCACCCAATCGCTGGCCGTGCGCACAGCGGGGGCGGCTTCGGCGGGCGCGAGAATTTCGGCGCCGATAATCGCGGCCCCGGCCAATTGCGCCGACTGGCGGACGAATTGGCGGCGACTGACGTTTTGCTTTGACTGATCGCTCATAGCTTTCCTCCGGTGATTGTCTGGTTGATTGAATGCGGATTGATCGCCGGCTCAATTAGACATCCACCGAGATCATTCTGGCAATGGCTCAACGTGAATTGTCGCGGTCACTCGCCCGAACTCCGCCGCCAGCCGTCTTTCGATCTCTACAGTGATCGCGTGCGAGGCGATGTGGTCGCGCTCGAATTCGCGCTCGATATGCAGATGCATTTCGACGAACATATCGCCGCCCTGCGAGCGCGACCGGATGTCATGCGCGGAATGGACGCCCCGCACGCTCCGGACGACTTCGGCGATGCGCCGGGAGGGCACGGGAGCGGCGTCTACGAGTATGGGCACCGTGGTCTTGAAAATCTGGTAGCCGCTCCAGGCGATGACAACCGCGACCCCGAGCGAAATGACCGGATCGAGCCAGACGTACCCGGACCGGATCAAGATCAGGCCGACGAGCACCGAACAACTGACCAGCACGTCGCTGCGAGTATGCGAGGAATCGGCGATCAGAAAAGCGCTCTGCAGGCGCCTCCCTTCCCGGCGCTCGTAAACCGTCACGACAATGTTGGCGATTATCGTTCCGACTATCACGCTGATGGTCAGCGCGGTGATTTCAGGCGCGTGCGCGTCGTTGGCAAAGACTCGTTTGATCGCGCTCAGCGCGATTTGATAGCAGGTGACAAAGAGAAATCCGGCGATGGCGAAGGCGGCGAGCGTTTCGAATTTGGCGTGTCCGTAAGGGTGGCCCTCGTCCGGCTCCGCCGTGGCGTATTTCATCACCACCAAGCCGACAATGTTATTAAGCGAATCGACCGATGAATGAATGGCGTCGCTGACGACGCTCAGACTGCCGGCGAGCAGTCCCGCAACCAGCTTGCCGGCGACAACCACGACGTTGAGCGCGAGCGTCACGAGCAACACGCGCCGCACGCCGCGCCGGTAAGAATCGTTACTCACGCCGATGGTTTGAGCGTTCATCGCCATATTAGCGCCAAGTCTCTGCCGGACTTCTTAATTGTCAACTGTGCGGCATTCCGGCTGCCGGTTGCTGCTGAGTCACGCAATGGATGGAGCCCAGCCCCCAGATCAGATTCACGCAATCAACGCCGACGACGCGACGGTCGGGAAAACACCGCTGCAAAATTTCGCATGCCTTCGCGTCATTCGCGTGCCGGTAAGTGGGGACAAGGACAGATTTGTTGGCGATGTAGAAATTGGCATAGCTCGCCGGCAACCGCTGCCCCTCGAAATAGACTGGCCCCGGCATCGGCAGCTTGATGACTCGCAGCGGCTTGCCGCCCTGATCTTTCATCCGCGACAGGCGTTCGTAATTTTCGGCCAACACTTCGTAATTTTCGTCACCCGGATCATCTTCGACCGCAGTTACGACCGTATCCGGCGCGACGAACCGCGTCAGGTCGTCGACGTGCCCGTCGGTGTCGTCGCCCGCGATCCCGTCGCCCAGCCACAGGATGTTCGTCACGCCGAGGTAATCTTTCAAATATCGCTCGATCTGTTCGCGGTTGAGATGAGGGTTGCGGTTTGGGTTGAGCAGGCAGGATTCGGTCGTGACGAGCGTGCCGCGCCCGTTGACATCCAACGAGCCGCCTTCCATCACGATCTCCGGTTGAAACAGGAGTTCGTTCATCTCCTCGGCGATGCGCGTGGGAATTACGTCGTCCAGGTCGTAAGGCGGATATTTATCGCCCCAGGCGTTGTAGCCCCAGTCGTTGATCGCGCGTTCGCGCCTGCCGTCGTCGCGCACGACGTAAATCGGCCCGTGGTCGCGCACCCAGGCGTCGTTGGTGGGGTTGAAATGGAATCGCACCGCGTCGAGATTGACGCCGCCCGCCCGCAACAACCCGTTGACGCGCTCGGCGAAATCGGCGTCAGCGACGTTGATCCGAACCAGTTCCGATTCGGCCAGGCGCCGCGTTAATTCGACGAAAATTCCGGGAACGAACTCAAAAGCGCCCGGCCAACTCTCCTCTTTGTGCGGCCACGACAGCCAGGTCGCTTCGTGCGGCTCCCATTCGGCGGGCATGTGATAGCCAAGTTCGCGTGGTGTTTGATTCGTCTTCATCATCGGCTTGGTCACAAAGCCACACGAAATTTCACGAAGGATCACTGAAAACCCTTCGTGAAACTTCGTGTGGCTTTGTAGACGTTTTTAGTCAATCATCCGTTTCACAATGTCTTGATAAGCGTCGATCCTGCGATCGCGCAGGAACGGCCAGTGCGTGCGCTGCGTGTCGATCTTGCCGAAATCGCATTCGGCCATCAGGATGGTCTCTTCCGCGACGCCGGCCTTCGCGATGATCTGCCCCGAAGGGTCAGCGATGAAGCTCTGCCCCCAGAATTGAATGCCGCCCTGCGGATTTCCATCCGGCGCCGGCTCATGTCCGACGCGGTTGGCGACTGCGACATAAACGCCGTTGGCGATGGCGTGCGCGCGCTGGATCGTTTCCCACGACGAATGTTGGCGCTCTCCGTATTCGGCCTTTTCGCTGGGGTGCCAACCGATCGCGGTCGGGTAGAACAATATCTGCGCCCCGGTGAGCGCCGTCAGCCTCGCCGCCTCTGGATACCATTGATCCCAGCAGACACAGACGCCGGCGCGGGCGTAACGAGTGTCGAACGACCTGAACCCCAGGTCGCCCGGAGTGAAATAGAACTTTTCATAATAGAGCGGGTCGTCCGGTATGTGCATTTTACGGTAGACGCCCGCAAGGCCCCCGTTGGCGTCGATTACCACGGCAGTGTTGTGGTAAAGCCCTGGCGCGCGGCGTTCAAATAACGACCCGATGATGACGACGCTGTGCGCGGCGGCCAGTCTGCTGAGCGCCTCGGTGCTCGGCCCCGGAATCGGCTCGGCCAGATCGAAGTTCGCGTGGTCCTCGCTCTGGCAGAAATAGCGCGAGCGGAACAGCTCCTGCGTCGAAATCACGTGCGCGCCCTGGCGCGCGGCCTCTTCGATGCGCGCCAGGCATTTGTCCAGATTCTCGCGCGGGTCGTCTCCACAGCTCATCTGAATCAGCGCCACGTTGGCTTTATTCTTGTTGCTCCTATCAGATTTCATATTGCAATTATAACGCTTCTTGCCCAGCTTCGACTCGCTACGCTACACTTCTGGCGTCAACTCAGGTTCATCAAATTCCATTCCAGAACAATGGATAACGAGGTGATTCTATGAAATCAATTTTGCTCGCATCATTCACCGCAATTTCGATCTTCGCCGCCGTCAGCTTGGCTGTCATGGGCGATCACAAGGACTCGGCAATGGGAGGAGGAGAAGTTATGAACTCGACCGGGAAGAATGAGGTCGCGACATTGGCGGGAGGCTGTTTCTGGTGCCTGGAAGCGGTCTACAACGACCTGCGCGGCGTCGAAAAGGTAGTTTCGGGCTACTCGGGCGGACGCGTGGCCAACCCGACCTATGAAGAAGTATGTAGGGGAAAAACAGGCCACGCCGAGGTCGTGCAAATTACCTTCGATCCGCAAGTGATCTCATTCAAGGAATTGCTCGAAGTCTTCTTCACCATCCACGACCCTACGACCCTGAATCGCCAGGGCGCAGACGCCGGCACGCAATATCGCTCCGCGATCTACTATCACTCGCCGGAGCAGAAAGGGGTCGCCGACAAAGTCATCGCGGACATCACTGCCGCGAAGATCTGGAAAGATCCGATCGTCACCGAAGTTACGAAGCTCGACAATTTCTACCCGGCGGAGGAGTATCACCAGCGGTATTACGAGCGCAACCCGAATCAGGGCTATTGCCGTATGGTGATTGAGCCGAAGGTTATCAAGTTCCGCAGGCAATTCATGCCGAAGCTGAAAAAGCAGCCGGCGACCGAGCGTTGACGGCTTTGATCATCGCTCCGACTATCCGCGGAAAACATCAGAAATCAACAACCCCCATCTTACTGTCTCGCATTTTCCTGCCAGCGAAACCGGAACGGAAAAATGCGGGACACGAAGATGGGCAAGATCAATATTCCAGCTTCCCTTGAAAATTCATCGCGGCGACTTTGAAGCGGCAGTCGAGGCGGTAATTCAAAGGCCCGGACGAACCGCCAGCGCCGCCGCTCGCCTGGCTGCGGCTCCCGCCGCCGCCAGGCGACAACTCCGATACGAAATGAATATCGCCGCTCTCAGCGGTGATGTAAGGCTTGCCGTCAATGAGCCTGGGGAAAATGAGGCGCGCGCCCAAACCGTCGTTGCGCGGGGGTTGATATTCCTGCACGAAGACTCGACGCCCGTCCTTCAATTCGAGGAAGGTGTTGTTTTTGAGGTCGGCTGTCGTGCGGCTGTTCAGCAGCGCGGTGGCCTCTTGCAGCCGCATGTTCGACTGGTCGGAATCGCACAGGACTGTGAGTATGACGTAGTCGGGGAAATCGGCGGCGGCGAAGGCTCGAAGTTGGGAAGCCAGTCGCTCATCGACCGCGCCTTTCTGTTTCAACTCCATGACGCGGCTTATAGCCTGCCGCACGGGTTTAGCGGAGAGGAAGCGGATGCGGAAATTGACGTGGAAAACGTTGGCAACCCGGCTCGCGCCTGAACTCAATCTCTCATTGCCGAACATTTGTGACGTGTCGCTGATGACCTGTGTCTGGCCCCAGGGCGAATCGTTGAGCAGTTTCTGCGCCTCCTTTTCCGACCACTCGGCGTAAGGCTTCTTTTCCCACTGGGCATGCGCGACCAAAAAGCAGAGCAGGCAAACAGCCATCGATATAGCGACTCGATCTATGCCTTTCATTATCTAGCCTCCCAAAGTTTGGCTACAATGAGGGCACTGTTGCCCAACGTAAAAATATTCTCCATCAGCCGCCCTGTTACCATCCTGCAAATCGGCGACTGGAAGCTTGCAATGCAGACAGGGGGCGGAGGCGCCAAACCGGCGTTCGAACGCCGCCCGCTGCCCGCCGTAGACCACAAAAAAGAAGTAAACCATCGCAGGCAGCGCGAGTACGAATAATGCCTTCACGACAGGGCCTTGCCTGTTAATGGGAGCGTCGTCAGAAACGCTGGATAGACACCATAGCCCAATTGCAAGACCGATGGCCACGAGGAAGTGGACGTATTTGGGAACCCAGAATCGTGTACGCGCCCAAAATGTGAAGAAGCCCGCGGCGGCGATGATCAAAAGCGCCCAGTGTAGAATCTGTAATCCTCGAAACACATCCAAAAGCATTAGCGCATCATGCCGCTTTATTTTCGTCTCAAGTAATCGTCGCTGCCGTCGCGCCAATCGACGCGGATGGGGCTGAAGACGTCAATGCCCGTGAAATCTTCCGTCGCCACGGCTTCGTGCGGGACGTTCGACGGGATTGCCACCATCTCGCCCGCGCTGAGCGTCAGTTCTTCGTCGCCGATTCTGAAGCGCAGCGCGCCGGTGATGGCGTAGCTGAATTGTTCGCTGTCGTGATGGTGCAGAGGCACCACGCAGCCCTTTTTCATGTTTATGAAGGCGAAAGTAAGCTTTTCGCCGGTGAAGAATTTTCGCGAGAAAAGATCGGTGACCTTCTCTTCGGGGATTTCGTCGAGCTTGTAATGTTTCATCTTCCTCCGTTATTTGCCGACGCTGATGCTTTCGTAAGCGAGCACGTCGTAATGATAATTGATCATAACGCGCTTGGGTTTTTCCGGGAGCGGGACCTCAAACTCTTTCGTCGTCATGTTGCCCATTACCGCGGCGGCGCCGAGACGCGCGATCTTTCCGCCGAAATCCAGGTAGATGGGGACGATCATCTTGAAGTTCGGTGAGACGTCGCTTTGCGTCACCGTGCCGCGCAGAACCACCTTGCCGTCGCTGTTCGACGTAAGAGAGTAATCTAACTTGTAGCGCGGGACTTCAGTCCCGTAGACCCACTGGGTGAAGAACCAGTCCATACGCTTGTTTCCGTCCAGATCCATCTGCGGGGTCATATGCTTTTCGACGATCGCCTTGAAGGTTTCGGTAGAAGCGTTATCGTTGAAATGCGATTTGACGAAATCGCGCATCATCGTGATGAATTTTTGATCCTGGGTCTTGGGGTCGTACATCATCCAGCGCAGCATGTGCAGGACGTAAGAGCCCTTGGGGTAAACGAGCTGGCTGTAAGCTCCTGGGGCTCTGGGGGTGTTGAGCCGCAACCCCATCCAAATCGGCCCCACGTCGTTCGGGCGAAGGCCGAATTGATTCTTATCGAGAATGCCCTTGCGATGGTTCTCCCAAAACTTCAAATACTTGTCGAGGTTTCCTTCGGTGTATTGCAGGAAGAGGCTGGCTGAAAAATCGGCGAAGCCTTCCGAGAGCCATTGATCGTGATAGGAGGACCAGCCGACGACGTGTCCCCACCATTGATGCGCGACTTCGTGGGACGTCACCTCCTGAATGAATTCTGTGAGCCTGCTGTTCATTCCGAACATCTGCCACCGTTGCGTCGAATCGAAGAACGAGATGATGGGCAGGTAGACCAGAGTAGGCCACGATTGCCCGAAGTTCATTTGCGGCTGTTGCGTGATCGCGATCCGGCCGTACGGAACTTCGCCGAACCAGTGATTGAAGATGCGGATCGAATTTTGCGATTCGACGATCGCCTTCTCGGTCAACCGCGTCGGCGTCATTCCACCGATGTTTTCAGCGCCGCGAAGATAATTGGGAAGCTCCGAAGTCGCGTAGCCTTCGATCTGGTATTTCGCCTGTTCGTCGGCGACTGTCTGCTTCTTGAATCTGCCGTAATTGAATCCGGCGACGGCCAGGGGAATGTCGGAGACCCACTGTGAAACGGCGGAATCGCCCTCCTTGCCTTCTTTCACCTGCTTGCCCACGCCGACCAGGGTGTACTGCTTCGGCACTTTGAAGGTCAGATCGAAGGTCGCGCGGTCGTTGAACGCGTTGACGCTCGGGTACCAGCTAGTGCGCGCCCCGACGGCGAAGTTGCCGCCGCCTTCGTCCGTGACCACTTTGTTGCCCTGATATTCGATGTAGATTTTGTATTTCTGGCCTTTGACCAGAGGCTCGGGCAATATGGCGTGGAAAGAGCTATCCTCGTTCTTCTTCTCCTGAATGTAGTCAACTTCTTTACCGCCGAAGACGACTTTGGTTGCGCGCAGCGTAGGCAGCAGTCCGAACCTGAAGACTCGCTCCCCGTCGGCCAGGGCGGCGAAGGCCAGTTCGCAGGTGGCCGTCAGTTTGTCGCCGCTGATGGCCGTTTCGATGCGGTAATGTTCGGCGTCAATGACCCGTTTGTCTTCGCTGGAGCTCGCGGTTCCCGCCTTCCATTCGCTTTCGAGGTGCGACAGGTACCAGACGCCCTCCTCCTTACCGGCCACGTCGTAATTGATCAGCGCGACCTCTTCGGGCGACATCATCTGCGGCATCGCGCCATGCGGGCGGAGGTGGAACCGCAGATCGCCATGCTTCTTGCCGAAGATGTAGGCGCTGAAGAACGGGGCGCGTTTCGGGTTGTAGAGATAGCCGAGCGTCGTGGCGTCTATGTTCTCGACGTCCTCTCCCGAATACATCGCCTCTATAAAGCTGCGCGGCGTTTCGGTGTTTCGGCGTATCCGGTTGCGGAAATCCCGGAGCGTGTCTCTCATTCGAGGGTCGGGGGCGCTCTCCTTGCCCGTTGACTTGATCGCCTGCAAGGTGTCGTCAGTGAAGTAAAACACCAGACGGTCAAACGGCTCGACGACGGTGTCCTTTTCAGTGAGCAGCGCGAGATATCTCTTTTCTATGTCGAGAACCGGGGTGAGCGTGAACTCGCC
>Ga0207428_10003451_pt1 | contig 15347 bp, 5 predicted proteins | sample RhiMethybrSRZTD1_FD_187600 | JGI IMG/M metagenome (GOLD analysis project Ga0207428, IMG submission 187600) | Populus rhizosphere microbial communities from Tennessee, USA - Rhizosphere MetaG P. TD hybrid SRZTD1 (SPAdes) (version 3) | ecosystem: Host-associated > Plants > Roots > Rhizosphere >...
CGGCGGCGTAGATGATCGGACGCCGCGCGAGCGCCCAGCGATGCTTGTAGAACGACACGGCGACCAGCCCCGCCCAGAGGAGGTGGCCGCTCCCCTTCGTGATGAAGGCGAGACCGATCAACGCGCCCGCCGCCAGCCAGTGGCGGACGCCGCGATCCTGCCAGCTGGCGAACGCAAAGACGGCGGCGACCGTGATCGCCGAGAACAGCAGGTCGTGCATCAGGCGGGCGCCGTATTCGGGCATGACCGACATCAGCGACACGGCAATCGCCGACCCGACCCCGACCCGCCGCGAGAAGACCCGGGCCGCGATCAGACCGACGACCGCGACGAACATCAGCGCCATCGCGAGCTCGACCAGCTTGGCGTCGGCGAACGCGCGCGGTTCGTCGCTGACGACGGGCGCCAGAAACAGCTGGTAGAACGGCGGGCGGATGGCGTCGAGGCAACGTCCCTCGGCGTAGCAGCGGATGACGGGGACCGTGCCACCCTCGCGGGCGTAGTCGCGCGCGATGGCGAGGTACTTCACCTCGTCGTACTTCGGGTAGAGCTTCTCCGCCGACGCTTGCAGGACCTGCGCGACCAGCGCCGTGACGGCCAGGGCGACGAGCAGGATCGACGCGCGGCGGGCGTTCATGCCGCGGCCCCGACCGCCGCGGCCGTCGAGGTGGTGACAGGCGCGTCGATGAACGCCTGGTGCCAGAGCTCGAGCCAGAGGAGGTTCCAGAGCCGCAGGCCGTGATTCACGCGGCCCGTGTCGTGCTCTTCGATCAGCCGCTCGACCATCGGCCGCGAAAGCTGTCCGCGCTGGAACACGCGCGGGGACAGCAACGTGTCGTGCAGCAGCGGGCGCAGCTCGCCGCGCAGCCAGCGCGAGTGGGGGATGCCAAAGCCGCGCTTCTGCCGGTAGAGGATGTTGTGGGGGAGCAAATCGCGCAGCGCCTTGCGAAACAGCCACTTGCCGCGAAAGCCGCGCATCTTGAGGTCGGACGGGACAGTGGCGGCGAATTCGATCAACACGTGGTCGACCAGCGGACAGCGGACCTCCAGCGAGTTCTGCATCGACGCGATGTCGACCTTCGTGAAGATGTCGTCGACCAGGTAGGTCTTCGTGTCGAGCTCGAGCAGGCGCCCCAGCGCGTCGGTCGCGGTCGCCTCCGACAGCAGGCGGCCGAACAGGGCCCGGCCCGCGTCCGCCCCCACCGCCTGCAGATCGGGCGAGCAGAGCTCCTCCATCTGCTCGGGGGTGAAGTGGCCGAACTGCGCCGCGTAGCGCGGGATGTCGCCCATCTGAACGCGGCGGGCGTGCTGGCGCACGGTGGCGCCCAGCTCGCCGAGGAAGCCGGCCTTGCGTCCCGGGAAGCGCCGCTCGATGAAACGCGCGACCGGCAGCAGCAGCGGCCGTGGCAGCTGCTGGAACAGGCGCGTCATCTTCTCGTGCGCGTAGCGGGTGTAGCCGGCGAGCGCCTCGTCGCCGCCGTCGCCCGACAGCGCCACGGTGACATGGCGGCGGGTCATCTCCGACAGCAGGTAGGTCGGCAGCGCCGACGGATCGGCGAACGGCTCGCCGTAGGCGAGCACCAGCTTGGGCAGCAGCTCGGCGGCGCGCGGACGCAGCACCTCCTCGTGGTGGTCGGTCTCGTAGAGGCGCGCGACCTGGCGCGCGTAGGTCACCTCGGAGAAGTCCTTCTCCTCGAAGCCGATCGAAAACGTCTTGACCGGCTTCGCGCCGACCTTGCTCATGATCGCGACCACGGCGGATGAGTCGATGCCGCCCGACAGAAAAGCCCCCAGCGGCACGTCCGAGACCAGCCGCATCTTGACCGCCTCGAACAGGTGGTGGCGCAGCTCCTCGACGAAGTCCTCGGCCGAGCGCTGGCGCGGCTGGAAGCGCAGGTTCCAGTAGCGCTCCTCCGCCAGCTTGCCGTCCTCGAACACGGCGACGCTGCCGGGCGCCAGCTTGCGGACCCCCGCGATGGCGGCGAACTCGGACGGCACGTAGCCGAGCGCCAGGTAGGCGTGCAGCGCGCGCGGATCGGCGCGACGCTCGATGTCGCCGTCAACCAGGAGCGCCCGCAGCTCGGACGCGAACGACAGGCCGCGCTTGCCGACGTGGAAGAACAGCGGCTTCTTGCCGAGGCGATCGCGCCCCAGCGTCAGGCGGCGCCGGCGCGCGTCCCAGATCGCGAACGCGAACATGCCGCGCATCTTGCTGACGAACGATGGCCCATGCAGACGGTACAGCTCCAGCAGCACCTCGGTGTCCGAACGGGTGCGCAGCTGCACGCCCGCGTCGCGCAGCTCGGCGGCGAGATCGCGGAAGTTGTAGATCTCGCCGTTGAACACCAGCACCACCTGGCCGTCCGTGCTCAGCATCGGCTGGTTGGCGTCGGCCGACAGGTCGATGATCGACAGGCGTGCGTGCCCCAGAACCGCCGCGCCGTTCTGGTGGACGCCCGATGCGTCGGGCCCACGATGATGAAGCGCGTCCGTCATCGCGCGCACGAGCACCTTCGCGTCGCGCGGATCGCGTCCCGCGTCCGCCCGCGCGACGTGGCCGGCTATGCCGCACATGGTGTCGCCTCCGCGAGCAGGGCGTCGTAGGTGGCCAGCGTCTCGGACAGGACCCGCTCGGGCTTGAATAGGTCGCTGACCCGCTCGCGCCCCGCCCTCCCCATCGCGCGCCAGCGCTCGAGCGGCAGCGCCAGCGCCTCGGCCAGCGCGTCGACCAGCGGCCCCTGGCGGCCGGTCGGCACCTCCCAGCCGGTCTCGCCCGGCGCCACGATCCCGTCCAGGTTGGCGGCGTGGCTCAGCAGCGCGGGCAGCCCCGACGCGCACGCCTCCAGCGCCACGTTCGGCAGCCCCTCCCACAGCGAAAACAGCACCAGCAGATCGGAGGCCCAGTACAGCTCGCGCATGTTGTCCTCGGTTCCGATCAGGCGCACCGCGCCGCGCAGCTCGGGACGCCGCGCGAGGTGCCTGACCAGCCGGTCGACCAGCGCGTGGCTGCGGCGGCCCGGCATCAGGAGCACCACGTCTTCGGGCAGACGGCCGCTCTTGGCCAGCCGCAGGAGCGCCAGCATGAGGCCGATCTGGTGCTTCTGGATCGACAGCCGTCCGGGCATCACCAGCACGCGCGCGCCGTCGGCGATTCCGTGGCGCGCCCGCGCCGCGCGGCGCTCGTCGTCGCTCGGGATGCGGAAGCGATCGAAATCGAGAAAGTTGTGAATCACGCGGATGCGCTCCGGGCGCACCCGCCCCAGCTTGACCAGCTCGTCACGGATGCCGCGCGAATTGACCAGCACCAGCTGCGCCCGCTGTGACAGCCAGCGTTCGAAGATCAGGTAGCGCAGCTCGATCATACGCGCGCGGCACGACGACAGGATGACGGGAACCTTCGCACGCAGCGCCGCCAGCCGCCCCCAGAAGTTCGCCTCGTTGAGGAAGCAATGGACGATGTCCGGGCGCTCGGCCCGCATGATCTCAACCAGGCGGCGGAACACCGGGCGGGTCATGCGCCGGGTCCCGAGGACGTAGCGCGGCTGCCCGGCGGGCAGGTGGTCGCGGTAGTGGATCTCGTCGCGCCACAGCGCCAGCACCGGCTCGAAGCGGTCGGGCAGGCGTGCGATCAGCTCCAGGATCTGGCGCTCGGCCCCTCCCTGCACGAGGCTGGGGATGAGGAAGAAGACCTTCACCCGCGTCGCCGTCATTCCGGTGCCGGCGGTGCCTTCGGCGGCTCGCGCAGCGGCAGCGGCGGCATCGTCCCTGAACGCGAGAACACGAATTCGTTGCAGCCGTGGCCGCCGCTGAGGCCGAGGTTCTCCAGCCGGAAGTGGCGCTGCCTATAGAACGCGAGCACGGCGGGCGCGGACGCCACCTCGAACGGCAGCCGCCCGAGCCAGTCCATCCATTCGTGGACGCGCGAGCGCCGCTTCCGGCGCTCGAACAACCCCAGCAACCAGACGAAAGGCATGAAGGCGCCCAGCACGACCACCCGGCCGACGACGCCGCTGTTGAAGAGCTGCTTGACCCTCAACCACGCCCCCGACATCCAGCCCTGGTCGCGGTACACGGCGATGAACAGCCGCCCGCCCGGAGCGACGGGGCTGGCCACCTTGGCGAGGGCGTCCCACAGCTTGCCGGTCTGATGAAGGACCCCGAACGAATAGACGACGTCGAACGACCCGAGACGCTCCAGGTAGCGATCGTCGAGCACGTTGCCCTGTTCAATGCTCCAGTTGTCCGCCGCCGGGAAATAGCGGCGCTTGAGCTCGCGGCCGCACGCGACGCTGTGCGGGTCGTGGTCGAACGACACGACGCGGGCCGCGCCCAGGCGCATGGCAGCGAGCGAAAACAGGCCGCTGCCGCTGCCGACGTCGAGGAAGGTGCGTTTGGCGAGGGTCTGCACACCCAGCATCCGGCGCAGCGACTTGCACGCCTCGTCGATCCGCCCGTCGTCCAGCACGGCCAGAAACCGCGCGCCGCTGCTGTTCAGGTCGAGGCTGTCGCCGCGATCGATCTCGTTCGACGGCGTGGGCGGGGAGACCGGCGAATCCATCGGATTTCGTCCTTCTAATACACTACTCCTCGACAGCACGCCGCCGACACCTGCAATCGTCAAACCAATGTCACGCGCGCGCGAACCCGTCGGGTTTGTGACCGCCGCCCGTCGAGGAATCGCGCTGCTGGTGAATTATCAACAGCGACGATCCGGGCCCACGAACAACGCAATCCCTGATACTTTTGAGGGCCGCATGGTCCCTCCCAGCCATAGCAGGATCAGCCGCTACCACTCCTGGATCACGCGCCGCCCGGTGCTGGTCCTCGTCGGCGCGGTCGTCATCGGCGCGCTGGCGGCCGGCCTCGCCACGCGGCTGAAGCTCAAGACGTCGTTCGCCGAGCTGCTTCCCAGCAACGACCCGGGCGTGGTCGCGCTGACCCGTACGCAGGCGCGGCTCGGCGACCTGTCGCTGCTGCTGATCGGCATCCGGTCGCCCGACCGCGAAGCCAACCTGCGCTACGCGGAGGCGCTGACGCAGAAGCTGCGCGCGTTGCCGCCCAACGTCGTCAACCTGGCCACCTACCACGTCCGCGACGTGCGCGCGTTCTTCCAGCAGAACAAGTGGCTCTACGTCTCGGAGGCGGATCTGGAGTCGATCCGCGACAAGCTGCGGACGGAGATCAGCAAGCGCAAGAACCCGCTCTACATCTCGCTGGACGACGACCCCGAATCGGTCGAGTCGATGCGGCAGCGGATGTCGGGCAAGAGCGGCCTCGACGAGAAGTTTCCCGGCGGCGTGTTCGAGAGCAAAGGCGCGGGCGGCGACTACGTCTGGATCGCGGCGCTGCCGCCCGGCGGGCTGTTCGTCGAGAACGCGGGCGAGGCGCTGCTCAACGCGGCCAACGACCTGATCAAGGCGGATCCGCCGACGCGCTACCACCCGGAGATGAAGGTCGAGCCGGCCGGGCCGATAGTCACGGGCATCGCCAGCCGGCATGCGGTCGAGCGCGACATCATCTCGGTGACGATCACCTGCCTCATCATCGTCGCGCTCTCGATCGGCCTCTACTTCCGACGCTGGCGTGCGATCCCGCTGACCGGCGTCCCGGCCGCGATGGGAACGCTGATGGCGTTCGCGGTGGCCGAGCTGTCGTTCGGCTACCTCAACTCGTCTACGGCGTTCCTGGGCTCGATCATCATCGGCAACGGGATCAACTACGCGATCATCTTGATGTCGCGCTACGAGGAGCATCGGGCCCGCGGCAACCATCCCGAGGAGGCCCTGCGCTGCGCGCTCGGCGGCACCTGGCGCGGGACGCTGGTCGCGTCAATCGCGGCGTCGGCCGCTTATGCCTCGCTGACCGTGACCAGCTTCCGCGGGTTCTCTCAATTCGGCGTGATGGGCGCGACGGGGGCGCTGTTCTGCTGGCTGGCCACGTATTCGGTTCTTCCGGCGATGTTGACGCTGCTCGACCGGCGCGAGCGGGCGACGGGCCTTCGCCGGCCCCACGCGCCGCTGGAGTTCGGCCCGCTGGCCCGCTTCCTCCAGCGTCGCGCCGGCGCGGTCACCGCGGGGTTCGCTGTGCTCGCGATCGTCAGCGTCTTTGGCCTGCGCCATTTCCTCAAGGACCCGTTCGAATACGATTTTCGCAAGCTCAACGCAAAGCTGGCCACGACCGAGGAGGCGAAGCAGTTCAGCAAGAACCTCAACGACCTGTTCGGCCGCTGGCCGTCGCCGACCATCCTGCTCACGGACGCGGTCGATGAGGTCGAGCCGCTCAAGGCCGCGATCCGACGGCAGGATCGTGAGGTGCCCGGCACCGACACGGTCGGCCAGATCGTGACGATCTTCGACCTGCTGCCGGGGCCGCCAGAAGTGCAGCGGCGCAAGCTCGAGGTGCTGGCGCAGATTCGCAAGCTGACCCACGACCCGGCGCTGGTCGTCCTCAACGAGAAGGAGAAGGCAGATCTCGCCAAGATCGATCCGTCCCCCGACCTGCGCGAGCTCGGCCCGATGGACCTGCCCCCGATCGCCCGCCGCCCGTTCACGGAGGTCGACGGCTCGGTCGGCAAGGTGGTGCTCGTCTATCCGCCCGAGCGCGGGATCTCGGTCTGGAACGGACGCGATCTGCTGCGCATCGCCTCGGTGCTGCAGACGATCAAGCTCGACAACGGCAAGGTGATCGAAACCTCGGGCTTCGCGGTCGTGTTCGGGTCGATGATCCGATCGGTCCTGCACGACGGTCCGATCGCCACCGTCGCGTCGCTGATCGCGGTGTTGATCATCATCTCGTTCACGATCCGGCCCGCGGCGGCGGCGCTGATGGCGCTGGCGACGCTCGCGCTCGGCGTGCTGTTGATGATGGGCGGGGCCGGCCTGGCGCAAGTACGCGTAACCTTTCTGAATTTCATCGCGCTACCGATCACGTTCGGCATCGGCGCGGAGTACGCCTTGAACGTCGTGACGCGCTACCGCGAGGAACGCAACGTCTCGCGCGCGGTGATCTCGACGGGTGCCGCCGTCGCCCTCTGTTCGTGGACGACGATCGTCGGCTACGGCTCGCTGCTCGCCGCCACCAACCAGGCGCTGAACGGGTTCGGCCTGATGGCGATCATCGGCGAGGTGGTCTGTCTTGCCGCTGCGATCGTCGCCCTCCCCGCCTTCCTGTTCTGGCGCCACGCCCGGCCGTTCGCGGAAGCGCCGCGCACGACGAACGGCGCCGGGCCCGAGCGACCGTCGGCCTTCCCCAGCGACCGCGAAGACCCGCCGACGTCGGCGGTCTGACGTCCACCGCCTGCGGGCGGCTAGATCAGCGTTTCCCGCCGAGGATGCCGGCGGTCGAGGCGATGAGGAACGCGCCCATCACGACGAAGACGACGCCCATGATCCGGTGGCGGCGACGGGCCTTGGCGCGATCGGGCGTGTCCTCCGTCAGCTCGCGATCGGGGCGCCTGCGCCCGAGGACGATCACGCGCGCGGTGCCGAACACGATCAGCATCGTGCCCATCGCGTAGAAGAAGAGAGGCGGGAGGGTGATCACGGCGCGATCTCGAGGGCCCGCCCCAGTATTACCCTTGCCCGATCTGAAGGCCGAGGTGCTCGCGCAGGGCGAAGTACTCGTCGGAGACCGACCACAGCACCAGGTCGCGGATCTTGTCCTTCGGATCGGCGACGCCGATCGACACCGGTTCGGTCTGGACGATGCGCGTCGCGACTTCCAGGTCGTTGCAGATCAGGAAGCCCATGCGCGTCGCGGTCATGTCGACGGCGTTCGCCCACTTGTGAATGTCGGCCTCGCCCTTGTTGGTGACGAAGCGCTGGACGACGGCGGCGAGCTGCTCGATCTGCTGCGGCGCCACCGAGCGCTGGAGGTGATTCAGGTACTGCGTCACGCCCTGCTTCGCGTCCGCCTTGACCTCGAACTTCGGCTGCACCAGCTTCAGCGCCGCCAGGAAGACGATCTTCAGCTCGGCGACGGTCGGCACGACGTGCGGCCAGCGCACGAAGTGATCCGGCCGCATGAACGTCAGCCGCTTGGCGATGACGTACGCCAGCTCCTTCTCGGGCCGGCCCTGCAGCAGGCCCGAGAACACGACGAACGACGGCGTCAGGTGGGCCTTCTCGCGCGCGTTCGCGAGATCCAGCTCGCCCGGCGATTCCGGCCGGAGATACAGCTCCGGCGACGGGACGCCCAGCACCTGGTTGACGTAGTTGAACACCTTGCTGAACAGCAGCTGGTCGGTGGCGACGTCGCGCTTGTCCTTGCGCTTCAGCCCCCATTCCTTGTGCTCCTTGGCGCGCGCCGCGGCGACCGCGTGGCTGACGGCCGCGAACACCGCGGAGATGTAGCGGTCCTCGTCGGCGTGATAGACGAGCTTCCACAGATCCTCGGTCAGGCGCGCGCGGGCGCGGCTGAACGCCTTGGGCTTGTATTGCTCGTAGAACTGCTGCTCCTCGGCGTCACCCTTGCGCAGGAACGACGCCGCGGCGGCGACGCACCAGGCCTTGTCGTACTGGCGCAGCTCCATCAGCAGCCGGCGCAGCGTCTTCAGGTACGCCGCCATCTGGCCGAAGTCGGTGGTGGCCTTGATCAGCTGGCGGTACGCCTTGATCGCCTGCTCGTAGGTCTCCGGCCCCGACAGCTGATACAGCTCGGCGAGGATCTGGTGACGCGCGGTCGCGTCCGGATCCATCGTGACGCAGACCTCGAAGGCGGCGATCGCGGACTTGTAGTCCTTGAGCCGCGAACGATAAATCTCGCCCAGCGCGTGCCACAAGGCGACCACCGTCGGCTTCTTCTCGGCCGTCGGTTCCTGCCCGAGCCGCTTGATCATCTTGCGGTAGTTCCGCTCCTGGTTCTTCCAGTCCTTCTTCGCGGTCATGATCTTGTCGATCCGCTCGAAGGCCTTCAGGTCGTCCGGGTCCTCGTCGAGGCCCTGGTTGTACAGGTCCACTGCTTCGTCGGTGGAGTGCAGCTCGTAGTTGGCGATGTTGCCCGCCGCGATCAGGAAGCGCGCCTTGCCCGCGCCGCTGTCCAGCTCGGCCAGCTTCATCAGGATCTCCATCGCCTTCTTCCACTGCTTCGTCTCGCTGAACAGCTCCAACAGGTCGTGCAGCAGCTCGCGCTCACCCGGCTTGAGGTTGAGCGCCTCCAGCTGGGCGGCGATCGCCTTCTGCGGGTTGTTGAGCTTCTCCTTGTAGATGCCCGCGATCTCCCGGGACAGCGTGAACTTCTCCTCGGGCTGCGTTTCGCGCGCCGTGATCAGCGACCGCTTCTGCTTGATCACCGCCTCGAAGTCGCCCGCGTCGGTGTAGAGCTCGATGAGGGCTTCCAGCGTCGAACGGTGGCCGGGCTGGATCTCCAGCGCCTTCTCGAACATGTTCACGGCCTTGGTGCGCTCGCCGAGCTTCAGCTTGATGCGCCCCAGGCGGAAGAAGATGTCGACGATCTGATCGTCCTTCTGGGTGTCGCGGTGATGAACCAGGATCGTCTGGTAGATGCGGAACGCGTCGTCCCAGTGCTCGAGGCGGTACAGCAGCCCGGCGCGGTCGACCAGCGTGGGCAAATACGTCGAGTCGAGGTCGTATGACTGCTTGTAGTACTTGAGCCCCTTCTCGTTGTCGCCCAGCCGATCGGCCGCCTTGGCGAGCCGGTGGTAGAGCAGCGTCAGCTCGCGGTTGGTCTTGCGATCGGCCTTGCGGGCCAGCATCTCGAGGATCGGAACCAGGGGCGCCCACTCCTCGCGCTTGAAGTAGAGCTGCGAAAGCGGCTCGCCCGCCTCGACGTGTTCGGGATCGAGCTGCAGCACGCGCGCGAACAGGTCGATGGCCTGCGCCTCGTCGCCCAGCTTCTCCTGGAAGATCTTGCCGGCCTCGTAGAGCAGGCGCGTCTTTTCCAGCGGGTTGGTCGTCGCCGCCTCGGCGCGGACCATCAGCTGCGCCGCCTTGAGCCAGTCGCCGCGCCGCTTGTAGATCCCGAGCAGCGACAGCATCGACGGAACGTGGGCGGGATCCTGCGAGAGGGCCTCGACCAGGTACTCCTGGGCGGGATCCTGCTCCTTCATCTGCTCGTCGAAAATCTTGCCCAGGCGGTAGTTGAGGTCGACCTTCTGGCGCGGGTCGGTGCTGACGCGAATCAGCCGCCGCATCATGTCGACCGCGCGATCCCACTGTTCGGTCTCTTCGTAGAGGCGCGCGAGGCCGGCCAGCGCATCGGCGTGATCGTCCTCGACGCTCAACACGTCGTTGAACGAATCGATCGCGCGATCGAGATCGCGCAGCTCCTGCTCGTAGACCTGGCCGGTCTTGGTGTGGAGGTCGATCCGCTCGGTCGTGTCAGCGGTGACCCCGAGGTGCTTGCGGTAGGTGTCGACCAGCGACTCCCACTTGCGCTCCTGGCGGTAAAGGCGCTCGAGGTCGCGGTACGCCTTCGCGTTCCGCTCGTCGATCAGCAGGATCTTCTCCAGCACCTCGGTGGCGCGGTCCGGCTTGGAGAAGTTCTCCTCCCAGATCGTCGCCATCTTCTGATACGTCGCGACCCGATCCTCCTCGGGCGGCGACACCTCGAGCCGGTGCTCGAGGTTCTCGAGGTACTCCTCCATGCGCCCGGTCTTCTCGTAGAGCGTGTCGAGCGCGGTCAGCGCGGGCAGATTGCGCGGGTCGACCGACAACACCTCTTTGTAGGCGTCGACAGCGCGATCGTTGTCGCCCAGCCGGTCCTCCCACAGCTCGCCGACCTGCAGCTTCAGCCGGATGGCCTGATCGGTGTCGCTGGCCACCTGCGACTTCTTGGACAACACGTCCACCAGGCGATCCCAGGCCTGCGTCCGCCGGTACAGGCGTTCGAGCGCGTTGATGGCGTCGAGGCAATGCTCGTCGGCGTCCAGCGCGCGCTGATACGCCGCCATCGCCTGCGTCGCGTCGCCTAGCTGCGTCTCGTAGGTGTCGGCGAGGGCCAGCAAGATCTCGACGCGCGCCGGCGGCTCCGTTTCGCACTCGGCGTGGCGCGCCAGCGCCCCGACCAGGTCGGCCCAGCGCTTCTGCTTGCGGAAGAAGTCCTCCAGCGCCTGCAGCGCGCCGATGTGCGTGCCATCGAGCTGCAGCGCCTGCTGCGCGGACGCGATCGCGTAGTCGACGTGGCGGAGCGCCGAGTCGTACCAGCGCGCGATCTTCACCCACAGGTCGGCCGCCTGCTTGGCGTCCGAGATCCCCTGAACAACCTGGGTGTACTCGCCGATCAGCTCGTTCCACTTGTCGGCGGCCGTCGCCAGCCGTTCCAGCTCCTTGGCGACGTGGTCGTTGGAGTAGTCCTCGCGGAAGGCCGCCTGCAGGGTCACGAACGCGCTGTCGCGGTCGCCGAGCTGCTGCTCGTAGGTCTCGGACACCTGCACCAGGAGCTGGATCCGCGTCGCCGCGTCGGGCGAGAACTCGGTGCGCGCCAGCAACAGATCGACCAGCTTCACCCAGCTCTTGCGCTGGCGATAAAGCTGTTCCAGTTCGACCGACGCCAGCTGGTGGCCCGGATCGATCTGCAACACGCGTTCGTAGACCTCGGCGGCCGAGCCGCCGTCACCGATCTTGTCGGCCCACAGGGACGCCGCCTGCATCAGGACGTCGACGCGGTCGTTCGGGCTCGCGAGTGCGCGCGCGCGCCGCTCGAGGATGTCGACCGCCTCTTCCCAGCGCGCCTCCTGCATGAACAGGCGCTCCAGCGCGGCGAGCGCGCGGAAGTCGGCCTCGTCGAGCTCCAGCACCTCGCGCCACGCGTCGATCGCGTCCTGCGTGCGCATCAACGTGTCGCCTTCGAGCTCGCCGAGCTGCGAGAACAATTCCTTGAGCTCGTCGCGCTCGATACCGCTGCCGCCCAGCTGGCCGACCTGGATCAGGCGGCGCAGCGACTGCGACAGCTCTTCCCACGCGCCCGCGCTCTTGTAGTTGGCCGCGATCGCGCGCAAGGAGTCGACGTCTTGCGGATCGATCTCCAGGACCTTCTGCCAGCTCTCCAGCGAGTTCCGCTCGCGCGACAGCTTCTCGCCCCAGATGCGGCCCAGGCGCTTGTAGATCGGGATGCGCGCCTCGGCATCCGGCGTTGCGAGGACCTGCTTCTCCAGGACCTCGGTCAGTGGGTTCCACTCGCCCGCCATCTCGTGCAGATCGGCCAGGCCCGAAAGCGCGATCGCGTCCTCGCCGCGGATGTCGACGACGCGCCCCCACAGCTCGACGGCCTTTTCGCGATCGTCGAGCGCGTCCGCCGCCAGCTTGGCCATGCGGGCGTAGCAGTCGGCCAGGCCGTCGTCGTCCTTCATGACATCGACGAGCTTCTCGTAGATGCCGTACAGCTCCGGCCAGCGCTCGCTGCGGAAGTAGAGGCGTTCCAGCGCGTCCAGCGCGTCGCGCGAGCGTAGCTCGTGCTCCAGCACCGCCAGGTAGCTCGCGATCGCGGGGTCGATCTCCTCCAGCGCCTCGGCGTACACGCGGCCGAGCCGCAGGTTCAACTTCACCAGCTCATCGTTGTCGTCGGTGATCGTCAGCCGCTGGCGCAGGATCGCCGCCAGGTTCTCGTACATCCCCTGGTTCTCGTAGATGCGATCCAGCGACGCGAGGGCGGACGGGTCCTTCTGGTTCTCGCCCAGCACCTTCACGAGAGCGTCCTCGGCGCGTTCCAGGTTGCCGAGGTCGTTCTCGAAGCTGGCCGCCAGGCGCAACAGCACGTCGCGCCGGACCGACGCTGAGTGGTCGGGCGAGGTCGCACCGGTCATCGTGGTGACGTACGCGTCCCACTGGTGAGTCGCGCGCGCCAGGCGCAACAGCTCGTCGAGCGCCGCCTCCGACGACGGGTCCTCCTTCACCGCCTCCGCCCACCAGCCGAACGCCGCGACCTGATCGACCAGCTTGTGCTCTGCGATCTCGGCCAGTCGCCGCAGCAGTGTCTGGCGCTCGGTGAGGTCGGTCAGGCGAGCGAGCTGCACCTCGTGGATCCGGTGCAGCTTCTCCCACTCCTCGCCGGACTTGTAGAGCGGCTCGAGGACGTCGGCGATCTCGATCTGCATCGTTCCGCCGATGAACATCCGTTCCAGGGCCGCGCGCGTCTCGGCGTGCGTGGGGTCGGCGCTCAGGATGTCGCGGTAGGCCTCGACGGCCTTGGGCATGTCGACCAGCGCCAGCTCGTAGATCTGGGCCAGTCGGAACGTCAGCGCGACGCGATCCTCGTCGCTGGGGGCGATCCGGATCTCCCGCCTGACGATCTCTGCGAGCTCGTCCCACTGTTGGGCGCGCCCGAACAGGCGGTCAAGCGCGACCAGCGCCTGCTTGCTGTCGGGATCGGCCGTGATGGCGCGCCGGTAGGTGGCGATCGCCTCCTCCAGCTGACCGGTCTCCTCCTCATAGACGCGCGCGAGGCGCAGGAGCAGATCGATGGCGCGCCGCGGTTCGTCGACCTTCTCGATCTCACTGGCCAGCAGCGTGGACAGCTTGGCCCAGTGCCCGGTCTCGATCGCCAGCCGTTCCAGGTGCGCCAGCACGTCCTGATTGTTCGGATCGACCCGCAGCGCGCGGCCGTAGACGTCGAACGCCGCGTTCTGGTGCGACAGCCGCCGCTCTTCGATCTCGGCGATGCGCGACAGCAGCTCGACGGTGCGGACCGCGTCGTCGCTGTTCGCCTGCATCACCTCATAGACCGCGATCACGCGATCCCACTCGCCCGCGCTCTCGTAGATCGGTTCGAGGACGGCGGCCGCCAGCACCGGCTCGTCCTTGCCCTTCATCAGGGTCTCCAGCGCGCGAATCGTCGGCTCGTGCACCGGATCGGTCGCGAGAACCTGGCGGTAGGCCTCGACCGCGCGGCCCAGGTCCTTCAGGTGCTCGCGCCACAGCTCACCGATGCGGTAACGCAGCGACACCACCTCGGCGGGCGACGGCGCCAGCTCCGTCTGCCGCTCGAGCACGGCGAGCAGGTCGTACCAGCGTCCGAGCTGCTGGTACAGGCGATCGAGCGCCTGCGACGCGTCGTAGTCCTCGGGATCGAGGTCGATGATCGAGCTGTAGGTCTCGACCGCGCGCTCCGGGTCGCCGAGCTCGCGGTCGTAGACCTGCCCGAGCACGAACAGCATCTGCTTCTTCTCGGTCGGCGTGGTCGCCAGCTCCGCCTTCTTCGCGTAGACGTTCTTGAGGTCGTGCCAGCGCGCGAGCCGGATGTACAGCCGTTCCAGCTGATCCAGCGCGGCCTTGTCCCCGTCGTCGACGGACAACACGTGCTGGAACACCGCGACGGCGGCCTCGAGATCTTCGATCACCTCTTCGTGGAGCTGCGCCGCCCGGAAGTACAGCGTCTTCTTCTCGGCGACGTCTTCGACGATGTCCGCCTTGCGCAGCAGCAGCTTCACCAGGTTCTGGTAGTCGGCGCGCCGCAGGTACAGCTGTTCGAGGGCGTTGGCCGCCTCGAGATCGCGCGGCCACACGTCCAGCGCGGCCAGGTACGCGGCCGCCGCCTGTCCGTCGTCGCCCAGGTCCGCCTCGGCGAGGCGCGCGATCTTGTGATAGAGCGCGTTCTTCCGCTCCGGATCGGCGACCGATTCGACCAGCTGCCCGTAGCGGGCGACCAGATCGTCGAGGCGCCGCAGCGCGCGGGCGAGACGCTCGGTACTCGTCTGCACCTCGGGGTTCTGCGGATCCTCGGCCAGCGCGCGCGCGAGCGCCTCGTACGCGTGCCCCGGATCGTCCAGGCCGATCTCGTAGCCCTCGGCGATCTGCTTGTAGAGGGCGATCTTCCCTTCGGGATCGACGGTGTGGCGCGCCTCGACCTCGTACACGCCGATCAGCCGCGGCCAGTCGCCCCGGATCTTGTAGATCGGCTCGAGCAGCATCGCGACGTCGACCTCGTGTTCGGGGCTGGGCAGCATCCGCTCCAGCGCCGCGATCGTCTCGCGATGTTCGGGTTCGATCTGCAGGATCTTCGAGTAGGTGTCGACGGCGGCGCCCAGCTGCCCGAGGTGCTGTTCGCGCAGGGCACCCAGGCGCCCGAGCAGCAGGACCGTCTCGGCCGGGTCGGCGCCGACCAGGTTCAGCTGGCGCTGCAGGTTGTCGGCCAGCTCGCGGAACTCGCCGCGGGTCATGTAGAGGCGATCGAGCGCGCGCAGCGCCTGCACGTTGCCGGGGTTGTCCTGCAGGACGACGTTCCAGGCGACGATCGCCTGCTCGGCGTTGCCCAGCATCTCCTCCCAAACCCGCGCGGTGCGGATCCGGATCTCCTCGCGTTCGGCTGCGTCGGTGACCAGCTGCGCCTTCTTGAGCAGCGTGTCGACCAGATCGCTCCAGCGCTCGGTGCGCGTGTACAGCCGCTCGAGAGCG
>Ga0207428_10003453_pt1 | contig 15343 bp, 15 predicted proteins | sample RhiMethybrSRZTD1_FD_187600 | JGI IMG/M metagenome (GOLD analysis project Ga0207428, IMG submission 187600) | Populus rhizosphere microbial communities from Tennessee, USA - Rhizosphere MetaG P. TD hybrid SRZTD1 (SPAdes) (version 3) | ecosystem: Host-associated > Plants > Roots > Rhizosphere >...
GCGGAAGAGTTAGCTAAGCGCCGATCGCAGTGCGGACCTGCTCCAGCATGTCCTTCTCGCCTTGACTTACCTGTTCCGCGCCAAATCCCATGAAGCCGCCTTCCTTGGCGGCATCAGCGGCGGCCTGGGCGCTGGTCAGGATCCAGTTGTTGAAGGCAGCTGCTTCCTCAGCGGTCGCCTTCGAGCTCACGATGCCACTCACAGCCCGCAGCTCTTCCAGAATCTGTTGACGTGGATCTGAGCCCTGTGTGGGCTTGAAGTCGGTCATCGGGTTCTGTCGTTGCTGAGCCATCGACTGGATGTCCAAGGCGACTTCGGCAAGCAACTGCTCACGGGATGGCGGATTCGTTGCCGTCTTCAACGAGGCCGTGGTCTCCTTCGCGAGTTCTATCGGACCACCGGGATCGGCAAGAGAAATCGCCATCCCAGCTAACAGCGGCGCTCGCCGTACCCGGGTCCACTCCTCCTCGGTGAAGTCAGTCTTCGCCGTCATGACCTGTCCTCTCTCGCCGGAATCGTTGTCACGCTAGCTTGGCATGTCGGTGGCGGATGAGGTCATAGGCTTCGAGACGTGTTCGTCGACCATTTGCAGCTGACCGATTTTCGGTCCTACGAGTCGGTCGACCTACCGCTCCAGGCCGGCGTGACTACCCTCGTCGGGGCGAACGGTCAGGGCAAGACGAACCTCGTAGAAGCCATCGAATATCTGTCGACCATGAGCTCTCACCGGGTGGCTTCGGAGGTTCCCCTCGTACGCTCCGGTGCAGCCCGTGCCCTACTCAGAGCCGGTGTCCAGGCGGGCATGGAGGATCCGCGACGGCTGACACTCGAGCTGGAGATCAACCCCGGGAAAGCAAACCGAGTCAGGCTCAACCGTTCCCCGCTGCGTCAGGCCCGGGAAATCATCGGCTTGCTCCGGACAGTGGTGTTCTCACCGGGAGATATCGCCATTGTTAAGGGCGATCCCAACGAACGCCGCCGCTTCCTCGATGATCTTGTCGTGGTGCGGTGGCCCAGAATGGCCGGCGTACGCGCGGACTACGAGCGGGTCTTGCGGCAACGCAACACGCTGCTGAAATCCTTGAGTGGTCGGCTCCGCGGTGGTTCGCCGCCGGCTGATGCCGAGTCGACGCTCGATGTCTGGGATACCCACTTGGCTCGGACGGGGGCTGAGCTCCTCGACGCGCGATTGGCCACGCTTGCTGATCTCGCACCCCACGTCAGCAAGGCGTACGCCGGCATTGCGCCCACTAATAATGACGCCGCCGCGGAGTACCGAGCGTCTGTGGACCTCAGCACCCACGGGGCAGCGGATCGAGCAAGATTGACCGAGCTGCTGATTGATGCGATGACAGAGCGGCGCTCCGAGGAAATCCAACGCGGGATGTCACTTGTCGGGCCGCACCGCGATGAGATCGTGCTCTCCTTAGGCATGCTGCCCGCGAAAGGCTATGCCAGTCATGGCGAGTCCTGGTCATTCGCACTTGCCCTGCGGCTTGGCAGCTTCCAGCTGCTCCGAGCCGATGGAGTGGAGCCGGTGCTGGTACTCGATGACGTCTTCGCCGAGCTGGATGCGGTACGCCGCGAGCGACTGGCTTCCGGCGTACGCGTCGCTGAACAGGTCCTCGTCACCGCAGCCGTCGGCGAAGACGTTCCGGAACTGCTGGCGGGCCAGCGCTTCCGGGTCGCGGCGGGGGAGGTGAGGCCTGATGCCTGACGAACAACCTGAGAGCTCACGCAGCGACCAGCCCCAAGACAATCCAATCCAGAACGGTCCAATCCAGCACGACCCAACGGGATTGGACCTCGCCCAGACTGTCGCCCGCTCGCTCGGCGCCCAGGCGCGGCGCCGGCGCCGGTCTCGATCGCCTCGGTCGGTCTCCCCCCAGATGTCCGGCGCCCGAGCCGACGATCGAGATCCCAAGCCGCTTTCCGATGCGGTCGAGCGACTGGTCGAGAGCAAAGGTTGGACGACCGAGATCAACGTCCACACACTCCTGGCTCGGTGGGCACTTCTGGTCGGCGCCACCAATTCCGCACACTCCTCCCCGGAGGCGTACGCGGACACCGTTCTGACGGTTCGCGCCGACTCCACAGCATGGGCGACCCAGCTGCGCTACCTCGCGCCGCAGCTGGTGGCGATGCTGAATGAGCAACTCGGAGATGGCACGGTCACCCGGATCAAGGTCCTTGGCCCCGACGCACCCTCCTGGAAGAAGGGCCGGCTGTCAGTCCGCGATGGTCGCGGGCCTCGTGATACCTACGGCTAGTTGTTTGGTGCTGCGCGACTTTGGCGCTCATCCGAGGACTGAAAGCCGATTTGTCTTTAAGCCTCGCGGCGCCCTCGGCATATGCGGGCGCGTACAGGGACTCCTCGGGTCGCTCGTATAGCCGCAAATCCACCGTCCAGCCCTTACCAGGCGCATTTTTTGTGTTGTCCGAGGTCCGCTGGCGGACCCGCTGGAGGACTCCTCGCGCTAAACTGGACAAGGTCACATGAGCGGGTCGAGTGCCTCGTTCGGCCGCCTCACAAGGGCCGTCAAATTCTCAGAAAGGCACCGCATTCGTCAACGTGACCATCCATGAACCAAGCGAACACAACTTTGGCGTGCCGCCTGCATCACCTGTTCACGAGGTGAAGCACAGGCGGCGCACGTCTGACAGGAGCCCCGCGCCGGTGCAGCATTCTGACCAGCCCGACGACGTCACCCCCACCCCGCATGACTCAATCACGATGAACTCCACGTCGCATCCTGCCGCCAGTGAGGTCATCAACAATGTCATCAACAATATTGAGCCCGGTGAATACGACTCAGAGTCGATCACGGTCCTGGAGGGCTTGGAGGCGGTACGCAAGCGTCCCGGCATGTACATCGGTTCGACGGGGGAGCGTGGCCTGCACCACCTTGTGTATGAGGTGGTAGACAACGCGGTCGATGAGGCGCTCGCAGGGTTCTGCGACACGATTGTGGTCCACATTCTCCCTGAGGGCGGCATCCAGGTCATCGACAACGGCCGCGGTATTCCGGTCAAGGAGCATCCCCGGGAGAAGATTCCGGCGGTCACCTTGGCGCTCACCGTGCTCCATGCGGGCGCCAAGTTTGGTGATGGCGGTTACAAGGTCTCCGGCGGCTTGCACGGCGTTGGCGTTTCGGTGGTCAATGCGCTGTCGGCTCGGCTCGTTGCGGAGGTGAAGCGCGACGGCTACCGGTGGAGCCAGAGCTTCAGCTACGGCGAACCGGACGGACCGCTGGAGCGGCTGGAACCGAGTGAGGAAACCGGCACCACCGTCACCTTCTACGCGAGCTCCGACATCTTCGAGACCACGAACTACTCCTACGACACGTTGGCGTCGCGGTTCCGGGAGATGGCCTTCCTCAACAAGGGCCTGACGATCACCATCGTCGACGAGCGGCCGGACCGTAGGGATGAGGACGGCAACGCGTATGCAGACACCTTCCGCTACGACGAGGGCTTGATCGACTATGTCCGCTACCTGACCGGAAGCAAGGATCCGGTGCATTCTTCCGTGATCGCCGTTGACGCCGATCGGCCGGAACGAGGCATCAGCCTCGAGGTCGCTATGCAGTGGAACAACTCCTACACCGAGTCGGTGCACACCTTCGCGAACACGATCAACACCCACGAGGGCGGTACCCATGAGGAGGGCTTTCGCGCCGCGCTCACCAACACCGTGAACAAGTGGGGTGAGAACTGGGGAATGATCAAGAAGTCGGAGGACCGGCTGTCCGGTGACGACATTCGCGAGGGATTGACCGCGATCGTTTCGGTCAAGCTGGCCGAGCCGCAGTTCGAGGGCCAGACCAAGACGAAGCTCGGCAACACCGAGGCACGCTCCTTTGTGCAGCAGGTGGTCAACTCCAAGCTGGGCGACTGGTTCGAGCAGAACCCCGGTGAGGGCAGAATGATTATCCGCAAGGGACAGGCAGCGGCGCTGGCCCGGATCGCGGCCCGTAAGGCCAGGGAAGCAGCCCGCAGCCGTAAGGGTCTGCTCGGCGGCGGGGGACTGCCCGGCAAGTTGCGCGACTGCCAGTCGACCAATCCCGAGGAGTGCGAGGTCTTCATCGTCGAGGGCGACTCGGCCGGCGGTTCGGCGACTGGCGGCCGCGACCCGCGGATCCAGGCGATCTTGCCGATTCGCGGCAAGATCCTCAACGTCGAGAAGGCCCGTATTGATCGCATCTTGCAGAACACTGAGGTGCAAGCGATCATCTCCGCTCTCGGCACCGGCGTACACGAAGACTTCGACATCGACAAGCTGCGCTACCACAAGATCGTCTTGATGGCCGACGCCGATGTGGATGGTGCGCACATTCGTACGCTGCTGCTGACCTTGATGTTCCGCTTCATGCGGCCCTTGATCGAGGCGGGTCATGTGTTTCTCGCGCAGCCTCCACTGTTCAAGATCAATTGGAGCAACTCCACTGCCGAGCTGGCGTACAGCGACGCTGAACGCGATGCACTGCTGCGGGCCGGCAGCGAGGATGGCAAGCGGCTGCCCAAGGAGAACGCCATCCAGCGCTACAAGGGTCTCGGCGAGATGAATCCTGATCAGCTCTGGGAGACCACGATGGACCCGAATAATCGCGTCCTACTCCAGGTCACCCTTGATGACGCGGCCCAGGCCGATGAGATGTTTTCGATCTTGATGGGGGAGGACGTAGAACAACGTCGCTCGTTCATCCAGCGCAACGCAAAGGACGTCCGCTTCCTTGACATCTGACGCTGCTCGGTCGGCGGCCCGGGGCACGCGGCGGGAAACCATCCGCACCTCCACTGCGCTCCGGTGCTCCCGCCAGGCCCATCCAAACCCGCCGCGCACCTCGGCTCCGCCGACCTCGCGTCACATAGGGTCCGACGTTCGCGTTGCACTCAATTCCCTCGCCCGCACTGAAAGCGATAACGCATGACTGACATACCTCAGGGCCCCGTCGCTGACCGGCGGGAGCCGGTGGATCTGCAGGACGAAATCCAGAAGTCCTACCTCGATTACGCCATGAGCGTGATCGTGGGCAGGGCGCTGCCGGATGTTCGCGATGGGCTCAAGCCGGTGCACCGCCGGATCCTCTACGGCATGTACGACGGCGGCTACCGCCCCGATCGCGGCTGGAACAAGTGCGCCCGCGTTGTCGGTGAGGTCATGGGTCAATATCACCCGCACGGGGACAGCGCAATCTATGACACCTTGGTGCGGCTCGCGCAGCCGTGGGTGATGCGCTATCCGCTGGTGGCGGGTCAAGGCAACTTCGGCTCGGCAGGCAATGACAAAGCCGCCGCCATGCGCTACACCGAGTGCCGGATGGCACCGCTGGCCATGGAAATGGTGCGTGACATCACCGAGAACGCGGTTGATTTCAAGCCCAATTACGACGGCAAGGAACAAGAGCCGGTCGTCTTACCCAGTCGCTTTCCGAATCTGCTGGTCAACGGCTCTACCGGCATTGCCGTCGGCATGGCGACCAACATCCCGACTCACAACCTGCGTGAGGTCGCCTCGGCCGTGCAATGGTCGCTCGACCACCCAGAGGCCTCGAGCGAGGAGCTGCTGGAGGCCGCGCTCGCCCGCATCCCGGGCCCTGACTTTCCCAATGGTGCATTGATCGTCGGCCGCCGCGGCATCGATGACGCGTACCGGACCGGCCGTGGCTCGGTGATCATGCGCGCCGTCGTCGAGATCGAGGAAGATCGATCCGGGCGTACCCTCTTGGTAGTCACCGAGCTACCGCACATGGTGAACCCTGACAATCTTGCGCTCAAGATCGCTGAGCTGGTCACCAGCGGCAAGATCAACGGCATCGCCGACATCCGTGACGACACCTCAGCGCGTACCGGGCAGCGGCTGGTGATCATCCTCAAGCGCGACGCGCAGCCGCGAGTGGTATTGAACAACCTGTACAAGCACACTCAGCTCCAGGAAACGTTCGGCTGCAACATGCTGGCTCTGGTCGATGATGTGCCACGGACGCTACGACTTGATCAGTTCATCACTCACTGGGTCGCTCACCAGATCGAAGTCATTCAGCGGCGCACCCAACATCGCCTGGACGATGCACAAGCGCGCGCGCACATCTACCGCGGCCTGGTTCTTGCCCTTGATCAACTGGACGAGGTGATCGCCCTCATCCGGCGCAGCCCGAACACCGACGAGGCTCGAGAAGGTCTTAAGACACTGCTGCAGATCGATGATCTACAGGCCAACGCGATCTTGGACATGCAGCTGCGCAGACTCGCAGCCCTCGAGCGGCAGCGCATCATTGATCAACTGGCCGAGTACGAGCGGATCATCGCTGACCTGAGCGATATCCTGGCCAAGCCGGAACGGCAGCGGAAGATCATCAGCGATGAGCTCGCCGAGATCGTCGAGAAGTACGGTGACGAACGACGGACCGAGATCATCAGCGCCGACGGTGATCTTTCCAATGAGGACTTGATCCCGGATTCCGATGTCGTCGTCACCATTACTCGCGGCGGCTACGCCAAGCGCACCAACACCGATCTTTACCGGCGGCAGAGGCGTGGCGGCAAAGGTGTACGCGGGGCAACTCTGCGGACTGACGATGAGGTGGAGCACCTGTTCGTCACCACCAACCACCACTGGATCTTGTTCTTCACCAACAAGGGCCGGGTGTATCGGGCGAAGGTCTGGCAGCTGCCCGAGGCTGGACGCGATGCCAAGGGCGGCCATGTCGCCGGGTTGCTGTCCTTCTTGCCGGATGAGGAAATCGCCCAGGTCCTCGCGATCCGGGACTACTCGGCAGCGCCGTATCTGCTGCTCGCTACCAAGCGCGGCCTGGTCAAGAAGACCGCCCTGCAGGCGTACGACTCACCTCGTCAGGCAGGGATCATTGCGGTCAACTTCCGCGACGAGGACGACGAGCTGATCGGCGCCGGGCTCTCCGGGGCCGACGACGAAGTACTGCTGATCTCGCGTAAGGGCCTAGCGATTCGCTTCCCGGCAAGCGATTCTGAGCTGCGACCGATGGGCCGGGCGACATCCGGCGTAACAGGCATGAAATTCCGTCGCGGCGATGAGCTGTTGTCGATGTCGATCATCCAAGCCGGAGCCGCCGAGGACGAACGCTTCGTGTTCACGGTCACCGATGGAGGGTTCGCGAAGCGGACGCACGTTCACGAGTACCGCCAACAGGGCCGCGGTGGCTTAGGGATCAAAGCCATGAAACTTAACGAAGATCGCGGTTCGTTAGTAGGGGGGCTGGTGGTGACTGACAATGATGAGGTCATCGCCATCAAAGCAAGTGGTCAGATCACTCGCAGCGCTGTCGCCGAGGTTCCGGTCAAGGGCCGTGACACGATGGGAGTCAGGTTTGTCGGTGTAGGCGACAACGACTCGGTCGTCGTCATTGCGCTCAATCCTGAGACAACTGCAGATGCAGTACAACTTGCAGGTGACACTGCTGCGGGTGATGATTCCAATTCGAGCGTGACTGAGGAGAATTCCTCGCTCGGGTCGGAAGCAGAAGGGTGACCCGTGACCCCACACGGGTGACCGAAGGTCCGGGGGTCCAGGAGGATGACAGGTGAATACAGGCAACGCGGAGCAGCCAGCTGCCCAGCCAAGAGCCGCCTCGCATCCATCCGCGGAGGCGCCGAAAGGTCCAAGCTCCCCGAGCCGCGTTGAGACGGCGGTCCAGGACCGTCAGGAGCCAGGGCCGAATGTTCGTCAGACCGTGCAGGAGAGCCCCGAGCGACCTCGTTCAGAGGATCAGCCCAAGGGCAACGGGTCTCAGGCGCAGCGGCCAGCAGCTCCGCAGCGGCCGAGCATCGAGCGCCCCAACCTGCAGGAGCAGAAACCGCAAGAGAAGAAGGCGGCTGGTCCCGGCAACGGTCCGACCGCTAAGTCCGCGGAACAAGACCAGCAGAATTCCAACGGTCAGAGCAAGGACGGCCGTGAGGAACAGCCGGCAGAAGCGCGTGCTGGAACCGAAGCCGGGGCGACTGCTCGCGGCAAGACTGGGAAGCAGTCACCCTGGACAGCTGCTTATGCACAGCACACCGCGGTCCGGACTTCCGAAGAGGCTCCCAGTGCGCCGCCGCCGGATCAGCCCAAGCCCGGCGCATCCCAGCAGCCGTCGAATCAACAGCGACCTCAACCTTCCAGTGGAGGCCCGGCCAACGGAGGCCCAACCATCGAAAGCTCAGCCACCGCCGCGACTGCACCTAAGCCTGATGTGGCCACGTCCCCTGCTTCCGCCGAACCGTCGGCCCCGATTGCCATATCTGTGTGGGATCCCCCGCCGCCGACACAACGTAAGCAATCCCTTTTCGCACGTCTGGGACTTGGGAAGAAGGCGGCACAGGCCGAAGCTGAGTCAGAAGTTGGCCAGCCGGAAGACCATTCAGTAACTCCACCCGCAACGCAGGCCCCTGCTGCTTCGACATCAGCTGCGCCAGGGCCGCCCGCCGGTGCTGGCGCGAGCACCGGTGCGACTGCTGCCATGGGTACTGCCGCGCCGCAGGTGGGCACACCGGCCCAGTCCAAGCCGGCCCAGTCCGAGCCGGCCCAGTCCGAGCCGGCCCAGTCCAACCCGGCCCAGCCCAAGCCGGCACAGTCCAACCCGGCCCAGCCCAAGCCCGCCCCGCCCAAGCCGGCACAGCCCGCAGCAGCACAACCCACGCCGGCCGAGCCCAAGCCCGAAGGTCAGGCACCACGGCCGACTGCTCCCGGGCATGTGGTTGGGGCCGCGGCCGCGGCTGGTCTGAGTGCCGCTGGGCCAACCCAGGTACGTCCACAGCCACCCGGCCAGCCGAGCATCCCGCCGCAGGGTCGTGTGCAAGACAACACCGCACGTACGCCGCTGGCCCAAGGCGACGCCGGTCCAGGATCAGCTCCACAAGCACGGATGCAGGCTGCACCGGTTGATCCCGCGGCCCGCATGCCGTCAGCAACGATGCGCCCGGGTGCTGCGGGACCCATCCCAATGCCGGCGCCGGTCCAAGCATTCAAAGAAGCCAACACCTCTACTGGCCAGTCGGTGCCGGTCCAGACGGCTGTAACACACCCGCCGGGGGCCGTCGCTCCTGACCATCACCTAGCGAAGCCCAAGGTCGGCGTCGCCCGACGTACCCGAAAGGCACGACTACGACTGTCGCGGCTGGACCCATGGTCGGTGATGAAGACATCGTTCCTGTTCTCGATCGCAGCCGGAATCATGCTTGTCGTTGCGGTGTATTCCATCTGGGCAGTGCTGAGCACCTCTCACCTCTTCGATTCGATCAACGAGATTGTGCGCAGCGTGGTTTCGACGCCTGGTGACACCACACCATTCCGGATTCAGGAGTACATCAACACTCAGAAGGTCATGGGCGTATCGGCCTTGATCGCCTGCGTAGACGTCGTGATCTTCACCGCGCTGGCGACCCTCGGGTCGTTCCTGTACAACCTGGCAGCCACCATGCTCGGCGGCCTAGAAATCACTCTTGCCGAAGACTGATCAACCGACTTGTCAGCGTCTCAGAATGCTATAGCCCGTGTGCTGTCTACGTAGTTGTGGGACACGGTTGGCTAGGTAGTTGTGAGGCACAGGTTAGGCCGCCGGTCGGAGCTGTTGTCGGGTTTGGGTCCAGTCGATGTATAGGTGAACCGCCCTGGAAATGCTGGAGGGTGCTGATTCAACACAGGAGGATTCAGCACATGTCAGCACCGAGGAAGTATGACCAGGAGTTGCAGTAGCGGGCGGTCGGTATGTATCGGGCGCGGCTGGCCGAACCGGGCGAGTCGAAGCGGGGTGCCCGGCGCTATGTCGGAGTGTTGCTTGATCTAAATCCGGAGACGTTGCGGAATTGGGCCGATGAGCGGGACCGGGTCGAGTCCGGCCGCAGCCCCGGCGCCGAGGTCGGCGGAGTCGGAGGAGGTTCGGGCGCTGCGCCGGCGGGTGGCGGAGCTGGAGCGGGCGAATGAGATCCTCAAGACCAGCGCCGCGTTTTTCGCCCAGGCGGAGCTCGACCGCCGACTCAGGTGATCGTGGACTACATCGACTCCCAACGGGAGCGGTTCGGCGTCGAGCCGGTCTGTGCGGTCCTGGCCGAGGCCGGGATCTCGATCGCGCCGTCCATCTACGACGCCTGCAGCAAGACGCCGTTGACCGAGGTCGGACTCAACGAGGCGTATGGCCAACCAGCTGCGGTCGTTGTGGCAGAACATGGGGCGTCTATGGGCCCGGAAGCTGTGGCATGCGGCTCGCCGCGGCGGCCACGACATCGGCCGCGACCAGGTGGCTCGGCTGATGAAGATCGCCGGGATCAGCGGCGTCTTGCGCGGAAAGCACCGCACGATCACCACCCGTCGCGACGATGCAGCGCCGCGGCATCCGGACCTGGTTAAGCGTGGCTGGGCGGCCCCGACCGGCATCGACACTCCTACGTGTGGACCTTGGCCGGTTTCTGCTACGTCGCGTTCGTTGTCGATGTGTTCTCCCGCCGGATCTTGGGCTGGCGGGTCACCACCACCAAGCACACCGGCATGGTCACCGACGCCCTCCGGCAGGCGTTGCAGGTCCGCTACGCCGCGGCGAACACGATTGGGTGGCCGCCGGTTTGATCCATCATTCCGACGCCGGGTCGCAATACGTCGCGGTCGCCTTCACCGCCGAACTGCTCGCCGCCGGGATCGCCGGCTCGATCGGCACCTTCGGTGACGCGCTGGACAACGCCCCTGCTGACATGGGTGCGTAATTCACCGAAAGTCGCGTGATACGTCGCGCTGAACTGCTGCAGGGCAGAATCGACCGCTTCCTAAACTACCGGGAGATGCCTGCCATCCAAAATCTTGGATTCGGCCTCAAACCGGACGATGTCCTCGGGCGTCCCGGTGCGAATCAACGCCGCGTACTGCTCCACGCGGGCGTGACGTAGCGCATGGAGCTCGTCAAGCCGAGCTTGAGCCTCCGGCACCTTGTTTGCAGCCTGCGTGACCTGCGGATGCTGAATCGTCGGCAGTGTGATGGGCGACCCGACGAAACCTCCCCAAAACCTGTCGTAGCCATGCACCAGCTGGATCGGCGGACCCTCCCAGCTTTCATCTCCAGGCGTCTGTTCGTCGCCGACTTCATCGACGGCAATCTCATCGCTCACTTCGGTGCTCACTGTTTTTCCTCTCATTGGATTTCTCGTCATTTGCCGTAACGCATCTTCCGCAGTTTCGCGACATGCGCCTTGCTCGGATCTTTCGGTGCTGGTGTTTTATCGTCACGGCCACCACCGGTGAACGGCCTCGGCGGGCGATTACCCTCGGGCAGATTTGCGCCAGGGTCCTCAGATGCGTCGTGACGCAACATCCGCCGAACATGCCGGCGAGACACCTCCTCAGACGCCCCAGGCGCCTCCGTACGCCCCTCAGACGCCTCGGTCCGGACGGCCCCGCTCCGGCTTACCCGTTGCCCGCCGCCACTGCTCCAAAAACTGCTCAACCTCGCTCATCCCGTCTTCCCTTTCGTTTGCCTCTCGGACACCAACTGCCAATGCGCCAACGCGCGATCCCGTTTGTCCCGAGCTGCAGTAACTCCCTCCCGCAGGTGACGGAATTGCGCCAACACGCTCCAGTACTTCACGCCAGCGCCCGTCCTTTCGGCTTGCGCCGCGGTGCCGGCAGAACCCAACCCACCACATCAATCGGCTCCGCCTTGAGGACAGACACCAGTTCACGGACCACGTCCTGATCCTCAGCGGTCAGTGTCTGGAACCAGTCGCGCCGATGCTCGCCGCGGTGTTTGCAGTCCAGGTTGGGATTCGCCCGCGGCACCTGACACGCCGCGCAGCAGGTCACAGCCCAATCTGTCGCGTGACGTGTCACGACGCCTTCCACCACTTAGCTACTTCCCCCTCTTCCAGGTCCCGTCCTGTCCCGTCCTGTCCCGTCCCGGGGTTACGCGTAACGTCACCCGTAACAAGGGCATGTGGGCAGTGCTCGGGAAGACACAGCGAGTGATCGCCGGCGTCGTGCGCACGCTTGCGCTGCATCCTGACTTTGGACTTCTGAGCATTTAGCCGGACGCCGGGAGGCGGGATGTGCTCATGGATCTCCACCAACCGAAGCCATCCGTCTATGCGCTCCAACAGACCAACGTCCAGCAGATCCTGGACGGCGCGGTCGGGATCATCCACGTCCGAGCAACGGCGAATGTCCTTGAGCGTCAACAGACCGGTGATGCGGTCGGTGCGGGAACAGAACTGGATCATTGTCAGGTAGTGCCAGCGGGTCTCATATGAAAGCTGCTCAAGCTCTGGGCGATCGGACCAGCCATCGTCGAGCCTTGTCCAGCTCATGCCCCTTCTTCTTCCTGGTCAGGTTCTTCCAGCTCCAGCCGCGCCAAGATGTAGAGCTCAGGCCGGCTGTGCATTGCGATCGAATCCGCGATCCGTTGACCCAAGTCATCACGGGCGAGGAGACGGTCTACGGCGGCTTCTACGCGCGTCCTTGGCTTCGGCCGGGAAAGAGATGACCTGGAGGGAGGGAAAGTGTTCCTGGACGCTCGGGGTTCGTCGTAAAGATCAGCAACGGTCAACCTGAGAGCTGCCAACACCTCGGTGTCGTCATAGCCAGCCCAACAGCGAATGCGGACTCGTCCGGGCTTGGCGTAGATCGTCAGGCTCGGCCACTTGTCGTCATGGCTCGGGCATTGGGCATTGACTTGCGAGCCGAACACGCGATAGTTGAGACCGAGAGCATCCAGCGCGGCGGGCATCCGCTCGAACGCGGCAAGATGTAGAGTAGGCATTACAAATCCTTCTGAGCGGGAGGGTTTGAAAGGGTCGCGGTTGAGGGATCGCGGCCCTTTAGCCTGCTCGGGGCAAATCGGATTGCTCGCCGGCGTTCAACGCAGGGGCGAGGACAAGGCGCAGCACATTCAGCTGCGACTGTGAAAGTTCAGGGGCCCGGGATATGACGGTGCCTACCGCAGCCTCCAGCGCAGCTCGTTCGCTGTTCTGACGCCGTTTTTCGACGGAGGCACGAGCCGCGTCTCTAGAGCGCTTGGCGTCGCGCAACATCTAGACCCCACGGCTGAGCCGGATCAGGTGCAGCTGGGCATCGAAACCGACCGTGGGCCATGGGTGCAGGCATTGTTGGCCGCCGGATATGTGGTGTTTGCGATCAACCCGTTGCAGGTGGCCCGCTATCGGGAACGCCATTCCACCTCGGGGGCGAAGTCGGATCCGGCCGATGCGCATCTGCTAGCCGAGATCGTTCGGCTGGACCGGGCGCATCATCGCCCGGTCGCCGGCGACAGTGAGATCGCCGAACACGTCAAGATCGCCGCCCGGGCGCATCAGACGATGATCTGGTCGCGGGTGCGGCAGGTGAACACACTGCGATCGCTGCTGCGGGAGTACTACCCGGCCGCTCTGGTGGCGTTTGGGACCGACCTGGCCGGCCGGGATGCGCTGGCGGTGCTGACCGTGGCACCCAGTCCAGATCAGGGCCGCCGGCTCTCCCAGAGTCGGATCGAAGCTTTGCTGCGGCGTGCCGGCCGGCAGCGCAACCTGGCCAGCACTGCGGCCAAGATCCGGGCCGCGTTGACCTCCGAGCAGCTGACCGCGCGACCCGGTGTGATCCCTGCCTACGCGGCGAGCGCCTCAGCGCTGCTCGCGGTGTTGACCGCCATGGCAGCCCAGACCGAGGTGCTGGCCGGGCAGGTGGAGCAGGGTTTTGGCCAGCACCCGGACGCTGAGATCTACCGCAGCCAACCCGGCCTCGGTGGCATCCTCGGTGCCCGGGTGCTTGCCGAGTTCGGCGACGACCCCGGCCGCTACGCAGATGCCAAAGCGCGGAAAAACTACTCCGGTATGTCACCGATCACCAAAGCCTCCGTAACCAAACGGGTCGTCCTCGCTAGGTTTGCCCGTAACCGCCGCCTCGGCGATGCACTATTGCTGCAGGCGTTTGCGGCGTTGAACAATTCCCCAGGTGCCCGCGCCTTCTATGACCGGCAGCGGGCCCGCGGAGCCACCCACTACCAGGCTTTGCGCACCCTCGCGAATCGGCTCGACGGCATTCTTCACGGCTGCCTGCGAAGCCAAACTCTCTACGACGAAAACCTCGCCTGGCACACCGAGCCAAACAAAATCAGCTCCGCAGCTTGACCGCTTCCAGCCGTGGGATGTCTAGTCAGAAAGTGATTATCCTATTACATCAGATGTCTCTGACCGAGACACTTAGCCGGAAAGTGCTAGCTGTACGTCTTCCAAATGATCTTGACCGACTCCGGGTCAAACGACTTCCTGCCACGAGGTGCCGGCAACAGCTTAACGATCATCAACGCGTCGATCGCCGACCTTTGCAACATCAACGGCGCGCCATCAAATGCGGCGACCGGATCGTGTGAACCGAGCATCACCTTGATGCCGGCATTGGCATTACTGCGGCCCAGCGCAGCCTCCGCGGTGGCAAGAGCTGCCCGCGCCTTCTCTGTTGCCGTCTGGAACCTTCGCCCGTCGATGAGGTCAGCGTCATAGTCGTCATCTATCTTGATCAGCCGGCGACGTAGCCGGTTCACCTCACCGGCGAGTTTCTTCACTTCCGGGTCCTCCACCTCCGCCAACAACCCCGCAAGATCAGGACGCCCCAACCGGGCACGCATAACCGCCCGCACGAAGGCGTCCACGGGCTCCTGGGTCCGGTTCAAGTGCGCATGCGGGCATCGGTACCTTCCGCCCGAGAAAGAGCGCACCCGGGCACCACAAACGCCGCAGAGATACAGCCCACTACCAACGCGCTTCCGATCAGTGCCTTGCTGGCTGCGCCGACGTGGATCAGAAAGCTTGGCTTGCACAAGATCAAACTCGGTCGGATCGACCAACGCCTGCCAGATCCCGTTCTTCCCGGTCGTCTTGCCCTGGTAGATCGCACGTCCGGCATACCGCGGATTGGTCAAGATGTTGCGCACCGACTTCGGGCTCCACTGCCCGCCGTGCCGAGTCGGAACCTCCGCCTCATGCAGATATTGGGCAAGCCCGCGAAGCGAATCACCGGCAGCGAACCGGGCAAAGATCTCCCGGACGCTCTCTGCTTCGGAGTCGACTATCTCGCCTTTCGTGGTGTAGCCAGTGAGCCGGACACCTTGCTCTCCGCAATTGGCGGACATTCGGGTAACTGTCGACAGATCGCACCTCCTCAGCAGATGTAGTTGCAATCTGCAGACAGTTTCCAAATTAGGAGGTCAGACCATCATCTGGCGGGCGGTCGGTGGTATCGGCCGCGGCAGCTTGGTCGTGCCGGACAGATATTCATCGACACCCGCGGCACACGCGCGACCCTCAGCGATAGCCCAAACGATCAGCGACTGACCCCGGCCCGCATCCCCACAGA
>Ga0207428_10003456_pt1 | contig 15334 bp, 10 predicted proteins | sample RhiMethybrSRZTD1_FD_187600 | JGI IMG/M metagenome (GOLD analysis project Ga0207428, IMG submission 187600) | Populus rhizosphere microbial communities from Tennessee, USA - Rhizosphere MetaG P. TD hybrid SRZTD1 (SPAdes) (version 3) | ecosystem: Host-associated > Plants > Roots > Rhizosphere >...
GCGACCTGCCACGGCCTCGACGGCAGCGGCCAGGGGCCGTCGGTGCTCGACCGCCCCGCGCGCAACTTCAAGGACGGCGGCTTCTCGTTCGGCAACACGGCCGACGCGATCTTCAACACGATCAGCACGGGCATCCCCGGCACGCCGATGCCCGCCTTCGCCGACGCGCTCGCCGAGAGCGACCGCCGGCGGCTCGCGGCCTACGTGCGCACGCTCGGGCCGCCGGTCGACGAGGTCGACGTCGCCGACACGATCCTCACGGTGACCGAGGAGTCGGGCCCGCGCATCGTGCGCGGCATCCTGCCCCCCATCGTCAAGGGCGCGCCGGTGCGGCCCCGCGGCCTGCTCGTCGGGCTGCCCGGCGGCCTGACCTTCGAGTACCGCGTCGACGACGTGCGCCTGCTCGGCGTGCGGAAGGGCGGCTTCGTCGAGCGCACCGACTGGCGCGACCGCGGCGGCACGCCGCTCAAGCCGCTGGGCGGGTTGATCTGGGTGGATGGCGAGGGCGATCCGCCGGCGATGTTCACGCTGGACGAACTATCGAAGCTGAGTTGCAGGTTGACATGCACCATCAGCTCAACTCTCTACTACGAGCTTGCCACGGAGGGCCGGCGCGTTGGCGTCGTCCAGGAAGAGGTCGCTCCGATCCAGCACGGCAGCCTAGCCGGATTTCGGCAGGAACTCCACGTGATGCGCGACAACGCCGGCCCTTTCGGGCCGCCGCTGCACTTGCGCATCGCCCAGCCGGCGTCGGCCGAGGTAGTCGCGTCGTTCGACGCACCGCCCGCATCGCGGGACGAGGCAGGGCGCACGCACTGGCAGGTCACTCATCGGCAAGACGGCGTGTACGAATGCACTGGCATCCGGTTCATCCGGTACGCCACCGACGGCCCACCCGAACTCATCGCGACCACCGAGTCGCTCGCCGTGGTGTTGCAGCCAGGCAGCAACTCGAGCCGCGTCCAGGTCGATCGCGTGTTCTCATCCCAATGGTCTGACGCCATCCGGCTGATGCTCGAGGAGGATGGCAGGTGACTCTTCGTTGGCACATCCTCACTCATATCGGCCTGATCGCGGCGGCCGCCACGTCTGTGGCCGCGCAGTCGTCGGAAGCTGACTCTTACACAGTTGACTACCTCGCACCGCCGCCAGGTGCCGTGCTCGAGGTTGGGGGAATTGGTTTCCTACCCGACAGAGCCCTGCTGGTGAGCACTCGGCGCGGTCAGCTCTGGCAAATCAAGAACCCGCTCGCTGTTGATCCTAAGGAAGCGCAGTTCGAGCTGCTGCTCGAAGGGTTAGATGAAGGCCTGGGTTTGGACACCTCGCACGGCGATCCGATCGTGATGCAGCGGGGCGAACTGTCGCAGATCAGGCTGACGACACCCGTGATGTTCGAGACGCTCAACAATGACTGGGGCCTCTCCGGCAACTACCACGAGTTCGCCTTCGGCCTGCCGGCCGATGATCAGGGACGCCTCTACGCAACGCTCAACGTCTCGTTCTTCTCGCCGAAGTGGTGGCACGGCAAGTCGCCGGTGCCGTACCGCGGGTGGGCCGTGCGCTTCGATCCGACGCTCGAGAGAGAAGGGGATGTAACTTGGTCGCGCTGGACCATGCACCCCGTCGCCCCCGGCTTCCGCTCGCCCTGCGGCCTGGGCCGCAACTCCGCCGGAGACATCTTCGTCACCGACAACCAGGGCGACTGGATGCCGGCGGGCCCGATCTTTCACCTGCAGGAAGGGCGCTTTTACGGACACCCGGCGGGCCTCGACTGGACTCCGGAGTGGCAGCGCAACGGCGCGCACGCGAGCGACACCGAGCCGCCCGACGTGCCGCGCGCGCCGGCCGCGGTGTGGCTGCCCTACAAGTGGTCGCGCTCGGCGGGCAACCTCGTCGAGGACGACACGGGCGGCGCATTCGGCCCCTTCGGCGGCCAGATGTTCGTGGCCGAGCTGACCAACGGGATGATCCTGCGCGTCCAGCTCGAAAAGGTGCGCGGCGAGTACCAGGGCGCGGTGTGGCTCTTCCGCCAGCGCGTGGGCAGCGCCTGCCGCGTGGCCTTCGCGCCCGACGGCACGCTCTTCGTCGGCATGACCAACCGCGGCTGGGGCGGGCTACCACCGGCCGACGGCCTCGCGCGCATTCGCTGGACCGGCCAGGTGCCGATGGAGATGCGCAGCGCGCACCTGCTGCAGGACGGTTTCGAGATCGAGCTCACCGAACCGGTCGCCGCGAGCCTGACGCTCGGCCCGCAGAACGTGAAGCTCGTGCAGTACGACTACGACTGGTGGTGGGAGTACGGCTCGCCCGAGCGCCACACGCACAACGTGCCGGTCACTTCCGTCGAGCTCTCGGAGGACCGGCGCACGCTGACGCTCCACACCGCGGGCCTGACGCCCGCGATGGTCGCGCGCGTCGTGCTCTCGGGCATCACCGCAGCCGACGGCCGGCCGCTGCTCCACGACGAGTTCGCCTACACGATCAACCAGCTTCCCGAGGGCCCGCCCACCACCGAGCACGTCGCCAAGCGCGTCGCCCCGCCGCCGCCGCGCGAGTCGGGCGACGAGGGCTGGCTGCAGCTGACGAGCGGCGATCCCCTCGACGCCTGGACCTCGGCCGGCTGGCGCGCTGTCGGGGACGCGACGCCCGATCCCGCGCGGCCCACGACCTTCCTGACGACTGAGGCCGGCGACACGCCCGCCGACGCCGCCGACACGCTCGTGAACGAGGGCGCGAAGGACGAGCACGGCGCGGCCGTCGCGCCGACCGACTTCATCGGCCGCTACGCGCTCGGCAGCGGCCGCTACCACGTCGAGTTCATGCTGCCCGAGGGCGGGCGCTCGGCCGTCTACGTGCAGGGCCGCTACGGCATCGAGCTGGCCGACCCGCAGGTCGGCGCCGGGCGCGCGCCGCTCGCCGAGACCGAGGCGACGGGCGCGCGCATGGCGGCGGGCGGCTCTCCGGCGCAGGCGCCCGCCTTCGACGCCTACCGCGGCGCGGGCCAGTGGCACAGCCTCGACCTGCGCTTCGACGCACCGCTCTTCGACGCCGCCGGCCGCAAGACGCAGAACGCGCGGCTGCGACAGATCATGATCGATGACGTGTTGCTCCACGACGAGGTCGACCTGCCCGGCGTCAGCCCGGGCGCGCTCTTCACCGACGAGGCGCCGCTCGGCCCGCTCGTCATCTCGGGCACGCGCGGCCTCGTGGCCTTGCGCTGGATCACGATGCGGCCGCAGGAGCTACGCGCCCCGCCGGAGTCGGCAGACGTGGGCAACGCGGGATGGGTGCGGATCTTCAACGGCGAGACGCTGGAGGGCTGGAAGCTCTCGCCCGATGCGCCGCTCGACGTGCCGCAGGACGACGAGGCCGAGGAGGGCCAGGTCACGGCGCGCCTGGGCGGCTGGCGCGTCGAGGACGGCGAGCTCATCGGCACCGGCCCGCCCAGCCACCTCTTCTCGCCGCGCGGCGACTACACCGACTTCGAGCTCCGCGCGAAGGTCAAGATCAGCGACGGCGGCAACTCGGGGATGTACTTCCGAGTCGAGTACGGCCCGGGCTGGCCGGCGGGCTACGAGGCGCAGGTCAACAGCAACTCGCCCGACCCGCAGCGCAGCGGCAGCCTCTACGCGCTGGCGCCGGTGAAGGTGCAGCTCATCCCCGAGCGGACCTGGTTCGAGCAGCGCGTCACCTGCCGCGACGAACCGGGCGGGACGCACGTCACGATCGCGATCGACGGCGTGGTCGTCACCGATTACCTCGACACCGAGCGCCGCAACCGCAGCGGGCACGTCGCGCTGCAGCAGCACAACGAGGGCTCGGTCGTGCACTACAAGGACATCGAGGTGCGCGAGCTGCCGGCCGGGCGCTAGGCCGTCACGACGTTCGGGCCGGCGTGCGCGCGCAGCACGCCGCGCGTGTCGACCACGAGCCGGCTGCTGCGCGCGACGAGCTCCCAGTCGATGCCGCCGTGCGCCGTGGCGATCACCACCGCGTCGTGCGCCGCGAGCGTGCGCTCGTCGAGCCGCACGCTCCGCAGGGCGGGCACGCCGTCGGGCCGCTCGTCGGGCGTGACGGGCACGAGCGGGTCGTGGTATTCGACGCGCGCGCCGCGCCGCAGCAGCCCCAGGATGAGCGGCCAGCTCGGGCTCTCGCGCGTGTCGTCGAGGCCGGCCTTGTAGGCCAGGCCGAGGATGAGCACGCGCGCGCCCTCGAGCCGCCCGCCGCGCTCGGCGAGCGCCGACTCGAGGCGGCCGATCACGTAGGCCGGCATGGCGCGGTTGATCGCGCTGGCCAGCGCGACGAAGCGCGCCTCCTGCCCGCTCTGCCGCGCCTTCCAGGCCAGGTAGTAGGGGTCGATCGGGATGCAGTGCCCGCCCCAGCCGGGGCCGGGCTCGAAGGCCTGGAAGCCGTAGGGCTTGGTCGCGGCCGCGTCGATGACCTCGCGCACGTCGAGGCCCATCGCGGTGAGCAGCACCTTCATCTCGTTGACCATGGCGATGTTCACGGCGCGGTAGATGTTCTCGAGCAGCTTGGCGGCCTCGGCCGCCTCGGCCGACGAGAGCTCGACGACGCTCTCGAAGGCGGCGCAGTAGAGGCGCGCGGCGGCCTGCAGGCTCGGCGGGTCGATGCCGCCGACCAGGCGCGGCACGGCGCGCAGCGGCGGGTCGGCGCGCCCGGGATCGACGCGCTCGGGCGAGTAGGCCAGGAAGACCTCGCGCCCGCACTCGCGGCCCGCGCGCGCCAGGACCGGCAGCACGACGTCGCGCGTCGTGCCGGGGTAGGTCGTCGACTCGAGCACGACGAGCTGGCCGGGCCGCAGCGTCGCCGCCGCCGCCTCGGCCGCCGCGCGCACCGGCCCCAGGTCGGGCTCGTCGGACGCGGTCAGTCCCGTCGGCACGCACAGGAGCAGCGCGTCGGCCGCGCCCATGCGGCCCGCGTCCGTGGTCGCCTCGAAGCGCCCGGTGCCGCCCAGCCGCGCCGCGAGATCCGGGTCGAGGTGGCGCAGCGGCGTCTCGCCGCGCGCCAGCGCCGCGACGCGCGCGCCGTCGACCTCGAAGCCGAGCACGCGGAAGCCGGCCTCCACGAAGGCTGCGGCGACGGGCAGCCCGATGTGTCCCAGCCCCACGACGCCCACGACCGCCTCGCGGCGATCGATGCGCGCCAGCAGCCCGTCGAGCGCCGATCCGCGCGCGTCCATCAGCGCGCCTCCAGCAGCAGCTCGCGGCCGCGATGCATGGCCCGCTCCCACGCGCTCGAGAGGTACAGCGCCGTCACGCCCGCGCCCTTGAGGAACGCGCTCGCGATGATCGCCATCCACACGCCCGGCAGCCCCCAGCCCAGCGTGACCGCGAGCAGCCACGCGAGCGGGATGCGCAGCGCGTTGCCGGGCACCTGGATGAGCACCGTGCGCGCCGTCGATCCGGCTCCCGCCATGGCATCACCGTAGATCATCTCGAGGGACTGCGGCACCTGGCACAAAGCCATCGCGTGGATGTAGCTCGCGGCCTGCTCCTGGAGGTTGGCGTGGCTGGTGTAGATCCCGGCCAGCTCAGACGGGAAGAACCGGAAGATCATTCCCGTGACGAGCATGCAGGTGGCGCCGGCCGCGGCCCCCACGTGGCCGGCGCGCCGCACCCGACGGAAGTCGCCGGCGCCGGCGGCGTGCGCGGCCACGGTGGCCGTGGCCGTGCCGATGCCGAGCACGACCATGAAGGAGAAGCTCTCGACGCCCCGGAAACCGATGCCGTAGGCACCGTAGGCGTCCTGGCCGAAGCGCCCCACGACCTGCAGCACGAAGACGCCGACGACCGAGTAGATCAGCGTCGAGCTGCCGGCCGGCAGCCCCACCCGCAGGATCTCGCGCACGACCCGCCGCTCGGCGCGGTAGCTCTGGCCCTCGAGGAGCGCGGCGAAGCGGTAGCGTCGCAGGAAGAGCGCGAAGCCGAGCAGCGCCGCGAGCAGGCGCGAGAGCCCGGTCGCGACCGCCGAGCCGGCCACGCCCCAGCCGCCCAGGTGCAGGTGCGCGCCGCCGAGGGCCAGCTCGTGCGGGAAGACGAGCAGCCAGTTCAGCGCGGCGTTCACCGACAGCGCCAGGAGCTGCAGGCGGAAGGGCGTGCGCGTGTCACCCAGCGCCTGGAAGGAGAAGTCGAGGATCGGCGAGACGTAGAGCGCCGGCATGAACAGGAACAGCGTGCGCAGGAACAGCGTGGCCTGCTCGACCGCCTCGCCCTCGCCGCCCATGAAGCGCAGCAGCTCCGGCGCGAAGATCCACTGCAGCGCGGTGAGCGGGACGACCACGCGCAGCGCCAGCCCGAGGCCCTGCGCGAGCGCGTGCGCGGCAGCCTCGCGCTGGCCCGCGCCGATGTGCCGCCCGACGAGCGACTGCGTCCCGCGCGCGTGGATCAGGATCACGCCGAAGTTCGCGATCTGCACGAACATGAACAGCCCGAGCGCGTTGCCCGAGGCCGCCGAGATGTGCCCGAGGAACCAGGCGTCGAGCTGGTTGTAGGCGTTCTGCAGGATGAACGAGGCGATCGCGAAGGGCGCCAGCCGCGCGATGGCCTGCAGGATCGGCGGCTGGGGCTGCGGCTCGTCCGTCATCGGCGGAGGCGGCGCGGCGCGCGGAGGGGTGCGGGCTCAGCGCCCGGCGGGCTGCGGCGCGGGCGCCGGGGCCGGCGCGGCGGCGGCCTCCGGAGTGCCGAGACCGAGCGGGATGCTGCCGGCGCCCTTCTTCCAGTGCCACAGCAGGCGCGCCTCGCCGCGCGACACGTAGCGCAGCTGCAGCAGCAGACGCGGCGACTCGAAGCCCGGCTCGAAGAACTCGCCGGCCAGCGGGACGGCCTCCTTGCCGTCGACGACGAAGAGGTGCATGGACTCGTCGTGGCCGAGCGTGAAGCCGAGCGGCCGCTTGCCGGGCTTGAGCGCGCGCCCGCCCACCGTCAGCCACACGTCGCTCGAGAGGGTGGCGCCGAGCGCGAGGTGCGCCAGGACGCGGAGCTTGTCGACGTCGGCGGCGGTCGCGCCCTCGGGCTCGCGGAAGCGCGAGAGGTCGGGCCCGACCTGGCGGTAGTCGAGGCGCAGCTCGAGCGCGGTCTGCGGCAGCGTGAGCTCGACCGAGGCGCCGGGCACCTCGTCGGCCGGCGCCGACTGCGCCGGCGGCCCGGGCGGCGTGGGCGCGGACGTCGGCGCGGGCGTGGGCGTGGGCGTGGGCGCGGGCGCGGGCGCCAGGGGCAGCGCGAGAGCGGTCAGCAGCGCGAGCAGGATCTTCACCGGGCGTTCCTCCGCAGGCGCGAGGATTGTAGACGCCTCCGCGACCGGGCCAGAATGGGCACGATGAGCGCGCGCGTCGCCATCGTCGGAGGCGGCCCCTCGGGCCTGATGCTGGGGCGCCTGCTCGCCGCGGCCGGGCACCGCCTCGACATCTTCGAGGCCGAGGCCGAGATCGGCGGGTTGTGCCGCAGCCGCGTGACCGACGGCTACACCTTCGACCTGGCCGGCGGCCACATCATGTACACCAAGGACCGCCGCGTCGCCGAGTTCTGGGAGCGGCTGTTCGACGACGAGCCGCTCGTCGTCACGCGGCGCGACTCGCGCATCCTCCACGAGCGCGGGCTGTTCACGCACTACCCGTTCGAGAACTCGCTGGGCGAGCTGCCGCTCGAGCACAACCTGGAATGCACCGAGGGCGTGATCCGCGCGCACCTCGCGCGCGGCACCGTGCCCGAGCCCGGCAACTTCAAGGACTGGGTGACCTGGAAGATGGGCGCGGGCGTCGCGCGGCACTTCATGGAGCCCTACAACCGCAAGATCTGGAAGGCCGACCTGGCCACCATGAGCACCGACTGGATCTCCGGCCGCGTGCCGGACGCGCCGCTCGAGGACGTGCTCAAGGCCTCGCTGGGGCAGACGACCGAGGGCTACGTGCACCAGTCGACCTTCCGCTACCCGCGCCACGGCGGCTTCGCGGCGATCCACGAGCGCATCTCGCGGCCGGTGCGCGGGAGCATCCACTGCGGTCACCGCGTCGAGCGCCTCGAGCGCGCGAACGGTGCGCGGGGCGGGGGCGGCGGCTGGAAGGTCGACGGCGAGCGCTACGACCACGTCGTGAGCACCGTGCCGCTCCACGCGCTGCCGGCGATGATGCCGGGCATGGAGCGCGCCGCGGCGGCCGCCGCGCGTGGCCTGCGCTGGCGCGGCGTGGCCAGCTACTTGTTCGGCATCGAGCAGGAGTGGGTGCGCCCCTACTGCTGGGTCTACCTGCCGCACGAGTGGCAGGGACCCGCCAACCGCGTCACCTACCTCTCGAACTACAGCCCGGAGAACGCGCCCGACGGCAAGGGCTCGATCCTGGCCGAGGTCACCTACGCGCCGGGCGAGGAGCCCGACGTGAGCGACGCGGGGCGCCGCGCGCTGGCGCGCGCGCTCGAGGGGGCCGGCCTGCTCGACGCGAGCCGGGTGCGGGCCTGGGACGCGCACCTCAACCCGCTGGCCTACATCCTCTACGACCTGGGCTTCTCCGAGCGCCGCGCGGCCGTGCTCGCGCACGTCGACGCGCTGCCGGGCTTCTCCGCGCTGGGGCGCTTCGGGCGCTACGAGTACCACAACAGCGACCAGTGCCTGAGCCAGGCGCTCGACCTGGCCGAGCGGCTGCTGCCCGAGCTGGCACGGGGCGGGGGGCCGACCTGAAGGTCGCGCTCGTCATCCCCACGCTGAACGGGGGAGAGCTCTTCGGCCGCGCGCTGGAGATGTGGGTGGCGCAGCAGGACGTCGGCAAGCTCGAGCTCGTGTGCCCCGACTCGGGCAGTCGCGACGGCACCGTCGACCGGCTGCGCGCGGCGGGCGCGCGCATCCCGGCCATCGCGCGCGGCAGCTTCAACCACGGCGAGACCCGCAACCGCGCGGTCGCCGTCACGACCGCCGACTTCGTGATCCTCTCGGTGCAGGACGCGGTGCCGGTCTCGACGGCCGTGGCGCGCGAGCTCGTCGCGCCGCTCGTGCGCGACCCGGGCCTGGCCGCCACCTACGGCCGCCAGCAGCCGCGGCCGGGCTGCCACCCGGTGCTCGTCGAGCGCATCGGCGGCTGGGCCGGCGGCAGCGAGCCCGTCGTGCAGGAGCTGCGCGGCCGCGCGTGGGACGCGCTCGAGCCGCTGCAGCGCCTCGCGCTCGTCCGCTACGACCACGTGCTCGCCTGCGTGCGCCGCACGGCCTGGGAGAAGCAGCGCTTCGAGCCCGCCGACTTCGGCGAGGACGTGCGCTGGGCCGCGCGCGTCGTGCGCGGCGGCGGGCGCATCGCCTTCGCGCCCGCGGCCGTCGTCGAGCACAGCCACGAGCGCTCGGCCTTCGACGAGGCGCGGCGCATCTACTGCGACCACGCCAACCTGCGCGAGCTCGTCGGGCTGGTCGCGGTGCCGAGCCGCAAGGCGATCCCCGGCAACGTGGCCGCCGCGCGCGCCCACTACCGGGCGCTCGTCGAGGCGCACACCGACGTCGACGCCACGACGCGCGCGCTCTGGCTGGCCTGGGGCGACAAGCTGGCCGAGTACGAGAACTGGGCCCAGTACCTCGGGGCCCGCTGCAGCCGCCGCTGGTGGTTCGCGCCCGTCGACCACTGGCTGCGGCGCGGAATCTGAGACAGTATGAGGCGTCTCATGTCCCGGCTCTCCCGGCTCCTCGTCGTGCTCGTGCTGCTGGCCGGCGCCGTGTGGGCCGTGGTCGAGCGCCCCTGGGCCGACCCGCCGCGCACCGTGGTGCTCATCTCGATCGACACGCTGCGGCCCGAGCGCCTGGGCGCCTACGGCAACGCGGCCGACGTCTCGCCGAACATCGACGCGCTCGCGAAGGACGCCGTCGTCTTCGACCAGGCGCTGGCCCTCTCGCCGTGGACCCTGCCCTCGCACATGACCATGCTCACGGGCCTCGACCCCGTGGCGCACGGCGTGCGCAAGCTCGGCGGGGTGCTCTCGGCCCACGTGACCACGCTCGCCGAGGCGCTCAAGGGCGCCGGCTTCCGCACGGCCGCCTTCACGGACGGCGGGCTCGTGCACCACTCCTCGGGCATGGGCCAGGGCTTCGAGATCTACCGTGACGAGCGCAACCCCGACTCGATGATCAACGGCTTCCAGCGTCTGCTGCCCGAGGCGCTGGACTGGATGCGCTCGACGCGCCACGAGGACAGCTTCGTCTTCATCCACACCTTCGACGTGCACTCGCCCTACCAGGTCGGCGACCCGGGCGTCATCGAGCAGTTCCGCGAGCGGCCCACCCCGTCGGGGCCCGACGACTACCTGCTCCATCGCTTCGGCTTCCAGTACTGGCAGGTCAACCAGCGGATCGCGGAGTACGGGCGCATGTCCGAGCTGCTGCGCGACTACGACGCCGGCGTGCACGAGGCCGACGCGGGCGTGGGCCGCATCCTCGACCTGCTCGCCGAGACCGGCCGGCTCGACAACGCGCTCGTGATCGTCACGTCCGACCACGGCGAGTCCTTCGGCGACCACCACATCCACGTGGGCCATGGGCTGGCGCTCACCGACGACGAGATCCACATCCCGCTGCTGATCCGCTTCCCGGAGCGCGCCGGCGCGGGCCAGCGCTTCGAGACGGTGGTCGATCTGACCGACATCGCACCCACGGCCCTGGACGTCATGGGCGTGAAGGCTCCGCCGGAGATGCAGGGCGAGAGCCTGCGGGGGCTGCTGCAGCACCGCGCACGGCGGCACGACTACGCCTTCGGCTACTCGCAGAACCAGGAGTCGATGTTCCTCGTGCGCGACGGCTTCAAGTTCATCACGGCGCCCGCGCTCGACCCGCTGCAGGCGAGCAAGCGCCATCTCGCCCCGACCAACCCGACCGGCTACTCCCCGGACCTCGGCGACGAGTTCGAGGTCGACGTCGGCAACAACGTCATCGTCCCGCTGCGCTACGACTTCGACCGCGACCCGCTCGCCATGCGCGACGTGCTGCCGGACACTGCGCAGCTCTACGACCGACGGAACGACCCCCACGAGCTCCAGAACCTCTTCGAGCAGGAGCGGGAGGGCCGGGGCAAGTCGATGGCGACGCTGGCCAACGAGATCTACGCCCGCTCGCTCGAGCTCAACGCGGCGCTCGACGATGGCCAGAGCCAGCAGCCGGTCGACCGCCATCTCCAGCAGCTCATCCTGCAGATGGGCTACGTCGGCGCCCCGTCGCCGGCGGCCGCGCAGCAGAACTTCGGCCAGCTCACCGCCGCCATGAAGAAGCAGATGAAGCAGCCCTGGGTGCCGCCCGACATGACGGAGGTCGACGCGATCGACCGCGAGGTGCACACGCTGCGCCTCGCCGTCGCCGAGCACACGGTCGAGCCGGCGAAGGCGCAGGCGACGCTGCAGCAGCTCGGCAATCGCTACATCGGCTGGCTGACCCGCAACGGCTACCCGATGCGCATCGCCTGGCGCATCTCCGACCTCGAGGTGCTGGCGAAGGCGGCCGGCGTCGAGGTCAACGTCGACAACTGGAAGGAGCTGCTCAAGGCGGCGTTGCGCAAGGTCCCCGACGAGGTCCCCGAGAAGCGGTGAGCCGGGAAGGGCCGACGTCGTCGCGGGAGGGTGCGTGGGTCGCCCCGCTGCTGGCGGCCGTCTGCGCGGGCGCGCTGCCCGCGGCCTGCTCGCGCCCGGCCGCCCCGCCGGGCGACACGGTCGTGCTGCTCGCCGCGCGGAGCTTCGCCGACTCGGACCGCGCGGCCGCCCTGCTCGACGGCCTGGTCGCGGCCACGGACGTGCTCGGGCCCGCGCGCTTCGAGGTCGTCGCGGCGACGCAGGCGCGGCCGCAGGACTTCGCCGGCCTGCTCGGCGAGAGGGTCGCGGGCGACGGCGGGCTGCGCGCGGTCATCGCGCTCGTCGGCGACCTGTCCGTGCTGCACGACGTCGATCCCTCGATCCGCGACCGGCAGCCGACGGAGCTGACGAGCCGCGTGATCGACGGCGAGACGCTCGACGACGCCGTCGCCCGGCTCGAGCGGGCGACCGAGGCGCGCGGAGGGCGCCTCGTGCTGGCGTCGGCGCCGCTCGGCCGGCAGGGGCGCATCGAGGTGCGCGAGCTGCTCGCCGTGCGCGAGCGCTTCCGTGGGCGCCCCGGCTTCATCGACCTGCAGGCGGCGTTCAGGCCGCTCGAGGACGAGAAGCTGTTCACGAACGACATCGACCGGATCGACCCGGCGGGACAGGCCGTGCTCGCGCGGACCGTGTTCACCGCGCTGTGCGAGGACCCGGGGCCGATCGCGCCGCGCGACGCCGCCGAGCGCCGGGCACGGGCTCTTGCGCGCGCGCTGACTCACTTCGCGTGCGGGCGACGCACGGAGGCGGCCGTCGAGCTGGCGGCCGCGCGCGAGCTCGCGGCCGCGGCCACCGGCCCGGGCGCGATGCGCGCGGCCGTGCGCGAGGCGGCGCTCGTCCTGGCACTCGAGGGACGCGGGGCGGCCGCCGCGCCGCTCGCCGCGTTGCGCACGGCCGCCGAGCCCCCGCCGGGCCTCGCGCTGGCCGCGCGCCTGCTTTCCGATGAGGCCGGCGGGCCTCCCGCCGCCGAGCCCTTCGAGGCCGCGCTCGTGGCCGTGCTCGATGCCGTCCGCGCGCGCGATCCGCAGGCCGCCCAGGCGGCGAAGGCGCTCGTCACCGAGCATCCTGAGCGCGTCGAGGCCTGGATGCTGCTCGAGCTGGCCGGCATCGTCGCGTCGCCTCCGACCGAGGTGCGCGACGAAGCCCGGGCCCGGCTCGCGAACGTGCCCCACCCGGTCGTGCCGGCCGACATCGCCGGTGCGCTGCTGGCCGACTGGCCGCGCTGCCTCGACGCCCTGCCCGCCCTCTACCTCGCCCAGCAGCCGTTGCTCGAGACACTCCCCGACGCCCCAGCGCCCGACTCCGCCTTTCAGCGACGGAGATAGGCCGGGCCTGATGGGCCTCCGATGGAGGGGCCACGACGGACGGCCCGACAGAGGAGGCCCGTCCGGCCCGGCCGACCTTCGTCAGCCGCCGACTTGGTTCATCTGCACGTGGCCGAGGCCGGCGTGCACGGGCGGCTTGACGCGCCGCAGCCAGTCGAGCGACTCGGTCAGCCCGCGCTCGATGCCGGCGCCGCTGCGCACGAGCTCGCGGATCGAGACCTCGCCGCCCTCGAAGAGGCAGCTCCGCAGCACGCCCTCGGCGGTCAGGCGCACCCGGTTGCAGGTCTCGCAGAAGGGGAGCGAGATGGCCGCGATGATGCCGACCTTCGCGCCCGTGCCGGCCACGCTGAAGGTGTCGGCCGGCCCGGTGCCACGCGGCCGCGGCACGAGCGGCACGTGCGCCTCGACGCGGCGGCGGATCTCGTCGAGCGGGACGCGCTGCGCGTCGAGGCCGTAGCCGTTGCTCGCCATGGGCATGAACTCGATGAAGCGCTGCTCGAGGCCCCGGGCCGCCGAGAAGTCGAGCAGCTCCGGGATCTCGTCGTCGTTGATGCCGCCCATGACCACGGTGTTCAGCTTGGTGCGCGTGAAGCCGGCGGCGAGCGCGGCATCGATGCCGGCCAGCACGGCCGGCAGGCCGGGCCGGCGCGCGATGCGCTCGAAGCGCTCGGGGCGCAGCGAGTCGAGGCTGATGTTGAGACGGTCGAGGCCGGCGGCGCGCAGTGACGCGGCTTGGCGCTGCAGGAGCATGCCGTTGGTCGTCATCACGACCTGGGGGCCGCCGGGCAGCGCCTTGAGCAGCGCCACGAGCCGCTCGATCTCGCGCCGCAGCAGCGGCTCGCCGCCGGTGAGCCGGATCTTGTTCACGCCGCGCCGGACGAGCACGCCGGCCACGGTCGCGATCTCCTCGAAGCTGAGCAGCCGCTCGCGCTCGAAGAACTCCTGGTCCTCCGGCATGCAGTACTGGCAGCGGAGGTTGCAGCGGTCGGTGACCGAGACGCGCAGGTAGGTGATCGCGCGGGCCGCGCCGAGCTCGAGCGCCACGCCGTCGGCCGGCGGACGATGCGGGGGCTCGGAAATGTGGATCGGCGGCACGTCGGACTCGGAGGCGGACGGGCCTCAGCTTAGATGAAGTCCTTCAACTCCTCCAGCAGCCGCGGCTTGTGCAGCTTGTCGAGCGCCTTGACCTGCAGCTGGCGGATGCGCTCGCGCGACACCCGCATCTGCGCGCCGATCTCGTCCAGGGTCTTGGGCGGAGCGCCGCCCAGGCCGAAGCGCAGCGCCAGGATGCGCCGCTCCTGCTCCGTGAGGTTCTCGCCCATGACCTCGTCGAGCCGCTGGCTCAGCGCCATGCGCTCGCTGGGCGACATGACCTGCTCGGTCTCCTCGGCCGCGAGCACCGACGAGATGCTGCTGCCCTCGTCGCTGAGCGGCGCGTCGAGCGAGAACCAGTTGCGGTCGGTCTCCATGAGCCGCGCGGCCGCCTCGGGCGAGGCTTCGAACTGCCGGCTCACCTCGCGCAGGTCGACGTCGCGCGGGTTGCGGGCCAGCTTGCCCTCGCGACGCAGCCGGCGCAGCTTCTGCTGGATGTAGTTCGGCACGCGCACGATGCCGCGGTTGGCGGTGATCAGGCGCTCGATGGCCTGGCGCACCCAGAAGGCCGCGTAGGTCTGGAAGCGCACGTCCTTGCGCCAGTCGAACTTCTCGACCGCGCGGATGAGCGAGGCGTTGGCCTCCTGCACGAGGTCCATCATCGGCAGGCCATAGGTGCGGTAGGCGGTCGACATGCCGATGACGAGGTAGAGGTTGCGCTCGACGAAGTGAGTCCGCAGCCGGTTGTAGTCGGCGTAGGCGGCGCGCACCGCCGCGTGGGGATGCGTCTCGAGCGCGGCCGGCGTGTCGAGCAGCGCGGCCCGCTCCTGCGGCGTGGTCCCCACCTCGGCGACGGCCCGCTCGACGCGCTTGTGCGCGAACTCGAGCCGGCGGGCCAGCGCGTACTCCTCCTGGCGCGTCATTCGCGGCAGGCGGCGGACCTGGTCGGCGTAGCGGCCGAAGTGGTCGGCGCCGGCGCCGGCCGGCAGGACCAGCTCGAGCCGCTGGACCAGGATCGGATCGCCGTCGTCCACGAGGGTCACGTCCTCCAGCGAGCGCACGAGGGCCGTCAGCGCGGCCGGGGTGCGCGCGGCCACGAGCAGGAGCCGGTCCAGCTGCGGCCAGGTCAGCGTCCCCGACTCGCGCGCGTCGTGGAGGATCCGGCGCTTCTCGGTCGGGGACAGGGCGGGGGTCGATCGGATGACCATGGTCGCCTCGCGGGTGCTAGGGGGTCTTGGTTCAGACGTCGGGAGGGGCGTCGCTGCTGAAGCAAACCTGACGCCAACCGGAACAATTGTTCTGGAAGGTCCCCGAACGGCCGAT
>Ga0207428_10003461_pt1 | contig 15324 bp, 14 predicted proteins | sample RhiMethybrSRZTD1_FD_187600 | JGI IMG/M metagenome (GOLD analysis project Ga0207428, IMG submission 187600) | Populus rhizosphere microbial communities from Tennessee, USA - Rhizosphere MetaG P. TD hybrid SRZTD1 (SPAdes) (version 3) | ecosystem: Host-associated > Plants > Roots > Rhizosphere >...
TTACTGGCAACGACCTGAGTAGCCCGGTCCTGCTCCAGAAGAGTATCTTCAGTCACATGGTGATCGCACGGACTTCCGAGAGTCGGCAGAACGTCGACTTTACCGTACCGTCAGAGGGGGCAACGGGCACAGTCGCAGTTCTGGAGTGGCGAGCGTGGCAGGGCTTCCTCCTTGCTCACGTCCTGGGTGATGACGCGGTGCGGATCGAGACGGATCCCTTCAGTGAATTTCCGTCCGAGGAATTCGATCGCGTTTGCGATTCATTCACGACGGTCTGTTTTCAGATTAACCTTTCAGTTCGTCATCGATTGCCACTGCGAATCCGCGACCTTACTACTCGCTTCGTTGATCGAGGCATCTACGTCGTCAACGGACTCGTCCAGGACATTAGCAAGTCAACTCTTCACGCACACCTTGAAGCCATCGGGCTTTCTTCATTAAAGGCAGCGCCGTCCTGTTCCGCTGATGAAGTTCTGTTCGTTAAGACCAATCTGAACTATGGCGGCGAATTGGAAAGGTGGTTACCGGCAGAGAGCATCGCCGCCGGTGGTCTTGAGCATCTGGTGTCGAATGACATCGGCGCCTATCGCTACCAGACCCTCGAACGCGGAATGATTGAAGAGGGTCTCTGGACAGATCCGTCCATCGTGATTGAAAAGTACGTCACCAACTCCGAGAACTCGTTCTACCGCGTCTACTTCTCCGGCAAACAAGTCATCATCGTCAACGCCTTTGCGCCGGGCGTTATCAAGAAACTGTCGGGCGATCCACGTGACACAAACTTTGTGACGGATCTCGAACATCTTAAGGCGGGTACGGACCAACTAGAGATCAGTGCGACGTTAAAGCGGGATGTTGCCACATTTGTCGAGAAGACGCCGGTGGAGTTTGGTTGCATCGACATCGTGCATGACGGTCGGGACCAGCATTACATCATCGACCTTAACCTGACACCTTACGCCGGAACCAGAGCGCACGATGCTTACTTGACTGACTTCCTGCGGATGGGGATTACAGACCCTCATAAACGGAAGCGAGCCGTTTCCATTCGCACCCCACTTGCCTGATCGATTCCGGATTGGGGTCGTGGCCTAATTTCAGTTCTTCTCTGCGTAGTCTCGGCGACCTTTGCGGCTCAGCGGTGACTAACGCTGGGAAACACTCACCGCAGAGGCGCAGAGAACGCAAAGGGAGCCGCAGAGAATTTCAAATTGGGACACCATTCGGATTGATGCTCACGCTAAACGGTGCTCAGGATACGCCGGCGAGGCCCGATCCACTATCTGGCGGAGTAAAGAAGGGCAGCCCGGAGTCTCGTTTACGGCCACTCACCATCACACACCCCTGGCCCGGAAAGTCCGCGCGATCGTGAACCCTGGACAAGTCAGGTCGTGCGTAGCGAGCCGTGAAGCTCAAGCGAGGAAGCGCGGTGGAGTTGTAAGGGGAATTATGAAGCAGGTCATCAAACAGCATAAAGTGGCCCGCGGGCATTGAACAATCGACAATGCGATCCGATTCCCATGGTATTGCCGCGCGGGTGAAGGTACTCCAGTAATGGCTGTTGGCCGGCACCGGCAAATGCTCTCGCGTATGGCTGTGACTGCCGGTGATCACCCGCAGGGCGCCGTTTTCCGTGGTGGCTTCGTCGACCGCGAGCCACATCGTGACGAACCCTTTCTCCACTCCCCAAAAGTAGGACTCCTGATGCCACGGGATCTCGGGACCGTGCGGAGGCTTCTCGAAGAACTGTGTCCTGAACAACATCACGTCGTCACCGAGAATTTGTTTGATGGGGCGAATAACCTGCGGAAGAGTGCACAGGTCATAAACCAATCGGCGGTCAAGATGCCGGTCAAACGCGAACCGCTGTTCCGGAGGTAATGCTTGATGGCAGGGCGCGGTCGAGGGGAGCGAGAGCACCTCCTTCAAGGCGGCCCTAATCGGCGCCGCTCGCTCAGCCGAGTAGAGTTGAAAGTCAGTGAGCAAGCCCTCACGCTGGAATCTCTCCAATTCGAGGGGGCTCAGAGACCGCCCAGGTACGTTATCCTCGTGGAGCCTCACCGGAATCATTGCTCCTGATTGTCGCCCGGCGAACGCCGTGACCGGACGAGAAGACTAAGCTGAGCCCACCCATCAACAAACGGTCTAAGATTCACCCAGCTAATCTTAAAGCGGGATCGGAAGAGCGCGATCAGCGGATCGGGCGACCAATGGGCAACCGGAACTTTTCGCGCCGCGCCGTGCTCATCGAACATCACATTGCTGTTATGGATCGCCTCCCGCGACTCCTCGACCACGGTGACCATCATCATCATCGCGCCTTCGGGATGCAAAACGCGGTCAAGGGCAGCGAGTGCATTGGGCACCAACTTGAATGGGATATGTACCAGGACGTAAGAAAACCAAATCCCGTCGAACTGCTCTCTAAGATCTGCCAGGTCCAGGAGGCTCATCTTGATCGTCCGTGCCTCCGGACACTGCTCCCGGCACAGCCGCAAGGCTTGCTCGCTGACGTCAAGTCCCGTCACTCGGTACCCAAGATCGAGTAGCTGCCTCGTGTCTCTTCCTGAATTACACCCGACGTCAAGAACGGTGCCCCCGGGCTTGACGGCTGCGGTGAACTGCCGCCACTCCTCACTCTGCAAGTCATCACGTTCTTTCCAGGTGCGGGCGTAGTCGGACCACCCATCGTCATAGACCTTCGTCACCGCAGCGAGAAAGGAATCGTCATCAATAAATGAATGGCTACGCTTCATCGGTGGTTTCCCGCTCCACCTATCTCTCAGCAAGGCGCAAAATTCAGATCAAAGGTAGGAGTTCCGTGCAGGTCATATCGAAGGCATCCATCATAGTCCTGGGTTAGTGGTGACTGCATCCATTTCCAAAGCGTTCGGGAAAAAACGAGAACCGCGTCGATAAGATTCGGGGCTGTCACCGGGACCAAGGTCCGACAAACTTTAGTTTCTCGCCACGTTTCGACAAGCTAAAGCTTGTCGGACATCAAACTGACCCACTCCCTACTGTTCAAAATAATCCCTGGCCTTTGCCGCCTCTGGCAGTTCTCCCGGCTGAAGAGGTTGATCGATGACCTCGACGCGAAAACTTTCTTCCAGCGGAAAATTCCAGATGCGCGTGGACAGGTTCACCTTGAAGATGCGGAACGCTTTGATGTCTTCTTTGGTTATCTCCTTGACTGTCTCGTTGACTTCGAGGCGATCGGTGAGCTCGTAGAACTCGCGCGGCACGAAATCCGGCCGCAGGTTGATATTCGCGGTCTTCTCACCGTCGCTCACCCACCACTCATACTTCATCTTGCTGTTGCATTGCATGCCGCAGCCTTCGGCGACGACAACATTGTAACGATCGCGACTGGCGGCGCCCGTAATATAGTCGATCGTATCTTTCACGCCGGGACCGGGATGGCCGCTGACGATGTAGAGTTTTTCGCGGTCCCACAGATCGTCCTGCGAGAGAGCCTGGGCCGCAACCTGCATCGCCCGGAATCCAACGGCGGTGCCCCACCAGAGCGATCCCGGATGTTGACAGACGGCTCCGTCGTAATCCAATTCCAGGACTTCACCCTGATCCTTGATGCGAATCGTAACTCCTTCGGCCGCTTTGACCGCCGCTTTGACAGTTCCGTTGCTGGACATTCGCTCCTCCTCCAATTGTAGGGGTGTCCCTCTGTGGCCACCCGACGTCGCCTTAATTTTTTGAAGTCGATGGAACCGTTCCAAACGGGTGGCCACGGAGGACCACCCCTCTAACAGATTCTTGGCAATTGTTCGCCTACGAGCATGTCGACGATGCGACGTCCACCGAAGACGGTCTGCATCACGACCCGGCCCGGGCGGTGATCGGTCACGTCACCAATCCTCGCGGCTCCCAGGCCAAGAGGATGTGACTTGAGCGCCGCCAGTGCAGTTTCAGCATCTTCCGGCGGCACGACGCAGACGATTTTGCCTTCGTTCGCCAGATAGAGAGGATCAAGACCCAGAATCTCGCAGAACCCTTTGACCTCGCTCCGCAGCGGCGTGCGGTCCTCGTAGATCTCGATGCCCACCTGTGACGCGTCAGCGATTTCGTTCAGGACTGTGGCCAGTCCTCCGCGGGTGGCATCACGCAGGAAGCGGGTCCCGGGAACGGCTGTCAACAAAGTGTCGATCAGCCCGTGCAGCGAAGCACAATCGCTTTCAATAAGCGTAGTCAGCTTCATGTCTCCACGGGCGTTCAGGATCGCCGCGCCGTGGTCACCCAATAACCCATTGACGAGAATCACATCACCGGGGCGCGCTTTGTCGACGCCCAGATCGACGCCTGCGCGAATCACACCCACACCCGCAGTGTTGATGAACAGCTTGTCACAGGCTCCGCGTTCGACCACCTTGGTATCGCCCGTCACCACTTTTACGCCGGCCTCAGCAGCGGTCGCCGCCATGGTCCGGGCCACATTGCGCATTGTTTCGACCGGCAGACCTTCTTCGATAATTACTGAACACGACAAATAGAGCGGGATCGCGCCGCCCACTGCCAGATCGTTAACCGTGCCGCAGATGGCCAGCTTGCCGATATTGCCCCCGGGAAAATCCAGCGGCTGGACCACGTAGGAGTCCGTCGTGAAAGCAAGTCGATCGCCAAGCGCGGCCATGTCCGCCAGACTGAGCCGCGCCTGATCCTCCAGCGGCGACTGATTCTCGTTGTCAAAGGCCTCAAGGAAAATGTCGTCGATCAAATCGTGCATCGCCTTGCCGCCGCCACCGTGCGCGAGCGTGATAGTTGCGACCTTCACCTTGCCGCGATGCCGGGGCTTTCCGTTCGTTGGAGCCGTCGCTAAAACGGTACTCATGCCACCTCCTTGATCATTTCCCTGGTGTCGTGAATCTTCTCGATGTCTCCGTACTGGTAGTAAGCAGCGCACGCGCCTTCCGATGAAACCATCAGGGCGCCGAGTGGCGTCTCCGGAGTACAGTCCCTACCGAAGACCTTGCAGTCCCAGGGCTTGATCACGCCCTTAAGCACTTCGCCGCACTGGCAGGATTTCGGATCAGCAATCTTCAGGGCCGGCACTGAGAATCGGCGCTCTGCATCGAACTCTGCGTACTCTTCGGTGATGCGGACTCCTGAGTGATCGATCGAACCAAGGCCGCGCCATTCGAAGAACTCCCTTAACTCGAAGACTTTTCCGATCGCATCCAGCGCCACGGTGTTGCCCCCGTCGGGAACCACGCGATTGTATTGGTTCTCGATCTCGGTGCGGCCCTCGGCGATCTGTTTGAGCACCATCCAAATGCCGTGCAGGATGTCGAGCGGCTCGAAACCGGCAATCACCAGAGGCTTCTTGTAGTGTTCGGCGATAAATCGATACGACGAATTGCCGATGACCATGCTGACATGGCCTGGACCGAGGAACCCGTCCAACTGCAAATCCGGCGAATCGAGAATCGCCTTGATCGTGGGAATGATCGTGATGTGATTGCAAAACAGCGCGAAATTCTTCACGCCCTCTTTCTTCGCCCGCAGCACAGTGAGCGCAGTGCTGGGCATGGTGGTCTCAAAACCCAGGGCGAAGAAGACGACCTGCCTGTCCGGATTTTCCCTGGCAATCCGCAGAGAGTCGAGCGGCGAGTACACCATGCGCACATCGGCGCCGTTTGCTTTGGCCTGCAGCAGGCTTTCTTTCGATCCGGGAACTCGCATCGCGTCTCCGAACGTAGTGAAGATCATGCCGGGCATGTGGGCCAGGGCGACGCAGTCGTCAACGCGTCCCATTGGCAGAACACAAACCGGGCAGCCCGGGCCGTGAATCAATTCGATCCCGTCCGGCAGCATCGTCTCGACACCGTATCGGAAGATGGCGTGTGTGTGGCCTCCGCATACTTCCATGATGTAAATGGGATCGTTGCCGGCACGCGAATTTTGGATTTGCGGCACGAGCGCGCGGATTTCCTTCAGGAGAAACTGCGCTTTTTCGGGATCGCGGAATTCGTCGACGTATTTCATTTTGTCTTCTTTCTGTGTACGAGTCGTTAAGCGGTCATCCCATGATGGCTAATGAACCGCGATTGTCCGCCAGCAGTGTGTGCACCAGGTCCCAGAGAATGTGATAGATGATTACGTGGCATTCCTGCACCCGATGAATGCTGTCGGTTTCGACCACCAGACAGTGATCCAATTTGATTTTCGCCATCTCACCGCCGCTCATTCCGGCCAGGCCGACGGTGGTCACACCCATTTCCTTTGCTTTCAAAAAAGCGTTCACGAGATTGTCCGAGTTCCCGCTCGTCGAAATACCAATCAGGCCGTCCCCGGCACGTGCCTGTGCGATCAACTGACGAACAAAGACATGCTTGAAGCCGACGTCATTGGCCACCGCGGTCATCATCGTGCGGTCAGCGGTTAGATCAATCGCCGTCAGTGCGACTCGCCCGGCGGTGACCGGGTGCAGAAACTCGACGGCTACGTGTGCGGCGTCGCAACTCGAGCCACCGTTGCCCATCGTAAAGAGCCGGCCATCGCCGCGATAGACATCCGCAATAGCTCCGGCAGCAGCGACGACTTCCTGACCGTTCCGCGCAAAAAAATCCTCGATCACTTTTTGATGATGAGCTGCCTTTTGTCCCACCGACTCGAGCAAAGCAGAATTCATCGACAAGGGATCCTGCTTCTTGCCGTGAAGGAACGGGTAAAGTCCCGCCAGATTTGGATCTTCCGCCAAACTCATTAAATTCAGGCCACGAGTTCCGGCACCGCTGTTGCCGGCACATTAGCAGGTGGACTCGGCGCGGATTCCTTCATCGCCTGAAGTTCCGCCTGCACCTCGCCAAGCTCTCTCAAGACTTTGAGAGTGGCCTCTGCCTCCCCTTCATTTATCAGGCTCATGGCGAAGCCAACATGCACCAGGGCCCAGTGGCCGACACACTTTTCGAGCGGAAAGTAATCGTCGACCACACACTCCAGGCTAACTTCTCGCTGCACGCCGCTCACGTCCACGAGCGCCATTTGCCGCTGAACATCGGTGATCTTAACTATTTGGCCAGGGATTCCCAGACACATTGGCTTACTCCTTCATATTAATGACGCCTATTTGGAGTGCGGCGGCTTGACGCCGCTTTGGTTATTGATGCCGCATCATTTAGACAAAAGCGGCGTCAAGCCGCCGCACTCCAAACAGAGCCGTTCAAATGCCGCGCTGCCGCTATCGCCGCCTGTCCCAGCGCCAGACCTCCGTCATTGGTTGGGACTTTAGCGTGCAAGAGACAACGTAGCCCATCTGCTTCGAGTAACCGCACTAATTCTTCTAACAGGATTTTGTTTTGGAAACAGCCGCCACTGAGCGCAACCGTGTCCAGTGGAAACTCAGTTGTGACTGTGGCCCGGACTCGCGCAACCATTTCGCAAATCCCTTTCGCGAGTCCGTAATGAAATCGGCCGGCCATCCGGGCCGCCGTAGTCTGTCCGGCAAGATCCTCCAGCAGACCGTTCCACATCGGTAACGAATCAAGATAGAGCAGGTCGCCGGCAGGCTCTTCGGTGATTGCGAACTCGTATGGCGAGTCAACTGCCGACGGTCGCCACGACTCAGCTAAAGCTTCCAACTCCATCGCGCCCTGGCCTTCAAAGATCGCCTGGTCGGCGCACAGTCCCAATGTCGCGGCAACCGCATCGAAAAGCCGGCCGCATGAACTGGCCAAAGGCACGTTTAGTCCGGTCTCGAGCATGCGATCGATCGTCCGAAGCGGCTTGGTATTCAAATAGCGATGGAGTTCCAGCGTAGAAAACCTCTCGACAAACTTGTCCCAGCCGATTCCAGCTTTCAGATGCGCATAAGTGTTGCGCCAGGGTTCGCGGATCGCCTGGACACCACCCACCATAGCCACGGGCTTAAAGGCCCCAACTCGCCGGTAGCCCCGATAATCGGCCAACAGAAACTCACCGCCCCAAATCGTGCCGTCGTCACCAAAGCCCAATCCATCGATGGCGATCCCGAGCACCGGCGACGCATTCAGCGCGACCCCGTTCTCAAGCATGCAACTCGCTATGTGCGCATGATGATGCTGAACTTCCAGCAGCGGCAGGTCCTCGGCCGCCGCGCGTTTTTTGGCGAGTTTGGCGGAAAGGTATTCCGGGTGCATGTCCGCAACCAGTAACCCCGGCCGGTGATCGTAAATCTTCGAATAGAGGTGCAGGTTCTTTTGGTAATCCTCGAACGTCGAGACGTCCTCCAGATCACCCTGGTGCTGCGAGAGAATCGCGGCCCCATCTTTCACCACGCAGAAAGTGGCTTTCAACTCACCGCCAAAAGCCAGCAGGTCGGGCGCGTCCGCAAAGCCTTCTGGCAACGGCACCGCACTCGGTGCGTAGCCCCGTGCGCGTCGCATCACCGATGGTCTGCCCGCCACAATCCGCACGACCGAATCGTCGATGCGGTTGGCGATCTCGCGATCGTGCATCAACATTGCATCAGCGATTTCCCGCAACCCGCTGCGCGCGGTGTCGAGACTGGTGACCTGCGGCTCATCGGAAATATTACCGCTCGTCATGACCAGAGGACGATCAATTTGCCGTGTGATCAATAAATGCAGCGGCGTATAAGGCAGCATAAAACCCACAGTACTAAGACCGGGGGCGACGCCGGGCGGCAACTTCTCCGCTCCGTTAGCGGAGAGCAGCACGATTGGAGCTTCGGGGCTTTGTAACAGCTCCTCCTCGGCCGGAGTCAAATTGGAGTACCGGCGAATTACGTCCAGGTCTCTGGCCATCAGCGCAAACGGTTTGCCATAACGATGCTTCCGCCGGCGTAGACGCTGCACTGCTTCCGGGTTGGTAGCATCGCAAGCCAGATGAAACCCGCCCAGGCCGCGAATGGCCACCACGGCGCCGTTCTTTAACAACTCAATAGCAGAGTCCAAAGCCTGAGTCGTCCTCGCACCCGTATCAATTCCTTCGAGCCAGATTGTTGGCCCACACGCCGGGCAGGCGATCGGCTGCGCGTGAAACCGCCGGTCGGCCGGCTGCAAATATTCATTGTGGCAGGACGCACACATTGGAAAGTCCGCCATCGTCGTGTTGACACGATCGTAGGGAACCTCCTTCACGATGGAAAAGCGTGGTCCACAGTGCGTGCAGTTCGCGAACGGGTAACCATATCTCCGTTCACTCGGATCCAATACTTCGGCACGACAGGCCGCACAGATCGCGGCGTCGGGAGTCACGCGCGTGCAGTTCTCTCCCCTTACACTCTCGGCAATGCGAAAGTCCTCAAAGTCCTGGAGGTTGAGGACGTGGGTCTCGACATTTTCAATCTGCGAAAGCGGTGGCGCCTCGCTGTGTAACCGGGTAAGAAATTGTGAGATGGCGCCAGAATTTCCGGTGGTGCGGATCAGCACTCCAAAGCCGTCATTAAAAACTTCGCCAACCAGTCCTTCGTCGCAGGCCAGGCGCCAGACGGTTGGCCGAAAGCCAACACCCTGAACTGTCCCTCGGACACGGATTTCGACGGTTTGCCGAACCTCCATTGCACCTAACCCCTGGTCCTAAGCTTAGAACATGCTGGTCTTGGGTACTCTCCTCTGACTGGATCAGTTTGATGTCCGACAAGCTTTAGCTTGTCGAAACCTGGCGACAAACTAAAGTTTGTCGGACATTTATTTTCAAAATTGACCCACTACCGGATCAAGCTGCCTGGGCCCCGAAAGTTTCGATCGTGGCTTTCAAGCGACGCCCCAGACGAACTCGGTTTTCCTTAAGATTCTCTAACAACGGCACTACCAAACGAACCACTTGCAGCGGCGATTCCGGCGACGTGAACACTGCACGATAGATTGGTTCCCGGATCACTTGGCGCAAACGCTCAATCACTGCATCAAGCTGTTGCTGCAAGCTCCCATCAATGGCGAGGTCGGGAAGGTCAGTCAGCGCCATTTGCTGCCGGGAATCGATTACGCCCAGCATGTGTTGCCGCACAAGTTTCGCTTCCTGCTCTTGAGCGTCCGAGGAGCAGCCTTCCGCTCGCAACGTTGGTACTTTACGCCCGCCATGGATGAAAGCCACGCGGCTTTGCGCGGCCTCGGTGACGGCCCGCACCAGTGCGCGTCCACGATCAAGATCGCAGGCCCAGCCCCCATTGAATGTCTTGCGGCTGGGATTGTTCAAATCGAACACAAAAACGGCGAAGAACGGCATGCCGTAATCGTTGGGAATCGTACGAACTTTTAATTGCAGGCCGTTCCGCTCAGCACGATCGACAATTTCGCGAACCTCATCCGGCAGGCTCGTGGTCTCAACCAACCGGGACGCGCAACGAACGCATTCGAATGACCAGATGTCTCGCTCAATCAACTCGAGCAGAGCCTGAATACTTGCCTCAAGCAGCGAGTTGCCGGATGCCAGACCATTGGTTGACGACCCGAACAGTGACTGCCCACAATCCGGCGCCGGATAGTAGATCAGCTCTGCGGGAATGGCGCACTCGTCACCGCTCTCAATGTCCCGGACCGAAGCGAGCAACAGCGGCCTGTCGAGATCGATCTCGCGTTGAAGGAGCGGAACGAAATCAAGGATCGCGTCGACCCGATCCTCACCGGCAACGTCCCGGGCAGATCCCCAGTGGGTTGAAACTGAGCCGGCCCCCGGTTCGGCGAAAAAAAACTCCAACGCCTCCATGTAGGCACCGACCTCTGCATCAACCTGGCGCAGCCCTTTGCCAAAGGTAAAGGACTCGCCAAGCGCTTGCGGTCGCACGCTTACAAAGACCGGCACGTCGAGGACATCCAGATCGGTGATATCCCTCACCTCGCTGATGCCGGCAGTCGCGGCCCACTGCCTGGCACACAGCAAAGTGTCCTCCGGCGCTAAACTGCGCATGCTTCGAGCAGTGCTTGAAACCATGCGTTCACCCCGCAAGAACGGGAACCCGAACCCTCCGGAAGAAAAGCGTTACGAAATCCCACGTCTCGACGATCGCATCAACGTGCGATCCGAAGAAACGGGTGCACAACGCGAGCCGCGACATTTAGTCCCTCGCGCCAGATCACGTCGTCGTTTTCATCCAGCCGCCGTTGGGATCGATATCCAAAGGCGAATGATCCGGGGAATTTTGAGGTACGTTAGCCGTCGACGTCGTCGCCACAGTGGGCTCCCAACGCGATTGCTCCACAAGCTACTCCGTCCACATCCCCATCGTCATCGCCACAATGGACTCCGGTCGCTAAGTTACGATCACCGAGCAGGCGCGCGAATCGAGCCAGGGATTCCCGATCTAACGAAATCGATACTGTGTTCTTCGGCATAGGTCTTCTCCTTAATTTAAAGGTAATGTGTCGGTCTCAACGTTTTCCACCAGAACCGCAGGCGAAAGTCGGCACTATCTTCGATAGCAAACAAAGACGCAAGCGTCGATCTGGTGTCGATCTGGTGTCGACTAGCGAAACAAACGCGAGCGTCTGAAAAAGATCGCAAGTGGTTACGACCACCAACGGCTTGCGCAACTGATACGCGCACTAGTTCTCCGCCTGGAGAGATTCAGCCTGAGAGATCCGGCTGACAAAGCTCCCAGAAAACACCTGTTCCCTTCCCGTCGCCATGAAAGCGAAGGAGAGGGTTGATCTGGCACCGGTTCAGCCGATTGATCGCGTCATGCAACCTGGTCGGCCCGTCGATGTCGTGAGTTACTGGCAACGGATCGTGAATGTGCTCAGCCCATCCTTCTTCCTCGAACACACTGAGAATGGTTTCCTGATTTCGGGCCGGCACCCGGAACCGTTTGACGATAAGTCCCTCAAAAGACAATTCCCGCCGATTCGCGTTCCAGCAAGGTTTCTGCAACGCCGCAGCCGGCTTGCGTGTTTGGATGGCTGGCCGCCGCGCAGTAGCCAGAACCGACGTCTCTTCCGCCACTGCGGCCAGTGCAGACAAAGTAGCTTGCGGCCATGGTGGTTGCTCCCGGAAAACATGTTCCGCGAGTGCGGCCCCACTCGGCGTGAGAATCAGGCAGGTGTGTTCGTCGAAAAAGTAACCATTGGTACCGCGCAGCGAACGATGGCCCTCGTCGTAGCCGGACGCTTCCTGCTGGTGCTGTGCTAATCCCTTGGCGACCATCCAGCGAAGATCACTGCTGGTCATTCCGGCCTCATAAAGCCTCCCGGTTCGCATGGCAAAGTCCCACATGTTCGCCCCGGTAGCCTGCGTACAGACGTACGCGCGCCACAGCAGCGCGAGTCCGGCGCGCAAACCTTCATCAAGAAAGGGAGACGTTGATTCCCCGGTCCGACCAGCCCAGGTTTTTTCGTTGGCTACCATCAGCACCCCTGCCTTGTGGTTAATAAGCACACCTCTTCAGCTGGAAACGGTTGTCAAAGTTACCGGCCCAACCCGTGCATTGAGACTTTTAAGCCCAGGGCAACTGGCTCATTTATGCTTCATTTTGGTGCCGCTCGGACTGACATTTACCAATTGCATCATGCCGCGGTCCTCGTGACCCAGGATGTGGCAATGGAAAACGTATGTCCCTGTGTAATCTACAAACCGCGTCAACATCTTTACCCAACCCCCCTGTGGAATGGCAAAGGTATCCCACCAGACCCACGGTTTCGCCATCGGCACTCCCGACTGGGGCAAGTTGAGCGCGGGATCAAACCACTGGACGATCTGAAATGGGTTGATGTGGATGTGGAAAGGATGCGCCGCGCCGGTTGCGGGCGTGTCATTAAAAAGAGTCCACTCTTCGGTCGCGCCAAGTTTCATGTACTGATCGATTTCTCCGCTGAACTGCTTGCCGTTGATTGTGTGCATCGGAGCAGCATTCGGGATGAAAGGCGCGGGTGCGTTAGTTGGGTTGCGCCCGCCCGGTGTTCCTTGCGGAATTGGCGTTGGGCTTGGGCCGGTAAACTGGGTTCGCGTGGTGTTGAAGCGAATCTCCCGTTTCACCATGCCTGCCGGCGCAACGATGTCCGACAGGAAGCCGGGCATCTGGGGAAATTCAGCCTGGCTCGGGAACGGCGCGGCCGCCACCGCTGTACCGGTTACTTTAACCGTGAACAGCAGAGTGCCTCCCCCGAACGTCACATTATAGTTACCAGCAGTGCTCGGGGCCCTCACCAACAAATCGACTCGGTTGCCGGGCGCCAAACTGCCGGTTGAGAGCCATTTTCCATTGATGAAAAAGGTCTTCGCCGGAACCGGAAATGTGTTGGTCACCGCACTCGGATCAGGATTGTAGTTCTGCGGATTGAGTTGCACGCCGTCCTGGGCGGTTTGAACCCACTTCAGCCCTGTCGGCGCGTTCGCGTCAAGCGGTATCCATGCCTGATGGCAGGCATTAACAAACCGCCACATCTGCGTCTCGTTCGGTTTCATCTCCAAAACCGGCTGGTAATTCCCATTCACGGAAACCAGGTCGGCCTTTCCCGCCGCGCGTAGCAGTCCCAGCACTGCGGAGTACTGCTGCAACACTAATACCCGTTCCTGAAGAGGCTGCCCCTTGCTTGAATAGTAATCGTGCAGCGTCTTATCGTAATCGCCCTGAATGATCAGCGCGCCGGCCATGCCGTTCGCCAGGTTAAGGGCCGTCGATCCATGCTTGTGCGCGTGATACCAGTGCGTTCCGGGCGCCTGACCCATACTGGTCGGCTGACCATTCCATTTCGGAATGTTGAAGCAAGTGGGGTAAGCGCCGATGTAATACTGTGGCAACTCGGGATTCGGCGGCTTCATTTCCTGCTGGTTCTGGTACCAGAGCTGTTCGTCCTTTGGCAGCACCGGGGGACCGCCGGGCGGCGGACTCTGACCGAGCCAGGTGGTGGTGTTGTCATACTGGATGAGCAGCTTCTTCTGCCAGTTCTGCCACTCGATCGGCCAGTCCGTCCACAACAACGGCTGGTGGCCGTGCATGCACGCCGCAAATATCTTGTTGAAGATAGCCGCGACAGTCTTCTCGTTCACCACGGGCAGGCCATCGCGCCCCCGCGGAGAGGGCCGAATATTCAGCAGTATGTTGTCAGAGATGCCGCTCGGACTGGTATGCGTCCCATGAAAATGCAGGTTCGTCGAACTTGATCCATGGAAGCAGTTTGGCGGGTTCTCCCAACTTGGAGTACCTGGATAAGTGTTGCCCTGGCCAAAGGTCGTATTTTGATCGCACGCCTGACCATGTTCAGCAACATCCAGCGTGTTCGGGAAGTTTCTGGTGTCTACGTGGTTCAGAAGGGTGATTTGGATTGTGTCTCCCACACTCGCCCGCAGCGTAGGTCCGGGACCGGGCACACCGTGGGTAAAAGGCCAAACCCGTCGGCGGATCAGTGGTGAGGCGGGAAGGCTCGCATCGTAGCCAGAGAAGTAACGCATCTGTCCGCTGTTGCAGGAAGGCAGGCTGGTTCCCGCTGGCGGCGATCCCAAATAGACCTTCTTTTCATCGAGCACCTTGATCACGGCCTTTAGTATCTTGGAGGGGCCGGTCTTGATCTCCATGATGGATTGAAGCGGCTGGCCCGGAGCGGCGGGATCACAGTTTGCCTGCGCTTCCGCGACCCAAAACTCCCGGGCAATGCCCGGCAACATCGAAGTCAACGCCAGGCCCGAAGCCACGGCCATCGCTCTTTGGAGGAAAAGTCGCCGGGATGTTTCTGACTCCTGATTAACCCTGGCTGACTCGTTAAGATCTTCTTCGCCCGCTTGATCCGTGATGATTGTCTCTTCTGACATAGTGACCTCCTCACGTAGGCTTGTGTTGGTCTACGATGATGTTTGTGGTTGCTTCTTTGAGCGAGCCTTACCTCGTAATCCTTCCGAAAGCGCCTTTCTTAGTCTTCCCACCGAAAGCGCCCTTCTTAGTCTTCCCACCGAAAGCAGCTTTCTTGCCGGGCAGGACATTTATCTGACCCTTTTCGCCCGGGTGATTAACACAAACGTAGGGAATCTTTTTTGCCGCGGGAAATGAAACCTGACTGGACGATGTGTTAGGTGGAACCTGGTATGGGATAAACCCGGTCTTGTCTCCGACGCTAGGCGCCGGCCAATGGGCGTTGGTTGGATCGCTGTTGTACCAGTAGACGCTATCGTTCACGTATACCGTCTGCGGAGTTGGATCAAACTTCGCCGGAGTACCCGCCTTGATTTCGATTTTGAATATGGACATTGGACGTCCTCCTTAAGTCCTTTATGTAGGCACCCAACTTGGAAAACGAACCTGAGAGTTGTTCTGAGCGGGCGGGAGTCTATCACACCTAGCGGAACTTGCAACATTTCTTGCAAGAAAAAGGCAAAAAATTTTGCAAGACCCAAACTGCCTTTACGGAGGCAGCAAAGGTTGCCCGGAATTCCGTTAGAGGA
>Ga0207428_10003462_pt1 | contig 15322 bp, 17 predicted proteins | sample RhiMethybrSRZTD1_FD_187600 | JGI IMG/M metagenome (GOLD analysis project Ga0207428, IMG submission 187600) | Populus rhizosphere microbial communities from Tennessee, USA - Rhizosphere MetaG P. TD hybrid SRZTD1 (SPAdes) (version 3) | ecosystem: Host-associated > Plants > Roots > Rhizosphere >...
CCGCGCATCAAACCCTTTTTCCGAAAGGACCGTGGTATGCCGCGTCGTGTCTTGATCATGGGAGCCGCCGGTCGCGACTTCCACAACTTCAACGTCGTGTACCGGGACGACCAGCGCTACGAGGTCGTGGCGTTCACGGCCACGCAGATCCCGTTCATCGACGACCGGACCTATCCGGCGAGCCTTGCCGGCGAGCGGTACCCCAAGGGCATCGAGATCCACGAGGAGGCCGAACTTTCCCGGCTGATCCGAGACCTCGAGGTCGACGACGTCGTCTTCGCCTACTCCGACGTCAGCCACGAGTACGTGATGCACAAAGCGAGCGAGGTCCTGTCGGCCGGCGCGAACTTCGAGCTCCTCGGTCCGAGCGAGACGATGCTGCGGGCCACCGTGCCGGTGGTCGCGGTCTGCGCGGTCCGGACGGGCTCGGGCAAGAGCCAGACGACCAGGGCGATCGCCGGGGCGATGAAGGACGCGGGCAAGCGCGTGGTCGCGGTCCGCCACCCGATGCCGTACGGGAACCTCGAGGCCCAGCGCGTGCAGCGGTACGCGACGCTGGAGGATCTCGACCGGTACGACACGACCATCGAGGAGCGCGAGGAGTACGAGCCGCACATCACGTCCGGGACCGTGATCTACGCGGGCGTCGACTACGGCGACATCCTCGAGCAAGCGCAGGCCGAGTGCGACGTGCTGCTCTGGGACGGCGGGAACAACGACCTGCCGTTCTACGCGCCCGATGTGCACGTGGTGGTCGCCGACCCGCTTAGGGCCGGGCACGAGACCAGCTACCACCCGGGGGAGGCGAACCTGCGGATGGCCCACGCGATCGTGATCAACAAGATGGACTCGGCCACCCCGGAGCAGGTGAGCGCGCTCACGGACACGATCGATGATCTGAACCCGACGGCCACGGTCGTCCGAGCCAACAGCCGCGTGACCGTCGACGAGCCGGGCATCATCGAGGGCAAGCGCGTGCTGGTGGTCGAGGACGGCCCTACGCTCACGCACGGCGACATGAAGTTCGGCGCGGGCGTCGTGGCCGCCAAGGCGCACGGCGCCGCGGAGATCGTCGACCCGCGCCCGTGGGCGATCGGTACGATCGACGAGACGTTCCGCAAGTACGACGTCGGCCCGGTGCTGCCGGCCATGGGTTACTCGAATGGGCAGCTGGCCGAGATGCAGAAGATCATCGACTCGGCCGAGGCCGACGTCGTCGTGATCGGCACGCCGATCGACCTGCGGAGCGTGATCGAGATCCGCAAGCCGGCCGTCCGCGTGAGATACGACCTCGAGGTGCTGCCGGACTCGCCGACCCTGCTCGACGTGCTCAAGCCGGTGCTCGGCTGACGCTCGCGGGTGCGGCTGCGCGTCCTCGTCTACAACGTCCGGGGGTTCCGCGACGGGTTCGATCGGCTCGTCCGGCTGGTCGGCCACTTCGAGCCCGACGTCCTGCTCCTGAACGAGACCGGCGGCCGGTGGCGGCTCCGCCGGTTCGCGAAGGCACTCGGCATGCAGGCGGTGGCCGACCCCTGGGTCTGGTTCCGTCGACGCGTGAAGGACGCGGTCCTGGTGCGGGCGCCGTGGTGGATCTCGGCGCACCGTCAGCAGCGGTTCGAGAGCACGCCGCCGATGTATCCGCGGGGCATCCTGGTGGCCGAGCTGGAGAACGGCGACGTCCGGCTGGTGGCCGTCGCGACGCACCTCGGCCTGCACCCGCGCGAGCGCCTGCGCGACGCACACGAGATCACGCGGCTGGTTCCCCACGTCGTGCCGGCCGTGGTCGGCGGCGACCTGAACGAGAAGCCCGACGGGCGGGCGGTCGCGCTGCTCTCCGAGCGGTTCGGCGACGCGTGGCTGCTTGGCGGCGACGCGGACGGCGACACCTTCCCGGCCGACGAGCCGACCGCGCGCATCGACTACCTGTTCGTGACCCCCGGCATCGCGGTCGAACGGGTGATCGTCCCACCCGGCGAGGACGCCCGGATGGCGTCGGACCACCGCCCCGTGGTCGCCGAGCTCACGCTGCCCGACCCGCAGTAGGCTCTCGGAAGGCTCGAGAGGAGGACCGGATGCTCTCACCCGACCTCGAGAACGCGATGAACACCCAGATCGCCGCCGAGCTGTACTCGTCGCACCTGTACCTGGCGATGTCCGCCTACTGCGAGGCCGAGGGCCTGCCCGGGTTCGCCACGTGGTTCCGGTTGCAGTCGGACGAGGAGCGCGACCATGCGCTGAAGTTCCTCCGTCACGTCGTGGACCGGGGCGGGCGCGTGATGCTGACCGGCATGGACGCGCCGGCCTCGGAGTTCGGCTCGCCGCAGGGCGCGTTCGAGCAGGCATTGGCGCACGAGATGAACGTCACGATGATGATCGACGGGCTGTACGGGATGGCCGTGCAGCACGGCGACTACGCCAGCCAGGTCTTCCTGCAGTGGTTCGTGACCGAGCAGGTCGAGGAGGAGCGCACCGCGACCGAGATCGTGCAGACCCTCAAGAACCTCGGCAACGACCCGGCATCCCAGCTGATCCTGGACCGAGAGCTCGGCGCCCGCGGGGCCGGCTAGCCCGCCTTCCCTCCGTCCAGCTCGCGCGCGAACGCGAGCACGCGCTCCTGCACCAGCGGCGCGTCGTGGTCGAGCGTGACCACGTGGTAGGAGTTCGGACAGAGGACCATCTCGCGACGTTCCGAGCCGACGCGCGCGAGCACCTTCTCGGCGTTCGAGCGCGGGACCACGTGATCGGTGCCCGAACGGAACACCATGATCGGCTGCCGGATCTGGGGCAACGCGGCGCGAACATGCTTCATCATCGCCGACATCTGCGCGATCGCCGGGACCGGCATCACGGTGTCACCGTGTTCGTCCACGCCGGGCTTGGCGATGTCGTTCGCGACGCCCTTCACATCCTTGAGGAAGCGGCTCCCGATCGGGACGGCCAACAGCCGGCGGTCGAAGACGTAGGGGTTCGTGAGCGCGATGCCGTCGACCTCGTGGGGACGCGATGCCGCGAGCGACAGCACGACCGAGGCGCCCATCGACTGCCCGAACGTCACGATCGTGCGGCAGCGTTCGCGTAGAGCATCGAACCCGGCGATGGCCGTATCCACCCATTCGGTCCAGCGTCTCGAACGAAGGTCCTCGACGTCGGTCCCGTGGCCCGGGAGCCGGACCCCCTCGACCGACAGGCCCTCGGCGGCAAGTCCCTGGCCGATCGGGCGCATCGAGGCGGGCGAGCCCGTGAAGCCGTGCACCATGAGGACGCCGATCGAACCGCCCTGGAACGAGAACGGCTCGCAGCCGGGCCGGACCGCGGGTTCGGTCACGCGCTCAGACCGAGCGCTTGCGCCGTCCTGGGTTCACGAACAGCCTCCCGACCATGTACAGGAACGCGAGGCTGACGGCGCCGGTCAGGCCGATCAGCAGCAGCGCGAAGAACCACTCGAGCAGGCCCCAGGCGGCGAGCACGCCGCCATGCTACCCGAGCGCCGTCAGCCGACCTGCGCGCTCGGGACCAGGATCTCGGCATGCACGTACGAAACGCCCACGCCCAGGTACTTCGCCGCGGCCTCGGACAGGTCGATGACCCGCTCCTCGTGACCGTACGGACCACGGTCGTTGATCAGGACGATCGCGCACCGCCCGGCGTAGGTGACGCGGAGGAACGTCCCGAACGGGAGCCACCGATTCGCGGCCGTGAACAGCCGCGGGTCGAAGATCGCCCCCGTCGCCGTCGGCTGGCCTCCGAACTCCCACCCGTACCACGACGCGTAGCCGTCGAAGACCTCACCGGTCTCCACCAGGCCATCCGGCGTGTCGCACGTCCGGCCGCCCGTCGGGCCGAGCAGCGCCAGCAGCGGGCTCTGGTCGTCCTGGTAGCCGATGATGTCCCAGGTCCCCATCCGGGAGGCGGCGGCCGCCACGGCCGCGCGCTCGGCCGCGAGCGCGTCCGCACGGATCGAGGCCCGTCGCGCGAGGCGGGTCGCCTCGTCCAACGCCGACTGCATCTCCGTCAGCATCCGGCGCAGGCGTTCGAGCTTGGGTTCGAGGGCCGCGCGCGATGCCTCGGCCTTCGCCTGCTTGGCGACGACGACGGCTTGCGCGACGAGCGCGTCGGAGAGGTCGGCGCTGCGCAGGCTGATCGTCCGGGCCGTGTAGTGGGAGATCGCGGCAGCATCCGCGAACGACCCGGCGCCGAGGAGGGCCTCGATCGCCCCGCCCGGTCCGAACTGGTACGCGCGCCGGACCCTCGCATCGAGCTCTTCCTCGGCGTCGGCGGCGTCGGCCTTCGCGAGCCCGACCGCCTGCTGTGCATCCATCACGGCGATCCATCCGTGTCCGGCGTTGCGCTCCAGGACCTCGTACCGAGCGAGCATCTCGTGAAGCGTGTCGTGGAGCTCGATGAGCCGGCGAACCGCCGGCAGGTTGCGGTGGCCCTCGACGAACGGCGCCAGGTCGTGGGCGCGCGCGGGTGAGGCGGCGACGAGGGCCGCCAGGCCGAGCGCGAGGGTGAGGATCCGTCTGGGCATCTCGAGGTGGCGCTTCGCGGGCCGGGCCGATGGCCGGCCGTACAATCGGGGTTCTCGACATCCGGTGCGCCGAACTTGACCGGCGCCGACACCTCTCGAGGGAGCGCGGCTTGACCACACGCATCGGCGTGCTGACGGCCGGGGGAGATGCCCCGGGCCTGAACGCAGCGATCCGCTCGGTCGTCCGAACCGGGATCGGCGTGCACGGGTTCGAGGTCCTGGGTTTCCGGCACGGCTGGCGAGGCGTCATGCAGGGTGACGTCATCGAGCTCGCGCACTCCTCGGTGCAGGGGATCCTGCACCGGGGCGGGACGATCCTGGGCTCCTCGGGGGCCGACCCGTTCCACGAGCACGGCGTCGAGCGCGCCCGACAGACGCTGTCCGACCTTCGGGTGGACGCGCTCGTCACGATCGGCGGCGAGGGCACGATGGGCGCCTCGGCCAGGATGGCCGCCGAGGGCGTCCCGGTGGTCGGGATCCCCAAGACGATCGACAACGACCTGTCGGGCACCGACACGTGCATCGGCTTCGCGACGGCGACCCAGATCGCGACCGATGCGATCGACCGGCTGCACACGACCGCCGAGAGCCACGACCGGCTGATGGTGGTCGAGGTCATGGGGCGGTCCGCTGGGTGGATCGCGCTGTCGGCGGGCATCGCCGGCGGCGCCGACTCGATCCTGATCCCGGAGCGGCCTTTCGACCTGGACGAGGTGGCCTCGGTGCTCCGTCGCCGTCACCTGACCGGGCACTCGTTCTCGATCGTGGTGGTGGCCGAGGGCGCGTTGCCGGCCGCGGGGTCGATGCGGGCGCCGGACTACCCGCTGGATCCGCGCGGCGGGCCGCGGTTCGGCGGCATCGCATGGGAGATCGCCCCGCGCCTCGAGGCCCTGACCGGATGGGAGACCAGGGTCACGGTGCTCGGGCACGTTCAGCGGGGCGGCTCGCCGGTCGCCGCCGACCGGATCGTCGCGACGCGCTTCGGCGAGGCCGCCACGGATTCGTTTCGAGCGGGGGCGTTCGGGCACATGGTGGCCCTGCAGGGGGACCGGATCGGACAGGTGCCGCTGGCCGAGGCCGCGAAGGTCCGCCCGGTGCCCGAGGAGCTGTGCGCGATGGCCGAGGTGTTCTTCGAGGAGAGGAACCGCGGGTGAAGATCGGCATCCTGACGGGAGGCGGCGACGTCCCCGGCCTGAACGCGTGCATCAAGGCTGCGACGCTCCGGGCCCGCGAGGAGGGCCACGAGGTCGTCGGCATCCGGCGCGGCTGGGCCGGCCTGCTCGAGTGCGACCCGGACGACCCGGAGACGATCGAGCGCAACATCCTCGATCTGACCCCGGCCGAGGTTCGCACGATCGATCGCAGCGGTGGCACGGTGCTGCACACCTCGCGGACGAATCCGGCCCGGGTCCGCGTCACCGACGAGCCCGCGTTCCTGCGCACCGAGGGCGCCCAGGGCCCGGTCGACCACACGCCGCACGTGCTGAAGGTCCTGGACCGACTCCGCATCGACGCGATGGTGCCGATCGGCGGCGACGACACGCTGTCGTTCGCGCTGCGGCTGCATGAGGAGGGTGTGCCGGTCGTCGCGATCCCCAAGACGATGGACAACGACGTCCACGGCACCGACTACTGCATCGGGTTCTCCACCGCGATCACGCGGACCGTGATCTTCATCCACCAGCTCCGAACCTCGGCCGGCTCGCACGAGCGCCTCGCGGTGGTCGAGGTGTTCGGCCGCTACAGCGGGGAGACCTCGCTCGTGTCAGCCTACCTGTCGGGCGTGGAGCGCGCGGTGATCAGCGAGGTGCCGTTCGACGTCGAGCGACTCGCCGACAAGCTCATGGCCGACAAGCGCGCGAACCCCAGCGGCTACGCGATGATGACGATCTCCGAGGGCGCCTCGATGGTCGGCGGCGAGGCCGTCCAGACCGGGATGGCCGATGCGTACGGGCACCTGAAGCTCGGCGGGATCGGCCAGATCACCGGCGAGGCCCTCCGCGAGATCACCGGCGAGGGCATCATCTATCAACAGGTCGGCTACCTGATGCGTTCGGGCTCGCCGGACTCGCTGGACCTGATGGTGGCGATCAACTACGCGGTCATGGCCGCCGACCTGGTGATCGAGCGCACGTTCGGCCGGCTGGTGGCGCTGCGCAACGGCAACTACACGAACGTCCCGCTCCCGGTCCTGCGTCAGGGGGTCAAGCGCGTGGACGTCGCCGCGCTCTACGACGTCGAGGGTTACCGGCCGAAGATCCGCCACGTCGACGGCAAGCCGATGTTCCTGTACTGAGCCGGGTGGCTCAGCCGGCGGGATCGATCACGAACATCACCGTCGTGCCGTCGACGCGCCTGCCGCCGGCCCGTTCGTATGTCGCGATCCCGCCCTCGTTGTCCTCCTCGGTCAGGACCCAGATCCGCTCGCAGCCGCGCTCCCCGGCGAGGCGCTTGACCTCGGACACGAGCGAGCCGCCGACGCCCCGGCGGCGGAACGCGGGGAGCACGACGAGTTCGTTCAGGAAGAGCTCGGGCGGCTTGTCCGGGCGCAGGATCTCGGTGGCGCTGGCCACGCCCGCCGGCTCGCCGTCGGCGTAGGCGGCCACCAGGTGGTGGCGGTCGTCGGCGAGGTACCGAGCCGCGAGGTCGCGCCCGACGGTCGCGTCGAAGGCGGCGTCGAATCGCTGCGCCTCGGCCTCGTCCCCGGGCCCCAGCCGCCTCACGTCGACCTCGGACACGGGCGGAGTGTAGCCGGGCGTCCGGGCCCTCCCGGGGCCCTCCCTATACTGGCGGGTCCGTGAAGAGCTTCAAAGTCGACCTACGTTCGGACACGGTGACCACCCCGTCGGCGGCGATGCGCCGCGCGATGGCCGAGGCCGAGGTGGGCGACGACTGGTTCGGGGACGACCCGACGGTCAACCGCCTGCAAGAGCGCGCCGCCGAGATCACCGGCAAGGAGGCCGCGCTGTTCGTCCCGAGCGGGACCATGGCCAACCAGATCGCGCTCCGTCTCCACTTCCGGGGCACCGGGCACCTCGTGGTGGCCGAACCCCTGTCGCACGTGGCCTCGACCGAGGTCATGAGCTCGGCCGTGCTCTCGGGCATCGGGTACAGGACCGTTACGGGTGACGGTCGCGGCCGCATCACAGCCGAGCAGGTCCGGGCCGCGCTCGAGCCCGACGAGCCCTACGACGTCGAGATCGCCGATCTCGTCTGTCTGGAGAACACCAGCGGGCACGCCGGCGGCACCGTGATGGATGTCGAGGACTTCCGGGCGATCCGAAAGGTGGCCGAGGAGGCCGGCGTCGCCGTCCACCTGGACGGCGCCCGGATCTTCAACGCGTCGGCGGCCTCGGGCGTGGACGTGGCGGAGTACGCGGCCGAGGCCGACACCCTGATGTTCTGCGTCTCCAAGGGGCTCGGGGCCCCGATCGGTTCACTGGTGTGCGGGAGCGCCGAGCAGATGCGGGAGGGCCGCAGGATCAAGATCCTGTTCGGCGGCGCCTGGCGCCAGGCCGGCGTCCTGGCGGCCGCCGGGCTGATCGCGCTCGAGGAGGGGCCGGGGCGCCTGCACGAGGACCACGAGCGGGCCGCCCGGCTGGGCGCCGCGGTGGCCGAGCTCGTGCCCGCGAGCCTGGATCCCGGATCGGTTGAAACGAACATGGTCTTCGCCGACACCGTGTCGTTGGGCATGACGCCGCTCGAGGTGACCGACCGGCTCGAGGAGCAGGGGGTCGGGGCGAGCGTGGTCTCGGGCAAGGTCCGGATGGTCACGCACGTCGACATCTCGGACGCGGACATCGAGACGGCGATCGCCGCCTGGCGAGCCGTCATCGCCCGCTGAGACGGTCGAGTTCGATGAGGAGGATGGTCCCGTGAAGCTGTTCGGTCCCCGGTACCCCGAGGAGATCGCCAAGCGCATCCCGCCCGGCCAGCGCCTGGTCAAGACGTGGCCGGTGCTGCACTTCGGCCCGATCCCGGATTTCGACGAGTCGTCCTGGGACCTGGAGATCACCGGCCTGGTCGACAACCCGTACCGCCTCACGTATCAGGAGCTCAAGGACCTGGGCCCGGTGGACGTGGAGGCCGACATGCATTGCGTGACGGGCTGGTCCACGCTCGACAACACGTGGACCGGCGTGCCGTTCCGCGTGCTGGCCGACAAGGCGGGCGTGCAGGCCGACGCCAAGTGGGTGATCGCGCACTGCGACTACGGCTACACGTCAGATCTGTCCCTCGAGGCGATGATGGACGACGACGTGCTGGTCGCGTGGGCACACGGCGGCGAGCCTCTCACGGGTGAACACGGGTTCCCGCTGCGCCTGGTCGTCCCCAAGCGCTACGCGTGGAAGAGCGCGAAGTGGCTGCGCGGCCTCGAGTTCTCGGCGCAGAACAAGCGCGGGTTCTGGGAGGTGCGGGGCTACCACATCCACGCAGAGCCGTGGGCCGAGGAGCGCTACTCGTACCAGGAGGGCCCGCGGGCCGAGCTCGAGCCTTAGAGCGTTACGCCTGCGAGGCGAGCCGCTCCCGGGCCTCGTGGATCGTGGCGAGCGCGTCCTCGCGTTCCCTGAACCCGTCGGTCTCGGTGACGTGGTCCTCCAGGTCCTTGTAGACGGAGAAGAAGTGCTCGATCTCTGCCAGGAGCGTCGGCCGCAGGTCCGAGAGCTCCTGCGTGTGCGACCACGACGGGTCGCGGAGGGGCACGCACAGGATCTTCTCGTCCATGCCCTTCTCGTCGCGCATCACGAACATCCCGACCGCGCGCACCTCGATGCGGCAACCGGGGAACGTGGGCTCGCCGACGAACACGAGGGCGTCCAGCGCGTCGCCGTCGCCGCCCAACGTCCCGTCGATGAACCCGTAGTCGGCCGGGTAGCGCGTCGCGGTGAACAGCATCCGGTCAAGGAAGATCTGGCCGGACTCGGGATCGAGCTCGTACTTGTTGCGTGAGCCCCCCGGGATCTCGATCACGGCGGTGAGCGTCGGCTCGTCCACGCGAGCACGATACGAAACCCGGTCGGGGCCCGCTCGGATCCGTCAGTGGCAGCCGTCGAAGGAGAAGTGGCCGGGGTCGCTGTTCGGAACGGACTGGCACCAGCCGTTGGCCTCGAGCGCCGACACGATGGCCGGCGTGTCGAGTCCCTCCTGGGTGATGTCGACCGCCGCCCCGAGCTGGTGCCAGGACTTCCCCGGAGGCGCGCACAGACCCGGGCAGCCGAGCGGGTCGCCGCAGATGTTCTTGCACGCCATCCGCTGCTGTCCACACGAGCGGTAGCTCTGCACCACCGGGATCGGAACGCCGGCCTGCGTCTGCGCCTGCAGGAACGCCTCCATCGCCACCGGTTGCAGCCGGACGTCGTCCACCGTTCGCAGCGGCGGTCGCTCGGAGCACGGGTCGTCCGGGATGTCGATGAGCGGGCCGGTGAGGTTCGTGTACGCGACGACCCCCCCGATGACCACCAGGGCCGCGATCCCGGCCACCAGCAGCCGGCGCCGGACGACCCGCCGGCGGCGCTCGTGCCGGCCGCGGCGCCCGCCGCTCACGCCGCCAGCGAGCGGATCGTGTCGAGCTCCTGCTTGCGCCGCTCGCCCGAGGACGGGGTTTCGACGACGACCGACAGGTTGCGGACCTCCGGCCGGCGGAGGATCGCGCCGAACCCGTCCAGTCCGATCCCGCCCTCGCCCACGATCTCGTGCCGGTCGCGCCTGGAGCCGCGCTCGAACTTCGCGTCGTTCAGGTGGATCAGCCGGAGCCGGTCGGCGAGCCCGAGCGTGCGCAGCTCCTCGAACAGCGCGTCCACGCCCTCGGGTTCGTTCAAGGAGTAGCCGGTCGCGAACAGGTGGCACGTGTCGAGCACCAGGCCGAGCCGCTCGTCGTCTACGGCGTCGAACAGGGCCCTGGCCTCCGCCAGCGTCGAGGCCACGGCGCCGGCGGTACCCGCCATGAGCTCGACCAGGAGCTGCGTCTGCTCGGGCGTCTCGACCAGCACGGCCTGCAGGACGGTGGCCGAGCGGTCGAGCGCCTCGGCGACCTCGGCCTCGCCGCCCGAGCCGGCGTGGACGACGAACCCCTGCGCCTCCAGGACCCCGCACGAGGCGACCGAGCGCCGGCACAGCTCGATCGACTTGGACAGGAACTCGGGGTTCGGGGAGGCGATGTTCACGAGGTACGGCGCGTGCACGAACAGCGGGCCGATCGCGGCCTCCCGCCACTCGGCGCCGAACTTCTCGGCGGTCTCCAGCCGCGGCGCCGACCATGCCCTTGGGTTGGAGATGAACAGCTGCACGACCTCGGCGCCGACCTCGCGCGCGAGCGGGATCGCCGTGCGGAGCCCACTGCGCAGGTGGGCGCCGATCCTCACGCCACGTAGATGTGCACGAGGTCGCCCGCGCGCACGATGGTGCCGGCCGCCGGCTCCTGGAACACGACGCGTTCGCCCGATTGTCCCGGCACGATCGAGACGTCGACCACGAGCCCGAGGCTCCGGAGCTTGGAGACCGCCTCATCACGACCCATCCCCACCACGCTCGGCATCGCGAACTCGGGCGGCCCCTTGGATACGACGATCGAGACGGTGTTGCCGGGCTGGTAGTCGGTGCCCTGCGCCGGCGTCTGCGAGATGACGACACCCTTGTCGACCTTCTCGCTGAACTCCTCGCTCACGCTCACGAGGAAGCCTTCACCCTGGAGCTCGGCGGACGCCTCGGACTGCTTGAGGCCGACGACCTTGGGCACGGGCACCGGTGTGGGGCCCTTGCTGATCACGATGTCGATGTCGCTGCCGATGGGCGCCTCGGCGTCGCCCTTGACGCTCTGGTGGACGACCAGTCCCTCGCCGACGTGCTCGTTGAACTCCTTCTTCACCCTGCCCACGTGCAGGCCGGCGTCGCGCAGGAGATCCCGGGCCTTCGGCAGCGTCTTGCCCGTCACCTCTGGCACCGGCACCGGCCGCGGCCCGAGCGAGGGGACGAGCGTGACCCGGTCGCCCTTCTCCAGCGTGGTGCCTTCCGGCGGCTGGACGCGCAGGATGTGGTCGGCGGCGATCTTGGTCGAGTACTGCCCCTCGGCCATCCGAACGACGAGCCCCGCGTCGCCGAGCGTGGTCTGGGCCTGGTCGACCGGCATGCCGATCACGGTCGGGACGTCGACCTGGTGCGGGATCAGGTATGCCCACGCGGCCCAGGCCGCCGAGCCGAGGGCGACCAGCGAGAGCAGGACGACGAGTGCGATCTTCCACCAGCGGCGCCCGTGTCGGCGCTTGGTCGTTCGGCCCGGGATCGTGACGGTGGCCGCGGGGTCCATCGGCGCCTTGGGTTCGGGCGCCGGGATCACCGTGACGTCGGGGACGAGCGAGGCCAGCGGCTCAGCGGGCGGGAGTGAACCGGACTCGGCCATAAGGTCGCGGCGAGCCTCGGCCGCCGACTCGGGACGCATCTCGCGCTCCTTCTCGGTCACCGATGCGACCCACCCGTCCAGCGACGCCGGCACAGCCGGGTTGGAGGTCGACGGCGGAGGCACGCGCTCGTGGATGTGCTTGTAGGCGATCGCCATCGGCGTCTCGCCGGTGAACGGCAGCCGCCCGGTCAGCAGTTCGAACGCCACGACCCCGAGCGCGTACAGGTCGGTGCGCGGGTCGGCGGGCTCGCCCTGCAGCTGCTCGGGCGCGAGGTACTGGACGGTGCCGGTCACGGTGCCGGCCTCGGTGATCTGCGCGTCGGCGAGCGCGCGCGCCAGGCCGAAGTCGGCGACCTTGACGACGCCGTCGCGCGTGACCATCAGGTTCTCGGGCTTGATGTCACGGTGCACGATGCCCTGCCGATGCGCGTGCTGGAGCGCGGCCAAGGTCTGCTCGAGCACATCGGCCCCCTGGGCCGGCGCGAGCACGCCCTGATCGTTCAGGAGCTCGCGGACCGAACGGCCCGCGACGTACTCCATCACCATGTAATAGATGCCGTCGACGCTGCCCCAGTCGTGCACGGCCACGATGTTCTGGTGGTTGAGGCTCGCGGCGGCCCGCGCCTCCCGGCGGAAGCGCTCGACGAAGCCAGCGTCGCCCGCCAGGTTCCGATGCAGCACCTTGATCGCCACCGGGCGCTCGAGCACGGCGTCGTGCGCGCGGTAGACCTCGCCCATGCCGCCGGCGGCGATACGATCGAGGACGTGATAGCGGCCGTCCAGGGTGTTCAGCGCGAAGGCCATGTCCACGCCGGTGGACCGCTCGTGGGTGGTGCTCTTCGAGATGGTCGCCTCCCGTGGTTCCTTGACGTTGCGGGCGGACATCGCGGGGCCGGGGGCGCGTCCGAGGGGACATCCTAGCGCGCAGGTGAGCGTCAACCGTGGAACCGAGGCCAGGCAGCCGGCGAACTTTCCCGCCGAGTTCGAGCGTATCGAGGCGGCGGTGGACGCCGGCGAGACCGACCTGCGCGCCCTGGGCTTCTGGCGGCTGCTGACCAAGGTCAAGGCCGATCAGGCCCTGGCCGCTCATTGGGCCGGCCCGGCAGGGCGGATCGACCGGCGGGCGTTCGAGACCGGGGTTCGGTTCCGGCTGCCGGTGTGGTTCGGGAACCTGGTGCTGGTGCTGGGGATCGCGGCCGGCGGGGTGGCCGTGGGGATCGCCCTCACGACCGATTCGCCCGAGCTCGCCGGATGGGCGCTGATCTTCGCCGCGCTCGACTGGTCGGCCTCGTTCCACGCGCCGGCGCACTGGGTGGTGGGCCGGATCGTCGGCATGCGCTTCCTCGCGTATTACGTCCATGACCTGATCCCGCCGGTGCCCGGCCTGAAGATCGATTACGAGACCTACCTCCGGACCCCGCCCGAGGCTCGCGCCTGGATGCATGCGTCGGGCGCGATCGCGAGCAAGGCCGGCCCCTTCCTCGCCCTGGCGTTCTGGCCGGCCTCGGTCGCGCCGGCGTGGGCGGCATGGGCGATCGCCGGGTACGGGGGCCTCATCATCGCCACCGACGTGTTCATCTCGACGCGCAAGAGCGACTGGAAGCGGTTCCGACGCGAGATGCGGATCGCGAGGGTCCAGGCCTCGGCCCCCTGAGCCTCGTGAGGGCCGCTCGGCTATCCTGGGTTCGGAACACCGGGGAGCTCGGGCGACCGGGCTGAGAGGCCGTCACATCGCGACGGCGACCCGACGAACCTGATCCGGGTAACGCCGGCGAAGGGAGGCGACTCCTGAAGATCATGGATCCGCGCCCTCTGCGTGTCTACGTGCTGACTTCGAGCGGCTTCGTCCCCGGGCGCGGCCACGCCGATGTGGCGACGGCGGCGATCGCCGGCGGCGCGAGCGCCGTGCAACTGCGCGCGCCCGAACTCGACGACGCTCGCCTCTGCGATCTCGGGCGGGGTATCGCCGCGCGGTGCCGCGCCGCCGGGGTGCTGTTCGTCGTGAACGACCGCCCGGCCGTGGCGGCGCAGGTTGGTGCGGGCGTACACGTGGGGCAGGACGACGATCCCGCGTCGGCCCGGCGCGCCATCGGCGCGGACCTCGTCCTTGGCGTGAGCGTCTCGACGCCGGACGAGGCCCTGGCGGCCGAACGCGACGGCGCCGACTACCTGGGCGTGACCGTGTGGGCCACGCCTACGAAGCCGGAGGCGGCCCCGCGCGGGCTCGACGGGCTCCGCGCGGTCGTAGCGGCGACTCCCCTCCCGGTCGTGGGGATCGGGGGGATCCACGCCGCCAACGCGCACGAGGTCCTCGAAGCGGGCGCCGCCGGCGTGTGCGTGGTCTCGGCGGTGGGCGCCGCCCCCGATCCCGAGCGCGCGACGCGCGAGCTCGTCGCCGCGGTGGAGAGCCGGGAGGGCACGACGTGAGCGAGCAGCGCACGGGCAAGGCGACGGCCGAGCTGTTCGAGCAGGTGATCCTGCGGCGGCTGGGCGCGGTGGACGACGACGTCCTGGTGGGCCCGAAGCACGGGGTGGACGTGGGCGTCGTGCGCGTGGCCGAGGGCGTCGCGATGGCGATCACGGCCGACCCCGTGTTCGTCGTGCCTGCCTACGGGTGGGAGCGGGCGGCGTGGTTCGCCGTGCACATCCTAGCCTCGGACGCCGCGACGAGCGGCCTGCCGCTCCGCTGGATGGCGGTGGACCTGAACCTGCCGCCCGAGATCACCGACCAGGAGCTCACGGCGCTCTGGGACGCCTTCCACCGGGCGTGCGAGGGGATCGGGCTCGCGGTCGTCACCGGCCACACGGCGCGCTACGACGGCTGCACGTGGCCGATGGTCGGCGGCGCGGTCTGCATGGCGTCCGGGCCGGAGGACGCGTTCGTCACACCCACGATGGCACGTCCCGGCGACCGGGTGGTCGTGACGAAGGGTGCCGCGATCGAGGCCACCGCGCTGTTCGCCGCGACCTTCCCCGACCGCCTCGCCGAAGGCATCGGCGCCGACTTCGTGAAGAAGGCCGACGCGCTGTTCGAACACATGACGGTCGTGCCCGAGGCGAACGTCGCCCGCGGGTTCGGCCTGCGGGACGCGGGCGTGACCTCGATGCACGATGCCACCGAGGGCGGCGTGTTCGGCGGGCTGACCGAGGTGGCCGCCGCGGCGGGGGTGGGGATGCGGATCGAGCGCGAGGCGATCCCGGTGCTCGAGGAGGTCCGCGCCGTATGCGAGCACACGGGTATGGACCCGTACACCTCGATCAGCGAGGGCACGCTGATCGCGACCGTCGTCCCGGGGCGGGCGGACGCGTTCGTGATCGCGCTCGAGGACGCCGGCATCGACGCGGCGGTGGTGGGGGAGGTGACCGAGCCCTCGGCCGGCGTGGTGCTCGTGGGTGCG
>Ga0207428_10003464_pt1 | contig 15319 bp, 10 predicted proteins | sample RhiMethybrSRZTD1_FD_187600 | JGI IMG/M metagenome (GOLD analysis project Ga0207428, IMG submission 187600) | Populus rhizosphere microbial communities from Tennessee, USA - Rhizosphere MetaG P. TD hybrid SRZTD1 (SPAdes) (version 3) | ecosystem: Host-associated > Plants > Roots > Rhizosphere >...
TGGAATACGCCGGCATTGCAGTGCTCACCGGCGGTGGTTTCATACAAGATCGAAAGAGTTAGCGGCATACTCGAAATTCCTGTGGCTAAGAAAATGTTCCAGTCTTCGCAATCCACAAATGAATTTGGTTTTCCCCCAAATACTGGACAGGGGAACCTAAGTCTATCAGATGTTTCCGAGCACAAACCTCGCTTACTGGGCGCTGGAAAGGAAGGCGCCGTCGCCGCTGCGCTGGCCAGCTTGTGCACCGTCATTGATCACGGCGTAAACAATGAAAGGGTTCGTGCCCGCAGTACGGGTGATATGAGCGTAACCTTGCGTCAATCCCGGAGCATATTGCGACAGGATGTTGTTGAGCTGGGTCCATCGATTGGCATTCAGAACACGGTCGTCGATGGTTGCGACTTTCTGACCCGTGTTGCCATCGAAGAGTTCAATGCGAAACGTATCCGCCGTTATGCCGCTCTCACCGGTGTTCACCAAGGCCAGGTTAGTGCGATTCTCTCCGTTCTGCTGCAATCCATAGAGCCACACGTCGCTCGTTGAACTGCTCCCTGCCGGCAGAGCTGTGTAGAACAGACCATACCACCCAGCATCACCTTGGGCTGCGGTGCGGGCCGAGACGGAGATCCCGCTCAAATCCCCAGAGCTCACAGTCACAAACAGGGCCCCGGCGAAACTTGTCCCCTTGGGACCGATTCCCGTGGTCTGCGCATCCCGAAGACGTTGGACCAAATCGGGCCAGATCAACTGCGAAGACGGTTGAATGTCGACTGAGAAGTTGGCCGTTTGATTTGTAGTCTGAATGGCGTCGCTGACGTAACTGAAGCTCAGCGTCTTTCGCGCGGAAGACCAGTTCGTGATGACTAACTCCGTGCTGAAGGCTGTGTTTTCGACCACGACGGGCAGGGTCAGCCGTGTCTTTCCTGACAGGGAGCTTTCCGAGATTGGAGGAATGAACGACCCATCTGAGTTGGCCTGGTCGTTGATCACGCCGTAAGCATAGTAGGGAGCCGTCCCGCTCACGCGCTCCACTCGCACGTAGCCGTTGCTCAGTGACAGTCCATTAGAGGTGAGAATGCCGGAAATCTGCACGAAACTCCCCGGTGGCAGGACTTGGTCAGGTAACGTCTGAGACGCGCCGGAGCCATCTCCCGAAAAAACCGTCAGTCTCAGCGTGATCGCACCGGCGCTGGAGGAACCGACATTCTGCAGGGCTACGTTGGAACGGTCGGTCGCGTTCTGACGCAACCCACAAAGATACGAGGGTCCGCTCACAGCCATTGAAGAGGGGATTCCCGCATAGGCGAGGCCGGCACGGCCTGTCGGAACGGATGTGGTCGTGCGAACGGTTACTCCGCCATCGGCAGGAGAAGACAATCCCAAGAAACTAACTCGCAGCGTCCCTCCCTGACTGCCCAAGCTGGATATCGGAACTCCCAGAGATCTCAAATAGGCGATGGCATCGCCCATGATTCGCTGTTGTCCGGCTTCAAGCGTATCGGCGGCTGTTCCGCTGCCGCTGCCAATGGCGGCCGTGTAAGTAAACAGAAGCGATGCCCTTCCCGTCCCGCGATTCGTCAGGGTCAGCTCTGAAGTGAAGAAGGCTCCATTCAGTCCTGTGGAGGAAAGAATGATGGGTACGAAGGTCTCTCTGGTCTGAGAGACCGGTGGCGTTCCAGTCCGCTGAAGGTTTCCGCGGCCTGTGCCCCAGAGGATTCGGGCCTGGCGTGTCCCGGGCAGGTCATACGCCACCACGCCGCTCGCCACAGTATTCGTCACCAGCTCCAGTTCACCGTCGCCATCAATGTCCGCCAGTGTAGGTGCGGCGAGGGCGCCGTTCGAACTGCCACTGAGCGGAGACGGCAGGTCGATCACATGCAGCGGACTGCCATTGGAATCGAGGATGTGGAGTTGCCCCACCCTTCCGGCAACCTTCTGCGGCCACGAAGTAAAGAGCACTTCTGCACGCCCGTCGTTGTCGAGATCGGCAATCACCGGTTCGCTGGCAAAGCGGATCCCATCTCCAGGAACCTTGTAAGGCCAGTTGCCGTGCTCGGTTTTGTCCAGCCAATAGGCGTGCAGCTTGCCGTCATAGGAAGGGAAGAGGATTTCTTTCATTCCATCGCCATCCAGGTCTGCCACGACCGGGTTTGGCTCTGCGCTTTCGATCACGTTGTAATCTTCGGAAAGCGGAGCACTGCCCGACCCGGGTGTTGGAATGGCGCTCCAATCGAAGCCGTTGCCGCTCCAGCGCGTACGGTCGGCCTTAAACACAAAAGGCATGTAGTAGAGGCTGCTGTATGGATCGGTGCCGCAGTTGTAGACGTTGCCCACGACCACGATCTCGTTGACGCCGTCACCGTTCAGGTCGGCGATGGTGGGAGGACTGTTAGCGAAGTTCGGTCGATGCTCGGAACCACAGTTCGCATAGCCACGCAGGTCCACACTGTGTTGAACGTGCACTCCCACCTGGCTCCAGACTTTTCCACTGCCGTACATAGCATTTGCCGGGAGCTGATTGCCGTCGCTGTCGAGTGCCGTGATGTAGTGCGTGTCGGTCGGTCCAATGATCTCTTTCCGGCCGTCGCCAATCAGATCCGCCACCGCCACATTCTGGTTGTACATGCCCCACCCGTAGCCGGCTTCGCCGTCGCGCCGCGCAGGCCATCCGGTTTTGACTGTCCCGTTGGCTCGCAGGACGTTGATCTGTTTTGTCGCACCCGAGCCGGCCTTGCCCACAATGATTTCAAGTTGCCCGTCGCGATCGATGTCTTCGACCGCCAGCGAGCGAACTTCTCCGCCATCGCTGAAGGCAGTGGCCGCCCAAAGCACACTGCCCGTGGCATTGTAAACGGTCACTTGGCCCCCGCTGCGCCCCACAATGATTTCGGTAGACCCGTCCCCAGTCAGATCAGCGACAGCCACGCCCGGCCAAACACGGTTGCCACTGGCTGCGCGCCAAACCAACTTGCCATCGCTGCCGGAAACTGCAGCAAGATCGTAGGAGCCCCACAGTACTTCCTGCTTCCCGTCGCCGTTAATGTCAGCCACAGCCGGCGAGGAATACCAACCCGTCTGGCACCAGCTTGAGAAACAGCCTCCGTATGCCCACTTCAGCGTGGGCGCAGCGATGGCGGAGACCGGAGAAGGGCCCACCTGGTCTTGCCCTGAAAGGATCGTTGGCGTCTCGCTTTCTCCACTCAAACCAACCTGAGTCAAGCCCGTCTCCGACACAAGGCAGAGCAGCAGCACAAGCCATCCAACCGTCTTTGGCATTGAGACGGTGTGTTTCATCGGCAGAAACCTCCAGAGTCGGGGCATACCTCGTGGAAAATCACGTGTCAATCGTTACTTGGGTGGTTGAGCACGTCGGCTGCTCAAGTCGGCGATTGCGTCTATTACACTCTCGGCAAAGGAAGCAAGTTTCGTAGATTCTAGGCAGGCCTCTTAAACTCAGGCGAGAGTTGGTAGTACGGAGAATGTAGGTAGGAGAACAGAGGGTTTCACTTATGCGACACGACGAACAGGATGGTGCTGGAGCAATTCAGAGCCGGGCTCTTTCTCATTGGCGCGATAGAACTTCTGCCCTACGGCGACGTTGTCGAACCCATATCTAACTCCAGTCCGCCAATCCACAAGGATTTCCTAGCCTTCTGGATTGTCGCTTGGCTACACTACGTCTCCCTCCAGCTAGACTTTGGTAGCTGTTTCGATGTGGGATTCGACGCACCTGAGTACCCAAACACCTATGCCGAGTGACTTTAAGAAGCTGATGGCCGCCCGTTTTCTGTTTACGCTGGCGGTGCAGATCCAGACGATTGTTCTCGGTTGGCGCATGTACATTCTGACGAAGGATCCCCTGTATCTGGGGCTGATTGGTTTGGTGGAAGCCGTTCCGGCGTTGGGACTGGCGTTGTATGCCGGTTACATCGTGGACCGCAGCCGGCCGATGCTGGTGATTCGCCGGGTTGTCGGAGTCAGCTGGCTGTCTGGATTGATTCTGCTGATCTCGCAGCTTCCTGCTACGGGCGTCAGCGAACAAGTTCAGATCGTGGCGCTCTTTCTGTCTTCATTTTTGACGGGAGCGGCGCGCGCCTTCTCGCAGCCCGCGATGTTCTCGATCGTTCCGCGAATCATTGGCAGAGACAACCTGCCCCGGGGAGCGGCCTGGATGGCCTCCACACACCAGATTGGCAGCATCTCGGGCCCGGCGCTGGGAGGACTGTTCTTCGGCTGGCTCGGCGTGTCTGCAACGGCTGCGATTGTCTGCGCCATTCTCCTCGTGGCGATGGGAGGCTTATGGTGGATTCAGGCTTCCCCCAATCCACTGCCAGCGCCCCGCAAGAGCGAAAGCAAGCGGACCGAGCTGCTGTCAGGTTTGAGGTTCGTGTTTCGCCATCCCATTCTGTTGCCTGCTCTCAGCCTCGACATGATTTCGGTTTTTTTCGGTGGAGTGACAGCACTGCTTCCGATTTACGCGGCAGAGATCTTAATGGTGGGCCCGAAGGGACTGGGAGTTTTGCGCGCAGCGCCAGCCATCGGCGCAGCCCTGATGAGTTTGTGCCTCACCCGCTGGGATATTCGAGTGCGGGCCGGACGTTGGTTGCTCACGGCCGTGACGGGTTTTGGGTTGTGCACTCTGGTTTTCGCGATCAGTCGAAACTACCTTCTGTCTCTTGTTGCGCTCGGGTTAAGTGGCTCTTTTGACAGCGTCAGCATGGTAGTTCGCATGGCAGCGGTGCAGCTCTCCTCACCAGACTCGATGCGAGGAAAAATTTCAGCTGTGAATTCCATATTCATTGGCTCATCCAATGAACTGGGCGAGTTCGAGTCGGGTGTGATCGCTCGCTTGTTCGGAGCCGTGCCGGCCGCAGTTTTGGGTGCGCTGGTTTGTCTGGCGACAGTCTTTACCGTGGCATGGCTTTCGCCAAGCTTGAGAAAGCTGAACCTGGAAGAGTTGCGGATCGCCCACGAAGTAGAAGCGCAGGTGTAAGAAATTGTAGCAGACCCGCCTCAGGTGGGGAGGATTTGGGTGGTGCCAGTCGCTGCAACGCCGCTACTGATTTGATTTTTCGGCAACGGTTCGAACCCCCTGCCCCGGCCTGTGGCCGGGGTTTCCCCTCCTTATCCAAGGAGGGGGCCTCAAATCCCGATTTCCCCGGCGCAGGGTCTTGAAAGACTGGGGTATCTTAGCGCGTGACCGTTAGAGGCTCGGCCAGTTTGAACGTCATCAACGTCTCAGAAGGATACTTTAGCTGCTTGCCCTTGGTTGCCAAGACGTAACCGCTACTGCCGCCTCCACCTGCGATGGCACCAATCGCAGCACCCTTCCCGCCGCCCGCAATTGCGCCGATAGCGGCCCCGATGCCTGTCCCTGCACCAATGATGGCCGCGTCCTTCTTTTTCTCGGCCTTTGCCGTTTCACTGAATGGCTGTGTTTCCAACGGGAGAGGGCTGCCTTTCCTGGGTTGGATTTCCGTGAGTTGAAGTGATATCGACGCAACACCCTTGACCCGTCCCGGTTCCTCTACATTGAGGACTTTGCCGCTCACCGAAGTATCCTTTGCAAAGAGGGTCACCCCGTTCACCATCAAAGGTTCTGCCAGGCTGGCAAGAAAAGTGTCTCCAGCTTTGTTGGTTTCTGTGCTGACGCTGTCAATGAGCCGCACAGAAATCGTGGTCTCGGCAGGGAGAGTATATTTTGTTGAAACAGGCGCGAGAGGTCTGGATACCTTCGGCTCAGTCACAACGGGCGCAGATGGGCTGCTTGCCATCCTTCGCTGTTTGCCGGCTGGTGCTGTTGCACGCGCGGGGGAAGCAGGTTCCTGTCTGGTTTCAGGCGTCGAAGCCGGCTGAGTTTCGGAGTTCTGCGCCGTGTCAACCTTCTCCGATTCGCTCGTAACTGGCGGCGTGTTCTGGCATCCGATGCTCATCATCAACAGGCCACAAACTCTGACTGTGTTCAACAACCTTTTCATGGCAAGCTTCCTCCTTGATTGTTTCTGGTATTCCGAAAACTCTCTTCGCAATAGCCATGCCAAGGTTGGCAAAAACACGGCGGCGCACTACCAAGATCTTCAACCTATACGGCATGTTGGGCCTTTTGCGATGAGGGCTACCAAGAATCCAACTCTGTTCTCCGACAGGTTTGCGATTGCAAGTACAAATTGGGACTCATGATCTAGTGACGAACCCTGGCTCGACTGGAAGGCCGCGGGAGGATCGTCGCACCATTTGAAATACAATGCGCTGTAGGCGGAGGGCTCCATTGATTGAAGGGAATTCAGATTTTCTTTGAGTATCCGCTTTGCTCGATCGTGAAGTTCAATTACCATAAGACCCGCCATCAAGCCTCGGCATCGATGGACGCCGGGCGCGTCTCAGAACTCTCCCGTTACTAAGATTGGATCCGGTGACTTGCGGGGCAGACCTGTAGAGTGAGGAACGACACGTGCGGTGTTTGCCAACAAGCCTTAGCTGTCTTTGCGTCAGAATGAGATTGCCCGTGCAAGAGACCCAAGTGAAGACCTTGACTCCAGTCCTTCAGAGAGGGATGTTGTGCGTGTTTTTCTTGATCATTCTCTCGACGTGTTCTCTGCCGGCGCTCGCGCAAGACTCTCTCAAGTCTGAGGAATCCGATCCACTCCGACACCAGGCTGGCGCAAATGGCAACGCTCCTTTGCAGAATACTGCCGGATCGGCTCCTAAATCGCGAGAGGCCCGCATTGGATCTCGGCAGGCCGAGAAGGCCAAACAGAGTCAGCCACGGAAGATCAACAAAGCAGAAAAGTGGATTCGCATGGCCGAAGGTGCCTTCTTCGAGGAGTCCGTTGGATTCGCTCCGGCCATGGGCAGTATCTATCACGGGGGAGGCATGGGCCTTGGAGCGAAGTACAAAAAGTACTACGGAGATAACACCTTTTGGAGCGTCAAAGGGTTGTACTCCATCTTGAATTACAAACTCGTCGAAGCCAAGACGGAATCCAGGGATCACCTGGATAAGCGTTTCTCCTTCGGCAGCCGGTTGGGTTGGCGCGATGCCACACGAGTCGGTTACTACGGGCTGGGAACGAACACTCAGCGAGAGGCACGGGCGAACTTCCGCTTTCAGGAAACATACCTGGACGGGCACGCGCTCTTCAAGCCGGTACGCTGGATTCCTCTGAAGGGCAGTGTGGCCTACGAGCACTTCAACACCACTCAAGGGCAAGGTAGCCATCCCTCCATCGAAACACGCTACACGCCACAAAGCGCCCCCGGGCTGGGTGCCGATCCCACCTATCTCCACAGCCAGCTATCGGCTGGCATCGACTGGCGGCAGTCGGAGGACTACACCCGTAAAGGTGGTTTGTACCAGGCTACCTTTCATGACTACCGAAACAACAACGGTGGCATCTACAGCTTTCAACGGCTCGACGGAGAAGTGATTCAGCACATCCCACTCCTGCGGGAAACCTGGGTATTATCGATGCGTGGTCGCGCGCAGACCACGTTGAATGAAAACGATCTGGTCCCTTATTTCCTGCTGCCTGCCCTGGGAAGTGGCAAGACGCTGCGCGCCTTTGACAACGACCGATTCCGCGGTCTCCACAGCCTCCTTATGACCGCTGAGTTTCGCTGGATACCGAACCCATTTGGTATGGATATGGCCTTGTTTTATGAAGCAGGGAAGGTCACCAACCGGCGTGGGGAACTTAATTTCAAAGGGTTGAAGAGTGACGTGGGCATTGGCGCCCGCTTTCATGGGCCCTTTTCAACTCCCCTGCGGTTGGACTTCGCGGTTGGCAATGAGGGATGGAGGTTGCGGCTTTCTAGTAGCGCAATCTTCTAGTGGGAGAGTTTCCAAGAATCGAAAGGGAAATGACTCAGAATTCCAAACGAACCGAGACGGGTGGCTGGCAGGTGATGCGGACGCTGCTTATGCTGCTCCTGGTTTTCCGCGTGGTCTTGGAAGCCGCGGAGCCAAGATTCTACGACGATGATCCCATCGCCGTAGAACCCGAAACGCAGAATGCTTCGCAGGTGAATCCGTGGAAGATTGATCTGATGTACGACCTGATACGGAACCAGTTCGCCCGCCCAGGAGAGCCGGTGGGACGTCGCGCACAAAATATCAACACCATCGACGAAGTGCCCGACTCCAATTGGTTCACCAACCGCATCCTGGCCCGTCCGATCAGCCCTGACGAAGCAGCTCGCGGCCCAGCAACTGGGAAAGGACCGGCGCCTGGAACCTGGAAGGTGACGCAGACCAAGAAGGAAGGCGATGCTCCCGGTTTTACGATTCGTGATGGCGCAGGCCAAACCTGGTTTCTCCAGTTCGATCCCAAGAGCAATCCCGAAGGTGCTACAGCGGCTGCCGTGATCGCGAACCGGATTTTCTGGGCCCTGGGTTACTTTCAAGCGGAATACTATCTGAGCGAGTTGCGACTGGAGCAATTGAAGATCGACCCGGAAGCCACGTTCACTCCGCCCTCTGGAAAGAAACGGCCCTTGAAGTTGGAAGACCTTCAGCCTGTCCTAAATCGCGCTGCTCGCAAACCCGACGGCAGCTATCGGGTCTTCGCCAGCGGCTTGTTGCCCGGCAAGATTCTGGGCGGGTTCCGTTTCTACGGAACCCGGCCTGACGATCCCAATGATGTAGTTCCCCACGAGCACCGGCGAGAATTGCGAAGCCTGCAGGTCTTTGGCGCCTGGACGAACCTGGTGGACATGAAATCACTGAATACCATGGACACACTCATCACAGAGAATGGTCGTGCCCGGGTCCGCCACTACTTGCTGGATGTTGGCTCCACCTTTGGCATGGGCGCCAACGGTCCGCGCGAGTGGATTGAAAGCTATGAGTATCTATTCGAGGGCGACAAACTTCTGAAACGTTTGGTGAGTCTTGGGCTCTACCTTCAGCCGTGGCAAACGGTGCCTTACGAAGATAACCGGTCAGTGGGTCGTTTCGAAGGCGATCAGTTCGATCCGGAAGCCTGGAAAACGCGTGTTCCTGCATCGGCAGTTTTGCGAGCTCGCGATGACGACAACTTCTGGGCGGCTCGTCGGGTGATGGCCTTCAACGACGAGATGATTCGGGCAGTCGTCAAGACGGGTCAGTTCAGCGATCCCGCTGCCGAAAAGCTTCTGGCAGACGTGCTCATCAAACGGCGTGACAGGATTGGACAGTTCTACCTCACATGTATCAATCCGTTGGTAAACTTCTCTTTGGATCACTCAGGCGCGTTGACTTTTGAGAATTCTGCTGTGAAGTCAGGCGTGGCCAAGGCACCCGCTGCCTATTCGGCCTCCTGGTCCGAGTTTGACAATGATACGGGCGTGATGCGTCCTCTGGGAGAAACCACCGGCTCGGCCGAATCCGTGCCTGCTGTATCAGGCTTGCCGGCAAAGCCAGGAAGCTTCGTCACAGTCGAGGTTCGAGCCGTTGATCCTCCTCATCCCTCGTGGACCAAACCCGTGCGGACAACGTATCGTCGGATGGAGAATGGTTGGAAATTGGTTGGGTTGGAACGGATGGAGGAGATGGAACCCCCGATGGCCGAAAAGCGATGAGCGGCGTCGTAGACTGATTTCTCTAAGATCGGCAGCTCACTCAAGTTTGGCACAATGTCTATCCCGATTGTGGGCGTTTGTAGAAACTGGCGGTGAGATCCTGTAGTGAACGCTCGCGGCGCTTCGACTGGCCGAGGTGTTCCAAGAGTCCTTGTTTATCGACGTCACTTCGCTCCTGGCCGAGTTTGAACTTGCCTTCCAGAGATTCGACTGTCATTTCGAATCCAACGATCCCGCCCAGCATTGGAGAGACATAGCTTTCCGGCAGTTTGGAAAAGTCATAGCCGGAGCCCTCAGTGTTCTCAAACTTTTCAATCAGCCTTCCGAGCAGCTTGTGCAGAGCTTCTTTGTCAGTGATCGCAGCAGGCCGGCCGGCGGCGTGAACCACCGCGAAGTTCCATGTCGGCACGGCCTCCTTCTTCGCATACCATGTCGGCGAGATGTACCCATGTGGGCCACGGAAGACGATGACGCCCGTCTGGCGCCCGTCGAATGCCTGACTCTGTGGATTCTGCCGCGAGACATGTCCCATGATCTTGCCGTAGGTACCCGTTGTGCGGTCCAGGATCACGGGAATGTGCGTGATGCGGAGCGTGGGCGTGGACGTCACCAGGTCAACGAATGCATATTCGTCCATGAAATCGTGGAGCAGCTTGAGATCTTCGACCCGGTGCGCCTTAGGAGTGTACAACGTGGGATCGATCTTTGCAGGCTCCTGTGCGAGCAGACCGGAGGCACAGGCACTCAGGGAAGCTAGCATCGTGCGACGGTTGATTTTCATGTTCGTGCCTCGTGGACGGTGTGTCAAAAGATGCAGCGGACATCCAGTCACATTCCTCCGCAACAGAAGGATACTAGGACGGCTGAAGACTGAAAAGGCCGATCTCCTCGCTGTGTGGACTCTTCACAAAACTCAGACAGATCCGAAATAAAAACGCCAGGGGCCAGAGACCTCACACCTTTAAAGCGGTTTTACACCCGACGCCCCACAAAGCCCTGGTGGTCAACCTGACGATCGCGTTATAATCGAGAAAGATTCCTCCCTAGCTAATCAGAACAAGCCATTTGCGGCCGAGCACACGGGTGTGCAATTTATGACCAAGACAGTTTGGTTTCTTCAGACCTCTCTGCAGGTGACACTCGTGCTGCTGCTTTTCAGCTTGAATGGGTTGGCACAAGCCCAAGGTATCTCTCTATCGGTATCTTCTTCGCCTCTGTCCGTCCAACTCTCGGGTACCGAGGAGGTCCTGGGCCCTATGCGGCTGACTGCCGGGTCGACCGGAGGCCCCATGACGACGCAGATCAGTACGCTGCAGATTTGGTATCAGGGAGTCTCCATTTCCAATCCCTTTGCCGGCTCGTTGGCACCCAACCCCGCCAACGGAGTTATCTTTCGTCCCGAGGGCATCGTGATCACGTTCACCGGCGGTTACAACAATCCTGCCGTCACAGCTAGCGTTTTCAATTCCACTCTGGCAACAACCCCGGTCGGAGTTGTACTTCTCAGTTTTCCCGGAGGGCTCACCATTTCTCCCGGCGACTTCATTGACGTGAATGGTGTTCGTGCCAACGTCGCCGGCAAGAACGAAGGAGACAAGATTGAGTGTCTCATCCTCGCCGCTCCTGCCAGCAGTCATGTCGTGAACGTCGTCTCCGCTACCGTGGCTCAAGTGGTGAACAGGAACTTGCGAATTACCACTCCGTCGCTCATTGACGGCTTCATCGGCGTCGCCTACTCCCAACCGCTGGCAGCCACCGGAGGCACGCCTCCGTATCTATGGCAAGTCATCACAGGCTCCTTGCCGACACCTCTCGATTTGGACCCACTCATTGGAGTCATCAGCGGCGGTCCGGCGGTGGGGGGCGCGTTCAACTTCGTCGTCCAAGTCCGGGATAGCACCGAAGCCAAGGCGAGCAAGAGTTTCAACCTCAATGTTCAAGGACTGAGTATCGATCGGAGCGGATTGGATGTGGGCGAAGCCATCATTGGTACTTCGCTGACTCGTACAATCACTCTCTCGAATGTCGGAACAGCTCCGATGGCTGTGAGTTCCTCGATGAGCGGCTCTTCCGCATTCACCGTCTCACCCCAGTCGTTCCGGGTGGAAGCCGGAAAGGCTCAGGTTGTCAGTGTGATTTTCACGCCTGCCGACGCAAACAACGGTGTTCCATTCACTGGGCAGGTGAACTTTTTCTTTTCCGGAATTGCAAGGTTCGTGACCCTGCGGGGTGTCAGTCGGGTCTCCGTCGCACCTCTGGTCAGTGTGCTGCCCGCCTCCGGACCAACCGTGGGCAACACTCGCGTCAGGATCCGCTGGCCACAGTCCGCGCCACTCGGTAGCCCTGCTCTGGGGGGAGTGGCCCTCTCAGGACTGACCCAGGTCGGGACCGATGAATGGCTGGGGCGCACGGGGCCACATGCCGCTGGAATTGTGGACCTGGCAATTACTCGTTCTGATGGCGCGGTGATCACCATTCCGAACGTTTACGCGTACAGGGAATTGGCCAAGGCTGTACCAGAACCTGGGGACTTGCGCATCAGTTTCGTGAGCGATACGGCGGAATTTCGCAGCAATCTAGGCGTAAACAATCTCTCGGCTGAAGTCGCCGATGTAGCGGTTTCTCTCCTTGACAACAATGGACTGGTGGTTGCGCGCAGAAGTGTGAGCCTGCCAGCCAACGGCATGCGACAAATCAACCACATCCTCAGAGACCTCGAGGGTGCCGATGAGGTCACCGGACGCGAGGGCGCTCTTCTACTGCATTCCAGCCAGCCGATACGGGCGTGGGCGTCACAGATCGATAATGTAAGTCTTGATCCCAGTCTCCAGCGGGCCATCAGCGAAGGTGCTTCTCGAATCTTGGTTCCATCGTCCGCCTTTACCGAACGCTTCAGCACTGCGCTGGTCATCAGCAACCTGGCGAATCGCGATGCACGGTTGAAGATTGTGGCGCGCGACAGATTCGGAGTTGCTCAGTTGACGCTGAGTGACGTTGACATTGCGGGCCAGGGCTTTCTCTACTTCGAAGACTTCTATCGTTCTCACGGCTTGGATCAAGCAGCGGGGCCGATTGAGATTGAAGCAGCGGGCGACGCACGACTAGGTGCCCTGGCACGAATCTACAGCCGCCAGCGCACGGGCGGCTTCTTCCCTGGAGTTCCCGTGAGCTCTGCCGCGCGGATCGTTGTCATTCCCCATGTACTCGATACGTTGGCGTTTCGCACCAACCTGGGGATCAACAATCCGGGATCGAGCGGTGCCACAGTACAAATCGCGTTAGTGGGAATGGACGGGTTGACTCTCGGCACCTTCAGCGACTCGGTTCCGGCCGGCACCCTTGTGCAGTGGGACAACATTCAGAGACTGCTGCTACGCAGCCCAACCCGGACAGAGAGCGAGGGCTGGCTTCGAATTGAGTCAGATCGGGAAATCGTTGCCTGGGCCTCTCAAATCGACAATAGCTCTCAAGATCCGGACTTTCTTTCCGCCAGTCGCCCTTCGGCTTCGCGGCTCCTCATTCCCGCCGCAGTCAGTGCCGGAGCGTTCCGTTCCACGCTGGTGCTCCTCAATGGAGATGCGGCACCAAACCCAGTTACCCTCACTGTCCGGGGACCCGACGGAGACATCCGGCACGTGAGTTCAGTCAGCATCCCAGGCAACGGGCTCCTGGTCTACGCGGACATTCTCGAAAGCCTCGGGCTTGGGGGTACGTTTGGCCCGTTGGAGATTGTTTCTTCCGCAAACAAATCGGTTCTGGCGATTTCGCGCGTCGCCAGTGAACAGCACACGGGTGGACTTCTTCGAACCGAAGAGCTGCCGTGAACGAGCAAAGGCCTGACTTACTTTTGCGTGCTGATCTTGGGAAGTGGAACGGACTGGGTAGGCTCGAAGAGCCCGAAGGAAAAGACTGCGGTTGCGGAAACAATCGCCACGTGCTGTTTGCCGTCGATCTCATAAGTGACCGGAGAAGCGGTCAGCAGTTCACCCATGTTGAAATGCCAAAGGTGCTTGCCGTTCTTCGCGTCGAGCGCAACGAGATGCCCATCGTCATCGCCCACAAACACCACGCCCCCCGCTGTTGAAACCGTGCCGGACCACATGCGGCCCCCGCCGGTCATCGGATATTCCCACGCTCGCTTGGCGGTTTTCGGATCGATCGCTCGTAGGATGACCTGCCCGCCTTCTTCCGTAGCCCCGCCACCGGAAAAGTTCTTCATCGGTTGCGGTTCCTGGGCTGAGCTGCTAAACATGCCGCACTGCTCCAGCGTAATCACATAAAGCAGCCCTGTTCCTGGATGATAGCTCTGGCCCATCCAGTTGGTCGCTCCCTTCACGCTCGGGCAAACCCAGTTGCCTTCGGGAGTGGGATCTTGACCGGGAATGAGAATGGGCCGACCCTTGGCGTCGATGCCGCTCGCCCAAGTCACCTTGTCGATCAGTTTGGTCGCGCGCAGGAATTCACCCGTGGTGCGGTCCAGAACATAAAAGAACCCGTTGCGATTGGCATGCAGAACAACCTTGCGCATCTTGCCGCCAATCTCCGTGTCGATCAAAACCGGCCAGCTTTGTGCATCCCAGTCGTGCGTGTCATGCGGCGTAAATTGGAAGTGCCATTTCATCTTGCCGGTATCGAGATCCAGCGCGACGAGTGAGCACGAATAAAGATTGTCGCCTTTGCGAGCGGTCGCGGTGAAATCAGGCCAGGGATTGCCGGTTGTCCAATAGAGCGTGTTCAATTCGGGATCGAACGTCCCCGACAACCAGGCCGCGGCTCCGCCCCATTCAATGAGGTCGCCCCAGGTATCGGAGCCAGGCTCGCCTTTGGCGGGAACGAAGTAGGTCCTCCATAGCTCGTCGCCCGTCTCCGCCGAAAGAGCGGTGACAAAGCCACGCACGCCACTGTCCCCGCCGGCGCTGCCGACGAGCACCTTGTCGTTAACGATGAGCGGAGCCGACGTCGAAGTCGTGCCCTTGTTCTCGTCAGCGAATTTTCGGCTGAAGACGACAACGCCGGTCTGCCTGTCGAGCGCCACCAAGTAGTTGTCGTTGGTGGTGAAGTAGACGCGATCCCCGAGGATAGCCGCTCCACGGTTCACGCCCTGCCCTTTTGCCCTGGTATCCAGGTATTGCCACACCAAGCGGCCCGAACGCGCGTCCAGCGCGTAAACGGAATTCGAATTGGTGACGTACATCACACCTTTGTAGACGATCGGCGAACTCCGCAACCCGCGCGCGTTGGGCACGTGATACACCCACTTTGGAGCCAGTGACTTGGCGTTTTCCACCGTGATCTGCTTCAGTGGGCTGTAGCGCCAGCCTTGGTAACTGCCAGCGTACGTTGTCCAATTCTCGCCGGGTCCTTTTAGAATGTCGTCGTATCGCACCTGGGCCCACGAAGAGGCACACAGAAGGCACGAGAGTAGCAGCGCACGCATCATTTCTCTTTTCCCTTGCTGGATGAGGTTTCGGGTGGACGCAAGCTCTGCCGCGAGAGGTAAGCCAGCAGGTCCTCCATCTCCTGTGCGGAAAGACGCTCTCCGAAGTCCGCCGGCATCGGCGACTTCTGAGAAATGTCGAGCGCCTTCACCTCGGTCATTGAAATCAGGTGCAGCGCGCCTTTCCGGTCCACAACCTGTAACGAATAATTGCTGCGATTTCGGGCCAACCCTTGGATTACTTTTCCATTTGTCAAGGTGACGGTCACGGCTTCATTGCCCAGGAAACTCAAATCTTTCGACGGCTGAAGCACTGACTGC
>Ga0207428_10003465_pt1 | contig 15313 bp, 8 predicted proteins | sample RhiMethybrSRZTD1_FD_187600 | JGI IMG/M metagenome (GOLD analysis project Ga0207428, IMG submission 187600) | Populus rhizosphere microbial communities from Tennessee, USA - Rhizosphere MetaG P. TD hybrid SRZTD1 (SPAdes) (version 3) | ecosystem: Host-associated > Plants > Roots > Rhizosphere >...
GCGCTGATGAGAGGGCGGTCGGGGGCGATACCTATAACCTTTTCGGCGAATGACTGGTACAGCTACGCCACGTCTCTTAGCGTGTTATTCGAGAATCTTTTCCGTTACGGATGGCGGACTTACGGGTTATTGGGGATTATGGCGAGCGCGATCGCCCTCTCTCAAATAATTCGCGGGCGCCGTCCGCGCCTTGACTCACTTACGATGAACGACGCTCTGCTTTCGGCGTCGCTTTTCGCCACTGCCATCGCGCCGTTCATTTTGCTCCGCGGAAGGTCCGGCATATACACATACCTGCCCGGAATCGCGGCGGCGTTGCTGCTTGGCGCTATGGCGCGCGCCTTTACAGAGGGACGGGGCGACGAGGCGACGGGGCGACGAGGAGAATGGGAGAAGGAGACGCCGCTTTCTGTCCTACTCTCCCTGTCGCCCCGTCGCCTCGTCGCCCCGTCGCCAGGTCGCTCTCTCGGCCCCTCGGCCCTTCGACCAATAGGTCTATTAGAGCGGTTTGCAGATCAGTGTAGGGGTAGACCTACGTGTCTGCCCCGGATTGGGTATGAGCGCGACCACCGGGGCAGACACGCAGGTCTGCCCCTACCGTACACGCGATTGCAAACCGCTCTAGTTATGGCGCCGGTCTTACTGGTGATCGCTTTATATAGTCTATTCACGGTGGTCCACAGCCTGAGGTGGATGAGAATGGCTGAAATCAACACTTTCGTGTTGAATCAGACTGCGGAGCGAGTGATCAGGCCAGAGCCAAACACTTTGTTCATCCTGACATACTCCGAGGAGGATAACGTCAATGGCTTCCCCGACAGCCTCGCTTACGGGTTTTCATGCGCCTTGCGAGTGTTATATGCGGACCCGACGCTAAGCGGCTCAATAGGCCGCCAGGGCGAGTCGCGCTACACGGACGGTCAGTCGGCAGTGATACGTCTCGCCTACATACACAGCGGCGACGGCGCGCCACGGTTGGTTATAGGCTCGGACGAATCCTGCGTCTTTTAATCCAGCCTCAGACCTTGCTCAGAGCCTGACGCGCTTTGCGCACAAGCCCGGCGGCTTCATCAGCGCTCTCGGCCATCGCTGTCAGATGTCCCATCTTGCGCCCCGGCTTCGGTTCGAGCTTGCCGTAGAGGTGTAGCTTGACGTTTGGAAACGCGCAGGCGGCGGCCCAATCAGGTTCGCCGGCCTCTCCGCGAACGCAAGGCCACAGATCGCCCAGGAGATTGGCCATGGCCGCGGGCCGCAGCAGCTCGGTCGAGCCGAGCGGCAGACCGCAGACGGAGCGCAGTTGCTGCTCGAACTGGCTGGTCACACAGGCGTCGAAGGTCAGATGGCCGGAATTGTGCGGGCGCGGCGCCAGTTCGTTGATAAACAACTTGCCGCCCGCCGTCAGGAAAAATTCAACGCACAAGACGCCGACGACGTCGAGCTGTTCGAGAACGGCGCGCGCAATTGCCACAGCTTCCCGCGCGATTTCGGGCGGCAGGTCGGCGGGGGCGATTGAGACGTCCAGGATGTGGTTGCGATGGTAGTTTCGAATCGCGCCCCAGTGTGTGAACCCGCCGTCAATCCCCCGCGCGCCGATGACCGAAAGTTCGCATGCGAAATCGACCCAGGCCTCCAAAATCATCTCCTGGGCGCCCGCCGAGGCGAGCGCGGCTTCGGCCTGATCCGCGCCCGTAATCTTCGTTTGACCCTTACCGTCATAGCCGAACCCGGCGGTCTTCAAAACCGATGGGCAGCCGAATTCGGTCAGCCCGGCTTTCAAATCTTCGAGCGAGTTTACGGCCTTGAACGGCGTGACCGGGAAACCGTGATCGCGGAGGAACGTCTTCTCGCGCAGCCGGTTCTGCGTAAGGTGCAACACAGAGCCGCCAGGCCTGACGGGGGCGCATTCGGAGGCGGCCTGTGCGGTCGCCGCCGGAACGTTTTCGAACTCGAACGTCACGACATCTACATCGGAGGCGAAGCCGCGAACGGCGATCAGGTCGTCGTAATGCGCCTTGATCTCGACGTCGGCCACCTGCCCCGTGGGCGTGTCTGTCTCGGGCGAGAAGGTGTGGACGCGGTAGCCCATTCGGCGCGCGGCGATGGCGAACATGCGGCCCAGTTGGCCGCTGCCTAAAACGCCGATGACAGAACCGGGAATTATTGGTCGAAAAACAGATTTCACGATGGGATTAAATCATGCTTCTCAGCCAGAGTCTAAACGTGCTAAACTCCGCCTCGCGCCTCAGTTCCAGCAGCGCCAACAATCAATTTAACAGGAGGTAATCACCATATGCATCCCCCTATCCGCTCATTCGCCCTCATTTGCCTGGCAGCGCTTGTCGCCATCACAGCGCAAGCCGAGCCGAGAACCTTGTGGCTCAAAGTCCTTAATCTAAAAGACCGCCCCGTTCGCAAAATCAGCGTCGGCGCGGAAGGCTCCAGCTCATCCGCGATCACCGACGATCGCGGCATGGCCCGCGTCATACTCGCTCCGCAAATCAAGCCCGGTACCTGGGTTAATCTGCAGGTGTCGGGCGACGATTACGCGTTCGTCTCGCCCTGGGATTCCAAAGTCCTGGTTCCTTCCTTCATTAGTGAGTCAGGGAATTTCATGACGGTCTACCTGACGGCCAAAGGCGACCGGGAGGCTTTGGAGAGCGGCAGGCTAGCCGTGGCGCTGGCCGCGAAGTTCAACGCCACGCTCAAGCCCAAGTTGAAAGACGAGCGGACGACGGAAGAAGAGCGCAAGGCGACCCTGGCGGAGGTGGCGCGGAGCTTCGGATTGACGCCCGAAGAGGCTGACCGAGCGATCCGCGAATGGGGCAAGAAGGCTTTCGACCCTTACGACAAGGGGGTGATCGCACTTTATCAACAGAATTACGCGGAAGCCACGGCGCGGCTGTCCAGATCATATGAAGTGCGCAAACTAGGGTATGAGAAGGCGATGGCCGAAATGGTTGAGGTCGCGTTTTCTTTAGGCCAGGCGCTCTACGGACAAGGCAAGTACGGCGAAGCGGCGGAGAAACTACGAGAGGCCAACGCCCTTCGGAATGATGACGTGAATATCATCGCCCATCTTGGAATTGCTGTGGTTCAGGCCGGAAATTACACTGAAGCTGAGCCTCACTTAAACCGAGCCCAGGCCATACGTGAGAAGGCCCTCGGCCCTGATCATCCTGATACCGCTACAAATCTCAACAACCTGGCGGAACTTTACCGCGCGCAATGCAAGTATGCGGAGGCAGAGCCGCTCTTCAAACGCGCCCTGGCCATCCGCGAGAAGGCATTCGGCGCCGACCACCCCGTTACCGCCACAAGCATCAACGGTCTGGCATACCTCTACGAATTGCAAGGTAGATACGCGGAAGCCGCGCCGCTCTACAAACGCTCCCTGGCCATCCGCGAGAAAGCATTCGGCGCCGACCACCCGGTTACCGCCGTCAGCCTCAACGGTCTGGCATCCCTCTACGATTCACAGGGCAAGTACGCCGAGGCCGAGCCGCTCTACAAACGCGCCCTGGCCATTCGCGAGAAATCACTCGGCGCCGATCATCCGGATACCGCCACCAGCCTCAACGGTCTGGCGGCGCTCTACTACTCGCAAGGCAAGTACGCCGAGGCCGAACCGCTCTACAAACGCGCCCTGGCCATCCGTGAGAAAGCGTTCGGCGCCTCACACCGGGATACCGCCGTCAGCCTCAACGGTCTGGCGCTACTCTACGAATTACAAGGCAGATACGAGGAGGCCGAGCCGCTCTACAAACGCGCCCTGGCCATTACCGAGAAAGCCCTCGGCGCCGACCATCCGGATACCGCTATCGGTTTCAACAGTCTGGCGGGACTCTACGAATTACAGGGCAAGTACGCCGAGGCCGAGCTGTTCTACAAACGCGCCCTGGCCATCAAAGTGAAAGCCCTCGGCGCCGAACATCCATCTACCGCCGTAAGTCTTAACGATCTTGCGGGACTCTACGAATCACAAGAAAAGTACGCCGAGGCCGAGCCGCTCTACAAACGCGCGCTGGCCATCTTCGAGAAATCACTCGGCGCCGATCATCCCGACACCGCCAGAAGCGTCAGCAATCTGGCGGGACTCTACGAATCACAGGGCAAGTACGCCGAGGCCGAGCTGCTCTACAAACGCGCCCTGGCCGTCTGTGAGAAAGCCCTCGGCGCCGACCATCCTGACACCGCCGTAAAACTCAACAATCTGGCATACCTCTACAAATCGCAGGGCAGGCGCGCCGAGGCCGAGCCGCTCTTCAAACGCGCTCTGGCCGCCTGCGAGAAATCGCTCGGCGCCGCGCATCCTGACGTGGCCGCTGTTTTGGAGAACTACGCCGAACTGTTGCGAAAAATGAATCGTGACGCCGAGGCTGCAAGATTGGAAGTTCGCGCGAAAGAGATTTACGCGAGGGTCGGCAAGAAGTGATCTCACATCTCGCGGTTCTTGACCGGCGCGCCGAGCGCGAGGATCAAGGTTTGCCCGCAATCATTCCGGAGGATTTAGACCCTGCTTCGCGGTCGGTGTCTGAACATGCTAGACTCCGCCCTCGCGCCCCGGTTTCAGTAGTACAAACATGCGACCCAGCAGGAGGTAGCCAATGCTTGCCGCGTTCGTTTTGTTTGAATCGGCCAGCCCTTGGAGCGTTGTCTCCGCCATCAGCAACCCATTCAACCTTGCCGCGTATGCGCTGGCGGTGGTCTTGATTCTGGTCTTGAAAACCAGGCAGAAAGACAAACCCATTCCGCCCCTCGCCTGGGGAGTGGTCATGCTACTGGTGTTGATTCCGACCGGCTTCTCGCTCTATCAGAAGCTCAGCAAAGACACGCTCTACCGCGTCCGCGTCACCGTTCTGAACGACCAGAAACTTCCCATCGAAGACGCCAAGGTCTGGTCGTCCGTCGGCGGCGAGCCGATGAAGGTCGCAGGCGGATGGCATTTCGAGATTCCCGCCGCGAAAAGGCCGCAGGACGGCAAACTCACAATCTTCGCCTCGCAGGAGACCGCGCATTATTGGCGGGGCGCCCACGAATTGCAACTGAACAACGATTACAATCCCGCGATCGTCATCCAACTCGAACTCGACACTTCAGCCAAAGTCCGCGGGCAAGTCGTGGACAGTCGCGGCAGAGCCGTCGTCGGCGCGCGCGTCTCCGTTGCAGGCTACGAAGCCGACGCCGTCATCACTAAAGAAGGCGGTAATTTTGAATTGCCGGCTCACGCCGCTGCCGGCCAAGATGTCCGGCTGCATGCGGAGAAGCGTGGCTACGGCGTCGCCGATTTATATCAGCGGGTTAGCGATGATCCAGTGATCCTGCAACTCAAGAGGTAATCGCAATGCGTCATCTCATCCGCTCACTCAGCCTCGTTTGCCTGGGAGCCATCGCCGCCATCACCGCGCAAGCCGAGCCGGGAGTCTTGTGGGTCAAAGTCATGAACATCAATGACAGTCCTATCCGCAGAATCAGGATCGGTGCGGAAGGCTCCGGCTCGTCCGACTTCACCGATGATCGCGGCTTTGCCAGAATCAGACTGACTCCGCAGTCCGGGCCCGAAGACTTGGTTACGCTGAAAGTGTCGGGCGGCAACTACGAGTTCGTCTCGCCCTGGGAACGCAAAGTCTCGATTAAATCTTTCGGGAACGGATTGGAGAATCCCTTCCCGGTCAGACTGACAGCCAGAGGCGACCGGGAGGCTTTGAAGAACATCAAGTTCATCGTGGCGTCGGCCGCAAAGTGCAACGCCTTGCTGAAGCCCAAATCTGAAGGTGAACGGACACCGGAAGATGAGCGCAATGCGGCTCTGGCGGAGGTAGCGCGTAGCTTCGGGCTGACGCCCAAAGAGGTCGACCGCGCGATTCGTGAATGGAGCAAGAAGGCAGTCGATCCTTATGACAAAGGCGTGATCGCTCTTTATTTGGAGAATTACCCGGAAGCCACTACGCAACTGTCCATCTCATATCAGATGCGCAAATCAGCCTACGAGAAGGCGGTGGCTGAAATGGTGGAAGTCGCGTTTTCCTTAGGCCAGTCGCTCTACGGACAAGGCAAGTATCGCGAAGCGGTGGAGAAACTTCGAGAGGCTAACACCCTGCGGAATGGTGATGTCAGTATCATCATTTATCTGGGAAGGGCCCTACATCAAGCCGGACTTTACACCGAAGCTGAGCCACACTTAAACCGCGCTCTCGCCATCATTCAGAAGGCCGTCGGGGCTAATCATCCGGATACTGCCATAGGTGTCAACAACCTGGCGCAACTCTATGTCTCACAGGGCAAGTACGCGGAAGCCGAGCCGCTCCTGAAACGCGCCCTCGCAATTTGTGAGAAGGCCCTCGGCGCTTATCATCAAAATACCGCCAAGGGCCTCGGCAATCTGGCAGGCCTATACAGATCACAGGGCAAGTACGCGGAGGCCGAGCCGCTCTTCAAACGGGCCCTGGCCATCTACGAGAAATCGCCCGGCGCTACACATACATACACTGCAACAGGTCTCGACAATCTGGCAGGGCTCTACGCCTTACAAGGCAGGTACGCCGAGGCCGAGCTGCTCTTCAAACGGGCCCTCGCAATTTGGGAGAAGTCCCTCGGCGCTGATCACCCGGATACTGCCATAAACCTTAACAATCTGGCGCAGCTCTACGCCTCACAACGCAGGTATGCGGAGGCTGAGCCACTCTACAAACGCGCCCTGGCCATCAGTGAGAAAGTCCTCGGCGCTGATCATCCATTTACCGCCACAACCCTCAATATACTGGGGGATCTCTATCGCACCCAGGGCAAGTACGCGGAGGCTGAGCCGCTCCTCACACGCGCCCTGGCCATCAGTGAGAAAGTCCTCGGCGCTGACCACCTAGATACCGCCGCAAGCCTCAACAATCTGGCGTTGCTTTACAAAGCACAAGGCAAGTACGCGGAGGCCGAGCAGCTCTACAAACGCGCCCTTGCGATCAATGAGAAAGCAGTCGGCGGTGATCATCCATCGACTGCCGCTAGCCTCAACAATCTGGCATTTGTTTATGCTTCACTACGCAGGTACGCGGAGGCCGAGCAGCTTTGCAAACGCGCCCTGGCGATCCGTGAAAAATCGCTCGGCGCCGATCATCCGGATATCGCCATCAACCTCAACAATCTGACTGAACTCTATCACACACAAGGCAAATACGCGGAAGCCGAGCCGCTTTGCAAGCGCGCCTTGGCCGTCAGTGAGAAATCGCTCGGCGCTTATCATCAGGTAACTGCCACAAGCCTCAATAATCTGGCGTCAGTCTACGCTTCACAGGGCAAGTACGAAGAGTCCGAGCCGCTCCTCAAGCGCGCCCTGTCTATCGAGGAGAAAGCTTTCGGCGCTGGTCATCCAAATACCGCCAGAAGCATCAACAATCTGGCGTCAGTCTACGCCTCACAACGCAGGTATTCGGAGGCCGAGTTGTTTTACAAACGCGCCCTGGCGATCCGTGAGAAATCGTCCGGCGCCGATCATCCGGATACCGCCACATGCCTCAACTATCTGGCACTTCTTTACAAATCACAGGGCAAGTACGCGGAGGCAGAGCCGCTCTATAAACGCGCTCTGACTATCAGAGAGAGAGCCTTTGGCGCCGATCATCCGGATACCACAACAACCGTCAACGATCTAGCGGAACTCCATCGCGCGCAAGGCAAGTATGCGGAGGCTGAGCCGCTCTTCAAACGCGACCTGGCCATCCGCGAGAAAGTTCTCGGCGCCGATCATCCATATACCGCCGCGGGATTCAACGATCTGGCGGAACTCTATCGCGCGCAAGGCATGTACGCCGAGGCCGAGCCGCTTATCAAACGCGCCCTCGCAATTTGGGAGAAAGCCCTCGCCTCCGATCATCCATTGATCGCCAGAACACTTAACAATCTGGCATCTCTCCAGGTCTCACAGGGCAAGTACGCGGAGGCCGAGCCGCTCTACAAGCGCGCTCTGGCAGTCGCTGAGAAGACGCTCGGCGCCGAACATCCTAACGTCGCCATCATTTTGAGCAACTATGCTGAACTATTGCGAAAAATGAATCGTGAGGCCGAGGCTGTAAAATTGGAAGCTCGCGCAAAAGAGATCCGCGATAAGGCCGGCAAGAAGTGATCTCGTCAGTCTAGCGTGTCATTCATCACTTTCGCCGTCTGCTCTTCCCTGAACTTTCGCAATTTCTCGCGAAGGTCAGGCCTTGAGTTCGCGAGTATCGCCACGGCCAGCAGGGCCGCGTTGATCGCGCCAGCCTTGCCGATGGCCAGCGTCCCGACGGGAATTCCGCCCGGCATCTGCACGATCGAGAGCAGGGAATCCATCCCCTTCAGCGCGTGGCTCTCGACCGGCACGCCGAGCACGGGGATCAATGTTTGCGCCGCGACCATTCCGGGCAGATGCGCCGCGCCGCCCGCCCCGGCAATGATCACCTCGATGCCGCGCGATTCCGCCGCCGCTGCGAATTCGGCCATCAGCCCGGGTGTGCGGTGAGCCGAAATGATGCGGCATTCATGCGGCACATCGAATCGCGTCAGGATTTCGTCGGCGTGGCGCATCGTCTCCCAATCGGACTTGCTGCCCATGATCACAGCTACCAACGGTTTTTCCTGAATACTCATCGTTTGCGACCTCATTTGCAGGCTTTAGGGCGGTCTTCACATCGGTGTACGGGGTAATAGAACGCGGATGACACAGATAGAGCGGATTGACGCCGATCCTCTCCGGTTTTATCCGTGATGATCCGCGCCGCATCCGCGTCATCCGCGTTCTATTGATGCGTTCTTTACTGCAAAAACCAATTCCTGATCCAGTTTACACGGTTGAAAGCCGATCAAAATAGAATCGGCGTAAACAGCCTCGACTCATTATCGCTTTTGCGGCGGCGGAAGCAAAAAAGTCGGGTTGAAAAATATCGGCTTGCGCGGAAGACCTCCGAGTCAGTACCGCGAGCGGTAGCGAGCGAGGCGCCATCTATAAGTCCTTTGAGAAAGCCTCGCTCGCTACCGCTCGCGGTACTGACACGTGTGGGCGAAATAGTTGTGTGTAAATGTGGTCTGCGCATCGAGGCGTCATCAAAGAGCGCATGGAATGACTCCGTGGAAAGCCACACCGCGGCCCCTGTGACAGCAACAGTCGCGACGCCGGGAGAGCGCAAATTCGACCGCAGACATTCAACCGTAATGGCGCCGCAAACCTCCGAAGCCAGTCACGGCGCGCGCGCCCCAGCCCCTCCCGCATAATCACCCGCGTCGAGAAGGACAGCGAAGACAAGATCGAAATCGTCGTAAGGTTCACCGTCATGAAATGGCCGCTCAATCAAATCAAATCGCTCCCAACTCCTGCGACGGCCGAGGCGTTTCTGATGCGCCGCCGACGCTCCCTGATTGCGCTTGCGGCGCTGATTGCAACCGCCGCTCTGATCGCCGGGTGGACGGTCAAGCGCCGGGCCGACCGTGAATTCGAATCGGCCCGCGTGTTGTCGGAGGCGCGCGCATTCGCGCCTTTCGAGAAGGAAGCGCGGCGGGCGTTCGCCGGAGATGAAGTCAAATTGATTCAAAGCAGTCGCGCGGCTCGCGGCCTGGCGCAATTCAACGGCTCGGTCTTCGCCGCGACCGACGGCGGCCTTGTCGAGTTCGACGAAGACGGGAAGACGAAGCGACGCTACACCACGCTCGACGGCCTTCCGGAGAGCGAACTGACCTCGATCGCTGTCTTCAACTCCAAACTTTTCATCGGCTCCCGTTCACAGGGGCTGATCGTCTTTGACGGGAAGCGATTTGAACGTTACCGCTGGACCGATCGTGACGCGCAGGCCGTGACCGTTCTGCTCGAAGATCGCGGGCGGTTGTTGATAGGAACGTTCGCGGGCGGACTGCTCGAATTCGACGGCCGGCGATTCAGGGAGATCAAAATCAGCGCCGCGAGCGGTAGCGAGCGAGGTCCAATCAATGGGCCGACTGATCAGTTCACGCTCGCTACCGCTCGCGGTACTGACCCTCGCAGAACCGAATCCGAACAAGAAGGGCAAATACGCCTGGCCGGAATTACTCGTCTGACCGCCGACGGCGCGCGGCTTTTCGTCGGGACTTTCGCCGACGGGCTGTGGGTAAATAACTCTGACCGATGGTCGCATTTCACGGTCGCCGACGGGTTGCCGTCAAACCGTGTCGTCGGCGTCGTGGCCGACGGCGATCGGTTGATCGTCGCTTCGGATTTCGGCGTGGCCGTCAATGACGCAGGCTCTTCGCAAAGGCGTTTTCAAACGATTGCGACCCTGCCCGAGCTTTCGAGCGCGGTTCGATGGGGGGGCGACATTCTGCTCTGCAAAGACGACGGCGAAATTTTACGGCTGAGCTTGGAGTCAGTAAGTCGAACGGTAACGGGCGTGACCGAATCAGGCTCCTCATTGATGAGATCCCGCTCGCTCCCCCTCACGGCGCCGGTCTACCCCGTGGACTGGAAGCGTCCCGAAAGCCTTTCGTCCTGCCAACTGGCCTCCTTCGCAAAAGGCAAGAAGCCAATGGGGGAAACGCTCATGTTGATGAGCGGCGAAGGCATGTGGCGTCTTGGTTGGCAGGACGAAAGGCTTTCGGGGCCGCCGCGGGTTTCTCGATTCGGCGAATCGCCGAATCTCGGCCTGGGCGCGTTAAAGAGCAATGTGATCTCGGCGCTAGCCTTCGACGATCTGGGGCGTCTGTGGGCGGGCAATTTCAGAGACGGCATTGACGTCATCGCGCCCGACGGCCTTTCGAACGGCCGGCGCGTTACGCATCTCGAATCGGAGGCCGTTCGCGAAATCAACGCGCTGGTCTGGGACGGGAAATCGAGGCGAATGCTGGCGGCGACAGCGCAGGGCTTGATCCGCTTCGACGGGTCGTTCGGATCAGAGCGTTTGAGCAAAGTGGATGGGTTGCTCAGCAATTCGGTCCTGGGCGCTGCGGTGATTCAAGGCGGAGACCGCGACGGCCTGGCGCTCGCCACGAGCCGCGGCCTCAGCTTCGGCGACTCGAAGCGGTTTCGTGGCCTGACCACGGTTCAAGGGTTGCCGGACAACGGCGTCTATTCAGTCCTCAGCCATCGTGAATTCATATATGCGGGGACGCGGGGGGGGCTTGCGCAGATCGCCGGAGGGCGCGTCGTCCGTGTTTTCAAGGATTCGAACTCCAAACTGTCACACAACTGGGCGACGGCGCTCTGCGCGGTCGGCCCTCGACTGTTCATCGGCGCATACGGCGGGGGAGTCTTTGAACTGACCGCGGCGGGAGAACTAGTCAGCTTCGCCTCGGAGGTGGGCCGTCAGACGGTCAATCAGAACGCGATGGCGAGCGACGGCCAGCGGTTGTACGTCGGCGCGCTCGACGGCGCGTGGGTGTTGGATCTGCGCTCGCAACAATGGATGCGACTGAAAGATGAACTGCCGTCGAGCGTCGTGTTGAGCGTGGCGGTCGGCGACGACCACGTCTATTTCGGCTCGACGGGCGGAATAGCTCGAATCGAGAAGGCCTATCTGGAAAAAAGATTCGGAAAGATGAAGACGTAAATGAATAACACGATGATTCGACAAAGTATCGGTTTCATCATCGCCGTCTGTCTGATCGCCGTCTGCCTGATTGCGATTTCGATTTGGCTGCCTGCGCTTCGCGCAAAAGCCCAATCCGGCGCGCTCATCCCCGTTTCGGTCAAGAACGAGCCTGACTCTTCGATCCTCTCGCTTCAGGTGATGAAGGTCGACGTGGCGATCGACAACCAGCATGCGCGGGTCAAGATCTTGCAGATTTTCGACAGCCATATGAATCAGGTTCTGGAAGGCAAATACCTGTTCGCGCTGCCGCCGCAATCGTCCATAGCGGATTTCGCAGTGTGGGACGGCGACCTGCGGCTGCCTGGAGTGATCCTGGAGAAGCGCCGCGCCGATCAACTCTATTCCGAGATCAAAAACCAGGAGATCGATCCAGGTTTGCTCCAACAGGACGACGAACACGGCGGGACTTCCGCGTTCTCGGCCAAGGTCTTCCCCATCCCGGCTTACGGCTCGAAGCGCGTAGAGCTGGAGTACACCGAGACGCTGCCGGTCGAAAACCTGACCACGCATTTCAGCTTCCCGCTGAGGCCATCCTTCGGCCCGCCTCAGCGCGTCGGGGAGTTGCAGATCAACGTGCAAGCGCTTAGCGACTCCCCGATCTCCCCTCTCAACTTTCGTTCGGCGGCCTACGCGATGAAGGCCGTCAAGGTGGCGCCGAACGAGTCGCAGTATGAATTCAGCGCGCGTAACGTCGAATTGAAAGAAGACTTCAGCTTCGATTACACGATCAACGTTCCTCAGAGCTCGCTCTCGTGGATCGCACACCGCGCGCCCGAACGGATCACGGCTTATGACCTGCGCGATCCCGCGCTAGCCGCTACCGATCCGGACGGCTATTTCCAGGTGGGCGCGATCTTCAACGAGCGGTTCGGCGCCGCGAATGGCGGCGAGCGCGCGCCGCGCAACGTCCTGCTCATGCTCGACACGTCGCTTTCGATGAGCGGCGAGAAGCTCGCGCGCGCGGTCGAAGCGGTTGATTTCTTTCTGCACAGTTTGCAACCGCGCGATCAATTCAATCTGATCCTCTTCAACGATCGAGTCGAGCCGCTCGCGCCAAACCCGTCGCCCGCGACCGCTGAAAACGTCGAACGCGCGCTCGGTTTCGTCAAAAGCTCTACGCTTGGCGGCGGGACCGATTTGAATCAGGCTCTGTTGAAGGCCGTCGAGCTTGCCGACGCATTCCCGCCGGGCGAACGCAGCGTCGCGCTGATCTCCGACGCCAACCCGACTCTGAAGACGGTCAGCCTCAAACGCATCGCCAGGGCTTTCGATCAGGCGAACGCTTCAGGCGAACAGACCAAGGCCCGGCTCTTCGCCCTGGCCGTCGGCTCCGACGCCAACCGCCCATTGCTTGAAGAGCTGACGCGCAAATGCAAAGGCTATTTCGCCGAGGCCCGCGAGACTGAAGACATTTCGATCCAGCTCAAGGTCCTCTTCTCGCGGATTGGGAGTCCGATCATTGACGGATTGCGCTTCGTCGCGTCCGACCCGAAGAGCTTCTCTCACGTCTATGCGCTGCAATCGCCGCACGGCTTCGACGGCTCCAGCGCGTCCTTCGTGGGGCGTTATAAAAAGCCGTCGCAGGGCGTAAACGTGAAAGTCGAAGGCCGCGCGGGCGACAAGGATATCGCCGTGTCGCGCCAGGTCTCGTTGCCCGAACTCGAAACTGCTCACGACCATTTGCCGCGACTGTGGGCGCGCGCCCGTGTCGACGCGCTGATTTACGAAATGAACCTGAACGGCGAGCGTGAAGATTACATCTCGGAGATCATCCGATTGTCGCAGAAGTACAGGTTCGTCACGCCCTACACGGCATTCCTCGCCGCTCCCCGCTCGCTGCTGCGACCGCGCGTGATCCAGCCCGGCGACCCCGTGATCCGCGTCAAGACCGACCCTTCGATCAAATCGGTTTTCGCCGTGCTGCCCTTCGGCGAAACGCTGCCGTTGAAATATCTCGCGGGCGAAGGCGTCTGGGAGGTCAGATTCTTCGCGCCCGCTTGGATGCCCGACGGGACTTACCGCTGCCGCCTGCTGATGACCGACAAACAGGGCGCCGGTTACCAGGAAGAAAAGAGCTTCGTCGTCGATAGCCGCGCTCCCAAACTCGGCCTCGTCGCGCAACAGCAGACCGTCCACGCGGGCGATGAAGTGTTGGTGCGCGTAAGCGCCGACCGCGACGCAATGCGGATCGTCGCCAAGATGTACGGCGCCACGCCCGTCGAACTCGCGTGGTCTGAAAAAGAGAAAGTGAACGTCGGACGCTTGCGTGTGCCGGCCGGATTGGCTTCGGGGCAATACACGCTGACGGTTTCGGCTGAAGACTTCGCGCACAACCAGTCGAGCGTCGAGGCGCAGATTTCAGTGATAGGGCGTTAGCTCCTGGGGACCGTTGAAAATAAATCGCCTGCGGCGGTGAAAGTTACCTACGCATGGTGAGGTTCGCAATGAAATATAGATTGAAATTCGGCGATGTTTTTGCGCTTGCTGCGCTCGTCTCGTGTTTGTCTCTGGCCACAATTGCGTGCCAGGACGTGGCGCCTGGCGCGCATTTGGAGTTAGCCGGACAAGAGGAAAAGAAATTTGAGCTACCTTCTGGCGCTGTAATTATTGAGGAACAGCCCCTGGAATTGGAAACCCATCCGGACAGGGCGCTGATCCTCTGGATGGTAAATCCTACGAAGAATCCTTCGGATGCGCAGGCGGATCCGGAGGCGCCTTATACGTGCCCGGATGAAACGAGAGGGAGTTGTTACAGCGGGCCTACCAGAGTTTCTCTGCTCAACACAGCGACTCGAACCGTCATTAACACGATTGAAATAAAGGATGGACATTTTGAGGGGAGGGAGGGACTTGAACACAAGGCGGACAGCCTCGCCATCCCATACGCGATCCGTAAAGGTTACTACTACCGCGTAGAGGACGATGGCGATTCGCCGGAGGGCGTGGAAATGAAAGCTCGCGTAATGTGGTTGAAAGACTATAACGGAGACGGCAAGGCTCTGGAGTTCGCTCTGTTTGACGCGCCATATTGCATGGGATTGTTGACCACTTTGATAGGCTACAGCGAATGGCAAGACAGAGTAATTCAGTACCAGGTTCATCTCGATGTTGAAGGCGACTACGGTCATCGGACTGAGTTGTTGACCTGGTGCGATTACTTATTCAGTAAGAAGCCAATGTCGCCGGGACACTGGAAATACGAAATAGACTACAGAGGCAGGGGAGGCTCACTCGGTAAATATGAAGTCAGGTACGACGCACAGCATGAAATGTTTGTGGGCACGCTGGTTTGGACTACGGATGAGCGCGAAAAACAGTAGATTGAAAATCGGAAAGGCGCTCGTGGTTACGATGATCGCTTCGTGTTTGTGTCTGGCGATCATTACGCCGCGCAGCGGAGTAACGATCGCGCATGCGGCGTCGGCGGCCGAGGATCGCGCCGCGCGGATCGAGTCCGCCCTTTTCACTCGCGCGGAGTTTTTCGGCGCTCAGGCGATCATTCCGTACCCGACCAGCGAAGCCCGCGCCCGGTTGGCCGAAGTTCGAAATCTTTACCCTCAGGATTCCGAGATCGAGTTGAAGCTGGCCGAGCTTGACGAAAAGCTGGGCGACGAGGAGAAGGCGCGCGCAGGGATGCAGCGCTACGTCGAGCTTGAGAAGAACAACTTGCCGGCGCTTGAAAGGCTCGCCAACTTCCACCGTCGACGCGCGCGTTTCGCCGATGAGGCCGTCGCGCG
>Ga0207428_10003468_pt1 | contig 15304 bp, 14 predicted proteins | sample RhiMethybrSRZTD1_FD_187600 | JGI IMG/M metagenome (GOLD analysis project Ga0207428, IMG submission 187600) | Populus rhizosphere microbial communities from Tennessee, USA - Rhizosphere MetaG P. TD hybrid SRZTD1 (SPAdes) (version 3) | ecosystem: Host-associated > Plants > Roots > Rhizosphere >...
AGATTGCATTCGTCTGGCAGACACCGCTCGCGGTATCCGCCACCCAGATCCGTCAACTGCTGGCCAGCGGTAAGTCGGTACGTTTCCTGGTGCCCGACGCGGTCCTGGCCTACATCGATGCGCACGGACTCTACCGTGCGTCGAACTGAATAGGAGTGCCTCAAGGCACGTGGCAACAACGTGTATTGAAGCGCCCGAACATACGAGCAAAACGAGTTTTATATGACGAACAACGACGTAAACAAAGTTAAGCGCAAAGGCACGTTCAAGAGTGCCCCGCTGCCTGAGAAGGTCCTCGCTGCCGAGCCACCTAAAGGCGACGAGCTGGTCAAGATCGCCGTAGCCGCCCTGGAAGACGTCAAGGCCCAGGACGTGCTGGTGATCGATGTTCGCGACAAGCAGAGCATCACCGACTACATGATCATCGCCACCGGTACGTCCAACCGCCAGATCGGCGCGATGCTGGACAAGGTCCGCGAGGCCGTCAAAGCCTTGGGTATCAAGCCGCTGGGCGAAGAAGGCAAGGGCGACAGCGACTGGGTGCTGTTGGACATGGACGACGTGATCGTTCACATGATGACCTCCAACGCCCGTCAGTTCTACGACCTGGAGCGCCTGTGGAAAGGTGCCGAGCAGAGCCGTGCGGCCGATGGCAAGCACCACAGCCCTGAAGTTGGTCACGAGCACTTCAACAAGCTCAACAAAGACCAGGAATAAGGGACCGCTGTGCGACTGCGACTGATCGCCGTCGGTTCACGCATGCCCAAGTGGGTGGAAGAAGGCTGGCATGAATATGCCAAGCGTCTTCCGTCCGAGCTGGCGCTGGAACTGGTGGAAATACCGCTCAATACCCGTGGCAAGAACGCCGACGTGGCCCGTTTCATCCGCCAGGAAGGCGAAGCCATGCTGGCAAAGGTCGGGCCGAACGAGCGGATTGTCACACTCGAAGTCCATGGCAAGCCCTGGAGTACCGAGCAACTGGCGGTCGAGCTCGATCGCTGGCGGCTGGACTCGCGCACCGTCAACTTCATGGTCGGCGGCCCCGAAGGGCTGGCGCCGGAAGTCTGTGCCCGGGCCGACCAGCGCTGGTCGTTGTCGCCGCTGACCTTGCCGCACCCGCTGGTGCGGATTCTGATCGGCGAACAGTTGTACCGTGCCTGGACCGTGCTGTCCGGTCACCCTTACCACAAGTAATTCTGCCCTCATGTCCCAGCCGATCCGCATCAAGGACCACGAAAAAGACGCCCGTCTGGTGCGTGGCCGCGTCGTGTTCGGGGCCATTGCAGTGGTGGCGCTGATTGGCGTGCTGATCGCGCGTCTGTATTTCCTGCAGGTGATCCAGTACGAGTACCACTCGACCCTGTCGGAAAATAACCGCGTCCATGTGCAGCCGATTCCGCCGACCCGAGGCTTGATTTTCGACCGCAACGGGGTGGTGATTGCCGATAACCGGCCCAGCTTCAGTCTGAGCATGACCCGCGAGCGTTCCGGCGACTGGCAGCAGGTACTCGACGTGATCGTCGAAGTGCTGGAACTGACGCCCGAGGACCGGGTGATCTTCGAGAAGCGCATGCGTCAGGGGCGCCGGCCGTTCGAGCCGGTGCCGATCCTGTTTGAGCTGACCGAAGAGCAGATCGCCCGGATCGCCGTGAACCAGTTCCGCCTGCCGGGCGTGGAAGTGGTCGCACAGCTGGTTCGTCACTATCCCCAGGGCGCGCACTTTGCGCACTCGGTGGGCTACATGGGGCGGATCAACGAGAAGGAGCTCAAGTCCCTCGATCCGGTGAGTTACAGCGGTACCCATCAAATTGGCAAAACCGGCATCGAGCGTTTCTACGAGCCGGAATTGCACGGTCAGGTGGGTTACGAAGAAGTCGAGACCAACGCTCGGGGCCGTGTATTGCGGGTACTCAAGCGTACCGAGCCGATTTCCGGCAAGGACATTGTCCTGAGCCTGGACATCAAATTGCAGGAAGCCGCTGAAGCCGCGCTCGGTGGTCGTCGTGGTGCGGTGGTGGCTCTGGACCCGAAAACCGGCGAGGTCCTGGCGATGGTCAGCCAGCCGAGTTTCGACCCGAACCTGTTCGTCACCGGCATCAGCTCCAAGGCCTATTCCGAGCTGCGCGATTCCATCGACCGGCCGCTGTTCAACCGCGTGTTGCGTGGTCTGTACCCGCCGGGTTCGACCATCAAGCCGGCGGTGGCGATTGCCGGCCTGGACGCGGGCGTGGTGACGGCCTCGTCCCGGGTGTTCGACCCGGGCTACTACATGCTGCCCAACTACGATCACAAATACCGCAACTGGAACCGCACCGGTGACGGCTTCGTCGATCTCGACACGGCGATCATGCGTTCCAACGACACCTATTTCTACGACCTGGCCCACAAGCTGGGTATCGACAGGCTGTCGTCGTACCTGTCCAAGTTCGGTATCGGTCAGAAAGTCTCCCTGGACATGTTTGAAGAGTCCCCGGGGCTGATGCCGACCCGCGAATGGAAGCGCGCGACCCGCCGCCAGGCCTGGTTCCCGGGTGAAACCCTGATTCTCGGTATCGGCCAGGGCTACATGCAATCGACGCCGTTGCAACTGGCTCAGGCCACCGCATTGGTGGCAAACAAGGGTGTCTGGAACCGTCCACACTTGGCCAAGACCATCGAAGGCGAAAAGCCGGTGGATCAGAACCCGATGCCTGACATCATCCTGCGCGATCCGGCGGACTGGACCCGGGTGAACCACGGAATGCAACAGGTGATGCACGGCGCCCGCGGTACGGCGCGCAAGGCCTCGATCGGTGCGCAGTACCGGATTGCCGGCAAGAGTGGTACGGCCCAGGTGGTCGCGATCAAGCAGGGCGAGAAGTACGACCGCTCCAAGGTGCAGGAGCGCCATCGCGACCACGCCTTGTTCGTTGGTTTCGCACCGGCCGACGATCCGAAAATCGTGGTCTCGGTGATGGTCGAGAACGGTGAGTCAGGCTCAGGCGTGGCCGCGCCAGTCGTGCGCCAGGTCATGGACGCCTGGCTCCTGGACCAGGACGGTCGGTTGAAGCCTGAATACGCCAGCCCTATCAGTGCAGAGGCAACAGCCCGTGATGAATAATTTTGATCGCATGCTCTCCAGCGAGGATGTGATGCGTCGCCGTGCAACACTGTTGCAACGAATGCACATCGACGGCGTGTTGCTGATCCTGCTGCTGACGCTTGCCGCCGGCAGCCTGTTCGTCCTGTATTCGGCCAGTGGAAAAAGCTGGGATCTGCTGGCCAAACAGGCCACTTCGTTCGGCATCGGTCTGGTGTCGATGATCGTCATCGCCCAGTTCGAACCGCGCTTCATGGCGCGTTGGGTGCCGGTCGGCTATGTGATCGGTGTGTTGTTGCTGGTGGTAGTGGACGTCATGGGCCACAACGCGATGGGGGCCACGCGCTGGATCAACATCCCCGGTGTCATCCGCTTCCAGCCATCGGAGTTCATGAAGATTCTGATGCCGGCAACCATTGCCTGGTACCTGTCCAAGCGTACCTTGCCGCCACAGCTCAAGCACGTCGGTATCAGCCTGATGCTGATCGGCGTGCCGTTCATTCTGATCGTGCGACAACCGGACCTCGGCACTTCGTTGCTGATTCTGGCCGGTGGCGCGTTCGTGCTGTTCATGGGGGGACTGCGCTGGCGCTGGATCCTCAGCGTGCTGGCCGCCGCCGTGCCCGTGGCCATCGCCATGTGGTTCTTCATCATGCACGACTACCAGAAGCAGCGGATCCTGACGTTCCTCGACCCGGAGAGCGATCCGCTCGGTACGGGCTGGAACATCATCCAGTCCAAGGCCGCCATCGGCTCCGGTGGCGTGTTCGGCAAGGGGTGGTTGCTGGGCACCCAGTCGCACCTGGATTTCCTCCCGGAAAGCCATACCGACTTCATCATTGCGGTCATGGGGGAAGAGTTCGGCCTTGTGGGTATTTGCGCACTGTTGCTGATCTACCTGTTGCTGATCGGTCGCGGACTGGTAATTACCGCCCAGGCCCAGACCTTGTTCGGCAAGTTGCTGGCGGGTGCGCTGACCATGACGTTTTTTGTTTATGTTTTCGTCAACATCGGTATGGTCAGTGGCCTGTTGCCGGTGGTGGGGGTGCCGTTGCCGTTCATTAGCTACGGAGGAACTTCGCTGGTGACGCTGCTGTCAGCGTTTGGGGTTTTGATGTCGATCCATACCCATCGCAAGTGGATCGCGCAGGTTTGAATAAGGTGAAATTTTCAATGCAAGTAATGCGTGGCTGGGCGACTCGATATGCGCCATGGGTCGGCCTGGTAAGCATCCTTGGCACCGTGCAGGAAGCGTTGGCCGGCGACTATGAAGGCTCACCCCAGGTAGCCGAATTCGTCGGTGAAATGACCCGCGACTACGGTTTCGCCGGCGAACAATTGATGGGCGTGTTCCGCGAAGCCGAGCGCAAGCAGTCGATTCTGGACGCCATCTCGAAACCTGCCGAACGGGTCAAACAGTGGAGCGAATATCGCCCGATGTTCATCACCGATGCGCGCATAGCCCGGGGTGTGGACTTCTGGCGTCAGCACGAAGCGGTGCTGGCCCGTGCCGAGCAGGAATACGGCGTACCGGCCCAGGTGATTGTCTCGATCATCGGCGTTGAAACCTTTTTCGGCCGTAATACCGGAAATTTCCGGGTGATCGATGCCTTGTCGACCCTGGGTTTCGACTATCCTCCCCGTGCCGAGTTTTTCCGCAAGGAATTGCGTGAGTTCCTGCTGCTGGCCCGCGAAGAGCAGGTCGATCCGTTGACGCTCAAAGGCTCCTACGCCGGCGCAATGGGATTGCCACAATTCATGCCGAGCAGTTTCCGCGCCTATGCGGTGGATTTCGACGGTGATGGCCATATCAACATCTGGACCAACCCGGACGATGCCATCGGCAGTGTCGCCAGTTACTTCAAACGTCATGGCTGGGGCGCCGGCGAACCGGTAGTCAGCCGTGCCGATGTGCGTGGCGATCAGGTCGACGAGGGTTTGACCGCAGGAATCGAACCGACGAAAACCGTCGGGGAGTTGCGAGCCCTGGGGTGGTCAAGTCATGATGCGCTGCGCGATGATATGCCGGTTACCGCTTTCCGCCTGGAAGGCGACAATGGCTCCGAGTACTGGATGGGCCTGAAGAATTTTTACGCGATCACGCGTTATAACCGCAGCGTGATGTACGCCATGGCCGTACATCAACTGTCTGAACAGCTGGTCCAAGCACGGGGCGTCAAGTAATGCGGGCATTGCCTATCAATAAACCCCTGAAGCTGATGGCATTCGCCGCGTTGACAGTGCTGGTCGCCAGTTGTTCGACCAGCCGTGCGCCGGCCCAGAAGTCCTCCACCGCCGTGCGCTCGACGCCGGGGCTGGACATCAACCGCGCCCACAAGGATGGCGCGCCATGGTGGGATGTCGATGTTTCGCGCATCCCGGACGCCACGCCGACCCTGCACTCCGGCCCATACAAGGCCAGCCCGTACTCGGTATTGGGTAAAACCTATTTCCCGCTGCAAGAATCCAAGACCTACGTGGCTTCGGGCACGGCGTCCTGGTACGGCACCAAGTTCCACGGTCAGAACACCGCCAACGGCGAAGTGTATGACCTGTACGGCATGAGTGCCGCACACAAGACATTGCCACTGCCAAGTTATGTCCGGGTGACCAACCTGGACAACAACAAAAGCGTGATCCTGCGAGTCAACGACCGTGGGCCGTTCTATTCGGACCGAATCATCGACTTGTCCTACGCCGCCGCCAAGAAGCTCGGTTATGCCGAAATCGGCACCGCGCGGGTCAAGGTCGAGGGCATCGATCCTCAGGCGTATTGGGCGGCCAAAGGCCGTCCGGCGCCTTTGATGCTCAACGAGCCGCAAGTCGCGCAGAATAGCGCCCCGGTGATCACGGCTTCGGCCGGCACCGTCGAGCAATGGACTCCACCGCCGCAGCAACACGCCGCCGCGGTGGTACCAGTGCAGCTTGATGCAAAAAAAAACGCTTCTGTACCAGCCTCTGGCCAGTATCTGCAGGTGGGCGCGTTCGCCAACCCGGACGCTGCAGAACTCCTGAGATCCAAGCTCAGCGGGATGGTGAGCGCTCCGGTGTTCATCAGCTCGATCGTGCGCAATCAGCAGACCCTGCATCGGGTTCGTCTGGGCCCGATCGGATCGCCGGGTGAAATCCAGCAAGTGCAGAACAGTGTGCGCCTGGCCAATCTCGGTTCGCCGAGTGTGGTCACGGAGTAATACGTAGAGCTTGATTGACGGTTCGTCTGCAGTATTGGGGGGCGAATCAGGTTGTTGACTCGTTGAAGAACAAAAGCCCGGCAAGGGTGACTGAGTGAGCAACTGAACACGCGATGACTCGTTAGAAAGTCATTTGATTAGTTTTGCCCTTGGGCAAGTTTCCATTAGCGATTTCGAGAGACGGATGAACATCACCACCTTTGCCAAACGCCTGTTCCTGCTAGTCCCGCTGCTCCTCTCACCTGCCGCGTTCGCGGTCGAGATGATGCCGTCGCCACCACAACTGGCCGCCAAGGCCTACGTGCTCATGGATGCCAGCAGCGGCAATGTGCTGGTCGAGAACAATGGTGACCAGCGTCTGCCGCCGGCCAGCCTGACCAAGCTGATGACCGCGTACATCGCGACCCTGGAAATCCGTCGTGGCCAGATCGGCGAAAACGATCCGGTGACCGTCAGCGAAAACGCCTGGCGTACCGGCGGTTCGCGGATGTTCATCAAGGTCGGCTCGCAGGTCACCGTCAGCGACCTGCTGCACGGCATCATCATCCAGTCGGGCAACGACGCCAGCGTCGCGCTCTCCGAGCACATCGCCGGCAGCGAAGACGCCTTCGCCGACCTGATGAACAAGACCGTCGCCGACCTGGGCATGACCAACACCCACTTCATGAACCCGACCGGCCTGCCGAACCCTGAGCACTATTCGTCGGCTCACGACATGGCTGTGCTGGCCCGCGCGATCATCCACGAAGACCCGGCTCACTACGCGATCTACTCGCAGAAAGAGTTCTTCTGGAACGGCATCAAGCAACCGAACCGTAACCTGCTGCTGTGGCGCGACAAGACCGTCGACGGCCTGAAAACCGGCCACACCGACGAAGCCGGCTACTGCATGGTGTCTTCGGCCGTACGTGATGGCATGCGCCTGATCGCCGTGGTGTTCGGCACCAACAGCGAAGTGGCCCGTGCCGCCGAAACCCAGAAGCTGCTGACCTACGGTTTCCGTTTCTTCGAAACCCAGACCTTCTATCAGAAGGGCGCCGAACTGGCCCAGGCACCTGTCTGGAAAGGCTCCACCAATCAAGTCAAGGCCGGCCTGGCTGAAGACCTGACCATGACCCTGCCGAAAGGCCAGCTGAAAAAGCTCGCTGCCAGCATGACCATGAACCCGCAACTGATTGCGCCAATCGCCAAGGGCGACGTGATCGGTAAAGTCGAAGTCAAACTGGACGACAAGGTGGTGCACAGCGCCGACCTGATCGCTCTGGATGGCGTCGAAGAGGGTGGTATCTTCCGTCGCATGTGGGATAGCATCCGTCTATTCTTCTACGGCTTGTTCAACTGATAGTGTGCACCTGCATGGCCCCGCGCTGATCCGGCACGGGGCCATGCCCGTCGCCACGGCTTACGCTTACGAGGCCGTTACGCCATGACCGATACCGAAGTAAAGGCGCCCAAGATCGAATTCCCCAACGTTGATTACCCGGTTAAGGTGATCAGCGATACCGGTGTGGGCAACAAGGACAAGATCATCGAGATCGTCAAGAAACACGCGACGATCAACCATGACCGCGTCGATGAACGCCAAAGTACCAACGGCAAATACACCACCATTCAGTTGCACATCGTCGCGACCGACCAGGACCAGCTGTACAACATCAACAGCGAACTGCGGGCCACCGGTTTCGTGCACATGGTGTTGTGATGTCCGGCACGCTGGGCTTTCGCGAGCTCGGCCAGATGGCTTACGAGCCGGTCTGGCATGCCATGCAACGCTTCACCAACGAACGCGGCACCGATGTTGCCGACGAGATCTGGCTGGTGGAACACCCTGCGGTGTTCACCCAGGGCCAGGCCGGCAAGGCCGAGCACCTGCTGCTTCCCGGTGATATTCCGGTGGTGCAGGTCGACCGTGGTGGTCAGGTGACCTACCACGGCCCTGGCCAGCTGGTGGCTTATCTGCTGCTGGACGTGCGCAGGCTGGGTTTTGGCGTGCGCGATCTGGTCAGCCGGATGGAGCAATGCCTGATCGAGCTGCTGGCCAGTTACGGCGTGACCGCCGTGGCCAAGCCCGATGCACCGGGTGTCTACGTCGACGGGGCGAAAATCGCTTCCCTGGGGCTGCGGATTCGCCACGGCTGTTCCTTTCATGGCCTGGCCTTGAACGTGGACATGAACCTGGAACCGTTTCGACGGATTAATCCCTGCGGGTACGCCGGGCTGGCGATGACCCAGCTGAGCGATCACGCAGGATCGATTGAATTTGCCGAGGTAAGTGCCCGGCTGCGCGCGCAGCTCGTCAAACACCTCGACTATGCTGAGCAGACGACCCTGACGGGCGGAATCGACTGATATGACTACTGATGCAGTGCAAACCATGATCCCGACGCTCGATGTCACCGAGCGCCCGGCCCCGCGTCCCAAGGTTGAAGCCGGCGTCAAGCTGCGCGGCGCCGAAAAGGTTGCACGCATCCCGGTGAAGATCATTCCGACCACCGAACTGCCGAAGAAGCCGGACTGGATTCGCGTCCGCATCCCGGTTTCGCCGGAAGTCGACCGCATCAAGGCCCTGTTGCGCAAACACAAGTTGCACAGCGTGTGCGAAGAAGCTTCCTGCCCGAACCTGGGCGAGTGCTTCTCCGGCGGCACCGCGACCTTCATGATCATGGGTGACATCTGCACCCGTCGCTGCCCGTTCTGCGACGTCGGCCACGGCCGTCCGAAGCCACTCGACGTCAACGAACCGGAAAGCCTGGCCATCGCCATCGCCGACTTGCGCCTGAAGTACGTGGTAATCACTTCGGTGGACCGCGACGACTTGCGCGACGGCGGTGCCCAGCACTTTGCCGACTGCATCCGTGAAATCCGCAAGCTGTCGCCGAACGTGCAGCTGGAGACCCTGGTCCCGGACTACCGTGGCCGCATGGACATCGCCCTGGAAATCACCGCCGCCGAGCCGCCGGATGTGTTCAACCACAACCTGGAAACCGTGCCGCGCCTGTACAAGGCTGCACGTCCGGGTTCGGACTACCAGTGGTCGCTGACCCTGCTGCAACGCTTCAAGCAGATGATGCCGCACATCCCGACCAAATCCGGTTTGATGCTGGGTCTGGGTGAAACGGACGAAGAAGTCATCGAAGTCATGAAGCGCATGCGCGAGCACGACATCGACATGCTGACCCTGGGCCAGTACCTGCAACCTTCGCGTAGCCACTTGCCGGTGCAGCGCTTCGTGCACCCGGACACCTTCGCCTGGTTCGCCGAGGAAGGTTACAAGATGGGCTTCAAGAACGTTGCCTCCGGACCGTTGGTACGTTCCTCGTATCACGCCGACGAGCAGGCCAAGCTGGTCAAGGCCGAGCTGATGTCGTCCTGATACGCGCAATGAAATGAAAAACGCCCGCACGGTATCCAGTCTTGCGGGCGTTTTTTTGCCTGTCTTGCGGCACTGGCCACTTTTTCCTGCAATTTGCGGGGCAACGGTTCCTCTTCTGTTTGTCCCCGTTCCTGACTACTGTGTGCTGAAGTTTTCACGCAGGGAGATTCACGGATGACCGCTCGACCGACCCACACCCTTTGCCCTCACGCTCCCGTCCCGGCACTGCCGCCGGAAGGCATGATCGGCGTTATCGCACCCGCCGGTCCCGCGCCGCTGGACACCAGTAAAGCCGTGCAATGGATGCGCGCCCGCGGCTATTCGCTGAAGATCTTTCCCGGCGTCTACGAGAAGGATGGCTATCTTGCCGGCAGTGACGAGGTGCGGCTCAATGACCTGCACGCAGCGTTCGCCGACCACGAGGTCGATGCCATCATTTGCCTGCGCGGTGGTTACGGCACGCCGAGGTTGCTTGATCGAATCGATTTCGAACTGCTGCGCGACAACGCCAAGCCGTTCATCGGCTACAGCGACATTACCGCACTGCATCTGGCAATCAGCCGATATGCAGGCTTCGTGACGTTTCATGGCCCATTGCTCAATGCCGACCTGCTGGGTGACAAGCAACAGCCTACAGAGTCTTCGTTCTTCAACATGCTGCGAGGGCAGGTGAGGGCTGGCACAGTGCTGGCGCATCCGGTGGCCTACCCGCTGACCACGATCGAGCCAGGCGTGGCTCACGGGCGCTTGCTGGGGGGCAATCTGGCCATGATTGCCGCATCCATGGGCACGCCTTACGAGATGGATGCCGAGGGCGTCATTCTGTTGATCGAGGACATCAACGAGCCGCTTTATCGCATCGACCGGTTGCTGACCCAACTGCGGCTGGCAGGTACGTTGCACAAGCTGCGCGGCGTGTTGGTAGGGGATGTGGCGGGGGTGGAGGCGGCAGCGCTGGAGAGTCTGCTCAAGCAGACCTTCGCGCCATTGAAGATTCCGGTGTTGTCCGGATGGCGAAGCGGGCATTGCGATCCGAACCTGACATTGCCCATGGGCGCGCTGGTCAGGCTGGATGCGGGGAACAAGGAATTGGTGTTGGAGCAGGATGTGGTGGTCAGGCGCTAGATTGTTATCGCCTGTTAGTCAGTCTTCGCGGGCAAGCCCGCTCCCACAAAATTTGAGGTGTACACAAATGTTGTGATCACCTGTGAACCTGTGGGAGCGGGCGGGCGGCGTTCCGACGAAGCTTTTAGCGGCTGCGCAACCCTTCCAGCAACTTGTGCGTCGGATACCCATCCGCCGGCCAGCCAAACGACTGCTGCGCGCTACGAATCGCCTTGCGGGTATTGGCACCGATGATCCCGTCCGGATTACCCGCGTCGTAATTTTGAGCACTCAGCAGGTTTTGCAGTTCGATCCGCTCGGTACGGCTCAGCGGCAAATCATCTTTTGGCCACGTGCCGCTGATCAGGCCCGCGCCATTGAAGCGTTCGGACAGCAAGCTCACCCCCAAGGCGTAGGACGACGAGTTGTTGTACTTGAGGATCGCCCGGAAGTTATCGAGCACCAGGAACGCCGGGCCACGGTAACCGGCCGGCAGCAACAGGGCTGCGGACAATTGCTCGGAACCGGCCGGGACCTGGCCACCATTGGGCAGCGTAATCCCCAGTTGCCGCCATTCCGCGACGCTCTTGCGAGTCGTGCCATCGGCCAGTACGTAGTTGAACCCGCCTGGTAACTGCACCTCGAAGCCCCACGGCTGGCCTTTCTGCCAACCGGAGCTTTGCAGATAATGCGCAGTCGAGGCCAGGGCATCGGCCGAGCTCCCCCAGATATCGCGGCGCCCATCGCCATCGAAGTCCACGGCATGGGTGTTGTAGGTAGTCGGGATGAACTGGGTCTGGCCCATGGCGCCGGCCCAGGAACCGAGCATTTTCTCCGGTTCGATATCACCTTGTTGCAGGATCTGCAGGGCGGCAATCAATTGCGCGTGGGCGAAGCCTGGGCGTCGGCCTTCGTAGGCCAGGGTCGCCAGTGAATTGATCACCGACTTGCTGCCCTGGAACTGGCCGAAGTTGCTTTCCATGCCCCACACGGCGACAAGTGCCTCACGGTCGACGCCGTAACGCTGTTCGATGCTCTGCAAGATAGCGTCGTATTGGCTGACCAGCGCCTGACCTTTGCGTACCCGCAGCGGCGACAAGGCGCCGTCGAGGTATTCCCACACCGGTTTTGCGAATTCCGGTTGGCTGCGATCGGCACGAATCACGCTGGGGTCGAAGCTGACATTGGCGAAGGCGCGGTCGAACAGATCGGCGCGGATACCGGCGGCCAGGGCATCCTTGCGGAAACCCGCTTGCCATTCGGCAAAGGTCTGGGTTGGCTGGATATCGAGGTTATCGCCGCTCGGAACCACGGGCGCAATGATTGCGGGAGCGGTGGCGACAGGGAGTGTCTGAAGCGGCTGTGCGTCGGCGGCGGTTGGTTTTTCCGCGCAGGCGACGAGCAAAACAAGGCTGGAGGCAGCAATCAATTGGCGCAGATGCCAACGACGGGAAATACAAAAGGGCATGCACAGGTCCAGGGAAAACGTATCAGGTGCAGACCTTAACATGTTGAGCGGATGCTTGCCTTTCAGGCCGCCAGAAAGTAAGAAGCCTCCCAGCTGTCAGACTGGAAGGCTTCGCGGCGGTAACTGCCTTTGCCCTTGCCGGGGCGTTCCTGGCGGCTGCGGAACAATGGCTGGGCGATGATGGATTTGGCCTTGTTGGGGCCATGCTTCGATGGCTTTTTGCTCATGATGGTCTCTCGCGAGTGAGTGTTTTTTGCGAGGCAAATCATCTGCCGAAGTTGGAGGGCTGTCCAGTCCCGGAACTGTCAGTAAATGCGCCGTTCTCTGTGGGAGCGAGCTTGCTCGCGATGGTCGTTAACGATAACGCCAGAGTTTCTGATTTAACGCAGCGCCCTCAGATGCTTCGCGAGCAAGCTCGCTCCTACAGGGGCGGTGTTATTCCGCGGGTAGAGTTAAACGTTGCCCGGCCATCAACAACGTCAACCGACTCAGGCTCATCCACGGCGAACCCGCGGCCTGGCCCTTGATCTGTGCGTCGATGCGTTGCGCTTCCAGCAGCAGTTGCGCCCAGCGCTGTGCCGAGTAGCGTTGCAGCGCTTTGCTCATCAACGGTTTACGTTTGTCCCAGATCGGCGGCTTGGCCTGGCTGAAGGCTTTGTCCAGCGGCGTACCCTGGCTGTATTGCAGCGAAATATTGGCCAGAAGGCGCAACTCCCGAGCCAGGGCCCAGAGAATCACCGGCGGCTCGACGCCTTCACCGCGCAACCCTTCGAGCATGCGTAGCGCGTGGGCTGCTTCACCATTGAGTACCGCATCGGTCAGGCCAAAGACGTCGAAACGCGCACTATCGGCCACCGCAGCCTGCACGGTTTCAACGGTGATCTGACCCCCTTCGGCCATCAGCTTGAGCTTTTCGATTTCCTGGGCGGCGGCCAGCAAGTTGCCCTCGACCCGCGCAGCGATCAACTCAACGGCGTCCTGGCTGGCGGAAAGCCCGGCCTGGGACAAACGTTGGCGGATCCAGCTTGGCAACTGGGCGACATCGACCGGCCAGATCTGCACGAACTGGGTCTGCTGTCCTTCGACCAGCGCTTTGCCCCACTTGGTTTTCTGTGCGCTGCCATCGAGTTTCGGCAGGCTGATCAGCAGCACGGTGTCGTCGGCCGGGCGCGAGCAGTACTCGATCAGTGCGGCGGCACCTTTGTCGCCGGGTTTGCCGGAAGGCAGGCGCAGTTCCAGCAGGCGCTTTTCGGCGAACAGCGACATGCTGGCACCGGCTTGCAGCAACGTACCCCAGTCGAAACTGGCGTCGGCGGCAAACACCTGGCGTTCATCGAATCCCTGCAGGCGGGCGGCAGCGCGAACAGCGTCGGCCGCCTCCTGGCACAACAGCGGGTCATCGCCGCTGATGATGTAGACCGGCGCAAGGGCGCCTTGCAGGTGTTTGGCGAGTTGGGCGGGGGCGAGCTTCATAAGAGAGGGCGAACGGGGCGCCTGAGCGCCCCGTAAGTCTTACTGCTGCGGCAGTTCGATTGGCGACTGGCGCGGGGTTTCCGCTTCAGCCTTCTTTGCCGCTTCCAGTGCCGCGGCATCAGCCTTGGCCCTGGCTTCGGCAGTTTGCTGCAACTGATCCAGTTGACCCGGGGTCAGTTGTTGCAGGCGCAGCATCATGCGTTGAACCATTTCCCGGCGGCCTTCTGCACGGGCGGTTGCGGCTTCCTGGTCGGAGCCCACCAGGTTGTTGCCGTCGTGCATGTAGATTTTCTGCACTTCAAGCTTGTCGCTCAACAGTGGCAGATTGCCGCGACCACGGATGTCGTAGTTCAGCACGGTGGTCACCTGGTACTCGCCTGCACGACCGGCACCTGCGTAGCTGAGGATGCGCTGGCTTTCCTGTTCATTGGTCAGCACCAGTTTGTACGGTGCACCGTTATAGACCTTGACGCCGCTGCCCTCCAGTACCTGACGCAACTGAGTCACGGTTTCGCCATAGGCGTTACGGGCGCTCAGGTCGAGTTCCTTGATCGCCAGTTCGTCGGTGCCGGTTCCGCGCAGCTGGAAACCGCAGGCACTCAGCAGAACCGCGAGGCCCATCACCAGCAGATTGCGTTTGATCATCTTGTTGCTCCCCTTGAAACCATGTGGGCCGATCAAGCGGCCCGAAAGGTTTTACTCGGCGCCAGGCTCACCTGGCGCCTGATCCAATTAGCTGGCGACGATATTGACCAGTTTCCCGGGCACTACGATCACTTTACGAATGGTCAGACCGTCGACGAAGCGCAGGACGTTCTCGTTGGCACGGGCAGCTGCTTCGACCTCTTCACGGCTGGCACTGGCCGGCATTTCGATGTGGCCACGCAGCTTGCCGTTGACCTGAATCACCAGTTGCAAGCTGTCCTGCACCAGTGCGCTTTCGTCCAGCACTGGCCAACCGGCGTCGATCACCGGGTCGGCGTGACCCAGGCGATGCCACAGCTCGTGGCTGATGTGCGGGGTGATAGGGGCGAGCAACAGAGTCACGGTTTCCAGACCTTCCTGGAGCAGTGCGCGATCCTGTTCGCTGCCTTGCGCGGCTTTTTCCAGCACGTTCATCAGTGTCATCACCTGGGCGATGGCGGTGTTGAACTTGTGGTTCTGGCCAACGTCGTGGCTGGCCTGCTTGATAGCCTGGTGGATCGAGCGGCGAATGGCTTTCTGCTCGTCGTTCAGGCCGGCAACGTCCAGTTTGCCCGGCAGGCCCTGGATGACGTGGGCTTGAGCCAGACGCCAGACGCGCTTGAGGAAACGGTGCGAACCTTCGACGCCCGAGTCAGACCATTCCGCGCTCATGTCAGGTGGCGAGGCGAACATCATGAACAGGCGGCAGGTGTCTGCGCCGAACTGGTCGATCATCGACTGTGGGTCAACGCCGTTGTTTTTCGACTTGGCCATCTTCTCGGTGCCACCGATTTCCACCGGCAGGCCGTCTGCGATCAGCTTGGCGCTGATGACCTTGGCCTTGCTGTCGCGTTCGAGTTCAACGTCCGCCGGGTTGAACCAGGTGTAAGCACCATTGGCTTCGCGACGATAGTAAGTCTCGGCGATCACCA
>Ga0207428_10003469_pt1 | contig 15302 bp, 9 predicted proteins | sample RhiMethybrSRZTD1_FD_187600 | JGI IMG/M metagenome (GOLD analysis project Ga0207428, IMG submission 187600) | Populus rhizosphere microbial communities from Tennessee, USA - Rhizosphere MetaG P. TD hybrid SRZTD1 (SPAdes) (version 3) | ecosystem: Host-associated > Plants > Roots > Rhizosphere >...
CGCGCCTCAATCGCCGCACCGGCGAGCTCAAGGAGGTGGGCGCCTACCCGCGCTTCTTCTCAGGCGAGAACTCGGGCGAAGTCAAGGAGCGCTGGCAGTGGACGTATCCGATCATCCTGGCCTACGCCGATCCGAACGTGCTCTACACGAGCTCACAGCGCGTGTGGAAGAGCACGAACGGCGGCGATACGTGGGAAGCGATCAGCGGCGACCTGACCCGTCACGATCCGAAAACGATGGGCGATTCGGGCGGGCCGATCACGCACGACATGAACAGTCCCGAGATCTATGGAACGGTGTTCTCGCTCGCGCCCGGCAAGAAGGACGTCAACATTCTCTGGTCCGGATCCGATGACGGCATCATCCAGGTGACGCGTGACGGCGGAAAGAACTGGACCAACGTGACGCCGTCGGAGATGCCTGACCTCGGCCGCGTCAGCCAGATCGACGGATCGTCGTTCGACAACGCCACCGCCTACGTGGCGGTCAAGAAGATGCTGCTCGGCGATCGCTCGCCGTACATCTTCAAGACCACCGACTACGGGAAGACCTGGAAGAAGATCGTCAACGGGATTGCCGCCAACGATTACGTGCACACGGTGCGCGAGGATACGGTGCGGCGCGGCATGCTCTATGCCGGCACGCAGCACGCTGTCTACGTTTCTTACAACGACGGCGAGAACTGGCTGCCGCTCAAGAACGGGCTGCCCGACACGCCGACCACCGATCTCGTGGTCGAAGACAACGCGCTCGCCATCGGCACGCACGGCCGTGGCTTCTACGTGCTCGACGACATCGCCGCGCTGCGGCAGTTCGGCACCGTGCCGATGACCGACGTGATGGTGTTCAAGCCCGCGAACGCGACGCGCGGCCTCGATCGTCCGATCGTCTCCTATTACCTGAAGAACCAGCCGAAGCAGCTGACGATCGATTTTCTCGACGGCAAGGGCCAGGTCGTGCGCTCGGTCAACGGCAACCCGCCGCGCAAGCCCGGCGAGAACGCGCCCGGCGGCGGCGATGACGACTTCCCGCGCGGGCCGCAGGGCGCGCCGATGGCGGCGGGCATGAACCGCTTCACGTGGGATCTCAACTCGACCGGCGTGGTCACCTTCCCCGGAATGATCCTGTGGGGCGCAACGCAAAATGGCCCGGCGGTGCTGCCGGGATCCTATTCAGTTCGCCTGACCGCCGACGGCGTCACGCAGACGCAGCCGTTCCAGGTGTTGAAGCACCCGCTGCGGCCGATCAGCGACGCCGATCTCCTGTTCCAGTGGAACCTCGCCAGCCGCATCCGCGACAAGGTCAACGAGGCCAACCTCGCGGTGATCCGGATTCGCCGCATCAAGACCGACATCGCCGATCGCATCAAGGACGCGCCGGCGGAAGTGCGGACCGCGGGCGAGCAGCTGGCGAAAGCGCTGTCCCTCGTCGAGGAAGATGTCTACCAGGTGAAGAACCAGAGCGGACAGGATCCGCTCAACTTCCCGATCAAGACGAACAATCGTCTCGCGTCGCTGCTGCGCGTCGCGGTATCGGGCGAAGGACGGCCGACCGGCAACGTCGAGCCGATCTTCAACGACCTCGTCGCCGAGCTGAAGGCGGAGACCGATCGCCTCGAGAAAACGATCAGCTCGCAGCTGCCGCCGTTCAACAACATGCTGCAGCGCATCAAGAAGACGCCGATCGACGGGAAGTGACGCGACGTAAGAATCGGCGAGGAGATGTCAGGCTCTCAGGGCCTGCATCTCCTCGTGAAACCGCGCGAACTCTTCGTTCTCGGCGCGCGCCGCCTTCATCGAGGCGTCGTTCACGCGTCCCGCCGCGCCAAAGGATCGATCCGCGTCCCGCGAGCCGCGGCTTTCCGCGATCAGCGCGGCATCGCGCGACTTGCGAAACTGCTCCTGCGATGCGACGAGCGCCGCGTCGAATTCTTTCTTGGCCTGTTCCAGTTTCGCGGCGCGGATTCGCTGCGCCGAAGTGGAGGTCGGCTGCGACGCCTGACCGCCGATGGCCAGCATGAATTCACGCTCCGCGTCTTCCTCCGCCTTTCGCTTCTTCTCGAACGCCGCGAGGTCCGCTTCGCGGCGGACACGATGCGCTTCCGCGAGCGCGTCCGCCAGCGCATCGCTGACTTCGCCCAGAGCGTCGGCTCGCGCGGACTCGGCCCTCGCGCCGGTGGCGAGCTGCCGATCGCGCGCCTCGGCGATTTGCTCGTCGAACGTATCGAACAGTGCGGCTGCCGCGGGCAGCGCGCGCAAATCGCGATCGCGCGCGGCGAGCGCTTCGCTGAGCCGATCGTCACGAATCCGCGTGATCTTCGAGATTCGCTTCGAGTGTCCCTCGGTGATTTCGCTTAAAGTCGCCATGACACTCTTCTATACTGAGCTTTAGTCAGCGGCGACACCCGGCAGGGTGATTTGCGTGCAGCGCGCCGCGGCCCCTGAACGAATCTGCGAGGACAGAACCCTCACAGATGAGTCGAAGGTGGCATACGATCTGCAGCACGACCCGGTAGCGACATGGCGGTACGTGGTCTTTCGCTCTCGGCGCCAATTCTGGCCCTCGCGCTCACCGGATTGTGGAGCGCGGAGAGGCTATCCGCCTCCGACCCGGCTGAGCCGGTTTTCGAACGCGTTCTCGCAAAATCCAATACGGTCGCGCCGCCGCCGTACCGCGCCTTCCGCCGCATGGAGGGCGGGATCAACGATTCCGAGAAACGGGGCTGGGTCGAAGCGTGGACTGAATACACGCCCGGCCGTGGCTTCACCTACGAGATCGTGCGCGAGGGCGGCTCCGATTACGTCAGGAACAAGATCCTTCGCGGGATGCTGAACAGCGAGCAGAACCTGATCGCCACCGGCAAGCGTCTGCGCGCGTCGCTCGAGGCGAAGAATTATGTGTTCGAGGATGGCGGGATGACGGATGCCGGTCTGCAGCGCGTGCTGTTGAAGCCGGCAAAAAAATCGGATGGCATCCTGAACGGCAGCCTGCTGCTCGATCCGGACTCCGGCCTGATCACGCGGCTGGAAGGACGCCTCGTGAAAAGCCCGTCATTCTGGGTGCGCGACGTCGACGTGACCTATAAATTTGCACACATCGGGGGCCACGTCGTGCCGATCGAGATGACCTCGACCGGCCGCGTGCGCATGTTCGGCCGGTCGAGTTTCCGGATGGTCTACGACTACGTTTCGATCGACGGCCACGCCACGGCGCTCAAAGCGTCGTTGCGCGACAACGATCCAGCGAAGTGAAGCCCGCGGCTAGGCGGGGCGCAGGTTCTCGGCGCGCGGGCCCTTCGGACCCTGGCCTTTTTCGAAGGTGACCTTCTGACCTTCACGCAGTTCATCGAACCGCGTGCCCTGGACTGCCGAGTTGTGGAAGAAGTATTCGGTGCCGTCGTCCGCTGCCACGAAACCAAAACCTTTGTCGCTGACGATGCGCTTGATCGTTCCTGAGACTGCTGCCGCCATAGTGAGTATCCCGCCGATAGAGGGTAGACGAACGCGGCCACAAGGCGCGGCCGCGCAGCCGTTACTGTCTCCCGAACAGGCCTTTCCTGCCTAGCAAAAAAGGTGGGTTGCCCAAAACTGCCCGGACGCCCCTAGAACCTGAACAATCGGGTCATCTTGACCACGAAGGCGCGGTTCCGCAGGGCGATATTGCCGCGCTGGGGCTCGAGCGGGTTGGTGTCCTGCTCGTCGGTCCAGACCACGAAAAACTCACTGCCCGGACGGTATTCCCAGCGGAACCGGACGTTGCTGCTGAAGGTGTGATCCGCGGAGCTGTATTGCAGCAGCGCGCTCGCGAACATCCGCGGCGAGAAGCCGTAGTCGGTGCGCGCGCCGAATTGTTTCGTCGTGAATGCGCCGGACGGCAGGTCGATGTGGTTGATCGACAGGCGCGGCTCGATCGAGAACTGTTTGAGGATCGCGTAGCGCGCGCCCGACACCGTGATCGCCTGGATCGTGCCGTCGTAGTACTCGCCGAGCTGCGCGCCGATGGTGCCTGAGAAGCGCCGCTGCTGCCCCATCGCGTACGACATCACCATGTCGTTGTAGTGATAACCGCCGACCGGAATCGGATGACCGGGCGCCGGCGAGAACGGCACGACCAGCAGGTCGTAGTTGGCGTTGGCCTCGACGTTCAACACGTCGCTGTTATTGAGCTCGACGTTGAAGCGGCCCGTCGCCTGCCGCGACTCGACGTCGCCGGCGCCGTTCTCGTAGTACTCATAGCCCGCCTGATACGTGTACTTGCGCACGAGGCGCGACGATTTCGGACGCGGGCTGAAGCGGACCGCGCCGTACGAGCGCTCGAAGTCCGTGCGGCGCAGGAAGCCAACCTCGGGATTGAAGGCCCTGCCGACCTTGAGGTGCTCGAAGTTCACACCGTAGCGATCCGGCGACCAGTCGAACTTGCCGAGATAGCTTTCGTTGTCGCCGGTCACGCCGGTGGTTTCGGTCCGCGCGTAATAGCCGCCCAGCGCCACGTTCTGATAGAAGCCGAACGCGGCATCGACGCCGTACGCCTGGTTGTCGCCGGGCCGGTTCGACGTCAGCTTGTTGCGGTTGGTGAACATGCCGCCGATCGAGCTGCGGCGCAGAATGTCGCGCTTGACGCGCAGCACGGTGAAGTTCGTGCCGGGACTGCTCGACACTTCCTCGTCACCGGTCTGGATGTTCATCACGCCGACGCCGAACGCGCCGACCTTGCCGGTGAGCCGTCCGCCCGCATCGATCGGCACGACGCGCCCGCGGTTCAGGCCGATGCGCCTCGTGTAGAACAGGTACGGCGTGTCCGAGCTGCCGCCGGTGGCGAAATTGGTGCCGCCGCCGGAGCCGCCGCGTCCGAAGTCAAACAGCCCGCGGCCCTCGAGGAAGAACTCGCGCTTCTCCGGCAGGAACAGGTTGAAGCGCGTCAGGTTGACCTGCTGCTCGTCGATCTCGACCTGCGCGAAGTCCGTGTTGATGGTCAGATCCGCGGTGAGATTCGCGGTGATCCCGTACTTCACGTCACCGCCGACATCACCGTCCTTGTCGTTCGTGGTCGGCGGATTGGTCAGCCGATCGGTCGACATCCTGCCGAGCGCGTACGGCTTCAGCTCGAGATTGCGTCCGGCGGTCGGCAGATCGAGACCGACCACCGTGCCGTACATGCTGACGCGGTTGAGCGCCTGCGGGCCGGCCATCTGGCGCGGCACCGGCGTCCAGTACGCCCACTCGTTCTTGCGGCGGATCGATCGCCGGAACTGGATGCCCCACACCTGATCGGCACCCGACGTGTAGCGCAGCGACTTGAACGGAAACTGCATCTCGATGGTCCAGCCGCCATCGAAGCGGCCGGTCTTCGCCGTCCACACCGGGTTCCAATCCGTGTTCGGCGCGCCCTCATCGACGACGGAGTAATCCGAGAAGCCGCCGATCGGATTGGCGTAGAACATGTAGCCGCTGCGGCGATCATAGAAGGTGTCGAAGCCGACACCGAAGTGGTCGTTCTGCCGCATCTGGTTGGTGTCGCGGCGCAGCTCGTTGGCGATCCACTTGTCGGACGGCGCGCTGTCCCAGCACTTCGCGGCGACGTAGATGTTGTCGCCGTCGAACATGACCCAGATCTCGGTCTTCTCGGTCGACGGCACGTTGTACAGCGGCGTGGCCTGCAGCATCCCCTCGAAGCCCGGGAACCGGGCATAGACCTCATCGTCGAGACGGCCGTCGAACTTCAGCGGCTCGCGCAGCTTGATCGCGCGGATCGTCGACTTGAAGTTCGCGTCGCGCACCAGCACGTTCGGCTGATCGGACGGCGCAGGACCGTCGATCACGACGGACGATGCCGCGGGCGCAGGGCTGGCGCCGGCCCCTGATTCAGGGGTCTGGGCCAGCGCCGGGTTGTTAGAGAGAAGAAGAAGTAACGCGACTAGCAGGAAATGCACTTATGGTTGTTCTTTGCTCCGAGCTTTTCGAGAAGGGCGATGGTCTCGGGAAACGGTTGAATACGCTGCACGGGTCCGTTGGCCATGTCGACTGTCGTTCTCCCCTCACGATCGACAGCTTTCACGTTGGCGCCTTTCGACACCAGGTAGAGAATCATTTCGTTGTCACCGCGCGACGCGGCATGATGCAGCGCCGTCTTGCCTTCGTGATCCGCGGCGTTGACGTCGGCGCCGAGCTCCTCGACGAGGTACTTGACCGCGGCGAGCATGCCGGTCGGCGCGAAGCGATGCGAGTTGGCGCCAAAGCCCTCGCCGTATCCCGCGCCGGACGCCGCCTGCAGCGGCGTGATTGACGGTCCACCCACGGGCACCGGCGGCAGGCCCGACTGATCGATCACTTCACGCGCCTCGAGCATGTCGCCAAACCGCGCGCGTCCGGCCGGCTTCATCGTCGGCACGTTCGGATCGGCTCCGGCCGCGACCAGGATTTTCATCGCCGCGACATCGCTGGCGTAGGCGGCGCGCCAGAACGGGCTTGCGCCGATCTCGTCGACGCCCGAGAGATCGAAGCTGTAGCCCGAATACCAGACCTTCATCTTCAAGCGCGCATTCGGATCGGCGCCTTTGGCGATCAGCAGATTCATCAGATCGAGATAGCCGGTCTTCTGCTGCATGTGCGCGCGCGGCTGCGGATAGAGGGCCTTGGGCGCCCATTCGACGTTCAGCACGCCGTAGAGCGGCGTGACGCCGTTGGCGCTCGCCGTGTTCGCGTTCGCGCCCTTGTCGAGCAGCGACTTCGCAAGGTCGAAGTGGCCGTTGATCACGGCCATCAGCAGCGGCGTAGTGCCGTCGCCCGCGGACGGCTGATTGATGTCGGCGCCGGCTTTGAGCAGCGCGTCGGTCGATTCCTGGTAGCCCTGGCGAATCGCATACAGCAACGGCGTCAGGCCGCCCTGCGCGATGATCAACTCATTGAGCTGGTAATTGCGATCGACGCCGGGCATCGGCGGACGACGGGCCGGGGCCGCGCCGCCGGGACCACCCTGGCCGCCGGGTACTTGCGGGTTGCCGCCAAAGCCCGCGCCTTCGCGCGACAGGTTGGCGAGATCCGAAATCTTGCTGGTGGCCTTGAGATCGGCGCCCTTCGAGGCGAGCAGCTCGATCACCGCCGCGCGATTCGACGCCGCCGCATAGATGATCGGCGTCTGCGCGCGCACGCCGTCCTTCGCATTCACGTCGGCGCCGGCCTCGATCAACGCGCGCACGGCTTCAACGTCACCTGATGCGGCCGCGACCATCAGCGGCGTGGTGCCGTTGGGCGTGCCGGTCTTGACGTCACCGCCGGCCTTGATCAGCGCCTGGACGATGTTGCCGTGGCCCTGCTGGCTCGCGAGATAGAGCGGTGTGTAGCTGCCAAGCCTGGTCGTCGCCTTGACGTTGGCGCCGGCGACGATCAGCATTTGCGCCAGCTCGAGGTCGCCGTTCATCGCCGCCCAGTGCAGCGCGGTCATGCCGTCGCCCTGCGCGGCATTGACGTCCGCGGCCTCCTTGAGGAGCGCCTTCACCGCGTCGCGATCGCCGCGCGCAGCGGCGTCCGCCACGGGTGATTCAGCGGCGTTGATGCCAACGGATAACGCCACAAGCAAGACAAGTATCGAAACTGATCTACGCATAGTTGTTTTCCCGACGTCCGTCGAACCTTAAACTGCGGCAGTCGTCGCCGGAACCGTGTTCAGATCGAATGCCGACGTGCTGTCGCCGAAACTCTTGAACTCGTTCATGCCCAGCATCTGCGCCACCGACAGCATCACGTTGGCCATCGGCGTGCCGTCGGCCGCGCGCAGGTGCAGGCCACCCTTCAGGGCGCCGCCGGCGTGGCCGGCGAGGAACAGCGGGCAACGCTTGTGGTTGTGCACGTTCGAATTGCCCATCGGCGATCCGTAGACGAGCAGCGTGTTGTCGAGCAGCGTCGCATCGCCGTCCGGCGTGTTCTTCAGCTTGTTCAGGAAATACGGAACCATGCTGACGTGGTACTTGTTGATCTTCGCGAACTCGGTGATGCGATCGTCGCGGTCCTGGTGGTGCGACGCCGAGTGGAACGCGGCCTTGTAGCCGCTCTCCGCGTAGACGCGGTTCGAGGCATCGCGTCCGAGCTTGAACGCGAAGACGCGCGTCGTGTCCGACGCGAACGCCAGCGCCTGCAGATCGAACATCAGCTTGACGTGCTCTTCGAACGAATCCGGCACGCCGACCGGCGCGCCCGGCAGCTCGCGCGGCTCGCCGGTGCTGTTGGCGGCCTCGACCTGCTGGATGCGGCGCTCGATCTCGCGCACGTCATCGAGGTAATCGGCCAGGCGCGCGCGATCGGCGGCGCCGAGGTTCTTGTTGAGGCGCGTCACGGCGGTGCCGAGCCAGTCGAGGATGCTCTTGTCCTCGCCGCGGCGCTCCTTGCGCTCGGCCGGCGTGGCGCCGACGCCGAACAGCTGATCGAACACGGTGCGCGGGTCGCGGATCATCGGCAGCGGCTGATCGGGCGCCGCCCAGCTGATCGAGTCGGTATAGGTGCACGAGTAGCCGTAGGAACAGCCGCCCGCCTGATCGACGTTCTCGATGCACAGCTGCATCGACGGGATCGCCGTGCCTTGGCCGTTCTTCTGCGCGTAGTACTGATCGATCGAGGTGCCGACGTGGACGTCGCTGCCCTGCGTCTGCTTCGGATGCATCTGGGTCAGGAACACCGCGCTCGACCGGAAGTGATCGCCGCCGATTTCAGGCGCGGTGAACGCCTCGGCATTGCGCACGTCGGTGTTGCTGACGATGGTGATGTGATCGCGGAAGGGCTCGAGCGGCGCCAGGCTGCTCGGCGAGAGGTCGAAGTCGCGGCCCACCGCCGCCGGCGCCCACATGTTCTTCTTGATGCCGAAGGCGGTGCTGCCCGCGGAGCCGTGCACCATTTCGATGGCGGCAAAGCGGATGCGCCCGCGCGCGGCCTGGGCCGACGCGCGCGCCGGGACCATCGCCTCGAGGAACGGCAACGCCATGGTGACGCCGACGCCCTTGAGAACGGTGCGGCGGGACAGCTGCTTCTGCGTCAAATACATGCTCTGCTCCTGAATTTTCACCCTAGGCACCTGAGGCACCCAGGCACCTTAGGCACCCTATCTGTGCGGCGCGGCTTCTGCCGCTCGCTTCTCGTTCTTCCCTGAATCGGCCACGCCCATCTTGAACGCGTTGGAGTTGACCACGCCCAGCACGAACGCCGAGATCTTGTTGTCCTTCTTTGCCGCGTCGCGGACGATCGCGCGAATCATCGGCATGTCGGTGTATTCGATGCGGCGGCCGAGCGCATACGTCATCAGGCTCTCGGTGAAGCCGGTCAGGAACATGTCCTGGTGCTTGAGCAGCGCCGCGCGCAGGCCCGCGGGCCCTTCCATGCGCGTGCCGTCATAGAGATCGCCGTTGACGTCGACCGGGACCTCGTTGTCCTTGATGCGCCAGGCGCCGGTGACGTCGAAGTTCTCGAGCGCGAGGCCGAGCGGATCGATCACGCGGTGGCACGAATTGCAGCTCGGGTTGTTGCGATGCTGCTCCATGCGCTCGCGCGTCGACAGCATCTTGCCGCCTTCAGTCGCCTTCACGGAATCGTCGAGCGCCGGCACGTTGGGCGGCGGCGGTGGGGGCGGCGACGCCAGCAGCACTTCCATCACCCACTTGCCGCGCTGCACCGGCGACGTGCGATCGGCCACCGAGGTCAGCGTCAGGATGCTGCCCTGCCCGAGCAGGCCGCGGCGATACGCTGGCAGCGTGACGCGCTGGAAGCTCGGCCCGGTGATGTCCGGGATGCCGTAGTGAATCGCCAGCCGCTCGTTCACGAACGAGTAGTCGGCGGTCAGGAGATCGAGGAGGCTGTGATCCTCTCGCACGATCGAATCGAAGAAGAGCTCGGTCTCCTTCTTCATCGCCTTCGCGAGCGTGTCGTCGTACTGCGGATACAGCAGGTAGTCCGGGAAGATCTTGTCGAGGTCCTGGAGGCGCAGCCACTGCGATGCGAAACGCGTCGACAGCGATTCGGCGCGCTTGTCGGCGAGCATGCGGCGCACCTGTTTCTCGATGCCGGCCGAGGTCTTCAGCGAGCCGAGGCTGGCGGCGCGCAGCAGTTCCGCATCCGGCACCGTGCCCCAGAGGAAGAACGACAACCGTGAGGCGATGTCTTCATCCTCAAGACGGAAGGTGGCGTTGCGGATGGCAGCGTTGCTTAATGAGGTCGGCTGCTGCTCGAGACGGAACAGGAAACGCGGGCTCATCAGGATTGACTGCACCGCGAGGCGGATGCCGGCTTCGAAGCCGCCCTTCTCGCGGCCCTGCTCGTAGAACTTCATCGCGTCCTGGAGATCGGCCGCGGTCGGCGCGCCGCGGAACGCCTGCGTCGACAGCTTCTTGATGATCTCCGTCGCGCACGATTCCTCTTCGGCCTTCGCGGTCGGCCGGCACGAGAAGATCTTCAGGCGGCTCGGCGTGTCCGACACGCCGGTGACGTCAAGCGGTCCCTGCACGATGAAGTCGCGCAGGTGCGGCAGCATCGTCACGCCCCAGGTGATGCTGACGTCGGCGAGCGTGTTCTCGAGCGGCATCAGCAGATCGTCAACCGGGCCATCGAGCTTCTGCACGAAGGCGGCGGTGACGCGCTGCGGGCCGGCCTTGATGTGCACGGGCGGCGAGACCAGCTCGAGGCTGTTCTTCGGATCGGTTTCGCTCATGCGCGTGTTCAGATCGATCAGCGCCACGCGCTCGCCGTTGACCGAGAACTCGACCTGTTCCTTGAGGTCGTAGGCGGTCATCGAGTTCCTGCCGGCGAGGCCGCCGAGCGGCTCGTAGTGCAGCGAGGCCTTCAGCAGGTAGTGGCCATCGGCCGGGAACGTATGCACGACCGACGTGCCGCCGCGCGTGCCCATCGGCGCGCCGTCGACACGGCGCATCTGCGACGCCGCCCGGGGAATCTTGTAGGTCACCGACGACGCCGTGGCGTTGCGATCGCCGACCGCGAGGCGGCTGATCTGGCTCGCCGCACGCAGGTAGCCGTCCATCAGCGTCGGCGAGAAGCTCTGCGAATCGGCGACGTTGTCGAAGCCGTGGCTGATCGTGTCGGGTGGCAGGTACGTCGTCACGTCGACGTCGACGCTCAACAGATCGCGGACCGCGTTCTGGTATTCGGCGCGATTGAGACGCTGGAACGGACGCGAGCCCGGATTCGGATTGAGCGCCGCGAGCTTGTCCATCCGCGATTCGAACGACGTCACCATCGACTGGATCACGGCGGGCTCGGGACGACGGGCACCGGCGGGCGGCATCATGCCGGCACGCAGCTTCCTGATCATCTTTTCCGTCAGCTCGCCGTTGTCTTCGATCTTCGTTGCATCGAAATTCGCGAACGAGATGCCGCCGGCCTTGCCGCGCTCGCTATGGCACGTGGCGCAGTACTGCTTTACGACCGCCGTCTGTTCGGTCGCCAGCATCGTGGCGGCTGACGGCGGATGCGAGACCGCGGGCTTCACCGCGGCGACGGGCTTCGGCGACTGCTGGGCGGCAAGACCCACAGCAGCCGCAAGACACAGAGCGAATGTGACGACGGACTTCAGCATGTAATACACCGGTGATTGTTCTTGGCGCCGAGGCCTTCGAGCAGCTTGATGGTTTCGGGATACGGCTGCGTGCGCTGCACGGGGCCGTTGGCCATGTCGACCGTCGTGTTGCCCTCGCGATTGACGCGCATCACATCGGCGCCCTTCGACACGAGGTACTTGATGCAGTCGTTGTCGCCGCGCGACGCGCAGAGGTGCAGCGGCGTGTTGCCTTCGTGATCGGCGGCGTTCACGTCGGCGCCGGTCTCCTCGACGAGGTATTTGATCGCCGGCAGGAAACCGGTCGGCGCGTAGCGATGCGAGTTGGCGGCAAACCCTTCACCGTAGCCGACGCCGGTCGCGGCATGAATCGGCAGGATGCCGGGACCGCCGTACGGAACCGGCGGCAGACCTGATGTGTCGGTGATCTGACGCGTGCCTTCACCCGTGAACGGGCGGCCCGCAGGCTTGAACGTGCCGATGTAAGGATCGGCGCCATTGGCGACGAGCAGCTTCATCGCCGCCACATCGCTGGCATAGGCGGCGCGGAAGAACGGCGTCGCACCCGCCTCGTCGAAGCCGGCGTAATCCGAGTTGTAGGCCTGATACCAAACCTTGCGGCCGACGCGCGCGTTGGGATCGGCGCCCTTCGCCAGCAGCTTCTCCATCAGCTCGAGATACGTCGTCTTCTGCTGCTGATACGCCTTCGGACTTGGATAGAGCGACTTCGGCGCCCACTGCAGATTCAACACCGCGAACAACGGCGCCACGCCGTTGAACGCCGGGGCATTCACGTTCGCGCCGCGGTCGATCAGCTTCATCGCCAGGTCGTAGTGGCCGTTGATGATCGACATCAGCAGCGGCGTGGTCTTGTCGCCGGCGTTCGGCTGATTCACGTCCGCGCCGGCATCGAGCAGCGCCATCGCCGTGTCCACGTATCCCTGGCGGGCCGCGAACAGCAGCGCGGTCAGGCCGCCCTGCGTGCTGATCAATTCGTTGTAGCGATAGGCGCGCGTCGCGCCGGCGACGTCGGCACGAGCCGGGGCCGCGGGCCGCGTGCTGTTGCCGCCCTGGCCGCGCAGCATCGCCTCTTCCTCGGGCGCGGTCAGCGCGAACAGATCGACGACCTTGGTCGTGACCTTGTGATCGGCGCCGCGCGCGAGCAGCAGCTTCACCGCCTCGGTGCGATTGAAGCCGGCGGCAAAGATCAGCGGCGTCTCGCCTTTCGCGCCGTCGAGCGCGTTGAGGTCGGCGCCGTTCTCGATCAGCGACGTGATCGATTTCGTGTCGCCGGCCGCGGCCGCGATCATCAGCGGCGTCGTGCCGTTCGCCGTCACCGCCTTCGCGTCAGCACCGGCGGCAAGCAGCGCCGCGACGACGTCGGAGTACCCGCCCTTCGCCGCGAGATACAGCGGCGTATAGGCGCCGATGCGGGTCGTGGCGCGGACGTTGGCGCCGGCGTAGATCAGCATCTGCGCCATTTCGGCGTCGCCCTTGATCGCCGCCCAGTGCAGCGCGGTGGTGCCGTCGCCCTGCGCCTCGTTGACGTCGAGGCCCTTCTTCAGCAGCGCGCGCACCGATTCGCGATCGCCGTTCATCGCCGCGTTCGCGATGGGAGATCCGTCGGCAGCGAAGATCGCCGCCGACAACAGAACGGTCAGACTCAGAGCAGCCAGTCTGCGCATGATCTACTCCGCCGCTACCGTTGACGTCTGGAGCTCGTTGAGATCCATCGGCCGCGTGCTGTCGCCGAACGACGCCAGATCGCTGACGCCGATGCCCTGCAGTGCCGCCAGCATCGCGTTGGCCATCGGCGTGCCTTCCGCGGCCTTGAGGTGCAGGCCGCCCTTCAGCGCGCCACCGGCCCTGCCGGCGAAGAACAGCGGGCAGCGCTTGTGGTTGTGGATGTTCGAGTCGCCCATCGGCGATCCGTACACGACCAGCGTGTTGTCGAGCAGGTTGCTCTCGCCGTCCGGCGTCTCCTTCAGCTTCTTCAGGAAGTAGGGAAGCATGCCGACGTGGTAGCGGTTGATCTTCGCGAAGTCGAGGATGCGGTCTTCGCGATCGCCGTGATGCGACGCCGGGTGGAAGCCGGTGGTGACGCCGCTGTTCGGATAGACGCGGCTTGACGCATCGCGGCCCATCTTGAACGAGAACACGCGCGTCGTGTCCGACGCGAACGCCACCGCCTGCAGGTCGAACATCAGCCGGACGTGCTCGTCGAACGAATCCGGCACGCCGACCGGCGCGGTGGGAATCTCGCGCGGCTCGCCGCTCTTGTTGTAGGCCTCGACCTTCTGGATGCGGCGCTCGATCTCGCGCACTTCCTCGAGATAGCTGGCGATGCGCGCGCGATCGGCGGCGCCGATCTCGCGATTGAGGCGATTCAACTGCGCGCTGATCAGGTCGAGGATGCTCTTGTCTTCGGCGCGCCGCTGGGCGCGCTCCTCGGGCGTGGCGCCGACGCCGAACAGCTGATCGAAGGCCAGCCGCGGATCGCGAATCATCGGCAGCGGCTGATCCTTGTCGGCCCAGCTGATCGTGTCGGTGTAGACGCAGGAGTAGCCATACGAGCAGCCGCCCGCCTGATCGACCGCCTCGATGCACAACTGCATCGACGGGATCGGCGTTTCCTGCCCGAACTTCTGCGCGTAGATCTGGTCGAGCGAGACGCCGGCGCGGACGTCGGAGCCCTGCGTCTGCCGCGGATGCGACTGCGTCAGGAACACCGCGCTCGAGCGGAAGTGATCGCCGCCGATTTCCGGCAGCTCGAAGGCTTCGGCGTTGCGCACGTCGGTGTTGCTGACCACCGTCAGGTAGTCGCGGAAGGGCTCGAGCGGCGACAGCGCTGTGACCGACAGGTCGAAGCCCTTGCCGACGGCGGCCGGCGACCACAGGTTCTTCTGCAGGCCGAACTTGGTCGCGCCCGCGGAGCCGTGCACCATCTCGATGGCGGCGAGGCGCACCTTGCCGGCCGCTGTTTTCGCGAACGCGGTGCGCGCCGGCACCATCGCCTCGATCAACGGCAACGCCATCGTCACACCCATGCCGCGCAGCACGGCGCGGCGAGATATGTGCTTCCTGGTGATGAACATGGGGACTCCCTAGTTCCTGTTTCGTTCGTCGGTCGTCTCGACTGGAGCGACGCGCCCCATACGAAATGCCGCGCTGTTAGCCACACCCGAAATAAACGCTGAGAACCGGTAATTCTTCGCCTTGGCGTCGCGCACGATCTGGCGGATCGCCGGCATGTCGTACGACTCGACGCGACGGCCGAGCGCGTAGGTCATCAGGCTCTCGGTGAAGCTGAGCATGAAGACGTCCTGATGTTTCAGCAGCGCATTGCGCAGCGCAATCGGCCCATCGAGCTTGGTGCCGTCGTAGAGATCGCCCACCGGATCGACGCTCGCGCCGTTGTCCTTGATGCGCCACACGCCGGTGACGTCAAAATTCTCGAGCGCCAGGCCGAGCGGATCGATCACGCGGTGACACGAATTGCACGACGGGTTCTTGCGATGCATCTCCATGCGCTCGCGGGTCGAGAGCGTCTTGCCTTCATCAACGGCCTTGGTCTCCTCGAGCAGCGGCACGTTCGGCGGCGGCGGAGGCGGCGGCGATCCGAGCAGCACTTCCATCACCCACTTGCCGCGCAGCACCGGCGACGTGCGATCCGCAATCGAGGTGAGCAGCAGCACGCTGCCCTGGCCGAGCACGCCGCGGCGGTTCACATCGGCGATCGTCACGCGGCGGAACTC
>Ga0207428_10003473_pt1 | contig 15298 bp, 16 predicted proteins | sample RhiMethybrSRZTD1_FD_187600 | JGI IMG/M metagenome (GOLD analysis project Ga0207428, IMG submission 187600) | Populus rhizosphere microbial communities from Tennessee, USA - Rhizosphere MetaG P. TD hybrid SRZTD1 (SPAdes) (version 3) | ecosystem: Host-associated > Plants > Roots > Rhizosphere >...
AAGGGCTGATTCTGCGCGACGGCGACCTGATCGAGATTGGGCGAACGAAGATGGTTTTCCGCTCCGCGCCCTTGCCGCCTCCGGTAATCACGCCGCCACCCCCGAAAGTCGACGCGCTGCCCTATCGCTTCTCATCGCCAGAGGCGCTCACGGAAACATCCTGGGAAGAACCTCTAACATCGATCAACGGCCGCTACACGCTCGAAGCGAAACTGTCACAGGATTCGACCGGCGCGCTTTACCGCGCGCGCCGGTCGGCGCTCAACGACTATGTCGCCGTGCGAATCTTGCGGCCTGAACTGGTCAAATACGAGATCGCACTCGAGCGCTTTCGCCGTCAGGCTCAGGTCGCCGCGCGCATCAAGCATCCGAATTCGGTCCAGGTCTTCGACTTCGGACATTCGCCGGATGGCCCGTCCTACATCGTCGAGGAACTTTTGTCGGGACGCACGCTGCGCGACCTGATGAAGCAAGAGCGCGGGCTGAGTCTCGCCACGGCAGTCAATATCTTCAATCAGATTTGCGGCGCGGTTCACACGGCGCACCTCAACGGCATAGTGCTGCGCGACTTGAAGCCCGAAACGATCTATGTCGAGCGGGACGCCCGCGGCAAAGATTTGATCAAAGTCGGGGGCTACGGCCTCGCCAAAGTCGACGAATCCTTTCTGAAGGACAGTCAGGGAAAAGCGTTGACCGGGCAGTTCGGAGTTTACGGACTGCCGCAATACGCTTCGCCCGAACAGTTGGCCAGCCGGCGTCTCGACGCGCGGTCTGACGTCTATGCGCTCGGCGTGATCCTGTTCGAGCTGCTGACCGGAACGACGCCCTTCTATTCAGACGACCCGGGCGAGATTGTGACGATGCAGTTGACGTCGCCGCCGCCCGACATCACCGAATACGGACGCGCAGATCTTGACGAGGGCGTGGCGGCCGTTGTCAGCCGCGCGCTGGCGAAGGAGCCTGAAAAACGTCAGCAGTCGGCGCTGCAACTCGCCGAAGAGTTGGAGGCCGTCTCGGGCGCGCGCGCCGGAGTCGTCGGCAAACTGGTCGCAAAGGCCACCAGAATGTTGCCTCCCCCGCCGGTGATCGTCGCGCCGGTGGCGGCGCCCGGCGAGACCGCGCTGCCCGCGGTCGTCCCGGAAGTCAAAGAGAAGGGGCGGGGCGCGTTCAACGCCGTGGTGCTGGCGCTGATGGCCGAAGCCTTCCTGTCGCGCATTTCGAGCGGGTTGATCAAAACCGCCGTTCCGCTTTATGCGCTGCTGGTCTTCGGCCTGGACATCACGGCCGTGATGGGACTGGTGTTAATTCAAAATATCGTGCCGTTGCTGCTTCGTCCATTCTTCGGCTCGCTAGCCGACAAATACGGAAAGAAGAAGGTCTTCATCGTCTCGTTGACCATACGCACGGCGGTCAGCCTGCTTTACGCCGCGGCCACGTTGCCGCTGCTCTTCGTAATCAGCGTGATCCGCGGCATAGCCGATTCGGCCAAAGGCCCGTCAGCTTCGGCGATGATCGCAGACCACACGGACGAAAAGAGCATCGCGCAGGCCTATTCATGGTACACGACCACGAAATCGACTTCGGGTGGTATCGGCGAGGCCCTGGCCGCGTTCGCACTGACGATCCTCATCACGCTTTACGCCGGGTTGCAAACGGTAAACGTCAACGTAGCCGTGCTCGACAAGACTAACCGTTCGGGCGCGAACGTCGAAGAGATTGTCAAATCGCCGAACGACGTTCAGATCGGCGCCTCGCTGCCGGGCAAGGAGTCCGATCCGGCGGCGGGCAAGGTCCTCCGTGTCGAACAGCGTCAAACGCGCTTGAACGCCGTGCCGATCGAAGACCTGCCGAAAGTGGTTGACGCCGCGCCACTCAAAAAGGCGCTGGTTGCCATCTTTCTAGCCTCGACCGCCCTCTCCTTAGCCTCGCTCATCCTCGTATTCATCTGCATCAAGGAGAAGAAGAAAGAGAAGAAAGAGAAGAAGAAAGACAAAACTAGCGCGCCGTCGGCGCTTTTGGACGCGCCGGCTAATGAGCCGAACGTCTGGGCGTTTTCGATGCTCGGAATGGCGCTGACCGCCCCGGCTTATATGGTGACCGGCGAATTCTTCGTCATCCTGGCGGTCAAGCTGGAAGTGACCACGGGCGCGCTGGGTTGGATCAAGATTCTGGCCGAGACCGTGACGCCGCTCCTGTTCGGCCCCTTCTTCGGCTGGCTGGCCGACCGCATCGGCGCGGGCAAGGTGATCGCACTACGCTCGCTGGCCAACCTGCTGACATCGGCCTTGTTCTGGATCACGCCCTGGTTCGCGGGCACGGCCCTGTTGGGGTTGATGATGGGCCTTGCGCGGGGGGTCGACGAGATGGGCAAAGCCGCGTTCAAGCCCACATGGGGCGCCATTGCCGCCAAAGTGTCGAGCTTCAACCTGGCCAGGCGCGGCAAGACGATGGGAATCCTCGAGGGCGGCGTGGACGCCTCCGACCTTGTCTTCCCCGTGATCGCTGGAGTAATGCTGCAGTACCTGTCGCTGGGGCCGTTGATGCTGGCGCGCGGAGTGTTCGCGCTGGCGGCGGAAGTTTACGGATTCTTTTTGATGCGGAAATACAAAATCTGAATTTTCCCAACCTCGTATGAGAAATAAATGCGCCTAGTGTGGCGCGAGTTGTTTACTCGCGCCGTCCTTGGCCGAAGCGGCGCGGGTAAACAACTCGCGCCACAACGTTTGCGGCGCTTGGGCGCATTATTTTTTGAAAGACCATCAACCCGCGGATTGGCGCGATCATTCATCACCCCGTCGCGTGAACTACGGGGGAGCGGATGCATTTCATCCTCCTATTTTGGCTTTATTGTGACTCTATCTGATCAATCACTTTCAAAACGTCCTGACTGTGCGTGTCGGTCTTCACCTTCCTGAAGATGTGGGCCACTCGGCCTTCCTCATCAATAATGAACGTGCTGCGCAAGACCCCCATAATTTTCTTGCCGTACATATTCTTCTCGCCCCACGCGCCGTATTTTTCCATCATCGAGTGATCTGGGTCTGAGAGCAGCGTGAACGGCAGCGAATATTTTTCGGTGAACTTCTGATGCGCAGTCTGGTCGTCTGCGCTGACGCCAACGACCTCGACGCCGCGTTTCTTCAGTTCCGCGTAATCGTCGCGGAAGCCGCAGGCTTCTTTCGTGCAGCCCGGCGTCATGTCTTTCGGGTAAAAATAGAGCGCGAGTTTCTTGCCTTTGAAATCGGACAGTTTTACTGTTTTACCTTCGGTGTTTTTCAAGCTGAACGCCGGGGCCTTGTCGCCGGCTTTGAGTCCTTGATTTCCCGCCATTGATCTTTGCTCCTTGAAGTGATGTTGGACAACTGTGTTATAACCAACAGGTCCGCGAAACATCAATAGAAGAGAGATGAGCGAAGAGAATCAAACGAAATATCCTAAGCCGCCGGTAGTGAGGCGAACCGAATGGGAATGTCCTGACGGACAAATTACTACTCACGGAAGTCTGAGCTACACGACCGTCACGCACTTGATAGTTCATCACACGGCGATGGGCGTCGAAGAGCCGTCGAGCGACTGGCCCGCGCTCGTGCGCAGCATCTGGAACTTTCATGTCTTTGAGCGCGGATGGGCCGACATCAGCTACAACTACCTGATTGACCCAAATGGAGTGATCTATGAAGGGCGTTCGGGTGGCGACAACGTCATGGGCGCGCATTTCAGCGGGGTCAACGCCGGCACGATGTCCGTGGCGCTGCTCGGCGACTTCACCGCCGAGGCGCCGACGACCGACGCGCTGAACAGTTTAAAGGAAATCCTCGCCTGGAAGTGCGATCAGTGTGGCCTTGACCCGGAGGGGAGATCGCTGCACGAGGCTTCACAACTCATTTTGAACACGATCTCAGGACATCGCGACGGGCCTAAGGCCACAGAATGCCCTGGCGAGGCGCTCTACCTGCTGTTGCCCGCGATCAGGGCTGAGATCATAGCTCTTATAAGGCAATGGGGCTCATAGGACTTGTGGGACTTGTGGGACTTATAGGAGATCCTATAAGTCCCACAAGTCCTATGAGTCCCATTGCCACTCACTTCTTAGATTCGAGCAGATCGAAGGGCGAAGTCAATCCGATCAGTTCCAGAAACTTTCTATTGTCGCGCAGCCCTGAGAAGTCGGCGTCGTTGTACGCCTGCGCCCGGAATCTGGGTTGAATCTGAATCGAGCGCATCAGGTAACTGAGCGCCTCTTCGTGGGACCCGGTCTGGGCGTGCGTGGCCGCCAGTGAGTAGAGCAGGTGCGGCGCGTCGGGATGCAACCTAAGCGCCTTCTCGAAAAAGGTCCGGGCCTGGGTGAAATCGCCGATGTTTAAGGCGAACACGCCATGATCGTACAACTCCTCGGCGTTGCGCGGCGCGGCTGACTTTGTCTCTTGTTCCAGCTTCTGCTTGCAAACCTGAATATACATTTGCGCGCGGGCCACGATCTCAAGGTCGCCCGGGTATTTTAGCTGGACAGTCTCGAACATAGCCTTTGCGTCTTCAAACTGGCGACGGTTGAAGACCTTGACTGCCTGTTCGAACGCGCGCAGCGCGCCTGACGTAACCTGACGGCGCGGCGGTTCGGGCGGTGGGGGAGCTTTGCTAACGATTATCGGCAATCTGCCGAGCGATTTGGTTTTAACTCGCTTCTTCGCAACGACCTTTTTCTGGGTCTTTGCGATGATCTTCTTCTGGGCCTTGGCCGGTCTAGCCGTCGCCTTGGGCGCGGTTTTTTTCAACGAGGTCTTCGGGGTCTTCTTCACAGCTTTTTTGACTCTTACATTCTTCGCGACTTTTTTAGCGACTTTCGCAGTTGAAATCTTATGCTGTTTCGACCTGGAAGCTGTATGGGAAGAAGCAAGCTTCTTCTTCAACTCTTTCTTCTTTTTCGAGACAGGCTTCGAGCTAGCTCTGGCCACTGCAACTTTCTTTTTCACTTTGCCTTTCTGGCGTTTGGAGAGTGTTTCCCTCATAACGATTTCCTTCTACTTTAAGAGGATTGACGTTGTGGGCGCACCGCCTACGTGTCGCTAAGTGGTGTTTTTATAACCGATTAGCAGCGGGGTGTCAATTTTTCAAGCGGGGTTTATCCGTGTTTTTCGGTAAAAAGGCTGCAAAGTTCTTCCTGAACTTCGGGCTGGATCTATATAAAGGGTTGAAAATAAATCCCTTGCCGTCCTAATAATTGATATATTAGAAGCTGGCATGAATCGCTAATCTCGATCAAGGCGTTCTTTGTTCACATAAAACAGGACTGAGCGATTAGTCGAATTTTTGCAATGATTTAACCATCAAATATCCGTCGTCACCGTTTGAATAATACTGATTCATACGCTGCACCATGACATAGCCGAGATTTTCATACAGTTTCTGCGCCGCAACGTTCAGGGTTCGAACTTCCAATCGCACGGTTGTCACTCCTCGGGCGCTAAAGCTTCGTTCAACCTCTTGCAATATCAATCTCGCCAAACCACGCCGGCGATATTCAGGCGCGACCCCGACAGTTGTAATATGTCCGACTCCGTCCTGTTCGATGACTCCGATGGCGAAGGCGCTCATCTCGTCATATTCCGACCTGATCTGGCGCGCGATGGCGTCAGGATTTGAGAGCAGGTAACGAAACGTCTCGCGCTCGTAAGCCTCGCCGTCAACAAAACAGCGCATATCCAATTGCCACAACTCGTTCAAATCCGATAGCAACAACTGGCGCAGCGAACCTTTGAAGACTTTGGATTTGTAGTTTATGACTTGCATAGGATCAGCGAATAGGGAGTAGGGAATGGGGAATGGGGAAAAACAAGACGAGCGAGTCGCTTTTCCATTCTCCATTCCCTACTCCCCACTCCCTACATTATTAGCATGCAATCGCCGTAGCTGTAGAAACGATATTTTTGAGCGACGGCATGCCGATATGCGTTCAAGATCAGATCACGCTCCGCGAAAGCGGAGACCAGCATTAGCAATGAAGATTGGGGCAAGTGGAAGTTTGTCAGGAGCGCGTCTACCGACCGAAATCGATAGCCGGGATAAATGAAAAGTTCCGTGCCGCCGCGCCCGGCTCGTACGCGGCCGTCGGGATCAGCTGCGCTCTCCAACGCCCGCGTGGTCGTTGTGCCGACGGCCATGACGCGCGCGCCGGAGAGTTTCGCCCGATTGACCGCTTCGGCGGCCTCATCGGATATTTCATAACTTTCCGATGCTATGGCGTGCTTTTCGACCTCTTCGACGCGTATGGGTTGGAAGGTCGCATAGCCGACGTGATGCGTGATCTCGACGACCATCACGCCGCGAGCGCGCAATTCGTCGAAGATTCGCGCGGTGAAATGCAATCCGGCGGTCGGCGCCGCAATCGCTCCACGCTCGCTGGCGAAGACGGTTTGATAGCGAGGCTCGTCCAATCTCTGTCCTTCACGGCGTTCGCGTTTAATGTATGGCGGCAATGGGGCGCCGCCGATCTCATCAACGATCCGGTCAAAGTCGCCGTCGCTGTCAAAACGGATGTGACGACGGCCTTCTTCCACAATCGCGGTGACGCCGCCGCGCAATCGCCCGTCCCCAAATTCAAGCTCCGCGCCAACCTTCAATGAACGTCCGGGTTTCGCCAGGACTTCCCATTCGTTTGCGCTGTTTTCAATCCGCCGGAGCAACAACGCCTCGACCAGCGCGCCTCGACGTCCATTCACGACCCTATGCCCGACAAGACGCGCGGGAAAGACGCGGGTGTTGTTTAACACAACAAGGTCTCCCGCGTTAAGAAACTCCGGAAATTCGGCGAACGAACTATCGCGCCAGGATCGATTGGCGCGATCGACCACGAGCATGCGCGAACGATCGCGCTCGGCGAGAGGCTCCTGCGCGATCAGTTCGCCAGGCAACTCATAATCGAATTCGGAAACGAGCATATGGGACTTATAGGACTTATAGGACTTAATGGTGCTTGAGAATTAAATACAACCATGAGTGTAGGGGCGGGTTTTCCCCGCCCTGGTTCGTGACCCGAGCGATAGGGGCGGGGAAAACCCGCCCCTACGTTGGATTGCGTGGTTGCGTTTTATTTTCAATGATCATTAAATCCTATTTCTGATCTATTGAAACAGATCCGTTTGCAAAGAATTTTGTCTCTCAGCCGAAATCAATCCCAGGTGATGATAAGCCGCCGGAGTCACCACGCGCCCGCGCGGAGTGCGGTTCAGGAAACCGATCTGGATCAGATAAGGCTCGTAAATCTCTTCTATCGCCTCTTTCTCCTCGCTGATCGCCGCCGAGATCGTGCCGACGCCGACCGGGCCGCCGTTGAACTTTTCAATGATCGTCGTCAGCAATTTGCGGTCGATTTCGTCCAGACCGTAGCGGTCGACCTCCATCCGGTTGAGAGCGTCGGTGGCCACTTCTGTGGTGATGCGCCCGTCGTATTCGACTTCGGCGTAATCCCTGACGCGGCGCAACAGGCGATTGGCGATGCGCGGAGTGCCCCGCGACCGCGCGGCGATGGAGCGCGCGCCGCCGTCGTCGATCATGGCGTTGAGGATTGAGGCCGAACGTTCGACGATGATCTGTAAATCCTCGGCCGGATAGAAGTCGAGATGGAAGTTTATGCCGAAGCGCCCGCGCAGCGGCGCGGTGATCAATCCGGGCCGCGTCGTCGCCCCGACCAGCGTGAATTTGGGCAGATCGAGCTTCACCGACCGCGCCGACGGCCCCTGCCCGATCATCAGATCGAGTTCGAAATCCTCCATCGCCGGATAGAGAATCTCTTCAATCGCCGGATGAAGGCGATGAATCTCGTCAATGAAAAGCACATCGCCTTCTTCAAGATTAGTCAGCAAGGCGGCCAGGTCGCCGGCTTTTTCGATCACAGGCCCGGCCGTGGTTTTGATTTTCGCTCCCATCTCGCGGGCTATGACCTGTCCGAGCGTTGTTTTCCCTAAGCCCGGAGGTCCATTAAGTAGCGTATGATCCAATGCTTCGCCGCGCGCAAGAGCGGCCTTAATAAAGATGCCCAGGTTGTCTTTGACCTTCTTCTGACCGATGTATTCGCGCAAGACTTGCGGGCGCAGCGAGAGTTCGATCTGCTGCTCGTCGCTCATTGAATCGCTGCTGACGAGTCGGGAATCTTTATTCCCGTCAATGGTTGTCGGTTCCTGATGTTCCATAACGCTCTCTACGCTGGCCTTTATCTGCTATTTTTTTCTTTGAAATCGATTCCGTTCGGCTGGCGAGAGCTTCTCTAGGAACTCTTTTGAATATTTGCCAGCTCGCGTATCTTTGTCGCTCTTCCATTGTCTGTATTTTAATTCAGGTCTATTTCGGTATTTGGCTGCCAACTCATCTCTACGGCTGTCATCTTTATAGTAAAGGCATAAAACATATTCGCCAGTCGGAGGAGTCATATCCGCCATATGGGTCTTTGCTTGATGAAAGCCGCCTGTTTCCAATTCTTCTACCGCAATTTCGACGAGGAGATATCTGCTCGATGAGAAGAACAAATATTTTCCCGTTATTTCGTACGGCGCTGTCTCTGATCTCACAAACCACTCCCAATAGTCATCACAGAAACTGCTTACACTGTCACTCAATTTGCGCTTCTTCCTATTCAAGATCACCCCCTCACCAATCTTCTTAAAGATTGCTTTAGCGCAACTTCAAAATTCGTGTCCGAATCCTCTTTCAATACAGCCGAAACAGCCTTTTCCGCCGACGCCTTCTGATAACCAAGGTTGATCAGAGCCGAAATCAGGTCATCGCGCATCGCCTCGCCGACGCTGATGACCGCTCCCGCCCTCAACTGCTCTTCCATTTCAGGCGACGCGAGTTGCGCGACCTTGTCTTTCAACTCAACCAGCATTCGTTCGGCGGTCTTCTTTCCTATGCCGGGAACTCCGACCAGTTTCGCCAGGTTACTGCTGCGAATGGCGTGGATTAATTCTTCGGCGCTCATTCCCGACAACGCCGTGATGGCCAGTTTCGGACCGATTCCCGAAACTCCGATCATGAGAAGAAACAATCTTTTTTCGCGTTCGGTTCGGAAGCCGAAAAGTTGCAGCGCATCTTCACGCACGTAGGTGTATGCGCGCAACGAGACCTCGGCGCCAGGATCGCCCAGGTCGTAAAATGTCGAAAGCGGGACGGTCAGCTCATAGCCAACGCCGCCGACGTCCACGATCACGGAGTTAGGCTGTTTCTGAATTAGTTTGCCGGTGATATGCGCGATCAAAATTCACTCCTGGGCGCCAGTTGGTTGCGCGTGCTGAACTTTGTTTCCTAGATGGAATACCCAGTTTACGAATCGTCACGCGCGCCTGTCAATTTGCGCGCAATCCCCTTGCAAACCATAAAGTTGACAGCCTTGGCGACGCTGAGCTATCGTTGCCGACTAAGAGCGAATCACGGGTTGAATAGGGCGGAGAAGACACCAACGTCGGCCGCTCGCGGTCGAATCCCGACAACATGAAAACAGAGAAGGTTTCAGAATTAACGACAAATCGTCTCTCGATCTATTTGCGCTGTCTGAACGAGCTGTCAGTCTTCAAGGTGAAGACCATCTCTTCGCAGGCGATGGCCGATCAGTTCAATCTCAATTCGGCGCAGATTCGCAAAGACCTGGCGTATTTCGGCGAATTCGGCGTTCGCGGCGTCGGGTATTACGTCGAGGATTTGCGTCAGCATTTGATGAAGATTCTCGGTCTGACCGAGAAGCGCCGGGTGGCGATAGTCGGGCTGGGAAACCTGGGGATGGCGCTGGCCAATTACCAGGGTTTCAGCCATAACAACTTCGAGATCGCAGCTTTATTCGACGCCGATACTGAGAAGATCGGGAAGAAAACGCGCGCCGGACTGGAGATTCATGACGCGCTTAAGATCGGCGAAACCATTAAGCGCGAATCTATCGAGATCGTGATCATCGCCGTGCCCGCGCCCGCCGCCGAGAGAGTTCTCGAAGAGGTTACGGAGGCTGGGGTACGCGCCGTGCTCAATTTCGCGCCAGTCCACCTCAACCCGAGGCCCGGCGTCAAAGTCAAAAACGTCGACCTGACGATTTCGCTCGAAAGCCTGTCTTACTTTCTGGCCAATCCGAGCGACGAGGCCGTCAACGTGCATTACCGCGAGTTCCTGCGCCAGGATACTAATGGCGCCGGAGGAAACTTATAATGCTATTCGATACAAGAGCTGCCTCGTAAGAAGCAAGATGACCGATGGTAGACGAGCAGAAAGTCAAAGAACAAATTGTCGAGATCGCCACACGCTGTTACGACCGTGGGCTGCTGGTGGCTGGCGACGGTAATATCAGCGCGCGCGTCGCGCCCAACCGCATCATCGCCACGCCTTCGGGCGTCAGCAAAGGCTGGATGAAGCCGGATATGATGGTCGTCGTCGACATCGAGGGCAATCCTCTCGAACCGTCAGACCTCAGCGTTTCGTCCGAATGGCCAATGCATCGAGTCATTTATCAGGCGCGCCCCGACGTCAACGCCGTGGTTCACGCGCATCCGCCGTACGCCACCGGCTTCGCCGTCGCCGGCCTCAGCTTGAGCAAGGCGATTCTTTCGGAGGTCGTGTTGACGCTCGGCTGTGTGCCGCTCGCGACTTACGGGACCCCTTCGACACGCGAGTTGACCGACGCGATCGAGCCATATCTGGAATTTCACGACGCGCTGTTGATGGCCAATCACGGCGCGGTGGCTTACGCCGACACGCTCGAAAAGGCGTTCAACAAACTCGAGACGCTCGAACACACCTGTAAAATAAGCTTCATCGCCCGCTCCCTGGGTAACGAAAACACCATCCCGGACCGCGCGGTCGAAAAACTTTTTGAAATCCGCGAACGCAACGGCGCCATGCGCCCCGAAGCGCGGACCGGCCAGGTCTGCTCTTATACGCCGGGGGAGAATAGCGGCGGGATGACGGGGCGAGGCGCTGACGGGCATAATGAACAAGTGACGTTGACTCGCGCGGAACTTGTGGAATTGTTGGTAGAATCGGCGAGATTGTTTCAATGATAGTCACGCGGCAAAAACGCGTGGGGAGACGGCAAATGAAAGAGACTGAGAAGAAACGCATAGTCCAGGCTCCTTCTTCGGGCGGCTCGGATTTGCCGGGGCAAGTCCTGAGCGTAGAGTTGGGCGAAAACGAAGAAGTCATCTGGCAATGGACGCACCGCCCGGACGGGACGAGCGCGGTCACCGGATACGAGATTGTCAAAAAGACTGAAGAGCAGAGCGAAAGGAGCAAGAAGTAAATGGAAGCTTTGGGAATGATCGAGACGAAAGGGTTGGTGGCGATGATCGAAGCGGCGGACGCTATGGTCAAGGCGGCGAACGTCAGCCTGGTCGGTTACGAGAAGATCGGAGGCGGGTTCGTCACCGCGATCGTGCGCGGCGAGGTCGCGGCGGTCAAGGCCGCCACCGACGCCGGCGCGGCTGCGGCGCGCCGTGTGGGCGAGTTGGTCAGCGTCCACGTCATCCCGCGCCCACACTCGTCGGTTGACGAAAACCTGCCCGTGGCGCTCCAATTGAGTAGCGGGAAATAGAGGAGAAGTGGGAGTGGGAGACAAGGGGACAAGGGGACAAGGAGAAGGGGAGACAAGGAAAGGGAATTTCTTGTCTCCTTGTCTCCTTGTCTCCTTGTCTCCTTGTCCTCTTGTCCCTACTCTCCAATCACTATGATCATCGGACGCATCATCGGCAACGTCGTGGCGACGCGCAAAGACCCTCGCCTCGAAGGCAAAAAGCTCCTGCTCGTCCGCCCCATCACGGTCACAGGCGAAGACGAGAGCAGTTATCTGGTGGCGGTCGACACCGTCGGCGCGGGCTTTCGTGAAAAGGTGCTGGTCGTGTCGGGCAGCAGCGCGCGTATGGCCGATGGGCTGAAAGACCGGCCTGTTGACGCGGCGATCGTCGGGATTATCGACATGGTTGAAGTGACAGATTGACATGACTACCATCCGCATAGCGCTCGCGCAGATCAATCCCACAGTCGGCGATTTCGCCGGCAACACGGCCAAGATCATTTCCAGCATCGAGCGCGCGCGTGAAATCGGCGCGGACATCGTCGCGGTTCCCGAACTCTCGCTGCCCGGTTATCCGCCGGAAGACCTGTTGCTCAAACCGCAATTCATCACCGCGAACCTACAAGCCCTGGACCGAGTCATCACCGCATCGTCCGGCATAATTTCGATCGTCGGTTTCGTGGACAGGACGACCGACATTCACAACGCGGCGGCGGTGATCTGTGACGGGCGGTTGAAAGGCGTCTACCACAAAAACTTCCTTCCGAATTACAGTGTCTTCGACGAGTACCGTTATTTCGACGCGGGGCAAACGACGCCGGTCTTCTCATACGGCGACGCGCTGATCGGGGTGAACATCTGCGAAGACATCTGGTATCCGGGCGGGCCGACGCAGGTTCAGGCGCTGGCGGGGGCGCAGATAATCATAAACATCTCGGCCTCGCCCTACCATGCGGGCAAAGGGCGCGACCGCGAGCGGATGCTGGCCACGCGCGCCGAAGACAACGCCGTCGCGCTCGCTTACGTGAACATGGTGGGCGGCCAGGACGAACTGGTCTTCGACGGTCAGAGCCTGGTCATCAGCGAGAACGGGCGCATCGTCGCCCGCGGCAAATTGTTCGAGGAAGACCTGATCGTCGCAGACATCAACGCCGAAAGAGTTTTCAAAGAGCGCCTGCATGACCCGCGCCGGAGGCAGGAGCGAATCGATCTGGCGGCGGCGGGCGTCAGCGTCGAGCGGATCGAGCTTAGAGGACAGCCGTTTGAAAAGGCGAGACCTGAGATCGGGATCCGGCATGCGAGGCCGCACGCGCTCCCCGGGTCGGCCGAAGAGATTTATCAGGCCCTGGTCATCGGCGCGCGCGATTACGTCCGCAAGAATGGCTTCCAGAGTGTGATTATCGGATCATCAGGCGGAATCGATTCGGCGCTGACGGCCTGCATCGCCGTAGACGCGCTCGGCGCCGAACACGTCACCTGCGTCTTTATGCCCACGCGCTATTCGTCTTCCGAAAGCGCGCGCGACGCCAGACAGTTGGCCGAAAACCTCGGCGTCCCCTACCACGTCATCCCGATTGAAGACACTTTCAGACAATATCTGGAAATGCTCAAACCGGTCTTTGCCGACACGCCTTTGGGAGTCGCGGAAGAGAACATCCAGGCGCGCATTCGCGGCAACATTCTGATGGCGCTCTCGAACAAATTCGGCGCGCTGGTCTTCTCGACCGGCAACAAGAGCGAGACCAGCGTCGGCTATTCGACGCTTTACGGCGACATGGCGGGCGGCTTCGCGGTGATCAAGGACGTGCCGAAGACGCTGGTTTACGAACTCTCGGAATACGTCAACCGGCGCACGAGCAAACCGGTCATCCCCGAATACATCATCAGGCGCGCGCCGTCAGCCGAACTTCGCGACAACCAGACCGATCAGGATACGCTGCCGCCTTATGACGTCCTCGACACGATCCTGGAACTTTATGTCGAACAGGATTTGAGCCTCGAAGCGATCCTCTTGGAAAAGGCGGGGGCCGAAGGCTACGACGAAAAGACCGTCCGCTGGGTCATCCGGCAGGTAGACATCAACGAATACAAGCGCCGGCAGGCCGCGCCCGGAATCAAGATCACTCCGCGCGCCTTCGGACGCGACCGGCGAATGCCGATCACGAATAAATTTCACGGGTAGATATCAGATGTCAGATGTCAGATTTCAGGCGCCGGCGGTTAACGAATACAGCGCTGACTCTGACATCTGACATCTGACATCTGACATCTGGCGATGAATCTTCCAAACCTGCTCACACTCGTCCGCATCTTCATCGTACCGCTGCTGGTGGTGGTGTTGCTAACCAGGTTTTCCGAGGATTGGGTCGGGCTGCCGCAGCACATCGCGGGCGTGAGCCTCTTTCTGTTCGCCGCGATCACCGATGTTCTCGACGGATGGATCGCGCGGCGGCGGAAGCAGGTCTCACGGTTCGGGATTCTGCTCGACCCGATAGCCGATAAACTGCTCATCTCCGCCGCGTTCATCTCGCTGGTCGAGAACAGGCTGGCGCCGGCCTGGGCTGTGGTGATAATCGTCGGGCGCGAATTCGCCGTGTCGGGCCTGCGGGCGGTGGCGGCCAGCGAGGGCTGGGCGATCCCGGCCTCGAAGGCCGGCAAGTTCAAAATGTTCTCCCAGGTGGTAACCATCAGCCTGCTGATCACATCGTCAGTAGACGGCCAGCCGCCGGTCGAGACAAAAGCGTTTCCCATTATCGCATTCTGGACAGTGCCTGAGATGCGCGCAGCGCTGCAACACCTCTTCGGCGCCGGCGACCTGAACTGGCTCGATTGGAGAGTGCTCTTTTACGGGCTGGGCCGCGGCTTACTGTGGCTGGTGGTGATCTCGTCGTGCTGGTCGATGTACGGATATTTCCGGGGGTTTTACGGGAGCGTTCGCGAGAATTTCGGAGCCCGCGACGGCGCCTGGAAGCGAGCGGAACCGGATGCGTTAGAAGTCCACGTAAATTTGATAGGTGAAAAAGAGTGATGATTGTCGAATATGAAGGTAAACGCCCGCGCATCGGCCGCGATGTATTTATAGCCCCGACCGCGGTGATCATCGGCGACGTCGAGATCGGCGACGGCGCGAGCGTCTGGTACGGCGTCGTGCTGCGCGGCGACGAGGGCCGGATCGTCATCGGGCGCGGCTCGAACGTTCAGGACAACACGGTCATTCACACCACGCCCAAAATTCCCACGATTCTCAAGGAAGATGTGACCATCGGCCACGGCGCGCTGCTCGAAGGCTGCACGGTCGAAGACGGCGCGGTCGTCGGGATGGGCGCGGTCGTGCTGCACGCGGCGGTGATCGGCCGACAGGCGATGGTCGCGGCGGGCAGTGTAGTAACTCAGGGCGCGATCATCCCCCCGCGCACATTGGCCGCAGGCTCTCCCGCAGTAGTCAAGAAAGAACTCTCCGGCGCGGCCCTGGCGTCGGTCGAATTCAGCGCGAAAATTTATCACGAGCTTTCCGCGAGTTATCTCAAGCAACGACTCGATGATCCGGCGCGCGCAAAAGCAGACTGACGCATTTGAAGTCGCGTCAATCTGAAACGATAATCTGGTCTAGCAAGCGCGAAATTTATAAATTATGAAGGAGGCGCAATGCAGCAGACAGTCGAAGCTATATATGAGAGCGGTGGGTTCAGGTTGATTGACCCTGCAGATCTCCAGCTTTTTGAAGGGCAAAAGGTTCGTTTGATTATCGAGCCACCAGAC
>Ga0207428_10003474_pt1 | contig 15293 bp, 16 predicted proteins | sample RhiMethybrSRZTD1_FD_187600 | JGI IMG/M metagenome (GOLD analysis project Ga0207428, IMG submission 187600) | Populus rhizosphere microbial communities from Tennessee, USA - Rhizosphere MetaG P. TD hybrid SRZTD1 (SPAdes) (version 3) | ecosystem: Host-associated > Plants > Roots > Rhizosphere >...
TAGCGCTCAGACAAGTTGAAGGGCTATCTCAATCGCTCACTGTTGAGTGCGGGCAGACCGATTTGGAGCGAGCCCCGGCGGTAGATAATGGCTGGAAGCGATTACAGATAGTCGGCGTCACTCATTCTTATCGCCAGAGTGGCGAAGATAACAGCTTTATACTTGGCCCGATCGACCTTCAATTTCAGCCGGGCGAGATCGTGTATCTCGTCGGCGGAAACGGGAGTGGAAAGACTACGCTGGCCAAGCTTCTCACCGGCCTTTACGCGCCCGAATCCGGAGAGATACGCCTCAATGGGCGCATAGTCACCGACGAAAGCAAGGAATCATACAGACAGTTGTTTTCTGTCATCTTTGCTGATTTCTATCTCTTCGATCGCTTGTTGGGAATAGACGGAACGGACCTAGACCAGCGTGTCGCGAGCTTGTTGAAGAAATTGCGCCTTGATCATCAGATCACAGTCGGCAACGGCGTGTTTTCGCGTGTCGACCTCTCCTTGGGGCAGCGTAAGCGGTTGGCTCTACTCACCGCATATCTTGAAGATCGTCCATTCTATGTTTTCGACGAATGGGCCGCCGGCCAGGATCCTGAATTCAGAGATCTCTTCTACCTACAGTTACTGCCCGAACTGAAGAACCGGGGCAAAGCTATCCTCGTCATCACGCATGACGAGAAATATTTCCATCTTGCAGACCGCCTGATCAAACTCGATTGCGGGCGCATTACCGAGTTCACGGATTTGTCTTTCAATGGCAAAACTCCGTTCCGTCTCTCCACATTGACTGAGGAGCGGCTCGGAGAATCACCCGGAAAGGAGGCGACTTATGAACAACAACTTGTAACTTACTGATCAATCCACACACAGAACGTAACTACCAAACCATAACCCAAACAAGGAACGTAACTACTCAGGCCGCGCCGGACTTTCGGGAGAACTTCACGGACTTTGCTCCTTTGCGCGAAATCAAGCGGAATGGCGCAAGTTTCTTGCAAAGGCGCAAAGTCCGCAATCGCTACTCCATGCGTTGAGTGGTTACAACAAAACATAGGAGGAAAAGAAATGAACAATAACGGCAACAACAATAACGGCAACAACAACAACGGCAATAACAACAACAACGGCAATAACAACAACAACGTCAACAACAACGCCAACAACAACGCCAACAACAATGTCAACAACAACAACGACAACGCGGCACGAACCATAGGATAAACGCGCGGCTTGCATATTGCGACGCTCGAAGGTAAAAGGAACTGGCCTTCGAGCGTCGCCAGCCACTATTGGAGGAATTATGAACTCAACATACCCTGAAAAGATTGCGCCTGCCACCCATTCAATCGCCGATCTCCTGGCGCGTCGCTGGAGTCCGCGGGCTTTTGATGAGACGATCCGGGTCGAACAGCGCCACCTGCTGGGGCTTTTGGAAGCGGCGCGCTGGGCGCCTTCGTGCTTCAATGAGCAGCCCTGGCGATTTCTAGTATTCAACGGCGACGACCCTGACGCGCTTAAACGCGCTCGCTCGTGTCTTATCAACTTCAACTCCTGGGCGCACAAAGCCCCGGTATTGATTCTGACCGTAGCGCGAGAGGCGTTCACCGGCAACGGCTCCCACAATCGCCATGCCCAGCATGATTTAGGTCTGGCAACCGAGAACCTTGTGCTCGAAGCGGCGCATAGGGGGCTGGTGGCTCACCAGATGGGAGGGTTCGATGTTCAGCGCGCCCGCCGCGAATTCGGTATCCCGGACGGCCACACCCCGATGGCGATGATTGCGATAGGCTACCCGGCTCAAGGCGCGAGTGACGCCCTGCCATCACATCTGAAAGCGCTTGACGCAGAGCCTCGCAGGAGAAAGCCGATCAGCGAAATCGCATTCGCCGGGCGCTGGAACAGGCCGTTCGCCGATCTGTAACCTCAACCTGAGCGCCGCGATTGTCCGGAAAAGACGCCGCGTGAGAGGGATAAACATTGCATACAGACGCTATCATGACTAACACATCGACGATGCCATACCAGGCGGAATCCCGATGGTTTTCCGTAAACAGGCGGAGTGGTCGTTCCGCCATCAGGCTCTTCTGTTTTCCATACGCCGGCGGGGGATCCTTGATATATCGGTCATGGCTCGACGCGCTGCCAGACCTCTTCGAGATCTTTCCCGTCCGGCTTCCAGGGCGCGAAGCCAGGCTTAACGATGCGCCTTTCAAGCGCATAGAGCCGTTGATATACGAATTGGGCGAGGCCATATTGCCTTACCTGGATAGACCTTTCGCGTTTTTCGGACACAGCATGGGAGCAAAAATCGCTTTCGAATTGGCGCGGCATCTCAGCCAAAAAGGCTTGGAAGCATTACATCTATTCGTGTCAGGCGCGAGGGGACCTCAGGTTCCCAGGACAGAGCCGCCAACGTACGCGCTTCCCGAACCCGAGTTCGTGGAGAACCTGCGTGATTTGAACGGGACTCCGAATGAAGTGCTCGAAAATCCTGAGCTGATGCGGCTAATAATCCCATTGCTGCGGGCCGATTTTGAATTGGTGCAAAATTATGCCTACAATCCGGGGCCTCCGCTGAGTTACCCTATCACCGCCTATGGCGGCCTCGAAGATCGCTATGTGCTGAGGGAGCACATCAATGCGTGGGCTCAAGAGACAAGCGGTTCTTTTACTATGAGAATGTTTCCTGGGGATCACTTTTTCATCAATACCAGCAGATTGCTGGTATTGCAATCTGTCGCGCAGGAACTACAGAGGCGGTTGTTGAGGAAAGCCGCCTGAAGGCCGGGCCTGTGTTCAGTTCTAGACAGGCGCCTGCGCTCCGATAGAGCGTTGTCCAGGAGATACGGGATTGGAAGCGCAGCCGCAAAATTTTGCGGCTATGAGAGCTGATTGGCCTTTTTTACCGTCGATCTCAGGCAAGGGTCTCTTTTGCCCCGAGGTCGCGCACGACAAACAGGAGGCGCGCGGTCTTATCCATATGGCGTATGCCGCGCGAAGAAAGATGAAAAAGCTGCTCTGCATATTCATTCTGTTATCGGCTTGCGCGATAGTCGAAGCCCATCCCAGCGTCGGCATTGCGCTGGATAGCCGCGGGAATCTGTTTTACAGCGATCTCAACCAGGTCTGGAAGATCGCTCCGGACGGCAAAAAATCCGTCGCCGTGCCGAACGTTCATTCGCATGAACTTTACATCGACGCGGAAGACAATCTTTACGGCGAGCATTTGTGGTACGAAGGCGATGCCACGAAAAAATGGGGGCATCGGGTTTGGTGTTTGAAGCGCGATGGAACCATAGTAGATGTGATTCCGGCGCGAGAAGGCTTCCTGCGGGACTACAGTTTCGTACGGGATCGCGCCGGTAATATGTACTGGGCGGATCGCGGCGCGCAGACCTTCATCAAGAAACGCTCGCCGGACGGGAAGATTACGACTCACGCGAGCGCGGACTTTCGGAGTGTCAGTTGGCTGACCGCGACGGCCGGCGGCGCGCTGTTCCTGATGGACAAAGGAGACCTGCGCCGCGTCGCGCCGGACGGCAAAGTCACCACGCTCGCCAGCAAACTGAGTGGGTATAAACCTGCCCCGGCCGGGGTTTCAGATCTTAATTACCATATGGGTTTGTGGACAGACGGCGAGGGAAACGTGTACGTCGCCATCGGCAGAGAACGGCTGGCGGTCAAGGTGCGAGCCGATGGCGGCAGCGAGGTATTCGCGCAGTCAAGTGGAGATTGGGCGCCTTCGGGCGGCGTGTTCGATCGTGACGGTAACCTATGGCTGCTGGAGTATTCCTCGACCAATGAGATGCGCGCCCGCCGAATCCCGCGCGCCGCGATAAACTCGCGGCCAAAAAAGTAGAAAAATTGTAAACGCATTGTAGAAACCGAATTTTCAGGCCGGGAATCGCCGAAGAGCAAAAAAGCAACGCAAAGGGTCAAATCAGGTTATAGAGGAGCGTTCTTCCCTCTATAACCTGATTTGACCCTTTTTGCTGTAAGGGTTTTTTCTCGCCACATCCCAGGTTTTGTGGTTGAGGGGCGAACTTGATCTGGGTCAATGACGCCGCCGGATCTACGCCTTATAAAGCGGTAGTAGACCGCCGCCTATGGCGATTTGCAAATGCGTTTACGGGAGAGCAAGCGATACAGCTTTACTGCCTGCTGTCCCAATGTCGTCTGGTTTGATTTAGACGGCGCAATACGTATGGAATTGACGGACATCCAAGCACAATTTCTGGAGACGAAACGGGCCCGATTGGCTTATTTGCGCGCTCGACCTCTCGATGAACTGCGCGAGGAGGCCTTGAATGAGCGCGAGAGCGCGTCAAATTATCTATTACGCAAGGCGCTTGCCCGGCAGGATCGCCTAAACATAATTGCGGAGATTAAGCGCGCTTCGCCGTGGCAAGGCGTCGTCCAATCGGAGATTGAACCGGCGGAAATGGCTCTGGCATACAGCGATAGAGGAGCGGCGGCGATTTCGGTTTGGACGGAGGATCGCGATTTTCACGGCTCGTGCGATGATTTACTAGTAGTGCGAGCGGCCGTGTCGCTGCCGGTACTGCGTAAGGATTTCATTACCGAGCCCCGCCAGATTTATGAAACGGCCGTCGCCGGCGCCGATGCGGCGCTTTTGATCGCGGCCGCTTTGGATGAGGAGACGCTCGCGCTTCTGCGGCGGATCACGGAGGAAGAATTGGGTCTTGACGCGCTTGTAGAGGTTCAAAACGCGAACGAAATGCTCCGGGCGCACGCCATGGGGGCGACCCTGATCGGAGTCAACAATCGCAACCAATCTACACTGGATGTCTCGCTTGACGTGTCGGTCGAAGTGGCCCGCATGGCGCCGAAAGATGTCCTGCTCGTAAGCGAAAACGGTTTGCGCACGAAAAAGCACCTGCGCGGCTTGCGCGCGCTCGGCTACCAGGGGTTCTTGCTTGAGGATTCCCTGAGCGGAAATGGCGGCGATTCATTTTCTTCCGAGTCTTTTCTCTAACGTCGGCGTCGCATAAGGGGGTGTTATTAGTCCAGCTATGAATGCAACAAGAAAACGTTTTTTGGTGACGGGTGGAGCCGGGTTCATCGGCAGCCATCTGGTTGATCGTTTATTGGCTCAAGACCCGGCCAGTGTCGTTGTGATAGATAATTTCGACGAGTTTTACGATCCTCAGATCAAGCGCGCGAATATCACGGGTCACGTCAAAAACCCGGCCTATCGCCTGATCGAGGCTGACATCCGCGATTACTCCGCGTTGAAACAGGTCTTCTCGTATCAGCATTTCGACGTGATCATCCATCTCGCGGCGAAGGCGGGCGTGCGTCCATCGGTCAGTGATCCGCGAGTTTACACCGAAGTCAATATTAACGGCACGATGAATCTGCTCGATCTGGCCGAACGCTACGGCGTCAGGAAGTTCATCTTCGGTTCGTCCAGCTCGGTCTACGGCGCGGAGGCTACCCCGCCTTTCAAGGAAGACGCGCCGCTCTTGCCGATCTCGCCTTACGCCGCGACCAAGGCCGCGGGCGAGATACTGGCCCATACGTACAGCCGCCTCCACGGAATGCGGATCGTCTGCCTGCGGTTCTTCACGGTTTACGGCGCGCGCCAACGCCCCGATCTGGCGATTCATAAATTCGCGCGGTTGATCGCCAGCGGCTCTCCCATTCCGGTTTATGGCGATGGCTCGGCCCAGCGCGATTTCACCTACATTGATGACATTATGCAAGGAGTGCTGGCCGCGATCGAATACGACGCGACGCCGTTCGAGATCGTCAATCTCGGTGAATCGCAGACCATCACGGTCAATCGCCTGATCGAGTTGCTGGAGGAAGCTCTGGGACACAAAGCGATCATCGAACGCCGCCCGCCGCAGCCCGGCGATGTGCCGTTCACCTACGCCGACATCTCCAAGGCGAGAACCTTGCTGGGTTATCAGCCGGCGACGCCGATTGAGAGGGGGATCAGGAAGTTCGCTGAATGGGTAAGACGCGGGGCGAAGAGATGATCTGGTACTGACGACGCTGCTTCTCAACTCATAGATCTTGTCGGCGATCGCCACTCCGACGTTGGTGAAAGCGATAATAATGACCAACGCCACCAGCGCCAAAAGTGCGGGAGAACCAACTTATGCTTCCAGCGGCAAACTTATGCTTTCAGTTACACATAGTCGCTTCTGTCGCCTATAAGCCGTACTAACGACTTTTACGATATTGTCTCTTATCGTAAATGTTGCCTATATCGCTGGGTTCAAACCTGATGTCGGGACAGTTTTTGTAAACGAGCGTATCGGCACAAGTTAACGACTTGTGAGACTTTGTTGGTGTGATGACAACAGAGATTCAACAGACACGCATCGAGCAATATATCAGAGAGCTGTTGCCTTGGGCGCACAACCATCAAGTGAAATTCATCGCGACCTTTGTCGCGGCGATCATTGAAAAGCAGACCGGTAATCTGGCTGAGCTGGCGCGCACGCAGGGCAATCGGGAAGCCGCCGTGAAACGCTTGTCGCGTCTGATTCATAACGAAGGCCTGAATCCCATGGATTTTTCCGAATGGCTCTGCCGAAAGGCGCTCGAACAACTGCCGCGCACTGGCAAAGTCCGGATCGCGATCGACTGGACGACCGAAGATGATCAGCGTTTGCTGGCCGTCTCCTTGGTCATCAGACACAGAGCGATGCTGATCTTCTGGCGCGCCTACGAGCAAACAGTTCTCAAAGGCCGGACGAAACGCTATGAATTGGCCGTCGTCAGCGGCAATCATCGCTTCTCCCTTTCCCTCTAGGACAAGGATTAGCAATTGGTTCTCACGGTTGGAGTACTCACGGCGCCAGCCCGATGCGCCGCACCAGGTCTGCGAACCTCGGGTCCGAGCGCAGACTATAGAACCTTGGGTCGAATTTAAGAAGAGGCAGCGGCCAAGACCGGTCTGCATAGGCCTTGTCGAGCCAGGCGAAGGCCTGCTCTTTCTCGCCCAGTCCGGTATAGATGATTGCCATGTCATGCGGTGAGATGTAACGTTGCCGCGATAACTCTTTCAATTGATCCAGGATATTCACGGCCTCGCTCGTCTGACCCGACACCGCATAGGCATGTCCCAGCGCCGATACAGTTCGCAGGTCGCTGGGAGAAAGCGAACTCGCCTTTTTCGCCGCTGCAATGGCTTCCTCATATCTCGCCTTTTGAACATAAGCCCAGCCGAGGAAAAGGTGCGCCTGAGCGAAGTTCGGGTTGAGATCGAGCGTCTTCTGACATTGCTCGATCGCCTGGTCATACTGGCGCGCGAAGTAGAAATGAACTCCCACAACCGCGTTGGCGTTGAGCGAGAGCGGCTCTAGTTCCTGGGCTCGTTTGATCTCGGCTATCGCTTCATCCGGCCGCCCCATCACCCTCAAATAATCTGCGTACATTAGATGAGTCATCGAGTAGTTCGGGTTCAGCTCAATTGCTCGCTTGATTTCTCTCTCCGCAACCAGCCAGTCCCAATCGTATCGCAATCTCACGATTACCAGGGAGGCGTAAGCTTCAGCCAGCGTATCATCAAGCTCCAGCGCCTTTAGCGCCGCCGCCTTAGCTTTGGGAAACTTTTCCCTCGGATACCCGCCACCGACAGGGGAGCCAAGCAGGGAGTACGAGTCGGCCAATCCGACGTAAGCGAGCGCGTAGTTTGGGTCTTTATCGGCGGCCTGCTGGAAGTACTCGATGCTTTTATTCAGACTCTCTGGTGTCCGCCGGTTCCAGTAGTAGCGGCCTTTGAGATAAAGCTGGTAAGCCTCGGCGTTATCGGTGTAAACCTTCGTCAGGCGATGCTGCTCCTCGCCGGTCAGTTTGAGGCGTAACTTTTCCGAAATCTGTTTCGCGATTTCCGCTTGCATGGCGAGGACGCCTGAGAACTTCCGCTGGTACTGCTCGCCCCAAAGCTGCGAGCCGTCCTCGACCTTCACCAGTTCCATTTTGATAATCAAGGTTTCGCCGCGCTGAATCAGGTTTCCCGTCAGCACGGCATCCACGTGGAGATCGCGCCCAACCTTGCGCGGATCAATCTCTTGACCCTTGTAGCGAAGCACCGTGCTACGCGCCATGACGCGCAGCCGTGGGAGTTGCGAGAGGCTACTGATAATGCTTTCGGCGATCCCGTCACTGAGGTATTCCGCATCCGGGTTGGCGCTCGCGTTGGCGAAGGGCAAGATAGCAAGTGAATCTATCGTTTTCCCACGCCCCGTGAACAGATATAGCGCCACAGAGACCGAAAAAAACCGGGGGAGATAGCGGAAACCCTGCAGAATCAATGCAATGGAAAACAACACGCGCCAAGTCTTTCACACCCAAGAATTTGATTATCCGGAGTGGCCTCCTATTCTGACTGCAGCCATCAACGAAAAAGAGGAGTCTGACTCGCATCTCCCCCGGTTTTTTTCGGTCTCCTTGTAGACGATCTCGCGCGCTATGCATTGACATTCTAGGTCTCCATGCCTACCCTACACCTAGAATTTCTAAGTGTGACTAATAAGCGACACGGATTTGGAGGTGAAGTTTGACTCGACCGAAGGCGGATCTCCTGCAAGGCACTCTCGACATGCTCATCCTCAAGGCCCTCAGCCTAGGGCCGCTCCACGGCTACGGCATTATCCAGCGCCTTCGACAATTGTCTGACGAGTTGCTTGAGGTCGAGCAAGGTTCTCTCTACCCGGCAGTCTACCGGATCGAGCAGCGCGGCTGGATCAGTTCCAAGTGGGGCGTGACCGAGACCGGCCGCCGGGCCAAGTTCTACACGCTCACTAAAGCAGGGAGTAAACAACTCACCGCCGAGGAAGAGAGCTGGGATCGGCTCGCCTTGGCCATTGCGAAGGTCAGAAAAGCAGTCTGAGGAGGCTGATGATGGAATGGCACAACATTCTCAGGGCGCGGCTGCGCGCCCTGTTTCGGCGCGAAAGCGTCTTGCAAGACATCGAAGAAGAACTACGCGCCCACGTTGAGATGGCGACCGAGGAGAACCTCAAATGCGGACTGCCGCCAGACGCGGCGCGGGCTGCCGCCTTGAAAGGTTTCGGCAACCTGGGCCGAAACACGGAACTCGGCTATGACATTCGCGGCGGGGGGTGGCTGGAGACGCTTTGGCAAGACCTGCGCTACGGCTCGCGGATGTTATTTAAGAACCCCGGATTCACATTGGTTGCGATCATCACGCTGGCGCTGGGGATCGGCGCGAACACGACGATCTTCAGCGTGATCAATTCATTGCTTTTGAAGCCGATTCCATTTCCCGAGGCGGATCGGCTGGTATTGGTCTGGGAATCGCGGGTCAATAACCCGGAGGACCGAACCATTGCTTCCGCGCCGAATTATTGGGATTGGCGACGGCATAACGATGTTTTTGAGGAAATGGCGATCTTCGATTCCGCTGGAAAAGGCTACGACCTTTCAGGCGAAGGCGAACTGGAACGCGTTTCCGGCGTGCGCGTATCCGCAGGTTTTTTTGACGTGCTCGGCGTCAAACCGCGCTTGGGCCGTACGTTTCTGCTTGAAGAGGAGCAACCCGGCAAACATCAAGTGGTGGTGTTGAGCGATGGATTGTGGCGTTCTCGTTATAACTCTGATCCGGCCATCGTGGGTAGAACGATCAAAGTTGACGGCGAAAACCACACGGTTATCGGGGTGATGCCGCCGGAATTCGAGTTTCAATTCTTCGGCCCGATCCGTCAATTATTGACGCCGGTCGCTTACACCAAGAACGATCAGGACCGCAGTTCGCATTCTTTCCTTTGCCTTGCGCGGCTGAAACAGGGCGTGACGATGGATCAGGCGCGCGCGCGAATGAACGCCATCGGGCTGAGCCTGGCTCAGCAATATCCTGACGCCAACATCGGAAAGACTGTGAAGCTCGATTCAATTATCGAGTTTGGCGTGGAGGATCAGCGAATGACCTTGTTGACGCTGCTCGCCGTGGCGGGATTCGTTTTATTGATCGCTTGCGTCAACGTCGCCAATTTGCTGATGGCGCGCGGGGCCATGCGGAGCCGGGAGTTGGCGATTCGCGCGGCGCTAGGCGCCAGCCGCGCTCGCACGATTCGCCAGTTGTTGACGGAAAGCTTGCTGCTGGCCTTTGCGGGCGGGCTGAGCGGAATTCTCATTGCTATATGGAGCGGCAGTCTGTTGCTAAAAGTACTGCCGGGCAATCTGCGGGCGATTCCGTTCCGATCGATCAATTCGACTGATGGCCTTGCCGTAGACTACAAGGTGCTGGCTTTTACCTGGGGCGTTACCTGTCTGACCGGGATCATTTTCGGTTTGGCCCCCGCCCTGATCTTCTCCAAACGAAACGTCAATGAATTTTTGCAGGAAGGTAGTCGCGGGACTACCAGCGGCGGCGCCAGGCTGCGTCAGGGATTGGTCGTTCTTGAAGTCGCATTGGCGTTGGTCGTCCTGACTGGCGCCGGGCTGATGATTCAAAGTATGGCGCGGCTGTTGAGCGTCGCGCCGGGATTCGATCCGCACAATGTGATCACTCTGAATATATCCTTGCCGCAGGAAAATACTTATGTCGGCCCGCCAGGGCATCCGCAATTCGCTCATAATTTGCAGGAACACGTGGGGAGCATCCCGGGCGTAGTTTCAGTCAGCGCGGTCAGCCATTTGCCTATCGGCGGAGGAGGCGCGGGCCGCGGATTCGTGATCGAAGGGAAACCTGATCCCGGCTCCGAAAATCAGCCGGGCGCCGGATACAGAGTTATTTGTCCCAATTATTTCCGGACAATGGGGATCAGACTGATCAGCGGACGCGAGTTCGTGGAACAGGACTCGCAGAACGCGCCCGGCGTAATCGCCATCAATGAGGCCATGGCCAAGCAATTTTGGCCGAATGAAGACCCGCTGGGGAAGCGCATCAAACTCGGCCTTTTCAGTTCAGACACCCCCTGGCTGACAATCGTCGGAATCGCGCAGGACGTGAAACAAGGCGGGCTGGATCGCCGCCCATTCCCGACGTTTTTCCGCCCGTATAGCCAGGCCGCATGGCCCACGATGACGTTGGTCGTGCGCACGGCTTCGAGTCCAGGGGCATTCATCAACCCAATTAAGCAAGCGCTGGCTCGTTTTGAACCTGACCGCGCCGCATCCGGTATCAGAACGATGGATGAAGTGCTTTACGACTCGGTGGGATCGCGGCGGTTCCCAATGACGCTACTGGTGGCGTTTTCATTAGTGGCTTTGACGCTCGCCGCCGTTGGAATTTCCGGCGTCGTCAGTTTTTCGGTTTCTCAACGAACTCGTGAAATCGGCATCTGCATGGCGCTCGGCGCGAGCAAAGGTCATGTCATCCGGTTGGTTCTAAATCGTAGCATGGCTGCCGCTCTGATTGGCATGGTCGCCGGGCTGGCGGCTTCCTTCGGGCTGACGCGATTTTTGACAGGACTGTTATTTGAAGTAAAGCCAATGGACCCCGTCGTCTTAGGCTTCGCAGCTCTGATTTTGACCGGCGTGGCGTTCATTGCGTGTTACCTGCCCGCGCGGCGAGCGACGAAGGTAGACCCAATGGTGGCGTTACGGCTCGAATGAGACGGCTTCATTTCGTTGTCTCTTTGGCAGGGCAACGAGATCACGATTAGCCCTCGTTTCATCGACAACATTAGGTCTCGGAGACGGGTTCCGCCGCTAATCCGTCAAATGTGTAACCGATGTGGATGATGGGGACATATAGGCTGACAAATTAAAGCTTTCCTCCGACGACTCCTAATTCGACGCGTAGGCGAGCCTCCGCACGCTCCGCACGTAACCGCCAAGTCATCAACTCTTCATTTATCTGAATCCACTGTTCTTCTTGCTCAGCGTATTTTTGCTCCACCGCCAGAAGCCGCGCTGCCAACTCTGCCTTGCTCATTTTCAAGTAACGGTGACGAGCGCGGGACATATTGCGATCAATCTTGATCGGCGCTGTGATCTCTGGCGCACCCCTCGATCGAGCCGGACGCTTCCGAGATTGGCCTTTCCAGGTGCGATGTCGCTCATAATATTCACGGGCCTCTTGGTTGTGGAGAATGGCCGTCTCAGAAACCCCACGGCCTTCCGGATCTAGTTCCTTCGATCGTGCGACCAGTGAGGCCAGTGAAACCCGGCGCTTATTTTTGAGCAGGCAATCCACTGTGCTCTTCACTAATTCCACGGTTCGCTGTCGCTTAGTGTCATAGACCTTTTCCTTCATCCAGGGCCGGTCTTCAGCGCAGCTCTTCAAGTCGGATTTTGGCTTCACGGCACTCGTCCTTTTGATAGGATTCGATCATGTCTATCTCGGCGATCTCACTATCACAGTCCCGGATCAACTGTTTCATCCGCTCAGCCTCGGGGTATAGCCCTTCTTCCACCGCATAATCAACTTGCTGCAATGCCCACTGCTTGTGCCTCTCGATTTGATAACGCTTCGCCGGTTCAGGCGCCTTGCCTGCGCAACCGACGCAGGCAAATTTCGCCGCACAATAACCGTGGCTGACACATTGTCCGCCGATGACGTCGGCCAGTGTGCCGGCCTTGCCGCGTGCGCTTTCATAAAGTCGTTGCAATTCATCAGGTGAACGCAACACTGCCTCGCTCACATCGATCCGGGCCGCGACACGGGACAGGAAGAGGTCGGACGCTTCTGCCACCATGCTCTCAGTGGGTTTAGAGTAGTAGTCAGCCACAGCGAGATCCTTCTGATGCAGCCACGCGCCAACGATGTCGACTGGAATCTTCTCGACCTGAACAGCATGGGTGGCAAATGCGTGTCTCAGCAAATGAGATTTCAGGACGACCATCTTTCCCTCGCGAGTTTTGAAGACCATTCGGAGAGCGTTAGATTCCGGGGGGCGCATGCGACAACACTTAGCATTTGTCGCCGCATGCGCCCCCGAAATCTAACGCTCTCGTAATTGACAGATATTACGAATTCGTAGTATATATATTACGAATTCGTAATATATATTTTGGAACTGGCATGGTTATTGGTTAGAAGGTTGTGGCGGCGCGTAAGAGGAATTGGTTTTTCAGAATTGTTGCGCCCGGGCCGCGCCAAAGGAGTTGGTCGCCGTCAGTTGTGGGGCGCAGAGCCGGGTGAACCGAACCGAAAGGGGAATGGACATGAGCCAGGAGACTCAGCAAGACCAGATGTCGAAGAAAAAGATAGTTTACCGGTTGCCCGGTACGGATGCCGTAATGGTTCAGCGGGACTTGGAATACCGCTCAACCGATTCAGGTGCTTTAACGATGGATATCTACTATCCGCCTGATTCGCAGGGCCGGGAGCGGATACCAGCCGTCGTTTTTGTGGCGGGGTATTCTGATGTAGGGATGCAGGCGGTCTTCGGCTGCAAGCTCAAAGAGATGGGATCGTACGTCTCCTGGGGCGAGGTGGTGGCTGCCTCGGGATTGGCGGCGATCACCTATGCAACTAAAGATCCGATAACAGATACTTATGCGTTGATTCAACATATTCGGCGGCACGCCGGTTCGTTGGGGATCGACGAGAACCGGATCGGCGTGTGGGCTTGTTCCGGTAATGTTCCAATGGCTTTGTCGGTTCTGATGCAAGAGGCGCACGATTATCTAAAATGCGCTGTCTTGTGTTATGGACTCATGCTCGACCTTGAAGGATCCACAGGGGTCGCTCAGGCCTCGAAGATGTATGGATTCGTCAATCCGTCTGCGGGGAAATCGGTCACAGATCTTCCCCGAGATCTGCCTTTATTCATTGTCAGAGCCGGTCAGGACAATCCCCAGGTGAATGCGATAACCGATAGGTTCGTGGCCGAGACATTGAATTGCAATCTGCCCTTGACGTTCGTCAATTACCACGCAGGCCCGCACGCATTCGATCTGCTGCATGATAGCGATACTTCCCGCGAAATAATCAGACAGATGCTGGCGTTTACGCAGTTTCACCTGTTGAAGTAGGCAGAGGCGCGTCACTGCTATAGAAGTCATGAATACCTTACCCTCACTCCGAATTTTATCACCCCTTCATAAGGCTAACCGCCAGATTCAATTGTTTATGGAAGCGAGATATCGGGAGCTTGGAGTAAGCATTGTGGAGGCCCGCCTGCTCGAGCATTGTTTACAATTCAGTCCATGCTGGATTTCGGAACTGCACCGTGTACTCGGGGAGAAATCATCAACTCTGACCTCCATCCTCGATCGCCTGGAGCAAGCAGGACTGCTCTCACGCAAACTCAATCGCCAGGATAGAAGGTCTCGATTGGTTTTTCTCTCTCCAGAAGGCAAGAGGCTGGCTCTCAAATTGCGCGGCTTTCACGAAGAATTCGAGGCGACGCTGCTCCAGCACCTGCAGGAAAGTGATCTGGTGAAGTTCGAGAGAGTCATCGAAGCAATCCTGGAGGTGACAAACACCGAGGTCCACAACCCGAAACAATCTCAGACGTCTGTAAAACCTGGGCGTCGGCTCCGAGCTGGTTGAAATAGACCCATGGCAACCAAGTTAACTTAATCCCAGTCTTGGGTTGATCACATCGAAATCACGTGCGCGTGGCAGAGATTGTAGAACAAGACCTTCAGTTGGAGAGTGTTCCACAATCCAAGCCATGAGCGGAAAAAAACGCGGTCGATGAACTTCAACCATAATTGAGAGAAGGTTGTTTCTATCTGCTGTCGGATTGGCTCTGTTGCAAATAAACCAGGCGCCCGGTCCTCAATGCTGGTAGACTGACCCAATTCTATTATCACTGGGGGCTGCTCTGACCAATTCCGACCCGTTCAAATGGCGACACTACGAGTCCGATATCATTCTTCTCTGCGTCCGCTGGTATTTACGCTACGCCCTGAGTTATCGCGACCTCGAAGAAATGATGGAGGAGCGCAACCTCACAGTCGATCACACGACGATCTACCGTTGGGTTCAGCGGTATGCGCCAGAGTTGGATAAGAGATCACGCCCTCACCTGAGGCCGACCAATGACTCCTACCGAGTCGATGAGGCCTAGATCAAAATCATAGGGAAATGGTACTACCTCTACCGCGCCCTCGATTCCACCGGCCAAACGATTGACTTTATGCTCAGCGCCAGAAGGGATACGAAGGCCGCCAAACGCTTCTTCCGCAAGATGCTGAAGGCTCCCAAACATCAATCTCCGCGAGTGATCAACGTCGACCGGAACAAAGCCTACCCGCCCGCGGTCGAAGAGTTGAAGGAGGAAGGAGTCCTGCCTATCGCCTCTCAATTACGTCAATCCAAGTATCTCAATAACATCATCGAGCAGGATCACCGATTCATAAAAAGCCGAGTCAATCCCGGACTCGGCTTCTTCAGTTTCA
>Ga0207428_10003484_pt1 | contig 15264 bp, 9 predicted proteins | sample RhiMethybrSRZTD1_FD_187600 | JGI IMG/M metagenome (GOLD analysis project Ga0207428, IMG submission 187600) | Populus rhizosphere microbial communities from Tennessee, USA - Rhizosphere MetaG P. TD hybrid SRZTD1 (SPAdes) (version 3) | ecosystem: Host-associated > Plants > Roots > Rhizosphere >...
CACTTGTCATTTCGCTTTCTCCTCTTGACTTGGCCATAATAATCTCCTTTGGCATTTTTTGTTTTGCTCTGATACCAGTGTATAGAGCAAAGAGTATCGAAGTTAAGAGAAATGGTAATTGGATTGGATCAAGATACATCCGCCTAAATAACCATCCCAAAGGCGTTACTGCAAATAACATTGCTGCAATAAATGCTACATTTCTATTGTACCTGCGTTCAGCGATTTTATAGATAAGAAACGTATCAACGACTGCAAGTACTCCCATCAATATTCTTGGAATTGTATAGAGTGCCCCCATCGATCGCTCCATATCATGCATCGTCGCAGGCACGGAAGGCACGCCAATGTCAGGATAACCAATTAATGTGAATACATTACCCAGAAAAACCTGACCGAAATAAGGATGATCGTAAAATGTACCCTGCTGCGGTCCAAGCCCTTCTATAACACGAAGAGCCCTGCGAATATAGGTACCGTCATCTGGTGCTTGATCTGGAAAACCAGTTGCATTCCATAGGTGCGTAAATGCAGACAAAGCAAGCGGTAGAACTAGAAAAATTAACGATCTATAGTTACGAAATCTTCCATCGGTCTGCTTAGTAGAATACTTTTCCTTGCTCAGAATTTGTAGTTGTTTTCTAGCGCTTTTTAAAGATATGGCTTCTGCATTAGCATTAACACTTGAAGACATAATCATTTTGGAAAAGTGTATTATTATTCTTTACTCAGAGTTAATACCGATAGTCGAAACTCTAGAGATATGCATCACATATTTAATGAAAAATATATGTTTCTTACCATGAGATACCATCAGTTCATCTATAAATGGAAAATCATGTTCCTTTAAGGCTTATCTTTCATTATTTTTTTCCTTCTTCTTTTCAGGTAACCCCTAATTATTAAAAATGCAATGCTTCCAACAACCAATGCTGCAAAGAAGATTATCGCTGCCATCGTCGGCCGATTACTTACAGTTACCTCAAATTTTGTAACCACGTTTGAGGAGAGTTTCCCGGCAGCTTCTCTTATTGCTTCTCCATATCCATCATATACAAAGGTGACGTATCCTGAACCATTAGAGGTATACGCATTCCAAAAAGATTCGTTAACTGTTACTGTTACCTGCGTATCAGGTGGAAAAGATCCAAGAATATACTTTGTGCTTGCCCTCCTATCGCCTGATACAGATGAAAGGTGAGGTGACTTCTCAAACCAGTTCTTAATAGTTTGATTGGAGTTGAAATCTTTGCTAATAGAGAAGATCTGGATATAATCTTGGGATGGAGTAACATACATATTCAAAGTATTAACGAGAATATTTTTATTGATTGGCTGAATTATTGCAGTAGCATTCGTAGGGTAAACATAATTGGGAATTTCCTTATTATTATTTGTGATTTTATTGTTTGTGTTCTCCAAAATAATGTTGCTAGAGTTGTCAAAAAATCTTAATGTGGTATTTTCAAATAATGTATTTCTTAGGATATTGAAAGTACTGTTTGGCCTCAAATAGTAATTATAGGGGGTATTGGAGGACAAATTATTGTTGACAAGTATGTTTTTTGAAGCATTGAGAAATACTACACCACTTTTCATATTATCGAATATTTTATTTCTGATAACTTTATTATCAAAGGAGGAATTAACATAGATCCCAGCACCCATCGAGTCTTGTATCATATTTTTTTCAATTGTGTTATTTGTGGCATAACTATCCAGAAAAATACCATTTGAATAACTGTTTGATACTAGATTGCCTATAACAGAATTGGAGCTGGAGTTTTGGGATAGATCTGCCCCAAAGGCATTTTGCTCAGCGAGATTGTTATCTAATATATTTCTTGACGAGTTTCGGATTGCGATCGCAGAATCATTGTTATCCTGTATCATATTTTGTTCTACCACAGAATCAATTGTAGCCTGATTTAAAACAACACCACTTTTTCCATTGTCAGATATGTAGTTGGACTTAATCGAGACATTTTTACATTCCCGAGTACAAAAAATTCCATGTTCTAAACTGCTTGAAACATTATTTCCTACGACCTGAACGTCATTGACCCGAAGCAGGTCCAGTCCATGTTGAGAACTGTTCTGAATAGTATTATTAGCTACAAGAATATTTGAAACATTTCCAGCAAGGTGTAGACCCCTAAAGTTAGAAGAAATAGTATTATTTTCTATTACGCTTCCTGATCCAGAATAATATGTTATTCCCCAAGTATCCCTAGGACTCTTAAAGCCTAAGCCACTGATATCCGAGCCAGTAATATTCATATGCCCTGTCCCCTGTTGAGGGACCAACAAATATCCCCTTGGAAGAGAGACATTAGTATTGCTCTTCATAGCAGCCTCAGTGATGTTAGTCGGATTCCATGAGCTAATTTTACTTCCGTCTATAATCAGATTTCCATATACGACTATCGAGTGTGGATAGTTGGGAGATGATTTTATCCTCAACCACTTCGCATCTGTGGAATTTATGAAAAGCGATGCTCCATATTCTACTGATACATTTGCGTTAAGAATCCAATTTTTATTCGAGGTTTGGTTTAGAACGTCAGAACTATTAACCACTTGGTCTATAGTACTAAGATTGGTACTGCCGCCACAAATATGAATCGTACGATTGGCTTTGTCATAATATACGCAGCCACCATCGTAAAGCATTGAATCAGCTGGATACGAGCTAGAGTTGACCTGATCTTGTTGCATGGGAATATCGGTGGCATCATCATTTTGTGCATAGGCGTAAGGGACAATTGGTCTCGACGTTATAGATGATGTAGAATTTTCAATTGCTATCGGAAATGCTAAGATTAGAAATATTGTAACTAACAGAGAAAAACTGACAGTAAGCAAACTCATTTTATTCATAGTTGATCCCTATAAAAGCGATATCTCTAGATAGAGAAATCTAATCGACATTTTTACACTTAGATCATTTACGAACTGTTAGCAGCTTATCTAAAAGGTCCCAATAAGATTTATAACATCTTGGGATTACATTTACTCATGTGAGTAGCATGCTGTACAAGAAAGGAAATTTGATAGTTTTTGCAGTTCTTGCAGCGATGCTTTTTCTGAATTATAATGTCTTTTCTATTCCTTTTTATAGTAATACCTACGCCCAGGCAAGCCCTGCTAGTCAACCATACTATGGTGTTGACATGAGGGGGGTTCATACTGCAGTTTCGCAGGTGAAAAACAGTACGGTGGAGTCTCTCCCTCCAAATTATTACGAAGATAGTTTTCGCATTCTGCATGACGCAGGAATGAACCATGTACGCTACACACTATACTGGGAAGCATATGTGGTGGATCCCACTGCCTTTATGAATGAACTTCAGATGGTAGCAGATGCGGCGGATAAGTACGGAATAAAAGTGATTTATGATAACCATCAGTTTCACACATCATCTTATTTGAATCCACAGCGTGGCAATGGTTTCCCATCATCTCTGTTTGAAGGAGATCCTAAATTTACTTATGGTGCAGGCGGCTCGCCGAAATATGAGGCTGCAAAATTATGGTGGACAGATTGGTGGAACAGAAAGATCCGAGATGTGAATGGGACGGATGGATGGGTTCTTTTGTATGACTTCCTGCAAAAAATAGTAAATACTCTGGATAGGCACCCCAGTACGTTGGGATACGAGATACTTAGTGAACCGCAAGTACATAGTTCGGATCAATGGGAAAAGATTGGAACCTTTAACACCATTATGGTAAACGAACTTAGAAAGCTAACTCAAAAGACCCTAGTTTATAGTATGAATATTCCTGTAGATTTAAAAAGTCCAATAGGACTCAACCCCACAAACTTGGCCAGTATGGCGCCTGAAAACAAGACCAATGTAGTTTTCAAGATAAGTCTCTACGGGCTTCCAAAGCCTGATACTTATCAGGGAGATAGACTTGCAATCTTTCTCCGTACATCGGAAATTGCACAAGTGCCCTTGTACGTGGGCGAATGGAATAATGTATTGCGCGAGGCTTCAATAAACGAAGAGGGCGAGCGAGTATTCAATATTAATCCCCAACAAAGTGATATCAGCCAGGATGAGGCGAACTTAATAGTTGAAACGTTCAAAGATATTGGCTCATGGGGCATGGCATACTGGCAATGGAGACTGCAACCCCATCAAGTAGACAACTATAACCTGGTAAATGTTACAGATAGCGGTACCATTGGCACTACCCAGTATTTTGATATTCTGAAGAACGCATACATGAATGCTTTTGGCGGCTCCAATCAGTCAGCGGCCTCATCAGCATGAATCTATTTCAATAAAGGTTATTAATTGTGTAAGAGTGTTTGCAGGACATTTGCTACGGGCAAGTAATTGCAAGAGATTCTTTCTTATTTATCTTTTCGAGGAAAGACATGCTCGCACTCCGTTTCCATTGCAATATATGCAAACACATAAAGCCGAAAAATAGGTCTAATCAAATATGAACAGAACGGTTGTTGCATTCATAGTCCTGGTGGTGTTGCTTTTTTTGGGTATTGGATTTCTAATGAATCCGTCCATCCTTGCCTCCTTCATGGGCCCAATGACAACAGGTCAAACAGCGGATAACAATCCTGCCATAAAGGCATTCATTACGCTAGGGTCAGCCTTTCTTTTAGTTGGCTTGGTGGGTCTAGCAGTATTGGGATTTATAATAGGTACTAAAGGCGAGCCGCAGGAGAAACAAGCTAGGATATGATTCCACATTCGAAAATTTGAAGATCTAATTTTGTAAGGTAAATACATATCCTAGATATCTTCAATTGACAATAGGCTTTGGACTCTGACCATTCACCACAACATCATTTCTCTCAGTTATTATCGATACCTAGCTACACAAGCTTCATTTTTGAATGTTGTCGACGTCTCAGTACTCAATATTCATATCGCAGGGAATAATCCAAATGCGGTATTCCTAATCTATGTACACATACATTGTTGGCTGGATGGCTTTTTAGAGATTTAGTTTCAAAAGTAAATTATTATCTTAGTAAGGGCCGAATTTGCAGCATTGATTGCGTTGAATGACGGGGCGGAGTTTAAGAACGATCAAAATCAGTTGGCACGAATAAAAAATACGTCTCCGTTTCCAGTAGTGTCATCTCTCCACACAACGTAAACATTATTTCGGTCTGAAACAGCGATCCTTGGGAATATCGAGTTTCCGTCGCTGTTGCTTAAATTGGTAGGCTCGCTCAATGTCGTTCCATTATTTGTTATTGTTTGATAGAACAACTCATAACTATATGGCTGTCTATACTTCAGAATATCAGTCCACACTACATATCCGTCTTCGCTCACTCCAGAAGATGCTTCGTTGAAGGCAGTGGTTATTTGTGCGAAATCTGCCATATCTCCGATATCTCCTCCAATGGTATTTCTAGTCGTGAAGTTTCTACCGCTGTCCAAACTCACTCTGTATAAGACGTCAACAGCGCTTGTGTCGGAGGTGGTATTTTTTGATCGGTCGTACTGCGTATCATCTTGCCACATGCCATAGATGATATTGTTTGGAGAAACCGCCAACTGAGGATTAAATGAACTACCGTTATTCCTAGCTAATGACTTTTGACCGCCAAATTTTGTTCCGTTGTCTGAGCTAGCCTTGAAATATATATCTCCATCTCCTGTTGAAGAGTCTTCCCATACTACGTAAACATTATCTCGATATGCTTTCATTTGCGCAGCAGTTGAATTCCCAGGGTTATGACTCAGATTCTGTGTGCTGCCAAATGTAGTTCCGTTGTCAATGCTTCGTTTAAAATATACGTCTCCATTTCCGGTAGAACCATCATTCCATACCACGTAGACATTATTCCCAGAAATTATTATTTGTGCCCCATAAGACCTTCCATTGTCATTGCTTAGATTTTCTTTGATACCAAATGTAGTTCCATTATCAATGCTTTTCCTAAGAAATATGTCTCCATTTCCAGTTGAATTATCGCTCCATACCACGTAAACATCTCTTCCTGCTACTGCCATATCAAATGAATCGGAGATCGAAGTGTTATTGCTCAAATTTTCTATACTACCAAAATTAATACCACTATCAGTGCTTTTCCTAAAGTATATATCTCCATTTCCTGTTGAGGAGTCTTCCCATACCACGTAAACATTATCTCGATATGCTTTCATTTGAGCAGCTGTTGAATTCCCAGGATTCTGACTCAGATTCTGTGTTTTGTCGAATGTAGTACCATTATCATTGCTTCGTCTAAAATATATGTCTCCATTTCCTGCTGAATCATCAGTCCACGCCACGTAAACACTATCGTTACCCAGTAGACTCGTGTCTCGTGATACTGTTAAGGCCGGTGAGTGAGAGATTGCTGTGCTATTGCTCATGTTGACAGGTTTACCCGTTGAAGTCTGTGCCTCAATTTTCAACGGAAGAATATGCAGAGTAGTGGGAAGGAGCAACATGATTGAGATGAGGAATACAATTGCAACCATGAATTTTTGACTTGATGTTTTAAAAAAGGAAATATTAAGAATCTTTATCACCAGACTGCTGAGTCAGTGTGGGCGTAATGAATTTATACGTTTGGTTCGTATAACATTTCGAATTTTATCTGATATACTATAAAGTGAATTTTTTTGGAAATACTGGATACAATAGATAGTTATAATTATTATTGAGGTATTTAGTTATACAATATAATTGAGGCATGAGGGAGACTTCTCCAATAGCTCTGACTAGTTACGGGAAAGGGACAAGATATCAGGTTGTAATATGTGTGCTATCAGTATTCTCTGTCCTGCCCGTTTGTGTAAGTTCGATGGGTTTTGAACAATCAATAATTTTGCCCGATTTCATTAATACTGCTTATGGACAACTAGAATCTCCGCCCTCCCAGTCATCCCAAGGTTCAACACCATTCTTGGAATGGTACCAATCACAAAAGGCTGACCAGCCTATAAGCAACCCCTTAGCTGTCAAAATTACGTCACCCGCAACGGGACAGCAAGTAACTGCAGGCCAAAGCTTGATTGTTTCAGGAGTCTCTTCGGACAATTCTACTTCTGAATGTAAGGTGTCGGTTATAGTAAACGGTGAAAAGCCTTATCAACCGGCTTTCGCGAAGGGGACCGGTGGAACTAATGATTACTCTACTTGGAATTTTATGATTCAACCAACTTATACTACCATTAGAGAAGGTCCGGATAACAAGATAACATCCAAGTTAGAATGCTCGCCTAACCAGACTAAATGGTATAGCGTAAATGTTACTGGAATTAGCACCGCAGTACCTCTGGAAAGAGCAGGAACTGTTAGTGAACCACCACTCCCTCTTCCCATTTCACCATTTGCTGCCGAAGATAACATACCTGATAGCAATCCCACTATTGCTGGGGCTAACACCAGCACTCTTTCTACTGAATCTGTAGGACGTCCTACTGGCCCGTCATTATCAATCTCTGTTAATACTCCTTCAAACCCAGTTACCATCGGAGATGATGAAGCATTGGAAGCCACTGTCTTTGACTCTGTCTCACATTTGCAGATAAATAATGCTGTTTTGGGATTGGTGGTAACCGATTCAGCCGGGAATCCTGTTGATGAATCCTCTGATAACGATGGGGACCTTTCGTATACGCTCGACGAGGCAACTGATGGCGATTCCCTTGTAACAGGAAAATTCACAGCTACGCTACGGGCTTCTGCAAACGGATATGAACCAGTCTCCAAAACAGTATCTTTTGATCTCGTTGAAGAGACTGATGATGATACGGAGAATTCCAGACCATTATCCGGTGAAGAATCTGACCCCGATGAAGACAGTAACGACAACGACACTGATAGCTCCTTGTTTGATGAGGATACGGACGAAGACAGTAACGACAACGACACTAGCGAACTTTTTGAGTAGTATCTACTCCTAAATTCTAGTTATATGGGGTTTCAATGCGTCAGGTAAAGCGGAAATTGCTTTGTGTAGTGTTACCGACTCTAGGAACCAATTGTCACTTTCTTAGGAGGCCTCTGGCGTCTTTCGCACAGAGACGTGATCAATGGAAAGTAAAAAGCAGGGTACAATGAATTTGTTCATCAACGATAAGGAATTCATTCTAATTACAAATTTTACTTGTATTCCTTGCGTCCATCAATGGTCTACGTTAATGTACGTGAGCACATGGGAGTAGTCGCAGCTCTCTAATTGATTATGGCTACATATCTTTCCACTTGGTTTTATAAAAACAGATAGTTTCCTTTATCCTACCGTGGTTTCAGGATTAATAATTTCGCTTTCCTTTTTGTTAGCTCAATCACAATGAGAGTAGATTCAATTTCCAAATTCTGTCTATCTCTTAATTAAATCGCCTATTGACTACGAGGTAACAACAATTTTGGTCATGCATATCTTTGGAATTGAAATACTAAGCTTTTTGTGGATAGTATCCAGAAGGGATGCTCAAATCCAATCTCGCTGTCGGACACTCCAGAAACGGCAAAGACAGTGACTACGATACTTCAGCTTCCTGCAGCCATGTAATTTTCCATGTGCCCTCTGTATATGAACATAATTTCTAGACAATCACATGAATCCCACCCTGCGAGGTCAGACAGCACGTATGCATTTCTAATGGGGCAATCAATGGTAGATTTGGCTGTATATCCCCTCGCAAGCTTGACGTGACAAGTAGACAATTCTTATAATACAACAACAATTTGGTGAGACAATCAGAATCCCAAGGATTGGACGAACCAATCAGAGGTATGGAAGATGAATTACAAGTGACAACTGCTGCAGACTCTGCTGAAAGTGACTAGGTTGGATTCAGGTAAATATTCCTTGGGATGATAAGGGGACTGGAAATGATGAAAAATAATTATTGGCTCTATCGCTTTACCTAAGAAGGGGCCTCGGTATTTGCACCTGGGCTGGTAGCGTTTCCTGACTGTGCTGCTGAGGCTTGGATTTGGCTATTGCCACTAGGGATGTCTATAAATGGAGTCTGCCCTCCTTCTCCTGTCACGAGTGGTAGCTTGCCGTCCCAATTTGTAGCTTTTAGCCAGTCCAAATAGGTAGGATTATCCCTTAACTGCTTATCTATTATCGTTATAGCTTGTGCTTCTCCCTCTGCTTGTAAAACATTTGACTGTTTGATACCTTCTGCTCTAGCGATATTAGCTTTTTGTTCTCCAATAGCCTGTGCCTCGTTTTGTTGAGCTTCTATCTGTATTCGTCTTAACTCATTTTGAGCTTGTAATGCTCTTTGCTGCGCTGCCACCTTTGCTTCTACTGCTGATTTGAACAATTCTGAGAATTGAAAGTCTGTAATGGAAACAGCATCTACTACTATGTTATATGCTGCTAGCCTTGCCTTGATCTGGTCTTCAATCTGGTTCTTAACGGTTTCCCTTTTTGTAATTAGCTCTTCCGCGTTAAACCTGGCAGTGACCTGTTTTACAGACTCTTGTATAGCAGGTGATACAACTCTAGCCGCATACTCTAGTCCAAGCCTCTGATACAACACTTGGGCTTGATCTGGATCTATATGATAATTTAAGGCAACTTGGGTACTTACGTCTTGCAGGTCCTTTGAAGCAGAGGTTGCTGATTCAACTATTTTCTGAGTTCTGACTTCCATCTGCACAACATTATCACGAAATGGTACGACAAAATGAAGCCCCTCATCTAGCGAACTATCTGTATCTATGTTTCCAAATTGGACTAACACCCCTCTGTGACCTGCTTCCACTGTCCTCACACTAGACACCGCAATTATCGAAATAATTATTATACCTACAACAATGGGAGCTATAATTTTCAATGATGATCTTGAAGAACCTGATCCCTCTAGGGGTTCACCTTCGGGCGTTCTCCGTTTGTAAGGATAATCTCGCCTAAACGGATTTTTCATTTGTAATCCATATAGTCTATTGTTCATTTAAACCTTGATTATAGGATAATAAAGCAAAAGTAATATTGGCTGATTTGGATTAATTTAGTTTGTAAGAGAGACTCGAAGATACCTCAAATAGTGCCCAGTCCGTATGTTCTCAATACAATCTCCAATAGCGATATAAAGGACCGCGAGCCGTGCTGAGGAAGTGTTCAGGTCCAACTCATGATTCAATTTACGGTAGTTACTTCGTCCAAAAAAGCTCGTCTAAATTTGCTTGGCGTGGCTTGCCCAATAGTGACTTGAAATTAAAATTCAGTGACGACAGTACTTGATCGAAAGTCGCCTCCATTGCTTCCAAATACTTTTCTGTATCTATCTCTTCAGGTTTGGCTAATCCCACCGGCTTTACGCCGTCATTTGTTTTTGTTTTAACATATGAGATAATGTCTCCAGACTTTACCTCTCTTCCTATATCGGTCAAAAGCTTTGCCGCCTTTATGTGTTGGGGCAATCCCTTAAAGTTTGACGCGACCTCCACTTGTTTGCCTTCAAGAGACCTTGCACCGCTACCATCATTAATTCCCCCAAAGATCCGCTTTCCATACTTACTGGGAGATTTGTTTACCATCACATTAAAGCTCAGGTCCTCTTGAGTAATCAAGCCAAGATCAAGATTTTTGGCATTTTCCTGAATTATATTTTTTATTTTTTCTCTGGCTGTTTCAAAATCCCTCTCAGAAGTTACCTTGCTGAGAATGTCTAGAATGCTGTAAAACGCTTTCCTAATGAATGGAGGGGTGTGAGACTTTTTACCGGTTAAGCCTTTCACATCAACAGTACCGTCAGATAATACACCTAGATAATTCTTCTTTAATTCACTAAATACAATATATCTATACTGTTTATCAATTTCAAGGTCTACGCCAAGATTGCTCCTGGCCCATGCAGATATTCGATCGACATTAGTAGGAGAAGGATTGTGCAAGAAAAGAGAGTCTGTATCACCGTAGATGACATCAATGCCAATTTCCTTGCATTTCTCTATGGTCTTTGTGGTAGTACTTCTTCCGATAGCCGCGGTGGCGTCCGCTACTGGAAGGCAATATAAAGGAAATATCTCAGCGCCCATAACACCATAGCTCGCATTCAAAATAACTTTAATAGCTTGACTTACAACATTGTAAAGCTGGCGTTCCTCGGCGGTGATTGCTTTATCCCTGGACAAATACTTGTAATATTTAACTCTCAAATCTCGTAAGGAGCCTATCAGGAGTGATGTTAGCCCTCTCTTCTCCTTACAGGTCCAATGTGAGGTCTCAGGAATCCTTTGAGAAGAATCATTTTTGCATGATTGATGGGGACAATTTACCGTTTCATATGACAGATTGTGCACCTTGATAATGCTTGGATAGAGACTTGCAAAATCTACAACAATGACGTTGAAGTGGATGCCCAGAGTAGGTTCAACGACTAACCCCCCTCGATATTTTTTCTCCTTTATTATAGCAGTAGTAGATGCAGTGCCTTTGGCCTGAAGTTCATCCCGTCTAGGTATCAATGCATTTTGATGACGGTGTTCGTAGTACATCATTCCTCTTATCCATTGATTAACACCAAATCGTGCAATGTCATCTATCGACATTCTACCAATTCTGGAGATTACAATTAGAAGCTTCATGAGCAAGTTATCGTTGAAGCTGGTTAACCTAAAGGTAAGATCTGCATCCTTCATGCAGTATGTAGCTAATTTGTCAATGGAGAGCTCACTTATATCACCTTCAAATTCGTATTTACTATCGTTAAGTAATGCCTCAGAAATTGCATTAAGTGTATACTCTGAGTATTTGTGGCTAAAAGCATAGATCTGAACAGATCTATTCTGAAATGTCCTGAATAGATCAATATGTATCCCATTTTTTATTTGAACAGGTTCAGCCTGAATTCCTCTTTTCACGAAACTTTCTCTTTTCATGATAATTGGCACGTCATGCCTCGCAATCGGAACTCCATCTGCAGGGTCTATCGCCGAGTCTTGCGATCTGGCATATAGATAAGGCAGATCAAATTCATCTCCATTATATGTGATAATGATCGGGTAAGAACTGATTATTCTAAAGGTTTCTTCTAACAGCTTTTTTTCTGTTTCGTAAAGCTGGGCCTCTGGTATAAGCGAATTCGCTGTCAAGTCTGTACCACGTGTTGTATTCTCTTTTTGATTCAAGACAAGTACTTTTCTGAACCCGTCACTTCCTGAGAATCCAACTGCAATAATTCGTTTGTCATGTTCGCGAGGATTGGGTATTCTTCCCTCTTCAGACTCTACTTCTATGTCCAAAGAAACCCGCTTCATGTTAGGAATGGGTTGACTTAGAAGATCGGCCCATTCTTGAATATATTGTCTGTATCTTCCAGGCTCTAAACTATCAGCATCTTCGTTTATCCCAGTCCAAAGTAATTTCTGAAGCTCCTCTTGAACCTTGCTTGACATAGGCTGTTTGAACCTTGACAATGAGTCGCCGCGTCTTACATAATAGGTTCCTGGAATCAGCTCCGTGTCATACAAATAATTTTCATGATATTTTATGTCAGCTTCCCACGACCTTACTTTTTCTCTAAAACTATTTTCAGTCCCTCCGATCGAAAGTGGATCAGGAGCCGATATTTTTAGACATTCTATATCCTTATCTGATATTAGATCTTTTTTCTTTGTGCTCAGTAGAGAGTATTTTTTCTCCTTCTTAAGAACTAGCTCGACATCGTTTCGATAGTCCACTTTGGTATAGCAGTACGGTCTGTGATTTGTCCTGTCACGCCAATAAAATATGGCTTGATCCGTTTCAGAATATAGCTTTAGATAGACCTTTTGTTCTTCTCCTGAATAAACAGAAGAGAGCAACAGGGCCGGTTTATTCTCAGGCAGTTCTTTTGCATAAGAAGTAAAAATCTTATTTTCTGCTGGATAAATATTTAATTCACGATCGGGTTTTGTACTAGGGAGTGATACAATCCCCTTCGTGGACGTGGACATTATTTATAATTCTGTTTTCCTATTCTGTTGCACGATATTAAAAGCTTCATCTTCATATTTTAACAGACCATCTTGAATCGAAAGTGAGACTAAGAAAGATTTTTGCATTCCGGAGACCTGAGTCTGGTTTTAAGTTAAACCGGTATTGTCTTGCCGCATTGATCGTATTCAGCAATGATCAACAGCTGGAATTAGTGATTCATGGAATCGATAGACTGGAATTCTTCACAATTTATGATTGAACCAGATTTAGAAGGAGATGAGTCTTTTTCGAAGTTCTGTGTGAGTTCCTTCAGTATTTTGCCGTTGTTATGGAAACCCCAATTGATCACCAAAAACCAAGCCACTAATCTATTACACCCAAATTAGCTCGCAATAAATGCAATAGAATTATCTGCATGGGGTAGAACTGATCTTATAATTTAGAAAAATATTGGATCCAGAGACAGCTGGTTCTTGTGTGAGAAGACCACCAATGGGTGAGTAGCTAACGGATACATTTGATTTAGAATAATTATCAATTTTGATAAATTTGTGCAACTTGTTTTCCTAAATAGGCAAGATATAACCCGATGATAGCAAGAAAATGCCTCTGCAAGATTATTTGCTGCCTCTAGAAAACATCAAGTTCTATAGTAAGACATCGGTTCGATATGGCGGTAAGAGATACAATGTCCTAGTAACAGACAAGAGATTAATCTTGTTTGCACAAAGGGGATATATCCTCAGATCGGACGATATAGTAAGTGAGCGTTTAGACCGACTCCAGGGCCTTGAATATTCTGAGAGAGGATTGCTATTCAAGAGGGGCAAAGTAAGTGTCCAAGGAACATCTAAGTTGGAAATTCGCGGATCTCCAGCGGAGATGAAACCATTGTTCCAAAGTATCCAATCGGTAGCCAGTATAAACTGATAGTTGCGTCATTAAGACCAGAAAAGTACGATTGATTCCTGACAAATTTCACTTTGGTTAAGGACAGTCATGCACTTCCAATATTTTGGTTAGATTTAATAATAATTCGTCTTATGCATATAACGTTGGTCGAATACAGAAACGCAACGAAAATAACTTTTAAAGTCCTCTAGTGCAGTTTTGGACGGAAAAACCTGGTTTTCCAAGTACCAAGTTTAGTACTTATTAATATTATGCCTAACATCCCAGCCATTAACACTGTGGCTGTAAGAGTTGCGTTCCCAAACTCAGGAACAACGTGTATTGGGAGATCTATGCTTGCAGTGGTGTTTCCTATATGGTCTATTTTGAGTGAGTAAAATCCTTCTTCTGGAAATACATACTTCTGAGTATTATTTAGCTGATCTGCACGGTGGGTTTCGGCTAGATGGTTCCCGTCCTCAAATATCATGATATCATATTTAATATCTTGGAGCTCACCCCCAGAACTAGTATTAACAAATTTTATATTAAACGTATTTTCCTTACCAATATCATTTGGCGTCCATGTTATCTGAGCATTGAATATGCTTTGATTGATCGCAGGATTTGTATCGCCCTCAGGTACATCCTTGGATGATGAACTTGAAACCTGGAATGAAATAGGTTGAGAGTTATTTTTGTCGCCAGCAGAGATTGTATCATTTGCTGTCGTGTTTGAAGATAACAGAGGCGCTTTTTCGACTTGTGCACTTAGGTTCAAGGTTGAAGTAGATAAAAGTATGAAAAAGACAAGGATCCATGAGATGGATGCGCATAATCTCATTGAGAATTGCATTAGTTAGAAAAATACAATTACAAGAGTATAAAATAGTTTTCTTCGGTTTTTTCAACGCGAAAAAACCAAATAGTTATTTTCCTTAGCAGACGGATGAGTCCAACTTGCTCTAATTACACAATATAGATTTTTTAAAGCCAAGGCAGTAAGAGTGGTTTTTTTTATCCCCAATTAGTGCTCTTGGTTGAGTATAAGGCACTTTTAGTGAAAGTAGAGCATACGGTACTACTGGGTTAGGGACACTTCTATGTATACATCGTCCGGTATTTTTAGTCTCATAAGCTGCCTGATCGATCTGTCATCTGCTCCCAAATCTATGACTCTTCTATGCACCCGCATTTCGTACTTGTCCCAAGTATTTGTACCCTGGCCGCAGGGGGACTTTCTAGTAACGATTTTCATTTTCTTAGTTGGGAGAGGATGAGGTCCTTTCAGCTTTATCCCGTTCTTTTCGCCTATGCCTTTAATTTCTGAGCACACTCCTTCAAGTGTGGTGAGATTCGTTGAAGTCAGTTTTATTCGAGCTTCTTGCGCCAAATTCTACTCCCCCTGATCTGCATTGGTGTAATCACTAGCCATCTCATTGATTACTTTTTGGTGGTTGGATCATATTTCTCGGTAATCGATCTTATTA
>Ga0207428_10003485_pt1 | contig 15255 bp, 14 predicted proteins | sample RhiMethybrSRZTD1_FD_187600 | JGI IMG/M metagenome (GOLD analysis project Ga0207428, IMG submission 187600) | Populus rhizosphere microbial communities from Tennessee, USA - Rhizosphere MetaG P. TD hybrid SRZTD1 (SPAdes) (version 3) | ecosystem: Host-associated > Plants > Roots > Rhizosphere >...
CCGGCAGCGTGAGCGGCAGGCGTATTGTGCCAGGGAGCCGTTTCCGACCCGGGGCGACAAGGCGGTTCGCGCTCAGTCGATCCGCGGTCGCATGGCTCTGGATAGCCTGTACGTGCCTGTGGCTGCTGGTTGGTATCCTGCTTTTCGTGCCGAGCTTCTGAGCTTCCCGGCCGGCAAGCACGACGATCAGGTGGACGCCCTCGGGCTGGTCGGCCAGCTGCTCGACATGATGATACCCGGTTCGCCGCCGGCCAAGCCGGAACGGGCGAAGAAGCCTGCGGATTATATACAGCACCGCGAGCCGGCGCGGGCTGGGGACTGGGTTTCCTATGCTGTATTAATTGGAGTAGGGTTGGCTTCATGGCTGCACCTACTGTCGAACGCCTTCGCGAGCTAGTTCATTATGACCCGGAGACGGGTCTATTCACCTGTCGTGTTGCTCGCAGAAATAGATTAGTTGGAGATGTGGAAAACCATTTGTGCGCTGTTGGCTATGTCGGTTTTTGTGTGGATGGCCGCCAATATTTAGCGCATCGGCTTGCGTGGTTTTATGTTCATGGTGAATGGCCGAACGGTGAAATTGATCACATCAACGGGGTTCGGACAGACAACAGAATTGCGAATTTACGTGTAGCATCAAGAGATCAGAATTGTTGGAATTCGCCTATAAGGCGAGACAACAGGTCTGGTTTCAAGGGAGTGTTTCCAGCCAAGAAACGCTGGCAAGCTCAGATCAGGCTTTTTCGCGAAGTCTATCATTTGGGTACGTTTGATACGCCGGAAGAAGCGCATGCTGCGTACTGTGATGCGGCCGACCGACTTCATGGTGGAGTTGCAGGGCAACGGCGGCGCCGAGAAGCCTACTGAACCAAAACGAAGGAGAGAACCGATGTCAGAGAGCGAGCGGAAGGCCGAGGCGAAGCAGCGCGACGCAACGGCGAAGGTTGAGAACCGTGATCCGGCAATGGTGGCCAAGTATCGGCTGCTCCGGGCGAGCCAGGAGGAGGAGGCAGCGCTGGAGGCACTGAAGAGCGAGTTCTCGATCGACGACGCCGAAGCGCATCGAATTGCCAACGAGGCGGCGCGCGATCCTAGCCAGCGGCTGCCGGGGTGAATGGCACTTTCCGCGTGCCAACCGTGCCAACCTGTGGCACAGTGCCATAGTGCAGTGCCATGTTGGCACGGGGTAACATGGATGGGGATCCGAAGCGATGAGCGACCAAGCACAATCGTTTGACTACAAAAAACTGCTGATACATTACATCGCATTTATTGGTGAGCGTGAAGGTATGTCACACTTATTGGGTGAATACCAATATGCGAGCAATGGTGTTGAACAATATTTTACGGAGAAAGAGTATGAGGAGATGCAATGCTTAGATAGGTTGGCCAATGATGTTTACAACAGCGCCGTGGTGATTATTGGAGGGGTTAGGCGGTTATCCGGGCATTGAAGGACGATGCTGAACAGGTGGCAGCGCCGACGCCTGTACCCGCCCCCGCCGCCGACGCCGGAGGGGATGTGCTGGCGCCTCGTGTACAACGAGCAGGGGCAGCAGATCACGGGGCTGGTCCCGGCCGCCGAGGCGCAGGCTCAGGCGGCGAGCAAGATGGAATTTTACGACAGCCTGGACCGATGGGAGCGCGACCGGCTCAAGCAGGACACGCTGCGCAAGCGGGAGCGGGGGCGGCGTGAAGACGGTGCCGGGCGCCAATGTATTGCCGACCTGTCGGTTCGCGCCAACAATGTTTTGCAGCGCGATCATTTTGATCACGGCGGCCGATATGGGGAGCTGCCGTCACCGGACGAGGTGTGGCGCAAGGGCCGGGAGTACTGGCTGCACCAGCCCAATTGCGGGCGCAGGACGGTCAACGAGATCACCCTCTGGCTGGCGAGCCATAAGCTGTTGTGGGACACGCCAGTGCGCAAGGCCCGCAAACTGAAACACGGCTGAACCCATGCCCACCACTGCGATGCCAATGCCTGGCTACGGCGCCGGGCCGCTAACGGCTGAGCGACTTCGCGAACTGTTGAGCTATGATCCGGACACGGGGTTATTTCATTGGAGAAGACAGAAGGGGCGCGCCTCTGCTGGTGATAAGGCCGGCAGGTTTTCCTTTACACACGGATATATTGATATTGGAATTGATGGCTGCCTTTATAGGGCACATCGGTTGGCATGGCTATATATTTATGGGAAATGGCCGACTGAAATGGATCACATCAATGGTGTCAGAAACGATAACCGTCTCGTAAACTTGCGACAATGTACAGTTTCTGAAAACAGATCGAACCGCGGTGCCTCACCGAGAAATACTAGCGGGTTCAAAGGCGTGAGCAAACGCGCCAATGATGGGAAGTGGATCGCGCAGATCAAGAAGAACGGAAAAGTAACATGGCTCGGTTCTTTTGATGATCCGGCCGAGGCTCATGCTGCGTACTGCAAGGCCGCAAAGGTAATTCACGGCGAATTTGCACGGACGGCATAAATGCCAACCACCGCTGTTGCATCGTCCAGTTACTCATCTGGAGCGGTGCCATCGTCATTGTCTTCTGATGAAGATACTGATGGTTATCTGAGCTTAGGAAAGCTTAAGAAGTTTTATTTAGAATACCTATCATCTAAGCGCGCCGAGATCGAGGAGCAGAAGGATTCGCGGCGGCGCCGGCACGGCTCGCACTGGAGCGCCGATCAGATCGCCACCTTCAACAGGAGAAAGCAACCGATCGTTACCTACAACCGCATCGGCCGCAAGATCGATGGCAATGTTGGACTGGTGGTACGGCAGCGGGCCGATCCGAAGGCGTTCCCGCGCACGCCGCAGCATGCGCAGGGGGCCGAGCTTGCCACCGCGGTGCTGCGGTATTTATTCGAGGAGCAGGACTGGGACTACAAAGATCCATTGTGCGCTGAACGGGCGGCGACGGACGGCATTGCCGGCATTGAGTTCGATCTGGTGCCGGTGCAAGCGCCGGGCGGCGGTTATGGCGGCCAGATGGGCCAGCCTGGCCAGATGGTCGGCAATGAACTGATGGGGCCGCAGGCGAGCCCCGGCCACGACGTGACGTTCACCGAGGTCGATGTCGAGGACTTCTTCTATGACCCGCGCTCGAGCAAGGCGGACTTTCGCGACGCGCGCTACCTCGGCACGGCCAAGTGGCTCGACCTCGACACGGCGAAGGAAGTGCTGCCGGACCTGGCCGATGAGCTCGACGGCCTGGGCGAGAGCGGTTCCGATCTGACCACCAACAGCGACCGCGAGCAGCGCTGGTATGACGGCGACCGCGAGGGCACCGGCAAGCGGGTTCGCATGGTCGAGTGCTGGTACAAGCACCAGGGCAAATGGTGCTGGTGCCTGTTCACCGGGAGCCGGAAGTTCAAGGAGGGGCACAGTCCGTTCTACGACAAGGACCAGTCGACGCATAAGTACGAGATGTTCAGCGCGGCGGTCGACCACGACAACGATAGGTATGGTTTCGTCCGCAATTTAAAGAGCGCGAACGACGAGATCAACATGCGGCGCAGCAAGGGGCTGCACGAGCTCAACAGCCGCCGCATCATTGCCGAGGACGGGGCGTTTCCCGACATCGAGAAAGCGCGCACCGAGGCGGCGCGGCCGGACGGCGTGGTGGTTCGGAACAAAGGTTTCGAGGCTTTGTTCGATGATCAGGCAAAGCTTGCGAACATTGAAGGGGCTTTCAAGTTTCTCGAGGATGCCAAGGCGGAGATCGAGAATTTCGGCCCCAACCCGGCGCTGATCGGGCAAGGCCTGGAGAGCCGCTCGGGCCGCGCCATCCAGCTCATGCAGCAGGCCGGCATGGCCGACCTCGGACCGTTCCTCAACAACTATCGCGCCTGGAAGATGCGGGTGTATCGCAAAGCGTGGAACTGCGTGCAACGCTACTGGACCGGCGAGCGGTGGGTGCGGGTGACCGACGACCAGGGCCTGGCGCAGTTCATCCAGATCAACGGCGTCGGCGTCGATCAGCGGACCGGCATGCCGGTGATCGAGAACGCGATCGGCTCGCTCGACGTGGATATCATCCTCGACGAGGGACCGGACCAGATCACGCTGCAGCAGGACGTGTACGAGACGCTGCAGCAAGTGCTGCCGGCAGTGGCGCCATTGCTGACGCCGCAGAAGGCGCAGGCGGCGGTCGACATCTTGATCGAGACGAGCATGCTGCCGGATAAGGATAAGAAGAGGTTCCGCGACGCCGGGCAGCCCGATCCGCAAGCCCAGCAGGAGGCGCAGCAGGTCAAGCAGATACAGCTGGCCGACGCGGTGGCGACGGTCGAGGAGACGAAGTCGAAGACGGCGCTAAACCTGGCCAAGGCGCAGGCCGAGGGGATGCCGGACATGGCGGCGCCGCAGCGTCCGCAGCAGCAGGAACTGCCGCTCGAACTGCAGGCCGCGGAAACGATGGTGGGGATGCAGAAGACGCAGGCCGAGACGGCATTGCGGGCGGCGCAGGCGCGCAAGACGGCGACGGAAACGTCGCTGCTGCCGATGAAGGCGGCGCACGATCAGCGCATGAGCCTGTTCGACCATGTGGCGACGCAGCGCAATGCGGAGGCCGATCGCGAGGTGCAGATGCGGGCGTTGCGGGCGCGGCAGAACGGGGGAGGCAGCAATGCCCGATGAACTGAACCCGATCCAGCCGCCGCCGATCGGCATCTCCGATATCGCGCGGGCGTCGTGGCTGCAGCGCATGCTCGGCGAGGCTGGCAAGGCCATGCTGCCGAAGTATCTGCATGAACCGCCCATGCGGGAATTGCCAGCCGACCTCTCCGGCAGGGTCGTGCAGGCGCCGTGGCAGCAGCGGTTGCTCGGGGCAGCGGGTAAAGTAGGCCAAGCTTTGGTGCCGGAATACCTGCACGAGCCGCCGGTGCGTGATCTGCCAGCCGACCTGTCCGGCAAGGTGCCGACGAACCAGATCGACCCGGGCAGCGCGGCGGCGTTCGGGCTGATCGACCTGGCGACCACGTTCACGCCCGCAGGCGTGGCCAAGGGTGCGATTGCGGCAGGCGCCGGGGTGGCAGCCCGCCAGGCCGGCAAACGCGCTCCACGGGCCGCGGGAAGCGAACTGGGCGCCATCTTGCGCGGGGCCGAGGATCTGCCGGCGCCCGGCATCGGCCACAACATGCCGCCGCCGGAGGCGGTCATGATGCCGGAGGAGATAATTCCGCCGAAGACGTGGGCGCAAGGCCTGCCACGGCCGCAGCCAGCTAAACGTGGCACTGAGGTGCCGGACATCCGCGAGATGCCGGCCGCCGAGGCAATCGAGACGGCGCGCAAGCAGCACCATCTCGTCAAGTCGGGCGAGCAGTCGGAAGGGATGTATGTTGGAGCTCCACGGGAGATGCAGTCCAGGCAGGCCTTGACCCAGGCGCGCAAGGCTTTCGACGAGTACATAGCGCGCGATCCACGCGGCGGCGACTGGTACGACCGCTATCGCAGAGGCCTGGGCGAGGTCACGGGCGGTGATCCGGTGCAGAACCGCTGGATGGCGGCACAAGAAGGGCAATTTTCAGCCGGCGTCGATCCTGGCAGCGAACTCCATTTTGCCCTGATGGAGAACAACGCGGCGATCGCCGGCATGCCAACGAAGGCAGCCCGTCCAGCGCAGCACGAGGCGCACATGGCGGCACTGGCAGCAAAAGACCCGAGCCTGTACCAGCTCGGCGAGAAGACCGGCGAATACGCCCGGCTGGTCAATCCCGACCAGTTGCGGCCACCCGGCGCGACAGGGGTGAATGATTTCCGCCATGCGCGCAACTGGGGCTACACCGAAGCCGGGGGCGAGGCGCAGCGCGATGCGCTGACCTCGGCGCAGCACCGTTTCCTCGACTACGAAACGGCGCTGGCGGTTGATCGCGCCAACCGGGTGAAGCTCGGTGGGCGTGAAGACTGGACCGGCGAGAAAATCCAGGCCGCCCCGTGGGTGGTGCAGAAGGCGCTCGACTTTATGTCGCGCAACCCCAAATTAAGCTACGACGATGCCTTTGCGCGCGCCAACAAGACGATCACCGACTATTTCCCAAAGCATACGTATTTTGCGACGCACGAGCAGCAACCTGGCGCCGATGTTGTTGGACACATGGCGCGCTCGGCCGAGGCCGATCCGGCGGCACGGCAGGCGTTCTTCGCCGATCCGCGCAGCACCTGGGCGACGGCGCCCGGCGCGCGCGACGCAATCTATGGCGGCCTCGGGGTCGAGGGCACCGGCAATGTCATGCGGGTGCGCCCGACCGTGCCGATGCAGGGCATGTACCGCACGCCTGCCGGCACGCTGGAGACGAACCCCGGCGAGGTGGCCCGGCCGCTCGGCACGTTCACGACCGGGGGCCAGGGGTTCAAGGAGGCAACTCCGCACGACCGAGCGATCCTGGATGCTGGCGAGGCGTTGCGTGCTTACCTGGATGCGCAGAATGCGGGTGCGTGGCACAAGGTGTGGGCTGGCGGGCCGGTCAACGAGAGTGCTTCGCTGTTCTTCCCGCGCCAGGGCCAGGCGACGCTGGCGGACTTGGCCTCCATCCAGCAGGCCGGCAGCAAATACGGGCTCACCGACGTCGCCGACACCGGGCAGGGCATCACCGCGACACGGTTCTACCCGCCGCCCGAGGGAGGCAAGGAATTTGACAAGGCGGTGCGCGGCGGCGAATTCACGCAATTCGGCGAAGCGCATCGCGTGAAGGTCGACAGCGGATACATCGACTTCGTCGAGAAGTGGAAGGAAGGCGTTGGTTCGGGGGCTGCTACGCGGCACATGCTGGAGTACGTCAACAAGACGCCTGAGCTACGCGCTGCCTTCAATAACAATCCGCATATTGCCGAGCGCGCCCTGGCGCGACTGGAGCGGGATGAGGACTGGGCCAAGGCATGGGGCGTGCCGCGCGAGGACATCCAAAACGCGCGCCGCATCATCGGCCAGGGCAAGGGTGGAATAGACCGGCTCGACGCGGCGCTGAAGGCTGGCGCTATTCTCCCTGCGGTCGCTGCAGCAATTTACTCGTCGGCTGGGGTTCCGCCGCCGGGCGAGACCGCTCCAGGCGGGCGAGGGGCGGGCCGTGAAGAATTCTAACCGGGCCGGCGTCGAGGCGCCGGTAGATGTCCATCTCTTCTTCTTCGGTATACGGCGGCTCGTGATAGTAACCCTTGCCGTCGTCTGTCAGTTTCCTGACCATGATGCGCCTCCGAGGCCTCGTGGACCGGGCATTTTGCTCTTTTCCGGCGGCAATATCAACTAATCATGTCCGACATAAACGACCTGCGCGCGCGCGGCATCGCGTTCCGGGCGCTGGTAAACTCGTCCGGCGTGGCGGTGGGCGGATCGGCCGACATGCCGACCCTGCGCGCGCGCGGCATGCAGCCGGTGTGCCAGGTGACCGGCGCGGGCATCTCCTCCGACAGCGGCGAGACGATCGCGGTGTTGAGCGACCGCGGCATCCCTATCTTCTGTGCGCTCAACGAGGCGGGCATCGACGCGGGTGGCACGGCGACGATCGCCGAACTGCGCGATGCCGGCATCCTCGGCCTGTGTCCGGTCGACGTGTCGGGCGTGGCGCTCGGCGGCTCGGCGACGGTGGCGCAACTGCGGCAGCGCGGTGTTCCATCGTTCTGCCCGCTCGACGAGGCCGGCAACGCGACCACGCTGGTGGCGGACGTGACGCCGCCGGTCATCAGCACGCCCGCCACGACGACCATTGCCGAGAATACCGCGCTAGCATTGCCGCTGCAGGCCGACGACTTCTCGATCTGGACGATCACGGGTGGCGCCGACAGTACCTATTTCGACGTGCAGACCGGCGTGTTCCCACGGTTGCTGATCTGGAAGGCGCCGTTCCTGCCCGATTACGATGTGCCGGTCGATGCCGGTCTCAACAATACATACGTCGTGCAAGTTACGGCAACGTCAGCCGGCGGCAGCACCAACCACACCGTTACCGTGACGGTCACCGACATCGTCGACGAGACGGCGCCCGTCATCACCAGTTCGGCTACGGTCAGCAATACCGAGAACACGGTGCTCGCCCATAGCTTGACCGCCACCGACGTCTCGGCGGTGACGTGGAGCATCCGGCCTGGGGACGACGCCAGCCATTTCACGCTCACCGGCACGACACTGTCGTGGACCAGCGGTACCAAGGACTTCGAAGACCCATCGCACGGCCCCAGTTACGTCGTCACCGTCCGCGCCACCGATGCCGTGGCGTTGTTCAGCGAGCAAACCATCACGGTTACCGTCACCGATGTCGCCGAGCTGCCGCCTGTAAATGCCGGCGGTGTCGATGCGCCGGATATCTCGGGCATTGCCGCGGTCGGCGCGACGCTTCACCTCGATAGTCCGGGTACCTGGCTGGGCTCGCCGACCATCACCTTCACCTATCAGTGGTATCGGGTCGCCGAGGGAGAGGTGCTGACGACCGATGAGGGCGAGACGCTGACCGACGATGATGGGGAGGCTTTGACAACCTGATGCCTGATGAACTCATCTCCGGCGCCACTGATACCCAATATGTGCCGACCAATCCTGACGATCTTGGCCGCTACGTCTATTGCCGCGTGCGCGGCGACAATGCCTTCGGCTTCAGCACCGCCAACTCGAACATGATCGGGCCGATCGCAGTGGCGTCGGATCTCGTCAACACCGACCCGCCGGAGATCACCATAGCCTCGGGCGGCGACAGTCTTACCAGCGACACGGGCACGTGGACGGGCTCGCCGACAATCACCCACGGCTATCTGTGGTTCCAGGCGGACGACGCTGCGGGCACGGGTGCCGTTTCGATCCCCTCGGCCACCTCGGCGACCTATACGATTGATGGCGGCACTATCACGCCGCCGTCCGCCGGCAGCACCTGGAACCCGGCGGATGCAACGGCGAACATGGAGTTGAGCGGCGGCAACCTTACCGCCCAGACCGATGACAGCGCTGGGTTTGCATGGCAGGGCGTCAGAGGGACTTTGTCCCATGCAAATGGATCAGGGAAATGGTACTTCGAGATCACACTTGTGGATGGCGGCAATTTTCCTGCCTCTGAGTCGAAAATGGATCTGGGTCTTGTCGATGCGACGTATGTCATCAGCGGCGGCACCATTCCTGGTGCTGGCGACAGCAAAGGCTTCAGTTATCGAATCAACGAATCCGGATTTGCTCAGGCACAGACCAGTGCCGTAGCTTATCCTTCAAGTGGCTATCCGGCGCACGCGGAAGGGGATGTGGTTGGAATTGCCTGCGACATGAGCGGTGCCACTCCCAAGGTCTGGATTCGGAACAATGGGACGTGGCTGGAAGGCGACCCGGTTGCGGGCACTGGTGGGCTTGATATAGGTGCGACTGCAGGCGCATTGTTTCCCTATGTCATTATGCAGTGGCAAGCGGTTTCGCCGATCACCATAACACTTAAGACGGTTGCCACATTTGCGGCGACGCCGCCGACCGGCTTCACGGCGTGGGGTTGATCGATGCCTGAGTTCAACACCTTTTTCCCCACTTCGACGTATGGCACGTCGACGCTGAACGTAAAATCGTTCGGCAGCATTGCCGATAACAATTTTCATCCGATGTCGAGCCTCACCGATCCGCGAACCGGACTGCCTTATGCTAATCTTGCCGCCGCGCAGCAAGATTATCCCAGTGCCACTTCGATGTCCGATGAAGCAGATTGGTGCGCGATTGTCGAGTGCTTCAAACGGGCATTTCAGCACGAGACTTCGCCGGGTGTGTGGGTGCCTAACGGAACTGAGGCATACCGCAATCGGCCGGTGTGCATTCCGGAGGGACATTATCTCATTACACGTCCGATTCCACTTGCCAACGTTATGGGTGCCCACATTTACGGTATGGGGTTCGGAACGTTCATCCGTAACGTTACTGCGACTGCGCCCGATAATATCTGTATTGCCGGCAATGGTATAGCTTTCACCCGATTTGAAAACCTAAATTTTCAAGCGACTGGCACTGACAGCATTGCCTTTGATTTGAATAAGACCGCCGGCGGTACGGTGAATACCAACGGCGATCAGTTTATCTTTTGTTCTTTCAGTTCGCCCGGCGGCACCGGCTGCAATATTGGTGCCGGCGGCCTGATGGGCTCGGAGATGACGTTCATCAATTGCCTTGCCAATGATAACGTGACTGGCTTCGTCATCTGGCACTACAACGCTTTGAATTATAATTTTCTCGGGTGCGGGGGAACAGGTAACACTTATAGCTGGCTCAGAGTTGTTCAAGGCGGTTTTATCGTTGTCTCGAATGCCTCGCTGGCTGGTAACGGTGAGGGCGCCGGAATGCCTGATACGTTTGGCGGCGGTTACGATATTGCCGTTGGTGGTGGAGCGGCGGTTATTCTGGGTTCGCGATCGGAAAGCCGGCGCTTCGTCTGGGCTAGTGGGCCGACGCAAATCCTCGGATGCTCTCATGCTTTCGAGGGAAATGACAACATTCTGGTCAATGCCGCCTCGTCGGTGTATATGCACGGAACATTTACCGGCATGGGCCGCATATGCGGCGAAGGCAGCCTGACCCATGACGGCTGTCAGTACAATACGGGCGGGTCGGCCACCATAACGAACATTGCCAATGCTGGCGGGCTCATCGAGATCACGCATACGCCGAGCGACGCCGAGGTCAGTCATGGCATCCAGTATTATTTCGATCAGGATGAGGTTGCAATTTCCGGTGTAGCCAGTAGCGGAGGCGGGGCGGCGGCAACTAACGGCGTCTGGATTATTAACAAGATCAGTTCAACCAAGGTTACTCTTGTCGGCTCGGCATTCGTTGCCGACACCTATAATTTAACAAATGCCCGGATCAGCCCAGGGCCGCACTTTCATCTGCGCGATATTCTGCTGGGAGGGATGCCGCCCAACCGGACGACGACATCGCCAGTTCCACGCCGCGAGCCGACTGAGACGGTACGCAAGACGAAGCAGCTCCGCTGGCTCGACAGTGGCGCGACGTTCGACAATCTTGGTGCCACGGCAGGCATTACCCTTACACTGCCGACGCTACTTGGTCAGAATTATAAGGGCGCGTTCTTCAAGTTCGTTGTTGTCGAGGCACAACCGATCACAATTCAGGTGTTTAATTTCGGCGCCATAGCTGCTCCCGATAAGACCTCGAGAATTTTCCGTGTCGGCACTTATGGGACGGCGGGAACACAGATTGTAAATGCTGGGACTAGCCCAGGTCAAATCGGGGCTTCGTTGGAATTATATCTCGCCGATAGCAGTTCGGCTGACGGCGTGATCGGCCACCGCTGGGTGGTGCGGTCGGAAACCGGAACCTGGACGATCTCGGGAACGCCAGCATGACCGACGTAGGCAAATATCTGCTGTGCCGTGTGACGGCGACCAACCCGACGGGCTCGGCGCAGGCGTTCTCCAACGTGGTCGGTCCGGTCGTGGCGGCATCTGGTGGCGGCGGCGGTAGCACCTGGAGCGCAACCGACAAGACGGCACACTGGGAACTCGACGGCACGTTCCTCATTGCTACCATCGATGCCTCGGCCGGCGCTGCTAATGAGGCTGGTCGCGGTAGTTTGTCGAATAGTTCGGGGAAAAAGTATTTTGAGGTGACGATAACAAGCATAGATACGACAGGCAACCCGTCATATCTCGGGCTTGTGGATGCGACAGTCACTCCAGGGACTGGACTTCCCGGCAGTGCCAACAGCAATGGGATCGTATACCGGCTGGATACCGGGTTTATCCAGGCGAGAACCGATGCCGAGTTTTATAGTGGACTGCCTACTTTTGCCAATGGTGATGTTTTTGGTGTCGCCGTGGATCTGACCAATCATCTTGCTTGGTTCAGCAAGAACGGCACCTGGGTGCGTGGCGATCCTGTTGCGGCCACTCTGCCTGCTGATTATGGATCGACGGCCGGACCTGCAATGTTCGTCTTTGGCGGGACGACCGGCTACTACGGGGTCAATTACGTCTTTGCCCTCAATACCGGCGGGTCGGCTTTCGCCCATTCAGCGCCTACCGGCTTTACCGCGTGGGGGTGAGAAATGTCCATTCCGTTTCCGACGTACGCCTACAAAATCTACCCTGACCCATCGTTTGGTCCGGCCGCGGTGGAGCGCACTACCGGCGTGCGGTTTGCTGACCAGATCAACATCCGGGAGCTTGGCGCGGTCGCCGATGGGACGTTCAACAATACGCCGGTGTGGCAGAATGCAGCCGATATGGCCTATGGGGCATGGAATGGCACGCCGCATGGTGTACCAAACAAATTCAGTAACCGCGTCATTGTCATTCCTAACGGAAATTACAAATTCGAGGATACTGTATATTTCAGGGATGTGCAGGGCGGCGGGATGATTGGTGAGGGAATGGAAAGCACCACGCTCAGTTTCGAATATCAGGGCGTACCGGGTAATGCGATGATAACGTCCGGCGCTGGTTCCGAGGCATCGCCGCTATTCATGTTCGACGGCTGTGCGAAGATGCGGATTGGGAATTTCTACACCGGATCGAACAATGCGACGGCGGCTGCATCGACTGTTGCGTTCTACATCTTCACGCGCGCGGGTGGGGCATATTCCACCGCGAATGATTTCTTCAATATCTTGTGTAACAACTATTATGTCGGCTGCTATGGAGGTTATGGGGGTAATGACGCCGGCAATGACAACATGCAATTCCATAATGTCCATTGGAATGATTGTGGGCTGGCAGGAATTCGAGTGTTTGGACAGAACGCCCTGAACTGGGGTGTGTATGGGGGTGGCGCGGCAGGTTGCGCTGCGGCGTCTACAATCGCTCCGCCGGATGTTGGAAATGCTGGCGCAGGTTATTCGATCGTTGGCGGCACATTGAGCCCGATCATTGGCGCGTCGATGTCGGCCAACAAATGGGACATCTGTTCTGGTGGTGGCAACATGATGACCATCATCGGGGGCAGTTCGGAAAGTCATAATTTCCTGTTCTGCGCGGGAAATGCCCATGTCAGTGGCTTGGCATTCCGCGGTTATCAGGACGGCACGTTCATCGATGTGTCAGGCAATGGAAAAGTCATTTCCGATATCTGTCAGTATAATCCCAGTGTGGATTTGGGAACTGGTGCCGGCAAGATTGCCAATTGTGGAAACGGTGGAACGGTTGTTTTCCGTGCTTTGCAGCTTCCTCTGTCCTCGTGGGCTGGTGCTGACTCTACGCTGGTGGGAACGCCTGGTTCGCGAGTGGAAATACATCACTCTAATTTTGCCCCCAACACGACGGCGCCATGGGTTGGCTATACGGGTGAACTCATTTTCGATGGTGGTGCATTTTACCGCAGTCTTGCGACCAACGACACGGTATCGTCGGCAACATCACCGGGTGCATTCGTGCATTTTGCCGCTCTGGCGACCATCAATCGACATTCGCTCGGCGCTGGCGTTCACGTGCGTGGCAAGGCGATAGTGCAAGTTTTGACGGCCGGTGCTGGCACCTCGGCGCTGGCGTGTTCGATCCGCATAGGCGGCTTTGGCACCTGGGGCACGGTTGCGCTGGCTACCTCGACGGCAGTCGATCCGACGGCAAACGGTGATGTTCACGTTCTCAAGTTTGAACTGATCGCGCGGGAGCAACCGAACACGGCCTCTTCGATAACTGGCGATGGCGAATGGTTGACGAACACCGGAGGCACCGTGGCGCGCGGGGGTTCGCTCCTGCCGCCCACCGATTTCGACACCACTGAATGGCTCGAGGTTGGCGTGTGGGCGCAGTGGGCGAGTAACAACTCGTCGGTTGCGAGGCTCGAGTCGTTCGCACTGGAATATGTTTGAGGCTTCGTCATCGCACGAAACGCGAAAGGGTGAAACGTGAGCACCACCGAACGACCATTGCAAGACATCGACGACGCCAGCCTGTTCCAGTCCGCCATGGCCGATCCGCCTTCGCAAGAGGCTACGGCGGACAAGGCACCGGAGCCGGTTAAGCCGGAGGCAACGCCAGAGCCGGCACGGCCCGAGCAACAGCCCGAGCAAGAGACTACGTCGGGCGAGTCCGAGCAGAAGCCGCAGCAGCAGCCCCGGCTTCGCCCGAAGACGGGCTTCGATGGGCAAGCGGCGCCGCGCGTCACACCGCATGTCGGGCCGGCCTCGAGCACGGACACGACCTATCCAAGCCGGTACATCTTCGACGACTACGGGTTCATCCCCCGCCGTCGCCCTTGAGTTTTCGTCGGCCCACGATACGGGCTCCCACGTCAGCTGCCACGACACGGTAGCCGCCGCGCCCGGCGGACGGGTGATCTTCGTCATCGCACGAAACGCGAAAGGGTGAAACGTGAGCACCACCGAACGACCATTGCAAGACATCGACGACGCCAGCCTGTTCCAGAGCGCAATGGCGGAACCAGAGCCGGCGGCGGCCGAGACGCCGACACCGGAGCCGGCAACGCCAGAGCCGGCACCGCAGCCCGAAGGGCAGCCGCGCGATGAGCACGGCAGGTTTGCCCCCAAGGCCGCGGAGCAGGAACAGGCGCCGCAACCGCCCACCCAGGCCGCACAAGGCGCGCCAACCGAAGCCCTACCTCCCGAGGACCAGCAGGCGGCGATCCCGTCCTGGCGCCTGCGCGAGGTTGCCGAGGAGCGCAACGCGGCCCGGCAGCGGGCGGAACAGGCGGAGATGCAGGCCCGGCAATACGCTGCACAGTTGCAGCAATACCATGCCGAGCTGCAGCGTTACCGCCAGCCGCAAGCCCCGCCACCCGACTTCTTCGAGAACCCGGAGCAGGCCACCCAGGCCCATATCCAGCGGGCGCTCGAGCAGATGGTGGCGCCGCAGTTGCAGCAACTGCAGCAACGGCAGTTGCGGCTCGACCAAAGCCTGGCCAGGACCGAATTCGGTGCCGACCAGGTCACGGCGGCGGACAAGGCGTTCAGCGAAGCGGTCGGCCGCGGCACGATCGATCCTGGCGATTACCATCGGGTGCTGAACAGCCCGAACGTCTTCGCTGCGGCGGTCGAGTGGCATCAGCGGCAGAGAACCTGGCAGGAAACGGGCGGCAACCTCGAAGCCTATCGGCAAAAGGTGATCGAGGAATACATCTCCGATCCGAAGAACCAGGCCGCAGTGATCGAGCGGGCGCGCAATGGCGCTGTTCAGAATGGTGGCTCACGACAACCCGTTGTCAACCTTCCGCCGTCGCTCTCGCGCGCGTCGGGCACATCAGCAAACGTGCCCGATGACGGCGACATGAGCGATGCCAGCCTGTTCAGGTACGCAATGAGATAGCCGTCACCGCCTGCATGA
>Ga0207428_10003486_pt1 | contig 15254 bp, 13 predicted proteins | sample RhiMethybrSRZTD1_FD_187600 | JGI IMG/M metagenome (GOLD analysis project Ga0207428, IMG submission 187600) | Populus rhizosphere microbial communities from Tennessee, USA - Rhizosphere MetaG P. TD hybrid SRZTD1 (SPAdes) (version 3) | ecosystem: Host-associated > Plants > Roots > Rhizosphere >...
AGAACCATATGAAGCGCCGAGTTCCTGCCATCCTTGCCGTGGCCGTGATGTCCTGTCTGTGGGCCGATCTTCGAGCGCAGCAACCTGCGCCGCGGCGCCCGGCGGCCTTCGAGATTCACGAAGCCACAATCGATCAGATTCAGCAGGCGATTCGCACGAAGCAGATCACCACGCGCGGCCTCGTCGAGGCGTATCTGAAACGTATCAAGGCCTACAACGGTACGTGCGTCAACGAACCGCAGGGGATTCTCGGACCGATTACGACGAAAGCACGCGCCGGTCAGATCAATGCGCTCTCGACCTTGAACTTGCGTCCGGCCGCCCGCACGACGTGGGGCTTTGGCGATCGCAAGGCCCGCAGCCTCACTGACAAGGTGGACGCCGCCGCCAACATGCCGGACGCGCTCGAAACCGCCGCGCAGCAGGACCAGCAGTTCGTGCGCACCGGCCGCCTGGTTGGTCCGCTTCACGGTGTCGTCCTGGCGATCAAGGACCAGTACGACACGTTCGACATGCGCACCACGTCGGGTGCAGACGCCGACTACGCCAACGATCGGCCGCCGGACGATGCGACGTTCGTCAGGCGGCTGCGTGACGCCGGCGCGATCATTCTGGCGAAGGCGAATCTGGCCGAATACGCCGTCGACGGTGCGCGCAGCTCGTTTGGTGGCACCTTCTGTAATCCGTATGACACCGAGCGCGAGCCGGGCATGTCGAGCTCGGGTTCGGCGACCGCGGTTGCGGCCAACCTAGCCACGTGCGCGATTGCCGAAGAGACGGTGGTGTCGGTGCGGTGGCCGGCCTCGGTCAACAGCGTCGTCGGTCTCGCGCCGACGCAGGAGCTCGTGAGCCGCGACGGCATGATGGGCGCCGGGCTGGTCATGCGCGTCGGACCGATCTGTCGCACCGTACAGGACACTGCCAAAGTGCTCGACGCGTACGCGGGCTACGACCCGAAGGACGAGCTGACGGTGTTCAGCGTCGGCCGTAAGCCGCAGCAGTCATATGCGAGCTCCGCGAGCGCGACGCGTCTCGATGGTGTGCGGATCGGCGTGCTCCGCGAATACATGCGTCCGTCGCTCCTCACCAAGGCCGACGAGGAGAGCATCGTCATCGTCGATCGCGCAATCACCCGGCTGCGCGCGCTCGGCGCACTCATCGTCGATCCTGGAGTCGAGGGCGAGCTGTTCACCCGTTGCCTCACCCGCTATGCGCCCGAGCTGATGAACGCCGCCTTCGCGCGGCAATACGCTCAGCTCTTTCCGGCGGAGTCCAAGCAGGATCAGATCGCCACGCTGCTCGATCTCCACGCAGAGCCCGGCCGTGTTCCGGCCACGCTCTCGCTGCGCACCCTGAACGCTGGAGGATTGGGCCCGGTTGGCGAAGGGAAGTACTTCATCAACCGGTACCTGCGCGAACGCGGCGACGCCAATATCAAGACGAACGCCGACCTGATCACCAAGGCGCGCTTCTACCAGGACTCCAACTTTCCCGATCGCAAGCAGGCCCGCGAACAGGCGGAGCGCGCGACGACGTTCGACATGGCGGCACGATTACAGGGCCGTCATGCGATGCAGACCATGCTCCTACAGTGCATGCAGGAGCAGCGGCTGGATGCCCTCGTGTCGCCGATGTCCACGGTGCCGCCACGCAAGCTCACGTCCCCACGCGAGCCGCCGTCGAACGGGCGCACGCCGATTGGCTGGTCGTTGATCGGGCAGCAGGGGTTTCCTGTGATTACCGTGCCGGCCGGCTTCACCACGTCGGTGTGGGAACGGGTGAGCGACGGCAGCGGAACGCGTCTCGTCGGTCCAGTGCCCGCAGCCCTACCGGTCGGCGTCGATTTCATCGCGCGGCCCTTCGACGAGGTGCTGTTGTTCAGAATCGCCTCGGCCTATGAAGCCGCGACGAGACATCGACGGCCGCCGGCAGATTTCGGCCCGCTGCCGTGAATTTTCGTCTCGCGCAGCTCCAGCCCTATCCTTTCGAGAAGCTGCGAGCGCTGCTGGCCGGCCTGACGCCGTCCGGCAAACCGATTCCGCTCTCGATCGGTGAACCGCAGCACGCGACCCCTGATCTGATCCGCCACGCCATCACCGATCATCTCGACGGGCTGTCGGTCTATCCGGCGACGGCGGGTCAGGATCGGTTGCGTGAAGCGATCGCGGCGTGGTTCGTGCGGCGCTATCGTTTGAAGGCGCTCGACGCCCGCAGGCAGGTGCTGCCGGTCAACGGCACGCGTGAGGCGCTGTTTGCGTTCGGTCAGGCCGTGATCGATCCATCGCGATCCAGACCGGCCGTCGTCTCTCCGAATCCGTTCTATCAGATCTACGAAGGCGCGGCGCTGCTGGCCGGTGCCGAGCCGCTGTTCCTCAATCAGACCGAGGCCAACGGCTTCGGGCTCGAGCTCGACTCACTGAGCGAACAAGACTGGCAGCGCACGCAGCTCGTTTACGTGTGTTCGCCGGCAAACCCGTCTGGCCGGGTGTTGTCACTCGACGAATGGCGGGCGCTGTTCGATCGCTCGGATCGCCAGGGCTTCGTCATCGCGTCAGACGAGTGCTATTCGGAGATCTACGACGTCGGCGCGCCGCTCGGCGCGCTCGAGGCGGCGCAGCAGCTGGGCCGAGATGGGTTTCAGAATCTCGTGGTCTTCAACAGCCTCTCGAAGCGATCGAATGCGCCGGGCCTTCGATCCGGCGCGATCGCGGGTGATGCCTCCCTGCTCGAGAAGTTTCTGCTGTATCGCACCTATCATGGGTGTGCGATGAGCCACGTCACGCAGTACGCGAGCATGGCGGCGTGGAGCGACGAGGCACACGTCGAGGAGAATCGACGCCAGTACCGTCAGAAGTTCGAGGCGATCGTTCCGATGCTGGCGCCGGTGATGCAGGCGCCGAAGCCGGAGGCAGGCTTCTACCTCTGGGCCCGCGTGCCCCACGGCGACGACGAACAGTTCGCGAGAAGATTGTTTGCGGCGACACATGTGACCGTGCTGCCGGGCAGCTATCTGGCGCGCGACGCGCACGGCACGAATCCAGGCTTCGGCTACGTACGCATGGCGCTCGTGCCGTCGTTGTCGGACTGCGTCGAGGCCGCCGAGCGGATCGTAAATATGTAATGGGGTCGGGAGTCATTTTACGATTTCTGAAAAATGACTCCCGACCCCATTACGGAATTGAAGGTCATGACGACTCAGACGCTTGAATCACTCATCGACAACGCCTTTGAACGCCGCATGGAGCTCACGTCGGGCGCGGTGCCGCCCGAGCTCTCCAGCGCGCTCGCCGAGATCCTCGACGGCCTCAATCATGGACGACTCCGCGTCGCCGAGAAGATCGACGGCCAATGGGTCACACATCAGTGGCTCAAGAAGGCCGTGCTGCTGTATTTCCGCTGTCACGACAACCGCGTGATCGACGGTGGCGCGACGACGTACTTCGACAAGGTGCCGATGCGCTTCGAGGGCTACTCGGACGCCGACTTCCGGCACGGCGGCTTTCGTGTCGTGCCGCCGGCGGTGGCGCGAACGGGGGCGTTCATCGGACGCAACGTCGTCTTGATGCCGTCCTACGTCAACATCGGCGCCTACGTCGACGAGGGCACGATGGTGGACACCTGGGCGACCGTCGGCTCCTGCGCGCAGATCGGCAAGAACGTGCATCTCTCCGGCGGCGTCGGGATCGGCGGCGTGCTCGAGCCACTGCAGGCCAATCCGACGATCATCGAGGACCACTGTTTCATCGGCGCCCGCTCGGAGATCGTCGAAGGCGTCATCGTCGAAGCGCATTCGGTGATCTCGATGGGTGTCTTCATCGGCCAGAGTACGAAGATCTACGATCGCGCGACGGGCGAGATTCTGTACGGCCGGGTGCCGGCGGGGTCGGTGGTCGTGCCCGGCAGCCTGCCTTCCTCGGACGGGAAGTACGCCCTGTCGTGCGCCGTGATCGTCAAACGCGTCGACGCACAGACGCGCGCCAAGACGTCGATCAACGAGCTGTTGCGAACGTGAGCGACATCGGCCGCGACACGCTGGCGCTGGCGAAGTCGCTGATTGCCTGCCGTTCGATCACGCCCGCGGACGGTGGCGCGCTCGATCTGGTGGCGGCGCGACTTTCGGCCGTGGGCTTCCAGTGCGAGCGGCTCGATCGCGGGCCGGTCGGCAACCTGTGGGCGCGGCGCGGGTCGTCCGGGCCGCTCGTCTGTCTTGCCGGTCACGTCGACGTGGTTCCCCCGGGACCGGAAGGCGCGTGGACGAGCGACCCGTTCGATCCGACCGAGCGTGACGGCTTGCTCTTCGGCCGCGGCGCCGCCGACATGAAGGGCGGCGTTGCCGCCATGGTCACGGCGGCGGAGCGCGTCGCGCGCGACGGCACCGCGCGCGGATCGATCGCGGTCCTGCTGACGTCAGACGAGGAGGGCGACGCGGTCGATGGCACCGCGGCCGTGGTCGCGACGCTGCGCGATCGAGGCGAGACGATCGACAGCTGCCTCCTGGGCGAGCCGACGTCGAGCGAGCGCTTCGGCGACACGATCAAGAACGGCCGGCGCGGATCGCTGAACGGGAAGCTGCGCGTGCACGGTCACCAGTGCCACATCGCGTATCCCGAGCGGGGACGCAACCCGATCCACGACGCCGTGCCGGCCCTCGCCGCGCTCGTCGGGACGCAGTGGGACCAGGGGAACGACGACTTCCAGCCCACCAGCTTTCAGATGTCGAACATCCATGCCGGCACGGGCGCCAGCAACATCATTCCGGGCACGCTGGATGTGGCCTTCAATTTCCGGTTCTCGCCGGAATCAACCGCCGCCGCGTTGCAGGTGCGCGTCGAGGAGATCCTGTCGGAGCACAATCTGCGCTACGACATCGAGTGGACGCTGATCGGAGATCCGTTCCTCACCGCGCGCGGTCCGCTGGTTGATGCGCTCGCCGCGGCCGTGCAGTCAGTCGCGGGGGTGCAGCCTGTTCTGTCAACGAGCGGCGGCACGTCAGATGGCCGCTTCCTGGCAAAGCTCGCGCAGCAGGTCGTCGAGTTCGGTCCGCTCAATGAATCGATTCACAAGATCGACGAGCACGTGCGGATCGCCGATCTCGAGCCGCTGTCGGCAATCTACGAACGCACGATCAGGGCATTGTTGATCTGAGGATCTCGCTGGGCCCGGCTGAAGCCGGACACTACAGTGGGGGACTGACGCTACGGCCCTGCCTTGCTCTCTGCCGCCGATGGAACCCACACAGCGTGCGAGTACCACTCCGGAACGTAGTGTGCAACGGTGTAGCCTGTCGTCGCGGCGATCTCATAAAGCGTGGGCGTGGTGAATTGATACATGAAACCCGCGCGACGAGTGAAGATCAGACCCCGGGGACACGGTTCGCCAGGCGCCCCGAGACGTTGGAGCACCCTGTGCAGACGCGCCTTGAGTGGCGTGAACCGGTGCGGAGGCGATTCCAATTGAAAGCTGAGGAGGACCGGTGCCCGGGGCCCCACCTTCCGCAGCGCGACGAACAGCTCTTGGAGTTCGTCGGCCGTGATGTGACAAATGCTTCCCCATCCCAGGACGATCGCATCAAAACGCTGCTTCGCGATCTCCTGGAGGGGACCGTCTCCGTTCGTGACGGCTCGAACGAAGTCCGAGTAGGAGCCACACAGCACTGCCGCGCGATTACCGGCGACCTCCAGCGCAGACGTCCACATCGTCGACGGTTCGAACGCCGTCACGGTGAAACCGCGTTGCAGCAGCGTCCGTAGTTCCCGGCCGCCTCCCGCCCCTCCCAGGAGCACATGTCCCCGACGCGGAAACAGCGGCGAGTCCAGCGTCGCCGATTCCCAGTCATGCAGGCCTTCCTCGAACGGACGCGCTCCCGGCTTGTAGTCACGGCTGTAGATCGCGTAGCACCAGCCGGTCACCCACGCATGGCGAGCCGGAGGAACCGCTGCACACATGAATGTTTCGATCAGGGTACGGGCGAGAAGGCCAACTGGAGATCCGCTCATATCAAGTCGTTAGCTCGGTTGCCGGCGTGCAGAGGGGTGCGTTCGTGGTCGATCTATCTCAGATTCTTGTAGACCGCCTCTTCGACCCCCGCATACACCTTCATCGACGCCTCGTCGTAGAACGGCAGCGTCTGCATCATCACCACCACGCCGAGCTCTTTGCTCGGATCGATGAAGAAGTGCGTGTTGAAGATGCCGGCCCAGGTGCCGCTGCCGGGGCTGCGACGGTTCGTCTGCTTGTCGGCGGCGAGCTGGAAGCCGAGTCCCCACCTGTCCTTGCCGGCGCCAACGGGGAAGTTCCTCGAGAGCGACTGGTTCGCCGACTCCTGCGGCTGGACGACGCCGCTGCCCATGTGGTTCTCGAACATCGTCTTCACGGCCTTGTCGCTGAGGATGCGTGTATTTCCCAGCTTGCCGCGATTGAGCAGCATGCGGAGGAACAGACCGTAGTCGGCGGCCGTGCCGTAGAGGCCACCGTCGCCTTGAACCGTGGCGGGAATCGTCGCCGGCATCGGCCGCTCGACGAACTTTCCGTCTGCGCCGCGCGCGTTGACGGCGACGACGCGCGAATATTTCGTCGTCGGTACCAGGTAGCTGGTGTCGTTCATGCCGAGCGGTCCGAGAATGCGTGCCTGGAGAAACGCGTCGATCTTCTGTCCTGAAATCGCCTCGACGACCTGACCGAGGACGCGTGTGCTGGCGCCGTAGGCCCAGCTCTCACCCGGGTCGAACAGCAGCGGCATGTCCATCTCGCCCTTGCCGGTCTTCTGCATGATCTTCGTCAGCGTCGGACTGGAAAAGCCGTAGCCGATGCCCGACGTGTGCGTCAGCAGATGTCTGATGGTGATCGCGCGCTTGGCTGGCCGTGTCTCGTAGCTGGCGTCGGCGGCGTTGAACGAGCTGATGACCACCGGATCCTTGTACTTGGGCAGGTACTTGGCGACCTCGTCGTCAAGCGTCAACTTGCCCTCGTCCACCAGCATCATGATCGCGACCGACGTGACCGGCTTGGTCATGGACGCCATGTTGAAGATGGTGTCCTTGGTCATCGGACGGTTCGTCAGCGTGCTGCTCCGGCCGAATGCCTCGTTGTAAAGAAGGCCGCCCTTGTTGACGACCGCGACGGCGACTCCCGGCACATCGCCGCGATCCGTGGCGGCCTTGAGAAATGTCGAAAGTTCCTCGGCGCCCCGCGGCGACACCGTGGGGGCCGCGCTGAGGAGCGCAACGGCGAGAAACGGTATGAAGGCAGCGGCTCTTTTCATGCAGACATCCTACATCGGCGAGTAATCTTTACGTGCAATTCGGCGATAATGCCGCGCATGGTTCTCGCCCAGGCGGCGGCGGAGTACGTCGGCGTCTCGTCGGTCATGCAAGGACTGTCAGGGCTGTGGAACACCCTGGAGTATCAATTCTCGCAACTTGGTAGTTCGGGTTACACCTTCATCGCTGTCGCCCTGATCGGACTGTTGGTCCTTTTTCGCAGCCGTCGCTGAACGTCCGTTCGCTGCGCGCCCCCGCTCGAGATCGCGCTGCGCGACTGCCCTCCGCTACTGCTTCGTCCGTCGATTCGCGGGCATATGCATCGCGCCGCAGCTCCCCGCATGTGTGTCCGGGGCGGCGCGTTGAGGCGCGTTGCTCATCACCGTGATCGACGCCTTGACGTCTTTCGGATCCCATCCCTGCTGGCAGTAAATCTCGACGCAGTACTTCAACACTGACTCTCCCTCGTAGTTGCTCGTGAAGTGCACCTCATACAGCGCGTGGTGAGAGTCGCTGATGATGTTGAAGTACGAGAACTGATACTTCCCTTGCGTTGGCACGCTGGCGGCGCGGCGCGCCGCGGCATTCAGCGCCGCTTTCGGACAACCGCGCGTCAACGTGTCGAGGTCGCTCAGTCCGCTGCTCACAGGCGCGGTATCTGCTGGTTGCCCTGTTGTCGGCGGCACGTTCTGCGCCGCGGCGACCGCAGCGAGAGAAGCCGCAATCGCTACGACCGTCATCGTCACCCGCTTCTTCATCGCTTCACCTCGGTGCGCTACAGGCCGTACTGAACGACCTTATTGCTGAACGTGCCGACGTACACCTTGCCGTTGGCGACGACGGGCGTCGAGTACTTCGCGAAGTTCCCCAGGCTGTTGGCAGCAGCTGCCTCGCTCCAGAACAGCCGCTTCAGCTTGCCGTTCGCGACCGTCGTCGCGTCGTACGCGACCAGCGCGCCGGGGACGACCTTGGTGTTCGCATTCCCCTTCACCGGATAGACACCCCACACCACGCCGGTCCCGGGCGTCGTGCCATTGGACGAGACGACAAGGCGTCCACCCGGCATCCCTCCCGGGGCGAAGTCATTCTGGCCCGACGCGAACTCGAACCCCTCGCCGCGGAATCCCGTGATGCGCTTCGTCGTCACGTCGATGTTGTAAGCCTTGAGGCGTTCGTTCTCACCCCACACGTACACGATCGCGGTCGTCGCGCGCTCCATGTACACCGGGGTGCCGTGAATGTGATACGTCTTGCCGGTTGGTGTCTGCGCGTGCAGGTTGCGATTGAGCTGGACGATCGGCCAGTTCGGGTCCGCCGGCGCCGTCGTCGCGAGACCTGCCGGACCGTTTGGCCCATTGGGCAAGTAGGTCGCGACGAACGGAAGGTTGAAGTGCGGATCCCACGTGTTCTTCCCGAGGTTGTCCTTGTTCAAGTTGTAGAGAATCCCGTCCTTGCCGCCACCGATCAGGTTGCCGCGCTCGGGGACGAGGATGACCCCCGCTGAACCGAGGTCGGCGTCACCCGCGTCTTCGGTATCTTGCGGGAACTGCTGCTGGCGAACGAAGTCGCTGAACGCGCCCCAGAAGTCTGCGACCGCGAGCGCCGGTTTGCCGCCATTGACGCCGGCGACACCAGCCGTATACCGAAGCTTCACGAAGCTCTCTGCAAAATTGCCGGGCATGGTGCCGGGGTCCATCCCGTTGCCCGTCGTGAAGTAGATGTCATTGCCATCGATCGCCGGCCCTGAGCCCGACATCCAGATCCCGCCAGCCCCTCCGCCGGGTGTGACGTTCCAGACCGCAGCAGTCGGCGTGAAACCGGCGTCGCGATTGAGACCGCGGACGTCGTACGCGACGACAAACCCATGGCCCGGGCCGCGGGGGTTCTCGCCGTTGATCGAGAAGCAGACGATGATGGCTTTGTTGCCTGCCGCGTCTGTCAACAGTCCGAGCCCGGCGCGCATCTTCTGATACGGCCGAGTGAATCCGTTCGAGATTCCGCCGCCGCCGTTGTCGGCATTGCCCGCGATCAGCACTGGCGGCTGCTTGTCAGTCAGTGTGGTCGCATCGAGGATCCACAGCATGTTGTTGCGCTCGGTGTTCGGGCTGCCGGCGTTCGGCTTGCCAAACGTCGTCACGTAGATCGTGCTGGTCGTCACGTCGATGACCGGCGTCGAGGTGATTCCCCAATTGCGATACAGGTCGTGGCGATCCATTTCGCCGTCGTCGTTGAGTGGATCGAACGGCGCCGCGAGCTGACGCTTGCCGAGTTGAGCGCCGGTGTTGACGTCGAACACGAAAGCGGTATTCGTCATCGTGAACACGTAGAGCCTGTCGCCGACCACGAGCGGCGTCACGTCGATCTTGTCGTCGACGACGAATTCACGAAGCTTGCGCAGCTTGGGAACGTTGGCGACGGTCAGCACGGTCTCGAACTTGTTCCAGCCCTGACGCGTGTTGTTGACGCCGACCGTCCAGATGTCGACGGCCTGAACCAGCGACGCGGATATCACCGCGGCCAACAGAGCGAGCGCACCCCTTCGTACCGCCAGCCTCATCGTTCGAACTCCACGATGGTGTGCGAGTGACTATAGCTGCGATGTTTAACGATTGTTTCGTTGACGGAGAACTGCTTGAGCTGGGCTCGGTACGCGGGCGAATTCCCAAACGAATCCGAGCTGAGAACTCCGGAACTGAGGAACTCCGGAACTCGCACGCATGTGTGATCGCATCTTGCAGGGTTCTGAATGCATGAGGCGAACCCCCACGTTACCCTTATGGATGTGCTCGTAATCGATGTGGGCGGTTCGAACGTGAAGCTGTGCTTGAGCCCGGACATCGAGAACGCGCGGAGATTCCAGTCCGGCACGCTTCTCACTCCGGAGTCGCTCGTCGAGCGGGTCCTGGCGCTGACGCGTGACTGGCACTACGACGTGATCTCGATCGGCTTTCCGGGTGTCACCGATCGCAATCAGCCCGAGGCGGAGCCAGGCAAACTCGGCGGCGGCTGGGTCGGATTCGACTTCGAGCGCGCCTTCGGAAAACGGGTTCGGCTGGTCAACGATGCCGTGTTGCAGGCACTTGGCGCCTACGACGGCGGCCGAATGATCTTCCTCGGGCTCGGCACGGGCCTTGGCTCCACGCTGATTACCGAACACGTGCTGGTGCCGTTGGAGCTCGGCGATCTTCCGTTTCGAGATGGGCAGACGATGTCTCAGCGGCTGAGCCGGGACGGACTGAGCAAGAACGGTCACGAGTGCTGGCTCGCGGACGTGCACGAGGCATGCAGGGTGATCAGGAGGGCGATGGTGGCCGATTACGTGGTGCTTGGCGGCGGCAACGCCAAGCGAGTCGATCCGCTCCCGGCCGCGGTGCGACGCGGGAGCAACAAAGATGCATGCGCGGGCGGCTTCAGGTTGTGGGACGAGTTCATCGAGCCTCACGACCGCGAGCCGCATCGGGTGTGGCGGGTGGTGCGATGACGTTCGAAGCATTGGCAACTGATTACGACGGAACCCTGGCCCACGACGGCGTCGTGTACGAACCGACGATCGCCGCCCTCCATCGCGCGCGTGCGGCAGGACTGCGCTTGTTGATGGTGACCGGCCGCGAGCTGAGCGATCTGTTCAACACCTTCGAGCACTCGGCGCTGTTCGATCGCATCGTTGCCGAGAACGGCGCGGTCCTGTATGACCCCGCCGACCGGCAAGTCGACGTGCTGGCTCCGGCGCCGCCACCCGCGTTGCTGGAACGACTCACTGAGATGCATGTGCCCTTTTCAGTCGGGCACGCCATTGTCGCGACCGTGCAGCCGCACGAGCACCAACTGCTCGGAGCCATTCGCGATCTCGAGCTCGAGTGGCACGTGATCTTCAACAAGGGTTCGGTGATGGCGCTACCCGCCGACGTCACCAAAGCCAGCGGCCTGACGCCGGCGCTGACGGCGCTCGGGCTCTCGTGTCAGCGGACGATCGGCGTCGGCGACGCCGAAAACGATCAGGCGTTTCTGCGTGCGTGCGGCGTGGCCGTGGCGGTCGCCAACGCCCTGCAGTCCGTGAAGGACACCGCCCACATCGTCACACAAGGGGCCCGCGGCGACGGCATCATCGAACTGATCGATCGGCTGCTCGCCGGCAAGCTCGACGGCCTGCTGTCGCACGACGTTGACCCTGCGCACCGTCATTTCAAGCTCGTTGCCAATCACCCGGCGGGCGCGTGCTCCGACACGCACACCTCGTGATGCGTCTGTCGTAGAGCGGTGCGGGCGCTCCCTTCGGTCGCGAAGTGCGGGCGCTCGCCTTTGGCTCGCGAGGTGCGGGCGCTCGGCTCTCGCCTCGCGAGGTGCGGGCGCTCGGCTCTCGCCTCGCGAGGTGCGGGCGCGCGCGAGGTGCGTCATGCATCGCTCAGTTCCAGCCATTCATCCCAGCCAAATGCTTCAGGCTCGAGTGTGGTCGTGCCGCTGTCGCCGGTCCGTGGCACACTAGTCGTTTGCTGATGCTGCGTTCAGCTCGGCAATGCGTTCGTGAAGACACGGAGGTATTCGATGGCTGTTGCGACATCGACTTTGCTTGGACGGCCGCTGTGGTACGAGTTGATGACGACCGACATGAAAGCGGCCGAAGCGTTCTACCGCACCGTCGTCGGCTGGAAGACCGCGCCATTCGAGGGCGCGGGTCAGCCGTACACGGTGTTCAATCGTGGCGGTGATGTAGGCGTCGGCGGCGTCATGACCAAACCGCCCCAGATGAAGGCACCGCCGTTCTGGGCGATGTACATCGCCGTGCCGAAGCTCGAGGAGGCTGCGAAGCACATCACGCAGCTCGGCGGCCGCACCCACACCGAGGTCATCTCAATCCCCGACGTCGGTCGCATGCAGATGTTCATGGATCCGCAGGGCGCCGCGTTCTTCATCATCGAGCCGGGCCGGCCCGAGCAGCGTCCCGAGAATGCGCCGGAGGTCGGCGACGCCTCGTGGCACGAGTTGGTGACGACCGACGTCGACGCTGCGATGAAGTTCTACGAGAAGGTGTTCAGCTGGCAGCCCAGCGACACGATGGACATGGGCGAAATGGGCAAATACCAGATGTTCAATCGCCCGCACGGGATGATCGGCGGCATCATGAAGAAGCCGGCGCAGATGGCCAACGCGCCGTCGAACTGGCAGATCTACTTCCGGGTGCCCGACGTGCACGCCGCGGCGGAGCGCGTCAAGGCCAACGGCGGACAGATCCTCAATGGCCCAATGGAAGTGCCCGGCGGAGATTGGGTCGTGAACGCGAGCGATCCGCAGGGTGCAGCGTTTGGCCTGCACGCCAAGAAGGCGTAGCGATCACAGGTAGTGTCCGGCTTCAGCCGGAGCTCGACAACGTAGTGTCCGGCTTTAGCCGGACCCCGATATAGTCGTGCGATGCACGGCGTCGAGTTCCGCCATGTGTCGTACGGCTTTGACGGCCGTCCGCCGATCCTGGACGAGGTCTCGTTGAGGGTCGGCTCGGCGGCCACACTTGCGCTCGTCGGGGCAAGTGGATCGGGCAAGACGACGCTGCTCAAGCTGGTGAATCGACTGCTCGAGCCGCGCGCTGGCGATGTGCGGGTGCAGGGCAAGGACACCCGCGAGTGGGATCCGATCCGCCTTCGTCGTTCGGTCGGCTACGTCATTCAGGACGTCGGCCTGTTTCCACATCTCGATGTCGCCGACAACATCGCCGTCGTGCCGCGGCTCGAGGGCTGGCCAGAGGACCGCATCGCCCGTCGCGTGCAGGAGCTGCTCGAGCTGATCGATCTGCCTCCGGACGAGTACCGGCACCGCTGGCCCGATGAACTGTCGGGCGGCCAACGACAGCGTGTCGGCGTGGCGCGCGCGCTCGCGGTCGATCCACCGGTGCTGCTGATGGACGAGCCGTTCGGCGCGCTCGATCCGATCACGCGACGGCAGCTGCAGCAGGAGTTCCGCCGCATCCAGGAGCGCGTCGCCAAATGCGTGATTCTCGTCACGCACGACATGGTTGAAGCGTTGACGCTCGCCGATGAGATCGGTGTGATGGACGGTGGCCGATTGATCTGGAGCGGAACACCGCAGGCGATCGGCGAGTGCGATGAGCCGCGCGTCCGCGCGTTGCTCGATTCGGTGCTACCCCCGCCAACGGGTCCGGCTAAAGCCGGACACGACAAGCCATGACGGGCGTCGTTCGATTCTGGCTGACGCACGGTCAGGAGCTCGCGACGCTGGTCGCCGAGCACGTGCTGCTGGTGGCGATCTCGACCGCCGTCGCCGTCGCGATCGGCGTGCCGCTCGGCATCTTCGCGACCCATCGACCGCGCCTGGCGTCACCGCTCGTCGGGATCGCCAACGTGGTCCAGACGGTACCGAGCCTGGCGATGTTCGGGTTTCTGCTGCCAGTGCCGTTCATCGGCGGCGTCGGTGCGCGTGCCGCGCTCGCGGTCCTCGTGTTGTACGGGCTCCTGCCAATCGTGCGCTCGACGATCGTCGGCATCAACGGCATCGATCAGTCGGTCCGCCTCGCCGGCGTGGCGATGGGGATGACCGCGCGCCAGCTCCTGCGCCAGATCGAATTGCCGCTGGCGCTCCCGGCGATCGTGGCCGGCGTTCGTGTGGCGGCGGTCGTCGGGGTCGGCTCGGCGACGATCGCGGCGGCGATCGGCGCAGGCGGTCTGGGGCAGTACATCTATCGCGGACTGTCGATGGTCGATTCGACGGTCATCCTCGCCGGCGCGATTCCCGCCGCGCTCCTGGCGCTCGTCGTCGACGGCAGCTTGCTGTGGCTCGAGCGGCGGCTCTCGGCGCGCCAGCACGTACGGTCTCGTCGCGCCGTCATCGCCGTCGCCGGTGTCCTCGCGTTGGTCGCCGTTGGCGGCAGCGCCGTCCGAGCCGTGCGCACCGGGGACGCCATCGTCGTCGGCTCGAAGAACTTCACCGAGCAGCTGATTCTCGGCGAGATCATCGCGCAGGCGATCGAGCGCGAGACCGGACTCGCCGTCGAGCGTCGCCTCAATCTGGGCGGCACGCTCATCTGCGATCGCGCGCTGCTCAATGGGGACATCGACGTCTACGTCGAGTACACCGGCACCGCCCTCACCGCGATATTTCATCAGCCGGCGGCGAAGGACTCGACGATGGTGCGGGAAACCGTTCGGCAACTCTACGCCGACAGCGGACGAACGCTGCTTGCACCGCTCGGCTACGACAACACGTTCGCCATACTCGTACGCGGCGCCGACGCTCGGGCGCGACGGCTGGCGACGATCGACGATGCGGCGCGGGTTGCGCCGGAATGGCGGGCCGGCTTCGGTTACGAGTTCCTCGAGCGTCCCGACGGATACCCCGGTCTGGCGAAAGCCTACGGGCTGACGTTTCGCAGCCCGCCGCAGGTGATGGACTTGACGCTCAGCTATCGAGCGCTGGCCTCGGGCCAAGTCGACCTCATCGCCGGCGATGCCACGGCCGGACTGATCAAGGGATTGGATCTGTTCAAGCTCGAAGACAATCGGCGCTACTTTCCACCATACGACGCGGTGCCGGTCGCACGCGCATCGACATTGCTTCGCTATCCCCGCGTGCGAGAGGCGCTGGAGAAGCTGGGCGGTCGGATCTCGGCTTCGGACATGCAGGAGATGAATTACGCGGCCGATGCGAAGCACGAGAACCCAGCCGACATCGCGCGGCAGTTTCTGAGTCGGCTGACGCCGTGATGGTCCTTGGTACTTAGTACTTGGTTCTTGGTCCGTCCCAGGTCCTGAGTCCGTCCCTTGTCCTTGGTCCCCGTGGTCCAATCGTCCTGGCTTTGCCTCGATCCATAGCGTCGTTTCCCAAGCAGCTCAACGCGCGAGGACCAAGGACCTAGCACCAGGCACGGACCAAGGACCCAGGACGGACCAAGGACCCAGGACGGACCAAGAACGAAGAACCAAGGCCCAAGGACTAATTGACTCGGGCAAGGGTGAGCGCAAACGCCGCGTCGGAATCAATCCACTGCGT
>Ga0207428_10003488_pt1 | contig 15251 bp, 9 predicted proteins | sample RhiMethybrSRZTD1_FD_187600 | JGI IMG/M metagenome (GOLD analysis project Ga0207428, IMG submission 187600) | Populus rhizosphere microbial communities from Tennessee, USA - Rhizosphere MetaG P. TD hybrid SRZTD1 (SPAdes) (version 3) | ecosystem: Host-associated > Plants > Roots > Rhizosphere >...
GCTGACTGATGCGAGCGCCCGGACTGCACCCGACCGCTCGACGAGGGAAACGCGGTTGGCGGAGAACTCGGTGACGTAGACGCCCCCATCGGGAGCCGGCGCAGCGTAGGAGGGATTGCCGAGGCCGCTCGCGACGGTGCGAATGCCGTGGTCGGTCACGATCCGGACGTTTCCCGCGAACGACTCGCAGGCCACCAGGCCATCAACTGTCGACAGGATCCCGTGGACGCCGTTCAGGCCGTCGGCAAGGACGGCTCGCGACCCGTCGGCCGCGATGTGGACGATCCGCGACTGTCCCTCGACGACGTAGAGACCGCCGCCAGGCTCCGGCGCGACCCCCTCGAGCCGGCTCGCCGCCCGCGCGCCAACGCGAAGAGCTCGTGTGCGCGGGTCGAGCACGTAGACGTTCCTGCCCGAGGAGACGAGCAGCGTTCCGTTCGCGGCCGGCCGTAGGTCGCGAGGGCGCGGGATCCGGGCGAAGATCGCTGCGCCGCCGCGTGCCGGAACGAGTCGGATGATGGCGTCCGACCGGTAATCGGCGACGAGCAGCGCTCCTCCTGTCTGAGCGACGATTCCATACGGCTGCTGCAGCCGAGGAACCGCCGGACGGACGAGGACGCTCCCGACGAACCGGTCACGGCTGCCGATGCGGACGCCGTAGCGCCAGCGACCGGCCTCCGGAAACGTGACCCACGCGCGGTGGCGACGGCCCGCTCGCAACAGCGGGAAGCGCGCCACCCGCCCGCCCAGCCGGACCACGAACCGGCTCGGGCGCGCGCCGCGCACGCTCGCCTGGACGGCCCACTCCTGACCGACGCGTAGCTGCTGCGGCGGAGGGCGCACCGAGATCCGCGGCGCGGCCGCCTCCCCGGCGACGACCGCCGTGAGGGCGAAAGCTGCGAGGAGGCCGATGCCGACACGCATCTTTGGCCATACTACGAATTTGAACTAGTTTGATCAAGGCCGTGACCGCATGCCCGAGCCCCGTCCCCTCATCTTCCAGCTGTACACGACGTATCAGCGAGCCGGCCGGCTCGTAGCAAGGGCACTCGAGGGAACAGGCATCCGTCCTGAGGACGCGGCCCTCTACAGCGTGCTCGACCGCCACGGCCCGATCACGCCGAGTGTCCTGGCCGACCAGCTCGGCGTGGGCCCGAGCACACTGACCTACCGGCTCAAGGCGCTCGAGGCGGCGGACGTCGTCGTCCGCCTGCCGAACCCCGACGACGGCCGCTCGTCGCTCGTCGAGCTCTCGCCTGGCGGTCTGAGCCGCTGGCGCGCGACCATCCCGGCCTTCGCGGAAGCCCTTCGGCGGGCCGAGCGGCGCGTGGAGCTCCCCCAAGACGAGGTCGCAGCTGCGCTCGACGCAGTGGCAGGCGCGATCGACGCCGAGCTCAAAGCAGGCAAGCCGCAGCCCGGCCGGGCCACCACGAAGTTGCCGTGAGCCTGGGGCTAGCGGATCGCCACGCCATGGATGTACGGCGCCGTGGTGATTGCGAAGAGCGACGAGGAGTGAAAGCCTCGCTCGAGGCGCACGAAGTCGCACCCGGCGGCCTGGATCGCCGACTCGGTGTCCCGCGTCGTCTCGCAACCGCCCAGTGCTCTCGTCCAGAAGAGCCGGTCGACGACACGCTGAAACGCCCGGAAGAGGGCATGCCTCGATCGGACGTGCTCCCAGAAGCGAAGCTCTCCGCCGGGCCGGAGGACGCGCCGGAGCTCCTGGAGGACCACGTGCGGGTCGGCGACGCTACAGAGGACGCCCATGACGACGACGGCGTCGAAGGATCCGTCCTCGGCGGGGAGCCGCTCGGCGACGCCGTCGACGATCTCGATCCGAATTACTGCCTTGCGCGCCGGCTCGGCGGCGGATTCCCTCGCAGTGGGATCGGGCTCGACCGCGACCAACGCCGTGACCTCGGGCGGGTAGTGCTCGAACGAACGACCGTCCCCCGAGCCGACCTCGAGCACGCGCCCCTCGAGGCCGGCAAGGAGCCTCCGGCGCAGCTCGCGCGCGCCGGCATCGGGCCGCCGCTGCTCGCGCCGCTCGAGGAAGCGAGCGAAACGGCTCTGCTGCGGCCCGTAGAGCGTCGAGCCGGAGGACTCGGTCGGCGGCACGGAACGGATGACGCTAGCTCAGCGACCTGAGCGGCGAGCGACGACGAAGGTGCTCTGACCGAGCAGCTGTCCGTAGCGACGCGCGGAAGGAGCGCCGTATCCAGGCCACACGTACCAGCGGTAGCTGCCGGTGACAAGGCTCTGGGTCCGTCCGAGGTAGCGCCAGCGGGCCGTGAGCTGGAGACGTGTGCGCGTCGGCCAGGCGGTGAGGACCTTGCGGCTGCCTCGGTACACCTGGACGTTGTAGTACCGCGCGCGCGCAACCCGTCGCCAACGCAGCTGCGGCGGCCGGGTGACCCGTGCTCCGGCGGCCGGCGAGCTCAGCGCCGACACGGTCCTGACCACCGCCGCGCCGATCGTCCAGCCGTGCAGCGACGGCGTTCCATCGGCATTGCCCGCGCCGTCGATCGCCCGTACTTCGAATCGATGCGCGGCTCTCCTCAAGCCCGAGTAGCTCTTCGGCGAGACGCAGAGCGCGAACGGCGCCCCGTCGAGCCGGCACTCGAACGTCCCAGTCTCGCTCGACGAGAACCGGAACGTCGCAGCGGTCGCCGCCGTCCCCGACTTGGGCGCAAACGTGACCCTGGTCTCGGGCGCGCTCGTGTCGATCGTCCATGAGTACCCGGCCTGGGCGCCGAGATTGCCGAGGGCGTCCGTCGGCCGGACCCTGAACGTGTGCGGCCCGTCGCCGAGCCCGTAGTAGGTCGCAGGCGAGCTGCACGGTGCGAAGCTGCGGTCGTCCATCTGGCAGTCGAACGACGACGGCTCGCCGGCCGCGAACGTGAAGGTCGCGGCGCTGCTGTTGACAAGCCCCGGAGGCGCCGAGGTGACGGCTGCCCCGGCCGCGACCGTCTTGATCGTCCAGGCATGGGTCGCGTCCGGGCCGATGTTCCCTGCGGCGTCGGTCGCCACGACGGCGAAGACGTGGTTTCCGTCCGGAAGGTCGGCATAGCCGAGCGGCGAGGTGCACGGCGCGAAGGCGCCGCCGTCCAGCCTGCACAGATAGCCGTTCGAGTCCGCGGCCGTGAAGCTGAAGCTGGGCGAGCGGTTGCTGCTCGGGGAGCCGGGCCGGTCGGCGATGGCAGCCACCGGAGCGACGGTGTCGATCGTCCACGAGTGGCTCTTCGCGACGCCCGTGTTGGCGGCGGTGTCGATCGCGCGGACCATGAACGTATGTGGGCCGTCCGCGAGCCCCGCATATGTCTTCGGGGACGCGCATGACGTGAAGGCGGGCTCGGCGTCCAGCTTGCACTCGAACGTCGACGGCTGGTCGGCGGAGAACGTGAAGCTCGGCGAGCTCGCGTTGCTCGGGCTCGCCGGCTTCGTGTCGATCTGCGTCGTCGGAGCGGTCGCGTCGAGCAACCAGGTGTAGCTCTTCTCGGCGCTCGGATTCCCCGCCCGGTCGATTGCCTTGACCACGAACGTGTGCGGGCCGTCTGACACGCCTGCGTAGACCTTGGGCGAGGCGCAGGCGACGAACGGCTCCGCGTCGAGCCGGCACTCGAACGACCCTTGCTCGGTCGAGGTGAAGCTGAAGCTCGGCGACTGGGTCTTGCTCGGATCGCTCGGCTTCGCGGTGATGTTGGCGACCGGGACGACGGTGTCGATCGTCCATGCGTGGGTCGTCTCCGCGCCCGTGTTTCCTGCGGCGTCGGTCGCCCTGACGCGGAAGGTATGGGCGCCGTCGCCGAGGTTGGAATAGCCCTGCGGCGAGCTGCAACCGGCGAAGGCGGCGGTGTCGAGCCGGCACTGGTACGTCGCGCCGGTCTCCCCCGCGCCGAACACGAAGCTCGGAGACTTGACGTTGCTGAAGTCGCTTGGCTTGCCGGTGACGCCTACCGTCGGCGCGACCGTGTCGATCGTCCATGTGTAGGTCACGACCGCGCCGGTGTTGCCTGCGCTGTCTGTCGGCCTGACGCTGAACGTGCGGACGCCGTCCGGGAGGTTCGTGTAGTTCCTCGGTGACGAGCAGGCAGCGAACGAGGCGTCGTCGAGCTTGCAGACGAACGTCGCCGGCTCCCCGGCGCCGAAGGTCAGCGACGGGGCCTTCACGTTGCTCGGATCGGTCGGCTTGCCCGTGATCTGAACGGCCGGAGCCTGGGTGTCGATCGTCCACGTATGCACGACGTCTGCACCCGTGTTGCCGGCTCCATCAGTCGCCTTGACGGCGAACGTGTGCGGGCCGTCGGCGAGCGGCGGATAGCTCCTCGGCGAGCTGCAGGCGGCCGCGTCTCCGTCGAGCGTGCAGATGAACGAAGCCCCTGGCTCGCTCGAGAACGTGAACGTCGGCGTCGTGTCGTTGGTGGGGCTCACCGGCTTGCCGCCGATCGCCGCTGTCGGGGCCACCGTGTCGATCGTCCAGGTAAAGCTGGCCTCGACGCCGGTATTGCCGGCGCCGTCGGTCGCCTTGACGGCGAACGTATGGGCGCCGTCCACGAGGTTCGAATACGACTTGGGCGACGTGCAGGCCTGTACGGCACCCGTGTCGAGCTTGCAGGCGAAGGTGCTTCCCGGCTCGGCGGAGAACGCGAAGGTCGGCGACGGGACCTTGCTCAGAGCGCTCGGCTTGAGGTCGATCGCCGTCGCCGGCGCGACGGTGTCGACCGTCCAGAGATACACCACTTCCGGGCTGGTGTTCCCAGCCGCATCCGTCGACCGGACCGTGAACTTGTGCCCGCCGTCGACGAGGCCGGCGTAGCTCTTGGGCGAGGCGCACGGCGCGAAGCCGCCCTCCTCGAGGCGGCACGCGAAGGTGCTGCCGTTCTCGCTCGAGGAGAAGCGGAACGCCGGCGCGGTGTCGTTGCTCGGGCTCGCCGGCTTCTGCGTGATCGTCGCCGTGGGAGGAACGGTGTCGATCGTCCACTCGACGACAGCCGCGAGACCCGTGTTGCCGAGGGAGTCGGTCGCCTTGACGGCGAAGCTGTGCTCTCCGTCAGGAAGGCTCGGGTAGCTCGTCGGCGAGGTGCAGAGTACGAACGCCGCGCCGTCGAGGCTGCAGTGGAAGCTCGTGGCGTCGACCGACGTGAACCCGAAGGTCGGAGTGCTGTCGTTGGTGAAGTTGGCCGGCCGCTGGGTCACGGAGGCGATCGGCGCCGTCGTGTCGATCGTCCAGCCGAGGCTGACGGACGCGCCGACATTTCCGGCCAGGTCGGTCGGCCGGACGACGAACGTATGCGCGCCGTCGGCGAGGTTCACGCCGTAGTTCTTCGGCGACGTGCAGGGCGCGAACGACCCGGCATCGAGCTTGCAACTGAAGGTGCCGTTCTCGTCCGAGGCGAACAGGAAGGTCGGCGACTTCTCGTTGCTCGGGTTCGTCGGGCCGGACGTGATCGAGGCCGTCGGCTGCGTCGTGTCGATCGTCCACTCGTGGGACGTCTCAGGGCCGGTGTTGCCGGCGGCGTCGGTTGCCCTGACCACGAACGTATGCGTGACCTCGGCGAGGTTCGAGTAGCCCTTCGGCGAGGTGCATGGCGCGAACGCCGCGCCGTCGAGGCGGCACTGGTACGTGGTCCCGCTCTCGCTGGCGCCGAAGCTGAAGCTGGGGAAGCTCGTGTTGCTCGGATCGGCCGGCTTTGCGGTGATCGTCGTCGTCGGCGCCACCGTGTCCACGGTCCACGTGTACGCGGCGTCGGCCCCGGCATTGCCCGCGGTGTCCGTTGCCTTCACGGCGAAGGTGTGTGAGCCCTCGGCGAGGCCCGGATAGAGCTGCGGCGAACTGCAGGAGGCGAAAGCGGCGCCATCGAGCTTGCACAGGAGCGTCGCCGCCTCGTTCGCCGAGAAGGCGAAGGTCGCGAGCTTGGTGTTGGCGAGCTGGGGCGGCTTCTGGCCGATCGTCGCGATCGGCGCGACCGTGTCGATCCTCCAGGTGTAGACCGCCTCAGCGCCCGTGTTACCGGCGGCATCGGTGGCCTTGACCCGGAAGGTGTGCGTGGCGTCCGTGAGCGCCGCGTAGGCCTTCGGCGAGGAGCAGGCAGCGAATGCGCCACCGTCCAGCTTGCACGCGAAGCTCGCGCCGGCCTCGTCGCCGCCGAACTGGAAGCTCGGCGCGGCGTTGTTGCTCGGATCGACGGGCTGCGCCGAGATAGCGGCAGTCGGTGCGACCGTGTCGATCGTCCAGCTGTAGCTCGCCTCCGCTCCCGTGTTCCCGGCAGCGTCGGTCGCCTTGACGACGAACGTGTGCGAGCCATCCGCGAGCCCGCCGTAGCTCGTGGGCGAGCTGCAGGCCCCGAACAACGCGCCGTCGAGCTTGCACTGGAAGGTCGCCGTCTCGCCGGCCGAGAAGGCCAGAGCGGGGCCGCTCACGTTGCTCGGGTTGGTCGGCTTGATCGTGATCGTCGCCACCGGGGCACCGGTGTCGACGACCCACGTGTACGTGGCGATCGGGCTGACGTTGCCAGCGGGGTCGGCCGCCCTGACCGAGAAGGTGTGCGAGCCGTCGATGAGACCCGAGAGGGCCTTCGGCGACGTGCACGGGGAAAAGGCCCCCGTGTCGAGCTTGCACTGGAAGGAGCTCCCGCCCTCGTCGGCGTCGAAGGAGAAGCTCGGCGACGAGTTGCTGCTCGAGGCGGCGGGCTTCTCCGTGATCGTGGCGGCAGGTAGATCCGTGTCGATCGTCCAGGCATGGGCCGCGCCCGCGCTGGTGTTCCCGGCCGCATCGGTCGCCTCAACCTCGAACGTGTGCGGGCCGTCGGGCAGGCCGGAGTAGGCCTTCGGGGAGCTGCAGGTCTCGAACGCGCCCGCGTTGAGCTTGCAGCGGAACGTCGCAGGCCCGTCCGCCGTGAACGCGAAGCTCGGGGAGTTGCCGTTGGTCGGGCTGCTCGGCGCGCCGGTGATCGTCACGGCCGGTGCGATCGTGTCGATCGTCCAGACGTGGTGCGCGTCGGGACCTGTGTTGCCGGCGGCATCGGTCGCCCTTACGTCGAAGGCGTGGCTGCCGTCACCCAGGCTCGTATAGCTCTTTGGCGAGCTGCAGGGGGCGAAAGCTGCGCCGTCGAGCCTGCATTGGAACTGCGCCGCCTCGCCGGCGGAGAAGGTGAAGCTCGGCGAGCTGTCGTTGGTCGGGCTGGCCGGCTTGGCCGTGATCGTCGTCGTCGGAGGCGTCAGATCGCTCGTCCACGTGTAGGACGCAGCGACGCCGGTGTTGCCCGCGGCGTCCTTCGCACGGACTGCGAACGTGTGCTGCCCATCCGCCAACCCGGCGTAGGCCTTCGGGGAGCTGCACGCCGCGAAACCCGCGCCGTCGAGTTTGCACTCGGCGTTCGCGGTCTCGTTGGTCGTGAACTCGAAGGTCGGGGAGCTGTCGTTGCTCACGCTCAGCGGCTGGTCTGTGATCGTCACGATTGGAGCCACGGTGTCGATCGTCCAGGTGTGACTCGACTGGCCGTCGTTGCCCGCCGCGTCCGTCGCCTTGACGACGAACGTGTGCGAGCCGTCTGCAAGCCCGCCGTAGCTCTTCGGCGAAGAGCACGACTCGAAGGCTCCGTCGTCCAGCTTGCACTCGAACGACGCCGGCTCACCAACGGTGAAGTCGAAGCTCGCCGAGCCCTGGGTGCTCAGCGTGCTCGGGGCCGACGTGATCGAGACCTGGGGCGCCGTGCCGTCCACCTGCACGGTCGGCTGAGAGCCGGCGAGGGCGAACGGAGCTGCCCCGCGCAGGAGCTCGCTCGCCCACACGGCCGGTCCCTCCGTGCTTACCGCCATTGCTGTGAAGGTGACGGTCAGCGTCGCGCCGGGACAGAGCTCATCGCTCGGGCTCGCCTCGGGGCGCTTGAGGTTGATCTTCCCGTCGGAGATGAGCTCACCGTCCGCGACCCAGGTCGAGGCCTGACAGGCGCCCGCGGTGCTCGTGGTCGCCTGCAGATTCCCGCCGTCGACGACGAAGCCGGCTGGGATGCCGACCTTCGCCCGGTTCGCAGCTTCGGGAGACGCGGGGTCGTTGGTGAGGGCGACGGTGTACGGCGCCGAGCTCGCCGGCTTCACGTGAGACGGGGCGACGGCAGCAGCGAAGGTGTTGATCGGGTCGGCTGAGGCGCCGGACGCCACGATCAGGCACGCCATCGCGGTGGCGGCGGGCAAGAGTCGGCGGCGGTTGAACATCAATCCTCCCTAGAACAAGACGGCGGCGTTCAGCCAGAGAAGTGCGAGTGCGATCGCTCCGCACCCCGCGAGGGCAATGTCGTGACGGCGGGCGTACAGCGGCTCCGCCACCTCGGGCCACGGGACCCAGCGGGCCGAGGCGACAGAAGCTCCGAGCAGTAGCAAGACCCCGAGACCGAGCAACGGCAGGATCGCGGGGATCGCGATCGGGAGCGAGGGCTCGGATCGCGCGACAAGAGGCGCCGCCCCTGATGCGAGCTCGAGGTCGGACGCCCGCGGGGCGGCCGCGCCCGGCGCCTTCCGCGTGACCTTTGCGCGGTGGTCGGGAGGCGGCCGTCGCCGAGCCGATTTAGCCGAGCCGAGCCGACGCGGCCGTGTCGTCGCAGCCTTGCGCGGAGGCGGCTTGGGCGTCACTCGAGTCTCCGGAGGCGGATTTGGCGTGACCGCGGTCGTCGCGACCGCGCGTTGCTCAGGGGGCTCAGCCGAAGGCGGGGGTGGCGGAGGCGGAGGCGGTGGAGGTGGCGGCGGCTTCGGGCGGACGCGCGGCTTGGGCTGGGGGTCAGGCTTCGGGTCCGGCTTCGGATCAGGATCGGGCGGAGGCGGAGGGGCGGCCGCGAACGTGGTCGTCGGGTCGGTGGGAATCTCCTGCGGCGAAATGCCCGCCAAGGCACGCGACGTCGCGAGCCCGAGCACGCACAGGCCCGAGAGGACGAGTGTCGCCACCCCCACATAGCGCGGGCGCGGCGGGGCGGCGCCGGCTCCGCGTCTCATCGGATCCCCAGGCCTCCATTCGGGCCTCTCGGCCAGAGAGCGAGGAGCAGCAACCGCGCAAGCGGCTGCCGAAGGGCACTGAGGGCTGTGGCGGCGTGACTCGGAGACATGCTCGGCGATCGCTTCAACCCGGGCGGGGGCCCGTCTGCTCCCGCCGGGCGAAATCCACGCTAGAACCGTCTCCGCGCCCTCTCGACGGCCGGAAGAACAGGATCACCTAGCCCTCTGGCTAGGCATTTACAAGGCGGATTGTTGCGGGAGCGGAAGTCGCTCCCGAGACGCTCATTTTCTGCGGCTCAGGCCGCTGTCATGGCCATCACGGCGGCCACCCATCGGCTCACGGACGATCACGAGACGTCGAGGCGCGTTCGAGGATCAAGGTACGTCGCCGCGAACTGCGGGAGATGGCCCACCGCGTGCTAGAGCCGCTCTCGCAGACCGCCAGGCGAGAGGCTTTCGAAGCCTTCATCGACTTCCTGATGACGCCGGCCTTCGGAAGTTGGTCGAAGCGCGAGATCGAGCTGAAGATCTTTGAACTGCTCTATCGCGATCGCCTCGGCAGCATTTCAGTCGCGGATGTCGCAGCAGAGCTCTCGATAACACGGTCGCGAGCGCGCAGTCTCTTGCTCGAGACGAGGACCCGAGTGCTGGCCAAGCCGGAGCAACGAGAACAAGCGCTCAGGGAACTCCTCGTGAAATGGCCAAGCGATGCTGAGATCGAGCCGACGTCTCGCCGCCTTAGGCTGGTCGTCGACGATCCCTTCGTCCGCGACCTACTGAAGAACCACGCCTACAAGGAGGGCTTGCTCCTCGACACCTCGTTCGCGAGCGAGATCATTTCGCTTCGTTGGTTGGACTACGCCAGCCTCCTTGCAACGGTTGCCAGCGAGGGCGACGCTCGCGAGCTGGAGAACACCATTGGCGCCGAAATCCGGGCGAAGCTCGCTGACGACGAGGCCGCCCGCGCCGACTTCGACGAGCAACTTGAGAAGTGGAAGAACGACAAAGCTCGCACCGGGCAGCGCGTGAGGCGAGCATTGACGACCGGGGCAGAGTACGTGCCGGTTGGCACTCTCGCATCCCTGGTCGTAGAGGCGCTCACCTAGCTCGCCAGAACGGAACGGCTAGCGCGGGCGTTCGATCAGTTCGATCCGATACGAGTCCGGGTCGCGGACGAAGCAGATCCGCGAGCCGCCCTCGCGCACCTGGTACGGCGGCCGTTCCGGCTCGATCCCCTGGGCGGCGAGCTTCTCGAGCGTCGCATCGAGATCGTCGACTGTCAGCGCTACATGGCCGTAGCCGGTGCCGAGCTCGTAGGAGTCGACGCCGAAGTTGTGGGTCAGCTCGAGCTCGGGGATCTCCTGGCCCGGCACACCGAGGAAGTAGTTGACCGCCTCGTCGCGGATCGGCAGCTCGCGCCGCTTCTCCAGGCCGAGCGCCTCGTAGAACGCGATCGAGCGCTCCGGGTCAGTCACGCGGTAGCAGGTGTGGATCAGCTCCATGCGCCCGCGATCCTAGATCGGATGGGCGCACGCTAGGCGGAGGTGCGCCGCCGCCGGAGCTGACCCAAACGGGTCATCCGAGCCCACGATCCCCCGACAGGGGGAGACGTCCACGCAGCGGCTGCATCTAGATGCGGGGGTTGCGGCGATTTGAGTATTAGGGAGGTCTGATGTTTGCAGGGAAGCGTGCGGCCCGCGCCCTGGTTGCGGCCACGTTGTGTCTGGTTCTACTTGGAGCTTTCTCGGCGACCGCGGTTGCGGCAACCGACGAGGGCGAGCTCGTCGACGTGGCCAAGACGGTCGACGATCTGCAGAAGAAAATGGACGAGCTCAGGGAGAGGGGCCGCAACGCGAATCGCGGTGAGCTCTCCGCCTCGGCCGTCTGCGAGGAGGACGAGGCCGACCCCATCTTCTCCGCCTTCGGCGACGCGGCGTTCTACACCCCGGCGCCGGGCGGCGACATCGAGCAGCTGGAAATGTGGACGGTGAACAAGCACACGCGCCGAGCCGAGAACTCTCCGTTCGGACGAGGCGCGGCCTCGCTCTTCCTCGGGGATCACGGCGAGGCGATCTCGCCGGCCATGTGCGTAAGCCTCGCGCACCCAACGATCCGCCTGTTCGCGGCGAATACGGGCGGCGAGAACTCGCGGCTCGAGGTCGAGATCCTGTACGAGGGGCTCGACGGAAAGATCCAGAAGCTCAAGGTGGCGAAGCTGCGTGGCGGCGCCGAGTGGGCTCCGACCTCTGTCGTCCCGGTGCACGTCAACATGCTCGGCGCGGCATTCGACGACGGCCTCACGGCGATCGCCGTGAAGTTCAAGGCGAAGGACGTCAAGGAGAAGGACGCGGGCTGGAAGATCGACGATCTCTACGTCGATCCGATGAAGGTGTGGTAAAGCCGACCTAGGCGGCTCTCACGTGGGCCTATCGGCATGCCGATAGGCCTCGCGTGAGCAGGCACCAACCGAGACGATGACCGACGCCGCATGGACCAGCCTCGACCCGGCAGCCGAGGCACTCCTGGAGGAATCGCGTCTGCGGCGGCGCCGGGCGCTCCGTGGCCGCGAGCGCATGGTCAACGCGGCAAGCGTCACGGCCTTCGTGCTGGCCGTGGCCGGGCTGGCGGTTCTTGCTCCCTCAGAGACAACGCCCTCGCTCGCGCTCCTTGCCGGTCTCGTGGCCGCGTATGCGCTGGCTTCTCGCGTCGAGTTCGAGGTCGGCAGCGGCTCGGTCGTCCCCACACAGGTCGTCCTCGTACCGATGCTGTTCTTCCTGCCGCCGGCGGTCGTCCCGGTCGCCGTCGCCGCAGGCTTTCTCCTCGGGGAGATCCCGCAGTATTTCCGCCGACCGTTCCACGCAGGACGCCTCGCCGCAGTCGTACCCAGCGCGTGGCATTCAGTCGGCGCCGCTGCGATGTTCGCGGCCGCTGGAAGCCCCGCGCCGAGCTTCGACGCACTTCCGGTGCTCGCTGTGGCGCTGGCGGCCCAGTTCGCCCTGGAGCTCGTCACCTACACCGCTCGGGACATGCTCGGGGTCGGCGTTCCGATTGCCAGCCTCCTTCGCGCGTATCGCTGGGTGTTCACCGTGGATTTGCTGCTCACCCCGATCGGGTTCCTCGCGGCAGTAGCCGGCGCAGAGTGGTCAGGAAGCTTCCTGCTCGTTCTTCCACTGGTCGTTCTCCTACGCGTCTTCGCCCTGGAGCGAACGGCGCGCATCGATCAAGCGCTCGAGCTCTCACACGCCTACCGCGGCACCGCCTTCTTGCTCGGGGACGTGGTGGAGGCCGACGACGCGTATACGGGCAGCCACAGTCGTGACGTGGTCGAGCTCGTGCTCGGTGTCGTCGACCGCCTTGGCCTGGACGTCCGCACGCGCCAACGGGCCGAGTTCGCCGCGCTTCTGCACGACATCGGGAAGATCCGCATCCCAAATGAACTGATTCACAAGCCGGGGCCGCTCGACGCGGACGAGTGGACCTTGATGAAGACGCACACGCTCGAAGGCGAGCAGATGCTCGTGCAGGTGGGAGGGCTGCTCGGCGAGGTGGGGCGTGTCGTTCGCTCCAGTCACGAGCGGTGGGACGGCCGCGGGTATCCGGACGGCATGGCCGGCGAAGTGATTCCGGTCGAAGCTCGCATCGTGTTCGTCTGCGACGCCTTCAATGCAATGACGACCGAGCGTGCCTACCGAGCGGCCCGGACGGCTGAGGAAGCCGTCGCCGAGCTGCGCGCCTGTTCGGGAACACAGTTCGACCCCCAGATAGTCGAAGCGCTCGCCGGCGTCCTCGGGTACTAGCTCCACGGTCGCCCGCGGAGCCGGCGGGACGTTCAGCGTAGGGCTACGAGAGGCGGCGGAACAGCAGCGTCCACACGACGCGCAGGTTCTGCGTCATCGAGCCCGACGGAGGCTCGAAGAGGAGCATCGCGTCCCGCGAGACGTCAGCCCGCGCGACGACCCGGCGACGGCTGCCCGCGAGCAGCACTTCCTCGTCCAACCGTCCGGGCGCGACGCTCAGCCACGCGTCCGAGGACGTCACGGCGCGATCGAACCCGCACAGTCGGAGCGGAGCGACGACCGAGCGACGGCGGAAGGCGATGCGGTTCGCACCGGCCCATCCGAACGCGGGCCGGGCACTTCCCCGTTGCGGGCTCCCGCCACACGTACCCGAGCCGGTCAAGACCTCCTCACCCAGGCACTGCCGCGACTCCATCCACGAGCCCTTCCGTGCGGACCTCGTGATGCGCACGCGGAAGAGCTGCCCGGGCTGGTAGCGCGCGTGTGAGCCGGAGCGCCGCACACTCACGATCGTGGGCGCGGTGCTCGCGACGCGCCACTCGCGCGTCGTCTTGCCGAAACGGCGCACGGTGCATTCCGCAGTGCGGCCCCCGGTCCCGTAGCTGTACGTCTCCACCACCTTGCCGCTCAGCGTGACGGCCCAACGCGTTGGCGGCTGTGCGGCCTCCGCCGCGAACGGCAGCGCCACAAGCGCGACCAGGAAGCCCAGAACAGCGAGCCTCATCGCCGGAATATGCCCGGACTTGCCAGCTGTGTAAACCGCCGCTGGAAGCCGGACGGGAGAGCCAACACGCGGCTGGCTCCCCCGCTCGCTGCTCCTTGTGACCCTTGGGGAGGGAGAAGGAACAACTTGACTTTCCACTATAGAGATTAAAAGATCAAGCTTCCTCTATCTAGAGGAGACGTTCCCGTACATCCAGAGGGGAGAGACATGCGATCCAGATTCGTTGGCGTGGCCGTGTTGATGGCCGCAGTCGGCGTCCTGCTCCCCGGCTCTGCACTGTCGAACGTGAACCTCGACGCCGCCACCTCCGGCGCGCTCGAGTTCGACAGCCGGGTCGGGACCGTGGCGCCGACGCAGGCCCAGCGCCGCCACGCGAAACGGCTGAAGGCGAGCGTGACCTGGAGCCAGTTCGGAACGCCGTCGACGCTCGTGCGCAACGGCAAGTTCCTCGCCCGTGGCGTTCGGGGCAAGAACCCCGCCGACGCCGCCGGCTGGTATCTCAACCGCCACAAGGCGCTTTTCGGCATCAGCTCGCTGGACGCCCTCGCGTTCGTGAGCGCGAACAGGCTCGGGGACAGCAAAGCCTGGGCCGTCACCTACCGTCAGGTCTTCGACGGCTTGAGCACGAGTGAGAGCGGCACCGTCACGGTCGGTGTCGTCGGGAGTCGGGCCCGAGGCTGGAGGATCGTCTCGGTCTCCTCGAACCTCACTCGAGACCGCACACTCTCCGGCACCGCGAGGCTGTCGGCCGTCGCCGCCTGGGCGACCGCCGCGAAGCGGGCCGGTCTGACCCGATCGGTCGCGAACATCCTCTCCCGCAAGAGCGTTCGCGGCTACACGCAGTTCCGCGTCGCCGGGCTCCCGGGGACTCAGCTCGCGAAGCTCGTCGCCTTCCCGACCGTCCTAAGCGGCGTCGTGCCGGCCTACGAGACGATCGTGATGAGCGTCAAGGAAGACCTCGGCTTGCGCTCCTACGTGGACGCACGCACCGGGCGGATCCTGGCGCGCAGCAGCATCGTCCAGAACCTCAATCAGGGCTCGTCGAAGCTGAAGCTCGCGGCCGCCGAGTCGTACTCCTTCAGCGGTGAGGTCGCAGCAACGGACGGCGCATGCACCATCAGCGGGCCGTTCGCAATCGGCACAGGAAACCGGGCGCTCGACGGCTTCGTCAACGCCGACAACGCGGTGAACGACGTCGCCATCGACCTCATGTTCAACGGGGTGATCGTCCCGGGCACGCACGCCGACACGTTCCTGACGCCGGAGCGCTTCCGCTACGAGCCGGCCGGCGGTGTCCCGCCGGGGAACTACAGCGTGCAGGTCTGCGACTTCGACGATGCTCAGAACACAGTCTGGGCCGCGCCTCGCACCTACCAGGGCACGCTGATCGGCGATGCGTCACCGGCGCCGCCGGCATACCTGGCGAGGTGGAAGGCATTCGCGAGCCTGCCGCCTCTGTACACCCTCGATGCGGATCCGTGGAACATGCCGAGCACCGACACGCGCCAGACGTGGTGCTGGGTCATGGCTCCCGGTTGTGACCGGCTCGCGGGAGGCGCACTGGCCTCACGTGGAGCCTGGGACCACGACCACAAGACGAACGCGCCGACGCTGACGACCCGCGGGAACAACGCGCGGTCGGCCACGTCGTACTTCGACGTCAACTTCCCGAGCGCGCCGCAGTACTCGCCGGTGAGCGCGGGACGCGACTACTCCTTCACTTGGTCGAACGACTTCGCGAATCGGGA
>Ga0207428_10003492_pt1 | contig 15240 bp, 13 predicted proteins | sample RhiMethybrSRZTD1_FD_187600 | JGI IMG/M metagenome (GOLD analysis project Ga0207428, IMG submission 187600) | Populus rhizosphere microbial communities from Tennessee, USA - Rhizosphere MetaG P. TD hybrid SRZTD1 (SPAdes) (version 3) | ecosystem: Host-associated > Plants > Roots > Rhizosphere >...
GCCGTTGACGTAGAGCCGCATCTCGCGCTCCCCGGCCAGCCGCTCATCGACGTTGTTGCAGGCTGGGTTGGCGTAGGGCTGGGCGGCGAAATAGGCGGTCAGATCAGGCGGTCCGTCGCTGCCGCCGCATCCCGCGCCGCCCAGAGCGAGGGCGATCGCCGAAGCAAAAGCTCGATAACGCATCGTCGAATGGTAACCGCGGGCCGCCGCCGCACAACATGCCGGGGATCACGGCGCCGAATCAGGATCGATCACGACTTGACGACGCGCAGGGCCGCGCGCTTTTTGGAACCGGCGCCTCGAACCGCGGCGACCACCCGGGCCAAGCCCACCGGCCGCGTGGGCTCTGGGCGCTGCGTCCGCTCCTCCCGCTCGCGCACCTGATCGACGGCGAAGCGCAGCTTCCGCTCGGTCAGCTCCTCGAACAGATCGCCCTTGCGGCGCGCCGCCCAGATCTCCAGCTCGGGATCGCCGTCCGCGTCGATGCGGACCTCGACGGTGCGTCCGGCGACGGAGCAGCGCACCGCGCGCACCAGGCGCGCGTGCGTCCGGTCCAGCGCGTCCGCGATGCGCAGGATCGCGGCCAGGTAACGCACGCGGCGGCAGTCTCCCTTGGACAGCAGGCGCATCAGCCCCCGCCCCCGCCGCGGCTCGACCTTCCGGTGGTGGCGCGCCGCCAGCGCGATGATCCGCACCTCCGCCCGCGAGAATCCCGTCATCGCGTGATTGAGGATCAGATACGCGCTGTGGCGGTGGTGGCGGTGGGGCGAGATGTAGAAGCCGATGTCGTGCAGCAGCGCCGCGTATTCCAGCAGCTCGCCGTCGCCCGCCGCCAGCTTGTGAAGGCCGCGCGTCTGGTCGAAGATCGACAGCGCCATGCGCGCGACGTGCGTCCCGTGGTCCTCGCGCGCCTGACAACGGCGCGCCAGCTCCATCACCGTCCGGCGGCGCAGATCGGGAAACTCGTCGACCAGCAGCATGCCGGGTCGGTTGCTGGCGACGTAGTCGGCGATGATCCCCTCGCGCAGCGCGGTCTCGCACAGCGTCGCGTCGTCCGCGCCGGCCATCTCCAGCACCGTGCGAAACACGACCGCGCCTGCGTAGATGGTGTCGGCGCGCCGCGCGTCGAGCCCCGTCAGGCGCGTCCGCGCCGCGATCGACGCCGTCCCCAGGCGCTGCTCCAGCGCCGCGAGATCCTTCAACGCCACCATCGACTTGCCGCTGCCCGTGTCCTTGTCGGCGCGCAGCACGCTGGCCAGCGCCGACGCCGTGCCCGACGTGAACGCGACGAAGTCGAAGCCCATGGCGCGCACCCGCGCCACGACCGGATCCAGCACCGAGCGCACGCGCTCGACCAGCTGGGCGCGCTCGCGCGAGCTCGGCGGATCGGAGCAGGGGCAGGTCTCGGCCAGGCGGATGACGCCGAGCTTGAGCGAGGCCGTGTAGTACAGCTCCTGCGCGTCGGCGAGGATCACCTCGAGCGAGCCGCCCCCGAGATCGAACAGCGCCACCCGCCGCTTGCCGAGATCCAGCGAGCCGCGCGCGCCCAGATAGATCAGGCGCGCCTCCTCGTCGCCGCGGATCACGCGGATGTCGATGCCCGCCTCGTCGCGCGCCGCGCGCACGAACTCGCCCCCGTTCTGGGCCTCGCGCACCGCGCTGGTGGCGACCGCCATCAGCGCGTCGACGTTGTGTCGATCGGCGATGCGTCGAAGCGCGCGCAGCGCGTCCAGCCCCCGACGGAACACCTCGGGCGGGATCACCCCGTGATGCAGGGTCGAATCCCCCAGCCGGACCATCTCCTTGGCGCGGTCGAGCACGGTGATGTGCCCACCGGTTCCGACCTCCGCCACGATCAGGTGGAATGAATTCGAGCCGACGTCGAGCGCGGCGATCCGCATCGATCTCTACGGTAGTCCGTTCGCCGCCTCCGAGCGAGCAACATCTGCGTCAATGTTCACGTGCTTGCGCCGCGCGTACAGCAGCAGCGCGGGCAGGCCGATGGCGACCGCGAACCACAGCGTTGCCACCCGGGTGACGAACGTCGCCGCCGCCGCCGTGCCGCTCGCGATATGGAATCGCCCCACCAGCAACGCGAGCATTCCCACCTCCGTCGCGCCGAGACCGCCGGGCAAGAACGTGAGCGCCCCCCCGATGGTCGTCACCGCGTACACGAAGGTCGCGCCCCGCAGGTCGATCTGCGCGTCCGGGAAGCCTCCGATGACGACCCAGAACGCCAGGCACTCGAAGAACCAGGCAACCGTCGCCAGCGTCGTGGCGATGACCAGCGGCCCCGGCGCGAGCAGGATCGCCGTGTGGGCGTGAGCGTCGTCGAGCCGATGCGCGAACCGTCGCAGCAGCGGCAGCCGCCCCGCGATCGCGATCGCGGCCTTCGCGACGGGATCGACGGACACGACGACCAATCCGGCGACGACGAGCGCCGCCCCCGCGATCAAGAAGCGCGGGTTGACGTTGTACTTGAACACGCCCACCAGCGCGAGCAGCAGCAGCGCGACGAGATCGGTGACGCGTTCGGCGATGACGATCGGCGCGGTCTTCGCCATCTGGATGCGGTGGGAAGCGCGCAGCAGCACGGCCTTGACCGCCTCCCCCAGCTTGCCCGGCGTGATCGTCAGCGCGAACCCGGCCAGGAACACCTGCAGGCTGTCCCGCGCCCCCACCGTCGTGACGCCGACCTTCTTCAGGTAGTACTGCCAGCGCAGGAAGCGGATCGCGTAGTTCGTGGCCGCGAGCAGGCAGGCGAGCACCGCGTACCGCCACTGGAAGGCGGCCAGCGCCTCGCCCACCTGACCGACGTCTGCCCAGATCGAAGCCCCGACGTAGACCCCGACGCCGAGGACAACGCCGATGACCAGGCGGGAGACGAGGCGCTTCATGGGCTCCTTCCCCTAACACGGGTTGCGCACCCTCGTAACTGCTGAACTGTTAGGATGGGGACGAATGGCACGCCGCCGGGGACCCCTCCTCCTCGCAGCCTGGATGACCGCCCTCGCCGCCGCGTGCGCGACCGAAGCGCCGCCCGCGCCCGTGCGCCCGGTCGACAAGAATGTCGTGCTCGCCTGGACCATCGAAGACGCCCTCTACGACAACGGGCTGGCGCGCGCGACCGAGGTCGTCACCTTCCGCTACGTGGGGGACGAAGGGCTCACCGAGATCCAGGACTACGGCCGGATCTACCGCGGCGATCAGCGCCCGCGCACGCCGACGATCTTCCGCCGCCGCCTGACGCCGGCGCAGATGGACCAGCTCCAGCACGCGCTGGCGGCGCTCGAGCTGCCCGACGTCGAGCGCCGGCAGGAGCGGCCCGAGGTCGTCCCCTGGACCCTGTGGGGCATCTGCCTGCCGGTCACGCGCGGCACGCAGTGCGGCCAGCTGCTGATGGACGAATGGCGTGAGGTCGACGGCGCGTTCCCTCTGTTCACGCTGCTGCAGTCACTCCGGCGCGATTGCCGGCTGCACCCCGACAAGTGACGCTAGTCGCTCCGCGCCGCAGGCGCGGTGTGCGACTACTGTTTGTTCAGGCAGCCGATATCCCGCGCTTCGCGCGGGATCGGCTGGCCGCGTGGGCATCCGGCGCCCGGTGCGACATACTCGGGACCCCATGATTCGCAAGCGCGAGCCCGGGTTCGGGCAGAGATGATCGCGGATCCCTCCGCCGTCGAGCTGATCGTTCGCGTCCTGTTCCTGTTCGGCTACGCGCTGCTGTTCGCGCTCGCGGAGATCGAGATCGAAGGGCCGCACGGCTGGGCCGAGCGGCTACCGACCTGGTTCCGCGTCACCACGCCGGGGGCGCGGCTGTTCGGCTTGATCCTGAGCGGCAAGCCGCTGACCGGCTACCACCTGGTGATGTTCGGGCTGCCGCTCACCAGCTTCCACATCGGCTTCGTCGGCGGCGTCCCGTGGAGCTGGCCGGCCGAGGCGGCGACGCTGTCGGCCTACCTGGTGTGGGTCGCGACCTGGGACCTGCTCTGGTTCCTGCTCAACCCGCGCTACGGCTGGGCGCGCTTCCGCAAGGGCGAGATCTGGTGGCACGGGCGGACCTGGATCGGTCGCTTTCCGATCGACTACTGGGGCGGACTGGTCGCGTCGCTTGCGATCGCGGCGACGGGGTGGCTCGCGACCGGCCACTTCGGCGTGCTGGCGCGCCAGGTCGTGCTGGTGGCAGGGTTCGGCGCTCTGACGCTGCTCGCGAACCTCGGCGCGCCGGGGTACATGCGCTGGCACGCCCACATGCGCCGCCCCGGCAGCGATGAGCGCAACATCGTGTTCCCGCCCGAATCACCCCTTGACGAGGCGCAAGGGCGGTCAAAGTTTGAAAGACCATGAGGCGAGTCCAAGCGGCAGGAGCACGCAAGAATTTCTCATCCCTGGTGACAAAGTCGGCGGGCGGCGAACGAATCAAGGTAACCCGCTACAACAAGACGGTTGCGGTGCTGATCCCGAAGCGCGACCTCCAACAGCTCGAGGACTGCGAGAAGGAGACGCCGGCGCGTGGCAAGCGGGCGCGCGGCGGAGGTTAGCGGCTACCTGAAAAAACAATAGCTCTCGCGCAAAGCGCGAGGGTGCGGCTACCTGAAAAAACAATAGCTCTCGCGCGAAGCGCGAGAGTGCGGCTACCTGAAAAACAGTAGTCGCACACCGCGCCTGCGGCGCGGAGCGACTAGCCTTCGATCCCGGCGTCGCGCAGCTTCTCGACGCGCTTGCGCTCGTTGTGGTCGAGCGCGCGCTTGCGGAGCCGGATGGCGGCGGGCGTCACCTCGACCAGCTCGTCCGGGTTGATGAACTCGAGCGCCGCCTCCAGCGAGAACACGCGCGGCGGGGTCAGCAGCAGCTTCTCGTCGGCGGCGGTGGTGCGGATGTTGGTCAGCTTCTTGGCCTTGGACGGGTTCACGACCAGGTCGTTGTCGCGCGAGTGCAGGCCGATGATCTGGCCGCCGTACACCTTGTTGCCGGGGCCCATGAACAGCTGCCCACGCTCCTGCAGGTAGAACAGGCCGTAGGCGTTGGTCTCGCCGTCGTCCTGCGAGATCAACACGCCGTTCTGCCGCGAGCGCAGCTGGCCCGCGTAAGGCCCGTAGTTCTTGAAGTTGTGGTGCAACAGCCCCGTCCCGCGCGTGTCGGTCAGGAACTGGGAGCGGTAGCCGATCAGCCCACGCGCCGGGCAGAGGTATTCGAGCCGCATCCGGCCTTCGCCTGCCGGCCCCATCTCCTGCATGCGCCCGCCACGACGGCCGAGCTCCTCGATGACGGCGCCCGAATACGCCTCGTCCAGGTCGATCACGACCTCTTCATACGGCTCCAGCTTCTCGCCGCCCTCCTCTTTGAAGATGACCTGCGGCTGCGACACCATCACCTCGTAGCCCTCGCGGCGCATGGTCTCGATCAGCACCGACAGGTGCAGCTCGCCGCGGCCCAGCACATCGAAGGTATCCGGCGACGGGGTCTCGACGACGCGCAGCGCGACGTTCGACTTCACTTCCTTCAACAGACGGTCGCGCAGGTTCCGGGAGGTGACGTATTTCCCCTCCTTGCCCGCGAACGGCCCGTTGTTGGACATGAACTGCATCTTGACCGTCGGCTCTTCGATCTCGAGCAGGGGCAGGATGACCGGGCGCGCGATCTCGGTGATCGTCTCGCCGACCGTCAGGTCCTGCATGCCGGTCACGGCGCAGATGTCGCCCGCGGTCGCCTCGGCCAGCTCGAAGCGCTTGAGCGACTGGTAGCCGAGCAGCTTCGCGACGCGGAACTCCTCGCGCGCCCCGTTCCTGTGCACGCACAGCACGCGCTCACCGGGCTTGATCCGTCCCGATTCGATGCGGCCGATGGCGACGTAGCCGAGGTAGTCGTCGTAATCCAGCGTCGTCACGTGCATCGCCAGCGGCGCTTCCACTTCAGCGGCGGGCGGCGGCACGACCTCGACGATCAGGTCCAGCAGCGGTCCCAGATCCTTGCGCGGGTCCGCCAGCTCCTTGACCGCCCAGCCCTCGCGCCCGGAGGCGTAGACGATCGGGAAGTCGAGCTGCGCGTCCGACGCGCCCAGCGCGCAGAACAGGTCGAACGTCGCATCGACCGAGCCCTCCGGATCGCAGCCGACGCGGTCGATCTTGTTGACGACCAGGATCGGCTTGATCCCCAGCGCGAGCGCCTTGCGCGTCACGAAGCGCGTCTGCGGCATCGGCCCCTCGAACGCGTCCACCAGCAGGCAGACCGAGTCGACCATCTTGAGGACGCGCTCGACCTCGCCGCCGAAGTCGGCGTGACCGGGGGTGTCGACGATGTTGATGCGCGTCCCCTTCCAGGTGATCGCGGTGAACTTGGAGAGGATGGTGATGCCGCGCTCACGCTCGAGGTCGTTCGAGTCCATGGCACAGTCGGCGACCACCTCACCCGTGCGGAACTGCCCAGCTTGGCGCAGGAAGCCGTCGACCAGCGTCGTCTTTCCGTGGTCGACGTGGGCGATGATGGCGATGTTTCGGACGTCTCGGCGCGTTGCTTGCATCGGGGCGCCGCATGTCTACTCGGCCGAGCCCGCCCGCGCAAGCTCTTAGAATGTCTCAGGATCGTAAAACTTCGTGTTTTCTTGTTCCCGCGGCCGTACGGGCGCCCGCCGCGTGACACATTTCGGGCCAATGCGAAAGCGCCTCCTGGTCGCCACGGCGGCCCTCGTCGCCGTCGCCGTGACCCTGGGGTGGTCGCCGGGGCGGCGCTACTACCGCGCCGGCAAGATGCTGTCGGCGCTGTCGTCGGCCGCGCAGGCGGCCGGGCCCGCGGAGACGGCGCAGGACGCGCTGGTGGAGGAGGACCTGACCGTCACCGGCGCCGACGGGCCGTTTCGCGCGCGGATCTACCGGTTGAAGGGCCAGACCGGCGGGCGCGGGCTGATCGTCGCGCACGGGATCCACCACGAGGGGATGAACGAGCGGCGCATGGTGCCGTTCGCGCGCGAGCTGGCGCGCGCCGGGATGGTCGTGTTGACGCCGGAGATGACCGACCTGGCCGACTACCGCATCACGCGCCAGGGCGTCTCGGTGATCCGCGACGCCGCCGTCCACCTCAGCGGCCGGCGCGATCTGGTCAGTGACACGCGCGTCGGGATTCTGGGATTCAGCTTCGCCGGGGGACTGTCGCTGGTCGCCGCCGCCGATCCCGCGCTGGCGGGCCGCGTCGCCTACGTGGTCAGCGTCGGCGGCCACCACGATCTGGGGCGCGTGTTGCGCTTCCTGATCCGCAACCAGGTCGAGACGCCGGCGGGGCTGTCGCCGATGCAGGCCCACGACTACGGTCTGATGGTGCTGCTGTACGGCGAGGTCGATCACTTCGCACCGGAGCCGGATCGCGGCGCGCTGCGCGACGCCCTGCGCGCGTCGTTGCACCAGGATCGCGCGGCGGCGGTGGCGGCGGCGGCGCGTCTGACCACCGATCGGGGCAAGCAGCTGTGGCAGCTCGCCGACACGCGCAAGCTGCAGACGCTGGCGCCCGAGCTGGAGGCGCTCGTCACCGAGCGGGGCGCGGAGCTGGCGGCGCTGTCGCCGCACGGGCGGCTGGCCGCGATTCACGCGCCCGTCTACCTGGTCCACGGCGTCGCCGACAGCGTGATACCGGCCAGCGAGACCGAATGGGCGGGCGCCGAGCTGGGCAAGGCCGATCACATCGCGCTGGTGTCGCCGCTGATCGAACACGTCGAGGTCAGCCGCCCCGCCGCGCTGGGAGACAAGCTGGCCCTGCTCCGGTTCATCGCCCAGATGTTGTGAGCGGGGGCGGCCAGGACGAATTCTCGTTTTCAAAATTCGGGCGGCTGCGGTGTCGATCCCGGTCATGCGACACATACGAGAAAAACGGGGACTTCCGCTGTCCGTCATCGTCATGGCGCTGGGCGTCGTCGGCCTGGGCCCGGCTACCGGCTGCGGCTCGGATCACTCACAAGCGGGCGCACGCGACGCGGTCACGGAGGCCACCTGCGACTGGTACATGGGCTGCGGCGAGATCGGGGCCGGGAAGACGCACGCGACCCGCGACTCCTGCGAGGTGCAGGTGCGGGCGAGCTGGGATTCCGCCTGGCCGGTCGAAGCGTGCGACGGGAAGATCAACACCGCGCAGCTCGACGTCTGCCTGAACGCGATCGCGGCCACCGAATGCGGCAACGGGCTGGACGTGCTCAACACGCTGGTCAACAAGTGCCCGCAGGACAAGGTCTGCTCCGGGCCCTAGGGGTCAGGCAAACGCGTCGGCCGGCGTAGGGTTGCAACAACCGGCGCGGCGGGCCGATGATGCGCCCGTGATTCCCGCGGTGGCGGCGCTTTCGCTGGAGGAAAAGGGGCTGGTGCTCGGGGCGGCGCTCGCACGGACGTCGCCCGCCGAAATAGCGGCACGCGCGACCGGCGCCGCCGGCGCCCGGTGCGCGGCGGCGCTCGCGGCGCTCGGCGACGAAACCCGGACCGCGCGCGCCGCGGAGATCGCCGCGCTGGCCGCGCTGGTGCAGGCGCCCGTCCCGGCCGGCATCGACCGCGTCCATCCCGACTGGCTGCGCGAGCGGCTGGAGCGCGAGCCGAGCGCGATCGTGCGCGCCGTCGCCACCGGGTTGCCTGACGTCGTCCGCGGCGTCGCCGCCGATGTGTTGCGCGCGCGCGGGGAGGATACGGGCCGGTCCCAGCCGGAGGCCGGCGGGCCCGGCGTGGCCGCGCTGCAGCGGGTGGTGTTCGCCGGGCTGGTGCCGCTGGCGGGCGCCGGCGCGCCGTCGACGCCGCTCGCGCGCGAGCTGGCGGCGCTCGCGCCCGACGAGATCGTGCGCGCGATCGAGACGCGCGGCGCGGAGGCGCTGGGGCGGTCGCTGCGCGGCGCGCCCGCCGGCGTGGTCGCGCGCGCGGCGGCTTCGCTGGGCGAGGCCCTGGCGCCGGTGGTCCTGGCGGCAGCCCGCGGCGCCGCGGGAGACGACGACGCGGCGCCGCGCGACCGGGCGCGTGCGATGGTCGAGGCCGCGGGCGTGCCGGCGACCGGCGAGGCAGCGTTCGCGATCGGCGCGCAGGCGACCGCCGCGCTGCTGGAAGACGAAGGGGACGCCGCGCTGCTGGCCGTGGCGCAGCGCCTGCCGCCCGCGCTGGGGCGGCGCCTCCTGGCGTCGGCGGGGGACGGGAGCTAACGGCGATGGGACGGGTCACCCACGGGGGCGGCGGGGGACGCGTGGTGCCGGCGGAGGCGCTGGATGCGCGCGCCGAGGCGGCGGCGGTGCGCGCGGCGGCGCGCGCCCAGGCCGCCGCGATCAGCGCGCAGGCGGAGGCCACGCGTGACGCCGCGGTGCGCGCGGGGTACGAGCAGGGACGGGCCCAGGCGGCGGCCGAGCTCGCGGCGCTGCTCGTGGAGGGGCGCGCGCAGGCGGAGCGCCTGCGTGAGGCCTCGGCACCGACGGTGATCGCGCTGGCGCTCAAGATGGCCGAACAGATCGTCGGCCGCGCCGTCACGCTGGCGCCCGACGTGATGGCCGACATCGTGGGCGCCGCGCTGGCCGCCTGCCGGCCGCGCGGCGACTGGGTGCGCGTCCGCGTCCATCCGGACGACGCCGCCGCCGTGACCGCGCGCCGTGATGCGCTCGCCGCCCGCGCGCCCCGGGGCGCCGCGCTGGAGGTCGTGGCCGACGAATCGGTCGGCCGCGCCGGCTGCGTCATCGAGACCGCGTTCGGCCGCGTCGACGCGCGCCTGGAGACACAGCTCGCCGCGCTGGAGCGGGCGCTGACGGAGCAGACGAATGCCTGACATCGATCTCGGCAAGGCGTTCGCGCGGCTCGAGGCCGCGACGCCGCGACGCGAATCGGGGCGCGTCACCGAGGTCACCGGGCTGGTCATCCGCGCGTCGGTGCCCGGCGTCCGCATCGGCGAAATGGTCACCATCTCGTCGCGGCCCGACGCCCCGCCGCTGCGCGCCGAGTGTGTCGGTTTCCGCGGCGACGAGATCGTGCTCATGCCGCTGGGCGATGCGGCGGGCATCGGTCCCGATTCGCTGGTCACGCCCACCAGCCGCCCGTTCTCCATCGCCGTGTCGGATCGCCTGCTCGGGCGCGTGCTGGACGGCCTGGGCAACCCGATCGACGGCGGCGGGACAATCGACGGCGCGGACGCGCGCGAGTGGGCGGTCGATCGCCCCGCCCCCGATCCGCTGTCGCGCCCGCGCGTCAGCCGGCCGTTGCCGCTGGGCGTGCGGGTGCTGGACGCGTTGCTCACCGTCGGCGAAGGGCAGCGGGTCGGCATCTTCGCGGGCTCGGGCGTCGGCAAGTCGACGCTGATGGGACAGATCGCGCGCCAGACCGAGGCGGACGTGAACGTCATCGCGCTGGTCGGCGAGCGCGGCCGCGAGGTGGTCGACTTCCTCGAAGAATCGCTGGGGACGGCGGGGCGGGCGCGGTCCGTCGTCGTCTGCGCGACCAGCGACGCGCCCAGCCTGGTGCGGCTGAAGGCGGCGTTCGTGGCGACGGCGGTCGCCGAATATTTCCGCGACCAGGGCCGACGCGTACTGTTCATGCTCGATTCGATCACGCGCACCGCGCGCGCCCAGCGCGAGGTCGGCCTCGCCGCCGGCGAGCCGCCCGCCCGGCAAGGCTACCCGCCCAGCGTGTTCGCGCTGCTGCCGCGGCTGCTGGAACGGACGGGCACGAACGCGCGCGGATCGATCACCGCGCTTTACACCGTGCTGGTCGCGGGCGGCGACATGGAGGAGCCGATCGCCGACGAGGTGCGCGGCATCCTGGACGGCCACGTCATCCTGTCGCGCGAAATCGCCGCCCGGAACCAGTGGCCCGCGGTCGACGTGTTGCCGTCGCTGTCGCGCCTGATGACCGCGGTCGCCGACCCGGAGCACCGCGCCGCCGCCCAGCGCCTGCGCGAGCTGCTGGCGGCGTACGAACGCCAGCGTGATCTCATCCTGCTCGGCGCCTACCAGCGCGGCGCCGATCCGCTCACCGATCGCGCCATCGCCGCGATGGACGCGATCACCGCGTTCCTGCGCCAGCGCACCGACGAGAGCGCGCCGTTCGAGGAGACGAAGGCCCGCCTGCGCGCGCTGGTCGAGTGAAAACGGCGAAACGGCTCAATGCGTCGGCGGAAAGCGCCGATTCCGGATTGATCCATGTCCGCAGAGCCCACGCAGCGGCCACTTCCCGTCCCCGGCGGTGAACCGGGCCTGGCCCAGGGGGCGCGGATCGGACGTTACGTCGTCCTCGGGCTGCTCGGGCGCGGCGGGATGGGCGAGGTCTACGCCGCGTACGATCCGGAGCTCGACCGCAAGATCGCGGTCAAGCTGCTGCGCGCCCGCGATCGTGGCGCCGCCACGCCGACGGACGGCAAGACGCGCCTCTTGCGCGAGGCGCAGGCGATTGCCCGGCTGTCTCACCCGAACGTCGTCGTCGTCTACGACGTCGGCACCTTCGCGGACTCGGTGTTCATCGCGATGGAATTCGTCGAGGGCCACACGGTGGGCTACTGGCTGGAGGCCCGGCCGCGCAAGATCAAGGAGGTCCTCGAGGTGTTCATGGCCGCGGGGCGCGGGCTCGTCGCCGCGCACACCGCGGGGCTGGTCCATCGCGACTTCAAGCCCGACAACGTGATGATCACGAAGGGCGGGCAGGTCCGCGTGATGGACTTCGGCCTCGCGCGCCAGCAGGTGCGCGACGACGAGCCATCCCCGTCCAGCCAGGCCGTGCTGGATGCCCAGACGCGCGCCGCCGCCCTGGCCGAAACCGTACCGCCGGACGGCGATCCCGACGCGACCGCCAGGCTGGCCGACGTCGACGGCGACGCGCCGCCGCCCTCGGGATCGGGTGGCTATCTGCAGGTCAAGCTCACGCGCACCGGCGCCGTGCTGGGCACGCCGGCGTACATGGCGCCGGAGCAGTTCGCCGGCATCAGCGGCGACGCCCGGACCGATCAATTTTCGTTCGCGGTCGCGCTCTACGAGGGCCTCTACGGCCAGCGCCCGTTCGCCGGCTCGAACGCGCTCGCGCTGATGGCCAACGTCGTGGCCGGCACGATCACGCCGCCACCCGACAACACGCGCGTGCCGACCCGGATCCGCCGGATCCTGCTGCGCGGCCTCGCCTCGACGCCCGCCGACCGCTTCCTGTCGATGACCGTCATGCTGGACGCCCTGGCGCGCGACCCCGCGGTGCGCCGGCGCCGGTGGCTGGGCGCGACGGCCGGGATCGCGGTGGTGGCGGCGCTCGGCGCCGGCTTCTACAAGACGACGGCGGGCCAGCGCGCGATGTGCGCGGGGGGCCCGGCGCGCTTCGCGACCGCCTGGGGCCCCGCCCAGCGGAGCCGCGTCGAACGCGCGTTCCAGGCCACCGGTCACAAGGCCGCCGCCGTCGCGTTCGCCAGCGTCGCCAGGATCATCGATGACTACGCGACGCACTGGCAAGGCATGTATGGCGACGCGTGCGCAGCCTCGCGCGTGCGGGGGGAGCAGTCGGGCGATGTGCTCGACCTTCGCATGGGCTGTCTCGGCGAGCGGCTGTCGAGCGTCAAGGCGCTGACCGAAGTGTTCGCGACCGCCGATACCGGCGTGGTCGACAACGCGGTCGGCGCGGCGAGCGCGCTGCCGACGCTGGATCGGTGCGCCGACGTCGCCATGTTGCGCGCGGTCGTGCGCCCGCCCGACGATCCCGCCACGCGCGCGAAAGTAACGGTGCTCCGCGACGAGGTCGCGCGGGTCAGCGCGCTGGCGAGCGCGGGCCGCTGCGATCAGGCCGCCAGCGACGGACGAAGGGCGCTGGAGCGCGCCGCGGCGGTGGACTACCTGCCGCTCAAGGCCGAGGTGTTGCTGGCGCTGGGGCGCCTCGGCGACGTGTGCATCGAGGCCCGCGAGGCGATCGGCTACCTGGAAGGGGCAGAGCTGGCGGCGGAGACCTCACAACACGACGAGATCGCGATCGTCGCGTCGGTGGTGATCGCCGGCATCGGCGCCGGCCATCACGCGCAGGACGCTCACACCAGCTGGACCTGGGTCAAACACGGCGAGGCGATCTTGCGGCGCTTTCCCGGGCACCCGCTGCTCGAGGCCTGGGCCGCGGTGTCGCGCGGCATCCTGCTGCAGCAGGAGGGGCGGGTCGAGGAAGCGCTGGCCGAGCATCGGCGGGCGCTGGAAGCAAAGCAGGCGCTGCTCGGCGCGGATCATTTCGACGTCGCGAGGTCCAACGTCAATATCGCGCACGCCCTGCAGGACCTGGGTCGCAGCGGCGACGCAGAGGCCATCCTTCGCCCGACACTCGAAACGATGACGCGGCTGTTAGGTCCCGAAAACGGGGTGGTGGCGCTGGTGCTGCTGAACCACGGCGAGGCGCTGACCGACCTTCGCCGCTTCGACGAGGCCGACGCCGCCATCCAGCGGGCGTTGTCGATCTGGCGGGACCGCCGCGCGAGTCCGCTGTTCGAAGGGTACGGGTTGATGGACCTCGGTCGGCTCAAGCTCGCGGCCGGCGCCACCCGCGAGGCGCGGGATCTCCTGGAGCGCGCGATCGCCATCCTGGACAAGCGGGACGCCGAGGTGGCCGCCGAAGCAGAGTTCGCGCTCGCCCAGGCGATGTGGGCGTCCCCCGGCGACCGCCGGCGCGCCGTCGATCGGGCGCGACACGCGCGCGTGCAGCTCGCCGCAAGGCCGAGCACAGATCGGAAGCGCCAGGCCCTCGAGGCGTGGCTGCGTGAACGCGGCGATATCTAGACGGTAGGCTCAGACGCCGCGCTTGCGAGGACGCGGCAGGTTGTACTCCGACAGCCGGCTCACCAGCGTGCGCCGCGAGATGCCGAGCAGCTCCGCGGCGCGGGTCTGATTGCCGACGCATTGCTCGAGCGCGGCCAGGATCCGTTCGCGCTCGGCGTCGTCGTCGGACCGATCCGGCGCTCGACTCGGCGCGACCGGTTCGGGCGCCGGCGGCCGGGGCGCGGGTCCGACGTAGGTGTCGACCGGCAAGTCGTCGACGGTGATCGGGCCGCCCTCGGACAGCGCCACCGCGCGCTCCATCACGTTCCGCAGCTGGCGGATGTTGCCGGGCCACTGGTAGCGGCGAAGCCGCTCCCACACCCCAGGGTGGATCTCGGGCGGCGACGGCGCCCCCAGCCGGTGCGCCGCGAGGTCGGCGAACCGGCGCGCGAGCGGCTCGATCTCCGACGGCCGGTCGCGCAACGACGGGATCTCGATGGTGATGCCGTTGAGGCGGAAGTAGAGGTCGCGGCGGAACGAGCCCTCATCGATCGCGGTCTCGAGGTGGCGGTTGGTCGCCGAGAGCACGCGAACGTCGATCGGCCGCGCCTTGGTGCCACCGATCCGGAGCACCTGCCGTTCCTCGAGCACGCGCAGCAGCTTGACCTGGATCGACGTCGACATCTCACCGATCTCGTCGAGCAGCACGGTGCCGCCTTGCGCTGTCTCGAGCAGGCCCGGCTTGGTCGCGACCGCGCCGGTGAACGCGCCGCGCTCGTAGCCGAACAGCTCGCTCTCCAGCAGCGACGCCGCGAGCGCCGCGCAGTTGAGGCCCAGGAACGGCTTGTCCGCCCGCGGCGACCGCGCATGGATACGACGCGCGAACACCTCCTTGCCGACGCCGGTGTCGCCGTACAGCAGCACGCTGATGTCGCTCAGCGCGATCTTCTCTATCAGCCGATGCAGCGTGCGCATCGCCGGATCCCGCACGACCAGCCCGTCCGCGTCGCCGCCCGGTCCGGGCGCCTCGCCGGGCTCCGCCTTCGTGATCGACGCGGTGAGCGGCGCGTTCGCCACCATCAGCCAGCTCGAACCAATCTCCAGCACCTGTCCCGGCGGCAGCACGATCAGCTGGTTCGGGCGCAGTTTCTCGCCGCCCATCCGGGTGCCGTTGGCGCTGCCGAGATCCTCGACGCGCAGCACCTCCCCGAGGTGAATCCGCACGTGCAGGCGCGACACGGACGAGTCGTCGACGCGGATCGTCGCGTCCGGCGCGCGCCCGACCATGATGATGCCTTCCTCGGGCACCAGGTGCGTGGTTACGTTCTGGCCGCTCCCGACCATCAACCGGCGCGGGATCGCGGCCGCGCCCTCGCCGGCCTTCCCCGTCGACACGAGAGTGCTGTCCACCGGTGCATCGCGCCGACCGCCCACCATTTGCGCGGTTTCATTTTCTCATCGTTGCGCGATTCGAGAAAGGTCGCCTTTCGCGAATTGCGCAAATTTGCGCAGTGTCAGAGACATGGCGCGCCGTTATGGCG
>Ga0207428_10003494_pt1 | contig 15233 bp, 11 predicted proteins | sample RhiMethybrSRZTD1_FD_187600 | JGI IMG/M metagenome (GOLD analysis project Ga0207428, IMG submission 187600) | Populus rhizosphere microbial communities from Tennessee, USA - Rhizosphere MetaG P. TD hybrid SRZTD1 (SPAdes) (version 3) | ecosystem: Host-associated > Plants > Roots > Rhizosphere >...
GCCTGCGGATCTCGGCCAGGACCTCGTGGATCAGCTGCTCCTTGGAGCCGAAGTCGTAGAGGAGCATTCGCGTGCTCGTGCCGAGTGCCTTCGCGAGGGGTCGCAGACTCAGGCCGGCGAGCCCTCGCTCGAGGACGTAGTCGGCGGCCTTCGCGAGGACAGCCGCGCGGCGGTGTGGGTCAACGGGCCTCGGCATTAGTGATACGGTTGTTTCATAAACTAGCGGAGGGACCGGATGCTGGTTCGGCTCGATGCGCTGTTCGAGGGGATCCTGGGGATCGTGCTGCTGCTGGTCGTCGCCGCCGGTGTTCTCGACGGCTCCGACTTCCCGCATCCGGTTGGGACTGGGTTGCTGCTGATCGCCGGCCTGCTGCTGCTCGCATTGTGCGGCCTCATCTGGGGTGGGCGCGTCGACGTTCGCGCGCTGGCAATCGGCAATGCGGTCTCCGCGCTGGCGGGGCTCGTGTGGCTGGTCCTCGCCGACGGCTGGTCTTCCGCGGGCGCCTGGCTCGTCGGCGTCACCGTCGCGGTGCTGGCCGTCCTGGCCGCCGCGCAGGCCGCTACGCTCCGCGCGTGACCCGCGCCGGCTACGTCGTGCACCTACCAGAGCCCGTGCAGTACGAACAGGCGTGGGAGCTGCAGCGCTCGGTTGCGGCCCGCGTCGCGGAGGGCGAGCTTCCGGACACGGTTCTGCTGCTCGAGCACACGCCGGTGATCACGCTCGGACGGCGCGCCGAAGAGGGCGAGCTGCACGTGCCGGAGGGCGCGGCGGTGGACATCGTCGAGACCGACCGCGGGGGCAAGTCGACCTACCACGGGCCTGGTCAGCTCGTCTGCTACCCGATCTTCGACCTCACGCGCCACGGGCAAGACGTGAAGCGCTACTGCCGCGACCTCGAGGAGGCGTTGATCCGGACGCTCGCGCCGCTGGGCATGGCGGCCACGCGCATCGAGGGGCTCACGGGGATCTGGCTCGAGCCGCCGCCGAGGAAGATCGCGTCGATCGGGATCCACATCTCGAAGTGGGTCACGACCCACGGCTACGCGCTCAACGTCGACCTCGACCCCGCGCCGTTCACGCAGTGGATCACCGCCTGCGGGCTCGAGGACACCGCGTTCACGACGATCGCACGCGAGCTGGGGCGGCCGGTCGACGTCGACGAGGTGCGGCCACACGCGGTCGCCGCGCTCGAGGACGTGTTCGAGCTGAAGCTTGCCGAGGCTTCGGTACACGCGCTCCCGGCATCACGGGTCCAGGCCGAAGTGGCCGGCACCGCGTAGGCGCCTCCGCGACCACGCAACGCCCGCCCGACCCGATTCTCGCAAGCAGCGACGAAAGCGTCGACACGTGTGAACAACTCGTCACACTCTTGCGACGAACGCCGTGGCCGTTTCGGCCAACCCAGGGACAGTCCCTGACCAAGGGGCTGCCGCCTGGCGGCGCCGGCGGATGCCGGCCGTAGACTCGCCCGCGTGAGCACGGCGCGGCTCGAGACCTTCGCGGACGGCGTTTTCGCCATCGCGGCGACGCTGTTGATCCTGAACGTCGACACCCAGATCGCCGGCGACACCGAGGACCTCGGTGCCCAGATCCTGCACATCTGGCCCTCGTACCTGGCCTACGCGGTCAGCTTCGTGACCATCGGGATCATGTGGGTCAACCACCACACGATCATGGCCCAGGTCGGGCGCACCGACCGGCGCTTCCTCTTCGCGAACATCGGGCTGCTGATGTGCATCGCCTTCGTCCCGTTCCCGACCCGGCTGGTCGCCGAGCACGTCCGCGGATCGGGCGCCGAGGCCGCCGCGCTCACCTACGGATTCACCATGGTCACCACGGCGGTCTTTTTCAATCTCACGTGGTTCTACGCGTCGGTCGGCAGGCGCCTCCTGCGGCCCGACGCCAACGCGGGAGTCGTGAGCGGCATCACGCGCGCGTACCTGCCGGGGCCGTGGATCTACCTCGCGGCGACGCTCGTCGCGTTCGTCAGTCCGACTGCGGCTGTCGTCCTGTTCATGGCGATTGCCCTGATCTACGTGATCGAGAGCTCGTTCTTCGGCTACGAAACTATCCGCTGAGCGCAGCGATCAGCGCGTCGACGACCTGCGGGTCGAACTGCGTGCCGCTACCGCCGCGCAGCTCGGCCATCGCGACCTCCTGCGACAGCGCCTTGCGGTACGAGCGGTCGCTCGTCATCGCGTTGTAGGCGTCGCAGCAGGAGACGATCCGCGCGAGCAGCGGGATGCGCTCGCCGACGAGCCCGTCCGGATACCCCTGGCCGTCCCAGCGCTCGTGGCAGGAGCGGACGACCCGCCCGATCTCGCCCAGCAGCCCGCCGACGCGTAGCAGCAACCGCTCGCCTTCGATCGTGTGCCGCTCGATCACCGCGCGCTCCTCGTCCGTCAGCGGGCCCGGCTTGTTGATGATCGAGTTCGGCACGCGCACCTTGCCCACGTCGTGCAGCAGGGCCGCGAACTCGGCGTCACGCCGCTCCCGTGCCGAGAGCCCGAGCTCGTCGACGACCTTCAGCGTCAGCTCGACGACGTCGCGGCTGTGGACGCCGGTGTACGCGTCGTCGGCCTCGACGACGTCTCCGAGCAGGAACGCGGTTCCGCGGTAGGCGTCGCGCAGCTCGAGCTCGTGGTCGATCCGCACCCGCCGCTCGCGCGCGAACACCGACAGCAGCGCCACCAGCGGCAGCGCGAGCACGACGCCGTACGGGGAGGACTCGGACGCGAACGCGACGGCGAGCCCGACCGGCGCGAGGCACGCGTCGATCGCGTAGACCCAGACCATCGCCCGCAGCTGAACGCTCGGCCGCACGCCGAGCGCGAGCCACTCACGGCCCGCCGCGCAGATCGTGTCCAGCGCGAACTGCGACAGCAGCGCAACGACGTAGAGCGGCCAGTCCGACAGCTGCGGCCCCCGCTCGCCGGCGAGCCCGAGCACCAGCGCGGACCCAACCGCGTACCAGGCGAAGACGACCCTCATCCCGACCCGGGGGAGGGAGAGCGAGCCGCGCACGTGCTCGTCGAGGCTCCCGAGCACGATCCCGGCGGCGACCGCGAGCGGCACGAGACCGACCGGCAGGACGAACAGCATCGGCACGAGGATCAGCTCGGTCGGCACCGCGGACCCGGTCCCGATCTCGAAGTCGAGCCGGAACGCCGCCGCGTAGGCGGCGACGAGCAGGATCACCGCGGCCGCCCCCGGCTCACGCTCCGACGGCAGCAGCAGCGCGAGCGCGAGCGCCGCAGCGAGAAACCCTCCCGCGAAGAGGGCGAACGACCACAGCTCCCGCCGCGCGAGCTGCTGGAGCCGCCGCGCGCGCCGCTCCTCGATCACCCGCTGCTCGTCGGGATCGAGCAGGACGGACCGAGGCGTCGTCGTGGAGGCCGCAGTGGACATCCAGAGAGACATCGTCCGCGCACCCGCGCGGGCCTCCCTCGAACGGGGGATCGGGCGATGGGTGAAGCCCCCTATCGGGTGATGCAACTCGGCCCCGGCCGAGGAAAGTGAGACGACTTCAGCGGCGGAGGAAGGGAGGAACGTGGCGGCAGCCGTGGCACGGAAGTGGTGGGCGTTGATCGGAATGGCGGTCGTGACCGCGCTTGCATGTGCGGCGACGGCGAGCGCCGGCCTGATCACGACCGGGTCCGGGGGGTACTGCGATCCGGACGCCACGAGGGCATTTGCCCGGTGGGGCGATTCCGCGTACTACACCCGCCTCCTGAACGGCGGCTTCGAGAACGGCGCGACGGGCTGGACGCTGAGCGGCGGCGCGAAGGTCGTCGCCGGGAACGAGCCCTACTTCGTCAGCCGCAACCGCCTCGACAGCCGCTCGCTGCTCCTGCCGGCCGGAAGCTCCGCCTACAGCGGCACGGTCTGCTTCGCGCTCGGTGACTGGCACCTGCGCCTGCTGATGCGCAACGTCGGCTCCGCATCCGGCGGTCTGCGCGTGCAGGTGATCGTCCCCAGCCTCGTCGGCGGCCTGCTCACCGTCCTCGACGGCGGGACGGTCAAGGGGAGCGGTGCCTGGTCACCGTCCCCGCGGCTCGCACTCGCCCTGTCGAACGTCACGAGCCTCTTCGGAACGCGGGCCGTCGCCTTCCGCTTCACGCCGGTCGGCGCCGGAGCGGCGTACCAGCTCGACGACGTCTACCTCGACCCCTGGAAGGGCACCTAGCCCGGAGGCCGTAGGCCGTCGAGTACGACCTCGACGTAGCGCCGCCAGAGCTCCGGGTCCGGTGAGTCAGCCGCCCCACGGATGGCCGAGCCGACGAGCGTCGAGACATCGTCGGCTGCGATGTCGGGCCGGAGCGCACCTGCCTCCTGTGCACGTTCGATCAACTGCTGGATAAGCCCGTTCAGCTCAGCCTTGGCAGCGGCCACCTCGCCCACGTTGGCGCAACGCGAGAAGCCCTCGTGTAGCCCGCGGTCCCGCGCGTGCAGCTCCCCCGCGTGCCAGACGAACCCACGGAACGCCTCGCCCACGTCCGTCTCGGTGAGCGCATCCTCCACGAACCCGATCAGCTCCCGGATCTGCTTCGAGACCACAGCCGAGACCAGCGCGTCCTTCGTGGGGAAGCGGCGGAAGACGGTGGCGTGGCCGACTCCGGCCCGGCGGGCGATCTCGTCGACGCTGACGTCGCAGCCACGTGCGGCAAAGAGCTCGGTCGCGGCGTCGAGGACGCGCTCGAGGTTGCGTTGGGCATCCGCTCGAAGCTGGGTGCTCATGCCGCCGGAACCGGCGCCGCGATGGCTTCGGCCTCGATGCGCGCGACGTGCCGCCGCCGCAGCAGCACCAGCATCGTCACAAGCCCGGCGACGACGAACGCGGCGCCGCCCGCGAAGGCCCAGTGGAAACCGGTGACGAGTGCCTCGGGGTCGGTCGCGCCGCCGGCACTCGCGGTCTTGCTCGCCGCGAGCGTGGAGAGGATCGCAAGACCGAGCGCACCCCCGATCTGCTGCGAGGTGTTGAAGAGGCCGGAGGCAAGCCCCTGGTCCTCGTCCTCGAGCCCCGTCGTCGCGATCAGCGTCAGGGGCATGAACACTGCGCCCATCCCGAGGGAGGTGACGATCAGCGACGGCAGGACGTCCGCGGCGTACGTTCCGTCCACGGGGAGCCGCACCAGCAGGAGCATTCCGATCGCCGAGAGAAGCATCCCCAGGGCGGCGACCGGGCGGACGCCAACACGAGGCGCGAACTGCGAAGCAAGGCCGGCAGAGAGCATGACGCCCGCGGTGAACGGGAGGATTGCGAGACCCGCCTTCAGCGGCCCGTAGCCGAGCACGCGCTGAATGTAGAGCGTGTTGAAGAAGAACATCGCGAACACCCCGGACGCGACAAGCAGCATCACGACGTTGGCGGTCAACAGCGACCGCACACGGAAGATCGACAGTCGGACGAGCGGCGCCGTCGAACGCAGTTCGATCACTACGAAGGACGCGAGCAGAACGGCCGACAGCGTGAAGAAGCCAATCGTCGTCGCCGAGCCCCAGCCGGCGGTCTCGGCCTTGACGATCGCGTAGACGAGCGACATCAGGCCCCCGGTCACGCTCACCGCTCCGGCGACGTCGAATGACCGGTGCGCATGCTCGTCCCGGGATTCCGGGATCAGCCGCAGCGCAAAGGCAAAGGTCACGATGCCGACCGGCACGTTGACGAAGAAGATCCACGGCCAGGAGAGCAGCTGGGTGAGCAGGCCGCCGAGAACCAGGCCGAACGCCGCGCCGCCGATCGCGATCGCGGCCCAGACGCCAAGCGCGCGGGCGCGCTCACGGCCCTCTTCGAACGTGGTCGAGATGATCGAGAGCGCGGCGGGCGAGATGAACGCGGCGCCGAGGCCCTGGAGAGCTCGCGAGGCGATCAGCATGCCCTCGTTGACTGCGAGACCGTTGAGCAGCGAGGCAACCGTGAACACGACGATGCCCCCGAGAAAGAGGCGCTTGCGCCCGATCAGGTCGCCGGCACGTCCCCCAAGCAGCAGAAAGCCGCCGAAGACGAGCGTGTAGGCGTTGACGATCCACTGCAGGTTCGCCTCGCTGAGCCCGAGGTCGGTCTGGATCGACGGCAGGGCGACGTTCACGATCGTCGCGTCGAGGACGACCATGAACTGGGCGAAGCAGACCAGGACGAGGACGACCCACTTGTTGCTTTCACGGTTGCTCATCGCACTCCTTGCAAAACGGACGACACAGTCCACTTAGCGTAACAGAAACGGACGGGCCAGTCCGGTTAATACACTGTTGCGCGATGGAGAAGTCGCTTCCCGTCGCCGAGCGCCCTCGCCGCCCCGAATGGATGAAGGTCCGCGCGCCGTCCAGGGACTCGGCCTACTTCGACGTCAAGAAGCTGATCCACGGCGCCTCGCTGAACACCATCTGCGAGGAGGCCCGCTGTCCGAACATCGCCGAGTGCTGGGGCCGAGGGACCGCCACCTTCCAGATCCTCGGCGACACGTGCACGCGCGCGTGCCGCTACTGCTACGTCCATTCCGGCAAGCCGGACTCGCCGCCGGACCCGCTCGAGCCGCTACGCCTCGCGGCGACGGCCGCGAAAATGAACCTCAAGCACGTCGTCGTCACCTCCGTCGACCGCGACGACGTCCCAGACCGCGGCGCCGGCCACTACGCGGCGACCATCCGGGCGCTGAAGCACAAGGTTCCGGAGGCGACGATCGAAGTCCTGACGCCCGACTTCCTCGACGTCGAGGAGGAGGCGCTTCGCACCGTCCTCGCGGAGCGTCCCGACGTCTTCAACCACAACATCGAGACCGTACGCCGGCTGCACGCGCGCATGCGCGGCGCGAAGGCGAGCTACGACAAGGCGCTCTGGCTGCTCGCGCGGGCGAAGGAGGTCGCCGACTACCCGGTCCTGACGAAGTCCGGGATCATCGTCGGCCTCGGCGAGACGAACGACGAGGTCGTCGAGACGATGCGCGACCTGCGGGAGCACGGCGTCGATGTCGTCACGATCGGGCAGTACCTCCAACCGAGTGCGAAGCACGCAACGATCGACCGCTGGGTGCACCCGGACGAGTTCCGCTGGTTCCGCGAGCAGGGCGAGGCCCTCGGCTTCGGCTCGGTCTTCTCAGGACCGCTGGTGCGCTCGAGCTACCGCGCGGACGAGCAGCGGCACGCGGCCGCGACCGGTCGTGGCGCGGTGGCGTACTAGCGCCGCGCTGGCGCTGGTCGCACTCGTCGCCGGCGGCTGCGGCCACGATCCCTCCGCGAGTCCGTCGGGCACCACGGAAACCGCGGCGACGAAGACCACAGCATCCCGCGCGCAGATCTCACCGGTCCAGTCGCAGCCGCTCGAGATCAAAGGCACGGGGTTCCAGCCCGGCGAGAAGGTCGCCCTCTCGGCCAAGGGCCTTCGGAGCAGCCACACGACGGCGAGGGCCGACAGCTCGGGCGAGTTCGAAGCCACCTTCCACGGGCTCAAGAACTGCGACAGCGTCACCGTGACGGCGGTCGGCTCGAAAGGCAGCCGCGCGGAGTTCAACCTGTCGCAGATCGCCTGCGTGGATTCGTAGGAGATCGAGGGGCCGCACGCAGCGGCCCCTCGATCGTTCGCGTTCGGTCAGTCGATCCTGAGCCGCCAGGCCCCGAGGCCGTGTGATGCCGCGTACAGCACCCGCTCGGCGGAGACCATGGTCAGACCCGTCACCTCGACGTTCGGCATGCCCGGAGCAGCCAGCTCCCAGCTCGACGATCCGGCCGGGAGCATGAGGACGCCGAAGTCGCTCGAGGCGTAGACGTCGCCGGTGACCTCGTCGAGCGCGACGTCGGTCGCCGGCAGGTCGCCCCAGTTGAGCGACCGGTCCACCCAGGTCGCCGTTCCCGTGGCCGGGTTGTACGTGACCTCGAACACGTGCCCGGGCGTCGCCGGGGTGTTCACGTCGAAGCCGCTGTACGAGATCCAGGCATGGTTCCCGTCACCGGCGTCGACGTAGATCGAGCTCGGATAGCGGTTCGGCGTGGTCGCGTTGTCGATCCGCGTCCAGCTCACCGCCGCAGCAGGATCAGCGTCGACGTTCTTCGAGACGAAGACGCGGCCGGTGCTCGTCGCGGCCCAGCCGGTGCCGGTATCGGACGGCGTCCGCTCGACGGACGTCATCGTGCCGCCGGGCCGGGTACCCAGCGGCGCCGAGGTCAACGGCGTCGAGCCGATCGGGGCCCAGTCGCCGCACTGAACCGCGAAGTCGCCGGTCCACTCGTTGCAGTGCTGGTTCGCCTCGGCCAGAGTCATCGAGCCGAGCCCGAACGTCTTCGTGCGGTAGGCGGTCAGGTTCGTGCCGGCGAAGAGCGTGCCGGACACGCTCGGGTCGCTGATCACCGGCGCGTAGAACTCGGCGGCGCCGACCGGGTCCGAGATCCATATCCAGTCGGCGAGGTTGCCGTTGTTGAAGTTCACGTCGGTGCTGACACCCGTGAAGTTGTGGAAGCGGAACTCGGGCACCGCGACGTCGAAGCCGGACTGGCCGCCGTCGCCGATCATCGTGTTCCGCCACTCCGTCTTGCTGCCGAAGTTCTCCCAGGTGCCGTTGTCCTGCGTCCCGCCCTGGAGCTCGTTCACGTCGTGCGGGCTGACCGACAGGCTTTGGAACTGCAGCGTGCTCAGACCGTTGTTGACGCCCTCGAGCTTCGACGGGATCGCCGACAGCATCTGCTGGCAGCGGGTGAGATTGCTCCCGCTGAGCCCGCGATCGTCGCACCACGACGAGCGATCGACGAGCGTGCCGCTCGAGCGCATCACGCCGCCGTCGTTCGTCTCGACGAACTCGAACGGGTTTGCCGGGTTCGTCACCAGCGAGTGCTGGTCGGGGTGCAGCGCGTTCGGGTGGATCGGGTCGGTCCCGTCCATCGTCATGTCCGTCGACGTGACGCCGGCATCGGTCGAGAGGACGACCCCGCGCTTGTTGGCGATCGTCTGGCCGTACGAGTACGAGCCGCCGGCGTAGACGATGTCGGGGTAGCCCTTCGGTGAGTAGACGAACAGGTCGTACCAGCACTGCGCGGTGCAGAGGTTGAACGTGCCCCAGCCCGGCGAGGCGGTGCTCGTGCTCGTCAGGTCGGTGAACGTGGGCGAGCCGCCGGCGACGTCGTCGCTGCGGAAGAGCCGCGAGTACGGCGTGCCGACGTTGCCCTCGTGCACGTACATGCGCGTCTTCCCGTTCGCCAGCGTGTTGACGGCGATTGCCGGGCGCGTCTGGATGACTGCCGCGTTCAGGGACGGCTTGATCTGCGTCCACGTGGCACCTGCGTCGTTCGACCGCCAGACACCGCGCGCGTACAAGGCCGCGTAGAGGATGTTCGAATCCGACGGATCGAGCAGCAGCTGCCTCACGCCGCGCGGCGAGCAGATGCCCGTGTTGTTGAACTCGGCGATCGAGCCCGTGCAGTCCGACGCGTTCACGGAGCCGTTGTGGATGAAGCTCCACGACGCCCCGCCGTTGGTCGACTTGTAGAGGCCCCATCTGGTGATTCCGGGGACCGGCCTCGTGACGCCCGCGCAGCAGGTCGAGCTCATGCCGCGCAGGGCCGTCGTTGTCGCCACGTAGAGCGTGTTCGGCTGGCCGGGCACGACCACGATCTGGCCGATGCCCTTGCCCTGGAACTCGGTCTGCCCCATCACGGCGCTCCAGTGGGCACCGCCGTCGGTCGACTTGTACAGCCCGGTGCCGGCGACACAGCCGGAGGCGCAGATGTTCGCCTCACCGGTCCCGACGTAGACGGTATTGCCGGTCGGGTCGTTCGGGTCGACCGTGACCGCACCGGCGGCGTTGATCCCGAGCGGCCCGCCGAGGTACGTCCAGTGCGACTGCCCCTGGAGGACGTTGTTCGTGGACCAGACACCGCCGCCCGCGGGCGTGATGTACGCCGGGCACTTGTTCGGTGTGCACTTCGGGCCCAGCGCGATCGAGGTCGTGCGGCCGCCGGCGACGTACGCCTGCGGCACGTAGAGGCCCGAGGTGCGCAACGCGTCGAACGGGTAGAGCGCCTTGCTCGGGCCGACGCTCACCCACTCGCCTTTCTTGCCCTGGCCGCTGTGGAACGGCCGGCTCCTCGACTGCGCGAACGCGGCGCGAGCCCCGTTCATCTGCGCGACCGAGATCGTCTCCCCGGGATATGCGCGCTCCATGAACGCCTCTTCGGCGGCGGACGCCGGGCCCTCCTTCTCCATGTATTCCGGCCTGGTCGCGGCAAGTGTTTCCAGGTGTCGCGCCAGCGCCGTCGGCTCCTCGCCCCCGACGATCCGGGCTGTCGGAGCTCCGTCGCCCCCGCGCGTCGCGGCGGCGAGCAATGCCGCCACCGCTGCGAGGACCACGACGAGCAGCCCGACCAGGCCCGGACGAGTGCTTCGTGCTCGTGTCATCTCGATCTCCCTCGTGCTCGATGATCGGTGCGGCCGCCGGCGTCGGCACCAAAGATGCGCCTGCCCCGCGCGTCCGACGGCCGCCCCGAGCTGTGCAGGGTGGCTTATACAAGAATCCGCACCGATTTGCGCCGATCCGCACAACTACGCAGGGAGCCAGACAGCGAGAGGGCCGGCTTGCGGCCGGCCCTCTCGAGGTGAGACGTGTTACGACCCGACTAGTCGTCCGTCGGATCGTCGCTGAACGCCTGGATCTCGGCAACCCGCACGAAGCGCCGGGTCGACGCGGCCGAGACGTTCGTATCGCAGTCGGTGGTCGCCGCCGGGTCGAGGTCCTGCTCGCCCTGGTAGGCCGGCCCACCGGTGCACTGGTTGGTCAGCACACGCAGCCTCAGGTGGGTCGCATTGAACTTCGGAACCTTGAAGTCCCTCAGGATCAGGTGCGGCCCGTTCGGCCTCGGTGCATCACCCGGGAACGCGTCCGGCGCGCTGGTGTACACCTTCGTGAACCCAGCACCAGTCGAGCAGTCCGCTCCCTTGGCGGCGTTGCACGCCCACAGCTCGAACGACCGGAGCGCCGCGAAGCGGCTCTCGCCCGGTGCGATCATCGCGCTGACCTCGACGTGCCTGATCTCGCGCGCGTCCGTGCCCGCGAGGTCGATCGTGATCTGCTTGCCGAGGATCCCGGAGAGGGTCCCGTCGGCGGCCCGACCGTCGGCTGACCAGTTCGTCAGCTCGGTCTCGTCGATCGCGTTGCCGAAGTTGGTGCCGTCGCCGCTGGCCGTGGCGCCCTGTGCCGCGGAGGCCCAGTTCGTCGGCAGCTTTAGCTTGATCGTCGTCGACGAGCCCTTCAGGTCGGCGCTGAACCGGAACGCGCCGTAGCCGTTCGCCACGACGAGGAAGTCGTACCTGCCGTGGACGAAGGAGGCGACGGCGTCACGGTTGACGTCGATGCCCGAGTTCGTCGTCGCCGGATCGGTGTCGGCGATCGGGTTGACCTGCTTCTGGTAGTGACCGACGTACACGTTCCCGACCACGTCCGGGTGGCCCGGAGCGTCGGCCTCGAGCTCGAAGGTCACCGCGGTGTTTCCGCCGAGTGGCGACGCGAAGTCAGGTACGGGGTTCGTGTCGTTGACGGTGGTGGCGTGCACCGCCGCCGCCGCCCCGAGCCCACGCTTCGCGAACGCCCGCCAGATCTCGGTCTGGTTGGCGCCGCCGTAGCGCATCATGTCGGCCGCAACCAGCGAGTTGCGCGCGTCGACCATCGTCGGCCCGACCGGGTCGAGCAGCATCGCGTCGAACACAAGCTGGATCCAGCGTCGGTTGCCGGGGCAGTTCTGCGAGGGCAGCTCGCCCGCCGCACACTGCGCCTGCAGCGCCTTGTCGCCGACCGGGAAGGCGCCGTTGTACTTGTTGACCAGCGCCTGCCGGACGGAGTTGTTGATCGCGACCCAGATCTCGCCGTCCGAGTGCACCTCGTTGCCCGGCGTGTCGTAGCCGATGTCGCTGAAGTTCAGCGGGTTGACGTGCGCGAACGTCGACGGCGTCGGGAAGGCACCGGTCCGCGGATAGTTCATGACGTAGTTGCGGATTCCGTGCTCCTTGTTGCCCGTCGCGTACGTGCCCGTCGCGAAGGGATTCTCGCCGTCAGTCGGCACGAAGCCGTTCTCGTTGAGGTACTCGATCGAGACCAAGTCGCCGAAGGCCTCGCCCATCGCGCCGGCGTGGAAGCCGGTCCGGGAGTTGCCCTTGCCGATCATGCGGTTCTCGATCATGTGACCGAACTCGTGGCCGATCACGCCCTGGTCGTAGTCGCCGTCGACGCAAGGCGAGTAGAACGACCCGGCGATCGGTTGCCACATGAACATGTTCGTGATCGATGAGACACCGTCCGGGAGCGTGCTCATGTTCGCGTTGTCACGCGAGCCGGACTGCAGGCCCGACTGGACGTCGCCGATCACCGGGTCGCCCTCCTGCCAGGCCTCGGTGTTCCCGAAGTTCCCGGACTGCCCGTTCCAGTTCTGCTCGGTGAACCCGAGGAAGTAGGAGAAGTCGTGCATCCGGTTGTGCATCGCGAACAGGTTCACGGTCGCCGCGGCGTCGTCGTAGGTCGAGCCGGGCGTCTCCACCGCGGCCCGCTGGCACTGCCGCGTGTTCCAGTCGTTCGTCCACGCGTACGAGTAGTCGCGGAACGGGCTGGTTACCGTCGGCATGAACTGCGGCGGCGACGGCGCCCCGCCTGACGCCCACGATGTCGCGGCCTTGTTGTTGTTGCCGCTGGTCGTCAACGTCGTCACGTTCGTGCGGGCGTCGTAGTCCCACGGCACGCGAGAGGCGAGGTTGCCCACCACCATGTCGCAGCCGGTCGCCGTCCGCCAGCACCACGTCTGTCGTGTGTCCGTGCTCGGATTGCCCCACGGGAACTGGTCCGCCAGCGCGAGCGGCGGGTTGGCCGGGAAGGCCTTCCAGCGCGCCCAGTAGTCCGGCGGTGCGGGGCTGTCGTCGACGGTGACGAAGCCGGTGTACGTCCGCGGCGCCGCCCAGGCGGCTCCGTCCGCGAAGTCGCAGACCTGCACGAAGTAGTCGCCCGGCGGCACGCCGCCGGTCGGCGAATAGCGGAACTGCTCGGGCGACGTGCCCGTGTCTGCGGCGATGATCGGCGTCGTGCTCGCGCCGAGGAAGAGGTTGAACACGATGTCGTTGTTCGAGATCGTGGCCGCCGCGAAGCCGGAGAGCGCACGGACGCCCGGGCCGACGGTGAACGGGCCCTTGCGGACGTCGCACGCCGCATCGGTGCCGGGAACCTCACCGCTGATCGGCGTGGTCGTGACCGCCAGCGGCCGCTTCGCCCTCGACTTGGCCGTCGAGAAGTTGTCCGTCAGGTTCGTCCGCGCAAGGATCGCTCCCGTGCGGGCGTTGACGATCACGCGGTACGCGGCCGTGGCCGCGCTCGAGGTGTCGAGCACGATCGTCTCGTAGGCTGGGACGGCCTTTCGCGCCATCGCGAACGCGCCGAGCCGCACGCGCTGCACGTTGCGCAGGCCACCGACCCGCAGGTTCGTCCAGCCGCTGCTGACCTTGGCCGAGCGTACGTTCATGAGTGTCGACTTCAAGCCGATGCTGCTCGCGCCGCGGAGCCAGCCCTGAGCCGCCGTGAGCGTCTTCGAGCCCTTCAGCGGCACGGAGCCGATCGCGGTCGACGAGACGAAGCCGATCTTCCACCGGTTGCCCTTCGCGCGCTGAACGGCGACGGTGATGAAGCCCGTGCCGTTCACGACCTTCAGGCCCCCGAGGGCCTGCTGGAACGTGACGGCATGGGAGCTGCTGGACGAGAGCCGCGAGTCCGCATAGGCGCGGAGCCCGGACACCGAGTCGAGGCGGAAGATCACCTTGTGCTTCGCCAGCCAGGCACGAGCGGCGATCGTCGGAGTCGCACCTCGTGCCTGCTTGCTCAGGAAGCCACGCGGCCGCATCAGGGTCGACGGCGTCCCGTAGGTGTTCCACGTCGCCCTCGCATGCAGAGCTCGCACCGCCGCGCGCTGCGCGGCCGTCGGCTTGTGCAAGGCACCGGACCGTACGAAGTCGCGCAGGTTGCCGTTCTTCGACGGCGCTGCCTGGCGAACTCCGAAGCTAGGCCCGGCGAGGACGAGACTGACCGCTGCGGCGGCGAGTACCGCGCGCAGCAGCGCCTGTCTGAAATTCATCCTGCCTCCCCTTTCGGATTTCCCCCCACCCCTCGCGCAGGGGTGCCGAATAGTGCAGCGGCGATCTTGAGACCTCTATTCGCTGCTGTCAAGAGCAAACAAAGGGGCCGCCCGGAGGCGGCCCCTTTGGCTGAGTGTGCGTGCGGCCCTGGCTAGTGGTGGCCGTGGCCGTTCAGTTTCATGCGCCAGATGCCCTGCGAGTGCGTCGCCGCATAGAGGACGCGCGCGCAGTGGCCTCCGCCCATGCACGTCGGCACGCGGTTGGACGGCTGGATCTCGAGGTGCATGACCTCGTAGCGAGGCATGCCCAGCGTCGTGTGCCAGCCGCTGTGCCCGTCGTTCGAGCCGCGGAGGACGCCGAAGTCCGTCGCGACGTAGAGCGTGTGCGTCGCGTCGTCCCGTACAACGTCGGCGACCGGCAGGTCACCGTCGTCGAATGGCGTCGGGTAGGCGTTGGTGCCGCTCTCCACATTCAGGTTCGTGAAGATCCCCGAGCCTGACGCGGAGCCGTTCTCGCGGGCTTCGAACACGTGGCCCGGCGTGGTCGGCGTCGCGGCGTTGTAACCCGAGTACGTCACCCACGCGTGACCAGCATCCGCCGGGTCGACGTAGATCCCGCTCGGGAATCGCGTCGGCGAAGTGGCGTTATCGATCCGGTGCCACGTCACGGTCGCCGGGTCGCTCGCGTTCACGTTGTGGGTGACGAAGATGCGACCGGCCGAGGTGGCCGCCCACATCGTCCCGTGGTCGGCGCCGGAGCGGGCCATGAACGACATCGAGCCACCGGTGCGGTCGGCGCCGTAGAACGTGCCCGTCAGGTCACCGGCCGTGTTCAGCCCGGCCGGGCCGAGCGGCTGGTAGTCACCGCAGTTCGGGTCGTTGCCGGGGGTCACGAACTCCGGACAGTTCGCCTCGTAGAAGGCGACGTTCGGAGTCGTGTCCTGAGGCACCTGGCCCGGAGTACCGGCGCCGAACGCCCAGCTGCGCCAGACGTGCGCACCGCCGTTGTAGAGCGGGTGGGTGCCCGGCTCTGGGTTCGGGTCGCTGATCTGCGGCCAGTAGAACGCGAACGGCTCGCCGCTGTTGACGAGCGGAGCGGAGCTGATCACCCAGCGCTCCGGGTCGCCGTTGCGGAAGTTCGAGTCGC
>Ga0207428_10003496_pt1 | contig 15230 bp, 9 predicted proteins | sample RhiMethybrSRZTD1_FD_187600 | JGI IMG/M metagenome (GOLD analysis project Ga0207428, IMG submission 187600) | Populus rhizosphere microbial communities from Tennessee, USA - Rhizosphere MetaG P. TD hybrid SRZTD1 (SPAdes) (version 3) | ecosystem: Host-associated > Plants > Roots > Rhizosphere >...
CAGGAGCGCAGTTTTGAACTTCGTCATCTCATCACGCGTACCGATGGTGATGCGCGCGCAGGTAGGCATCGCCGGCCAAACGCGGCCGATGTAGACTTTCTCCTTATGCATCGCGCGAATCAGCCGTCTGGCCGGGACTCTGGCGTCGAGCATGAAGAAGTTGCTCACCGAGGGGACGAAAGAGATGTTGTTTTTCTCCAGGAATGCGAAGACATCTTCGCGAACGTCTTTGACGATCCGGCGGCGTTCGGGTACGAGCGTCTTGACTTTGAGGCTTGCGATCGCCGCCGCGACCCCCGTTATGGGAAGCGCGCCCGCGCCGTACTTATTCAATCTTTCCAGCAGATCGGGCCGCGCAATAGCCACGCCGCAGCGCAATCCGGCCATTCCATAAAGCTTCGAGAAGGTGCGCAATACGATCACATCTCTATCCATCGCGACAAGATCGGCCCCGGACGGCTGGTCGCAGAAGTGAATATAGGCTTCGTCGAGCAGCACAACCGCGCCTTCGGGCTTGTTGTTGACGAGGTATTCGATGTCTGCGCGCGGAGTGACGGTGCCGGTCGGATTGTTCGGATTGCAGATGTAGATCAATCCGGCCTCCTGCTCCTCAGCGGCTTTGACCATCGCCTTGACGTCGTGCGCCCAGGTTTGGGTCAAAGGAACGCGGATTACCTTGGCGCCGCGGAACGAAGCGCCTCGCGCCGCCGCCTCGTAATCGGGGTTTGCGCTGATGAGCGGCTTGGTCGGCGTCGTGAAGGCCATCATCGCGCGATGCAGCGGGTCGCTCGATCCGGCGAAAGCTTTAACGTAGTTCACATCGAGGTCTTCACCTTCGGCCAAAAGCTGCTCCAGTTCATCGGTCAGCTCATAGGAATAACGCCCACCGTTCTTGATGACTTTGGCGGCGGCTTCCATCGCCACCGGGCACGGCCCCAGCGGGTTTTCGTTGGCGTTGATCTTGACGGCGTCCGGCGGCAGCGGGCCAGTCTTGGAGAGCTGCGCGAAAGCCAGCGACGATTCGTTGTAGAAAGGCAGCGCCGCGACGCCGGCCAATGCGGACGCCATCCGCGTAAACGCGCGGCGCGAGACAGCATGCGGGAGATTCTGATTTTCCATGTGTCCTCCGTGTACCATCGCGCGGACTAAAGTCCGCGCCACTATGTCAATGAACGAATTTCAGTATAACCCCGCCGTTTTCTTTCCGCCGCCGAAGACCAAGGCCAGCCTTCAGGAAGCGGCGCCAACCCAGCTTTGACGGGGTTGTTTTCGATGTAAGCGATAATCCGGTAAAACTCATCATCGTCGCGCGCCCAGTGATCATAAGATTCCTCCTGCCAGAAGCTTTGTCCCGTGCGGCCAAGGATGTTGTTCGCGTCACGCGCGGAACTACCTTTCAAACACTGAGTGATCTTATTTAAGGGCACATACTCCTGCCAATCATCGATAGTGGCGCGGACTTCAGTCCGCGCAATCAGCTTCGGCCTGAGAAAAACATGGACGTGGTTTGGCATCACGACATAGGCCCACAGCGTGTATAAGTTCGCGTATCGCCGCAGCAACGCATTTTCGACCACCGCTGCGATCTTTTCATCTTTCAGCCACGGTCGCCCGCCCTCCGCTTTGTCCAGCAGACCGTCGTAGAGCGCAAACAATTTCTTGAAGTGACGTATTTTTCGTTCTTCTTCCGTCTCACCGGCGCGTGCAGATTCTCGTTCAAGTAATCGGCGAGTGGCTTCGATCTGTTCCAGCGCAGAACGCGGCATTGAGTCGCATAGACGCCAAGTAATGAAGAAGGTCGCCCCTAGCGGCTGCCAATGTGGGAGATTTCGTTTATAGAAAGTGTCCGCCATATGAGCCGCTCCCAGATTCCGATGCGGATGTGGCGCGGACTTTAGTCCGCGCTGTGTGGCGCGGACTCGTGATACACGCGCGGACTAAAGTCCGCGCCACAATTCTGTTTGACGTTGCCTCACAGACGCGGACTAAAGTCCGCGCCACTACCCCGTTCAGAATTCCACCCGTAGTCCGAATTGCCACTGGCGCGGCGTCGCCAGCCGGTAGAGGCCGGTAATCCTGCCCGCCGAGCCGGGGCAATCGACGCAGGTATTCGGGTTCGCAAGGTTCATGTGGTTCGCGAAGTTGAACGACTCGGCGCGGAATTGCGCCTTGAACCGTTCGGTGATCGCGAAGCTCTTGAAGAACGAGATGTCCCACTGCGAGAACGACGGGCCGAGCAATCGGTTGCGGCCCACGTTGCCGAACACGCCTCGCGCCGGACGACGCCACGGGCCATCGACCTGGCCGTTGGCCGTGAGCGGCGCGGATGTGATCTTGAACCATGCGTCGCGGCTCGGGTTGTCGGCCTGCCAGTCGCCCACCAGGTCGGGCCGGCACCAGCCAGTGTCGCGGTCGGCGTTGCAATCGCGATAGGTCGGCGTGAACGGCAATCCGCTCTGCCACTGGTAGATCGTGTTCACCTGCCAGCCGCCCACGATGAAATCACCCACTTTATTCGCGCCGCCGAGGTACTTCTTGCCCTTGCCGAAAGGCAGTTCATAAATCCCCGAGAGGAAGAAAACGTGGCTGCGCGTGTTGTCGTTCGGGCCATAAGCCTGCGTCGCGTCAATGTTGTAGTAGGTATTCGTGTAGTTGAACGACCGCGACCAGGTGTAATGACTCATCACCGAGAAGCCTTTCGAGAAACGCTTGTCGGCCTTGAGCTGCAGACCGTGGTAATTGTTACTGGCGTCCGAGCCGTAATAACGGAAGTTCTGAGACCAGCCGAACTTCTGGAAGAACGGCTTGCGCTGATTGAGGGACAGCGTCCCAAAGCCCTGAACCGTAGCCTGGTTGAAGTCGTAATCACCGCCATTACCGGCGAAGACGTGCGTGCCTTTCGTGCCGACGTAAGCGGCCTCGACCGCGATGTCGCCGCGCAGTTGGCGCTGCACCGTCACGTTCCACTGGTCGCTAGTCGGCAGGCGAAGCGTCTCCGGCAGGATGAACGCCGTCACCCCGTTCGGCAGGAGCGGGCGGCCGTTCGGCCCTTTCGGCTGGTTGTTGAGGATCGTGTCCGGGTTAAGCGGCTGCGGCCCTTGCGCGAGCGTGAAGACCGAGAGGAAATTCTGCGCGGGCTGATTCGACTGGATCGCCAACACGGGCAAATTCTGCGTGACGTTGTGTCCGAAGACCGAACCAAACACGCCGATGTCGAAGCCTCGCCCGAAACCCAGGCGCACGACGGTCTTTTCGGTCACGCGGTAGGCGACGCCAAGGCGCGGCGCGAAGGTCGTGAACGAGCCATTCTGATTCAGGTCCCGTCCGACCCCCTGGCTGCCCGCGATCAACACTTCGCCCGTGTCAATATCCACGAACCCGCCCTTGCCCCCGCCAGTCACGGTCTGCGGGCGGTAAAGTTCCCAGCGCCCGCCGAAGTTGATGGTGAGGTTCTTCGTCGCGCGCCACGTGTCCTGGCCAAAGAAGAACCACCGGTTCTGGCGCTCTTCCGCGTCGAGTGTGTTGCTGACGTAACGTTCAAAGCGGCTCACGTCGCCGAGCAGGAACGACGCCAGGCCTGTGCCACCGCCTGACGGCCCCGCAGTGCGCGCCGCGTCGAAGTTGAGTTCTCCCGCGCGGTGGCGATCCGACGGGACGCGCAAGTTATATGCGCGCCGGATGTCGGCGCCGAACTTGAACGTGTGGTTGCCGCGCAGATTCGTCCAGTTATTGACGAATTGAATCTGCCTCTCGTTCTGTCGCAGCGGGCAGTTGCACGCCGAGACGCCGAGCGCGTAGCCGAAGTTGAAGCCGCCTACACCGTTGATGAAGATGCCGGGCATGCCGCCCGTGAAATCGTCGTTATTGAGGCCAGGAATGCCCGAATCCTTCGCCGGAGTGGTCTGCGCCTGTCCCGGATCAACATTCACGCGGTAACGATAGAATCCGAACCGAAAGTCGGTCGTCCAATTCGCGTTCAGAGTGTAGTCGAACCCGGAGGCTATGCTCTGGTTTCGCGTCTTCGATTCGCCGGAGAAGGTCGAGTTCGGGTCGAAACCAACGCCGCCGCCGGCGCTGCCGAAGACGCCCGGCGAGATCAGCCGGTAATCGGCGAAGCTGTAGCGCCCGAAGGCATGCATCCTCTCGCTCACGTAATAATCCCAGCGTGTGTTGGTCAGGTCTTCGTCAAATTTGACCGTACCCGAACCGACGAAGTTCGGCAGGTCCGGCGAGGCCGGCGTGAAGTTCGGTAGCGGGATAAACTTGTTGAGCAGGGCGAGCGCCTGCGGCGAGAGGCGATTGGTCGGAATGACATTCTTCTTCCCGTTGATATCAACGAACTGCGCCCGGTTAGCCGGGGCCGTGTTTCCTGCCGGATCGAAGATGTTGACGCCCGTCGCGCTGAAGTCGCCCGCGCGCTCGGCCGCTGTCGGCACGCGCATCAGAACCGAACCGCCGATGTTGCGGCGCGTGCCCTGGTAATCGGCGAACCAGAACAGTTTGTTGGCGATGATCTTTCCGCTCGCCGCGCCGCCGAACTGATTGTGCTGCGTCACCGGGATGAAGCGCTCAGTACCGGGAATCTGCCGGAATTGGGTGAACGGGTTGCGGGCGTTGAAGTGGTCGTTGCGCAGGAATTCGAACCCGACGGCATGGAAATCGTTCGTACCGGAGCGCGTTTGCGCGCTCACCACGCCGGCGTTCGCGCCGAATTCGGCGTCGTAATTGGCCGTCGTGACCTTGGCCTCGGTCACGGATTCGAGCGTCGGATTGATGACGATCAGGCCGAGCATCGAGTCGTGGTTGTCAGTGCCGTCGAGCAGGTGTGACGTGCCGGCGAAACTCTGGCCGTTGACGACCTTGCGAAACGAACCTTGTGGGTCTTCGCTCGCGGCGGTCTGTCCTGGAAATGCCGTCACGCCCGGCGTGAAGATTTCAACCGCCGTGAACCTCCGATTGGGGATCGGCAGATTGGTCACGGCCTTTTCGGTGAACATGACCGCCACGTCGCTGCGTTCGGTCTTCAGCAGCGGGGCCTCCGCGCTGATCTCCACGACCTGACTGACTTCACCGACCTCCAGCTTCACGTCAAGACGCGACTCCTGATCCACTGAGACTGAGACTGTCTGCAAGGCGGCCTTGAAGCCGACGGCTTCGACGCGCACCTTATAGGTTCCGGCGATCAGAAAACGTTGCGTGAAGTTGCCGTCATCATTGGTCGTAGAGTTGAAGCTCACCGAACGCTGAGTGTCGGTGATCACCACCTTCGCATTCGGCACGGCGGCTCCTGACTGATCAAGCACTGTGCCGACGATGTTGCCATATACCGCCTGTCCGAAGGCTTTGGGCCCGAGCAGCGCGAGCGAGACGAAGCAAATTGTAACAATAGCCTTTCGCATAGTTGCGACCTCCCTGAAGGGTTACTGGGAACATTCGGTTGAAAGAGGGACGCCTCTTCCCCTGATTTTTGAGCGATCAAATTGTGGGGATAACAAACAGACTTCGTCGAACTCCGGTGGATACCTCGCCACCCGAGCTTGAGTTTGCAAAGAGCCTTCTTATAAACCAATCGCCAGAAAACTTCGTCGGCGACGTCATAATCGGATTAGTCGTTGAACCTGCTCGCCTCAATGTAGGGGCAGACCTGTGTGTCTGCCCCGGTGGTTACGTGTAACCCCGGACCGGGGCAGACACACAGGTCTGCCCCTACCATACGCTCAATCGCAAACTGATCTGACCAAAAGGCGGCGAAAATTGTTCAAAATGTGAACTTGAGACCGAATTGAACCTGCCGCGAGGTCGTAACCGTCGAGGTGATTCTGCCGGCGGTCGGCGCAATCGCCCCCTGCGCATTGGTGAAAGCGATCTGGCCCGAAGGCACGGCGAAGTTCGGATGGTTCGGCAGATTGAATACCTCGGCGCGGAACAGCAGCGAGCGCGATTCACCCAACGCGAAGGATTTGCCGATCGAAGCGTCAACGTTCACCAATCCCGGGCCGATCAGCGTGTTGCGCCCGAGCGTGCCGCGCGTGTTCGCGGGTGGCAACACAAACGCATTCACGTCGAAATAACGGTCAGGGCCGCCAAGAACCGGGTTGGAGGACGCGCCCGCTTTCAGATTCGGACGCTCGTTCGCCGAGAAGCTCGTCGTGTTCAGATTGCCCGAACGATTGAAGCCGAGCCGCACGGTGAACGGCGTGCCCGAATGAATCGACGTGATGTTGTTCAACTGCCACCCTTTCACCAGCGCCCCGGCAAGACCTTTCGAGTTCCGTCCGAACGGCAGATCGTAAGTCCAGTTGAAGGACAGATTGTGTTTGACGTGGAATGCCGACAACCCGCGATCGATGGTGCGGTCGTACCAGTCCAGCCCGTACTGCACGACGTTGCCGAAATCCTGCGAGTTGATTCCGCTCGAATCGTCAATCGAGCGCGAGAAGGTGTAAGACAACTGCGCGCGCAAACCCGCCGAGTAGCGCTTGATGACGCTCAGTTGCGCGGAATGATAAAACGATTGCGCGTCGGTCACGCGCTGCCAAACGCCCGTGAAGTTCGGGTTGCGGCGCCCCGCCGTCGGGTTGTAAGTTTTCACGCCATTGACGATTGATTCAGGCGCGAGGTTGGCGTCTCCGAGGCGGATCAGATGATTGCCGCGCGAGCCGGCATAGGCGACCGTCACATCGACGTCGCCTGGCAACGAACGCTGCAGACTCAGGTTGAATTGCATGACGTAGGGCGTCTGCAGATCGAAGTTGACCGTCTGCAACTGCGCGCGGATCGGCGCGTTCGGATTGAAGCCCTGCGTGATGACCGGAAAGGGAGGATTGTTGATCGAAGTGCGCGTCGTAAACGGCGGGTTGAGGCTGCCGGAGAAGAAATAGTACTTCGGCAGAATCTCGTCATAAAAGATTCCGAAGCCCGCGCGCACCGACGTCTTGCCGCCGCCGAAGGGGTCCCACGCGACGCCGATGCGCGGCGCGAAGTTTTTGAGCGAGGGGTTGTTGTGCCACGGATCACCGACCGTGAGCTGGCTATCGCTCACGTTGCGCAAGTTTGAAATCTTGCCGTTGACTTCAGTCGGAACAGTGACGAACTCGTACCGCAGGCCGACATTAAAAGTCAGATTGCTGCGGAATTTGTAGTCGTCCTGAACGAAGAAGCCGAAGAGCGATTGGCGATAGCCGCGCACCGGATCAACCAGCCCGGGCAGAGCCACGTCGGCGCTGCGCGCCCGTCCCTGCAAAAACAACTCAAGGCTGTCGAAGTTAAGCACGCCGCCGCGCTGGCTGACGGTGTTCTGATTGAACTGAAGGCGCTGCCCCTGTGCGCCGAGCCTTAAAGCGTGCGCGCCGCGTGTCAGGAAGAGAGTGTTCCCCCACTGGAAGTTATTCAAGCGATCCAGGCGCGGCAGGCGGAAATCGCCCCCCAGTTCAGTCACCACTCCCGAAATCGAGATGTATCCGGGCGGATCGCCGGGCACGAACGAAAGGTTCGCCGGGATGTCAACCGTGCGAACGTTGTCGGCCTCCTGCACCGAGCGGTTGAAACCGAAGCGCACGGTGTTGAGCGTTCCCGGAGAGAAGGTGTGTTGATATTCCAGCGTCATGTATTGATTGCGCGAACGCTCTTTGGTGAAAGCGATCGGCGGCTTGTTGAAAGCCTGGCGATCGACATCGCCGTTGTCGAACGTGTAACGTCCCCACAGGTTGTCGCGCGACGAAAGCTGATGGTCAATGCGCCCCTGGACGAATTGTTCTTTGGTCGGCTGCGACTCTGTGAAGAGAAATTCCGCCACGCCTCCTCCAAGATTGCGTCCGTTCGGCAGCGGGAAGAACGTTTGCAGATAAGCCGGAATCGCCGGGTGCAACGTGACCGGGGGCCTGCCGGGCAACCTGCCCTGCCGCGCATCGGCGTCGGGCACGTTCGAGACGCCGGTGACGCCCAGCCGTTCGATCAACGCTTCATAGGCGGCGAAGAAGAAGGTCTTGTCTTTGCGAATCGGGCCGCCGATGGCGCCGCCGAATTGATTGCGCTTGAAAGCGGGAATCTCCTTATCCGCCGGGTCGAAGAAGTTCTTCGCGTCGAACGCCGAATTGCGATGAAATTCGAAGAGAGATCCCGTGAATCTGTTCTGGCCCGAGCGTGTGACGGCGTTGATCACGCCGCCGGCGGATCGTCCGAATTCGGCCGAGTAAGCGTTGGTTAAGACCTGAAATTCCAGGACCGCCTCGACGCCGAGCAGTACGCCCGCCACCGAACCCGGCGTTTTATTGTATACGTTGTTGATGTCGGTGCCGTCGAGCAGAAAATTGTTCTGCTCCGGGCGCGCGCCGTTGATCGATATCTTCGGCGTACGCCCGCCGACCGGATCGTTGCCGGCGGCCAACGCCGGGGTCACGCCTGTTTGCAGCAGGGCGAGTTGTTGAAACGACCGCCCGTTGAGCGGCAAATCGCGGATCTCCTGCCTGGTGACCAGTCCGCTCAACGACGCGGAGACTGTATTGACGGTCGTCGCCGCGCCTTCGACAGTCACAGTGGTCTCGATCTGACCGATCGTCAACGTCGCGTCGACTTTGGCGTCCTGGCCTACGGCCAGCGAAACGCCTCGCCGCAGCAACGGCTGAAAGCCCGAGGCGGTAATGCGAACTTCGTAATCGCCCGACGGCAGCAGCGGCGCGCGATAGCGGCCTTCGGCGTCGGTGACGGCGCTGTGCGTCACGCCAGTGCCGACATTGCGGACTTCGACCACCGCGTTGCGCACGGCCGCGCCGTTAGAGTCGGTAATTGCGCCTTGAATGCTCGCGCCGACGGTTTGCGCCGAAACCACGGTTCCTGAAAGCAGAGGCGCGACGATCGCGATCAACAGATCCCTGACGAGTCTTCTTGCGTTCATCGGTGAGTCCTCCTTGAAGATCAACTCAATGCGTCTGAAAGTTGCGGCGCAAGAAGGCGTCTTACGCCGGTTTGAGTAACGCTAAATTAAGGCCTTCGGGATAATCAGACTTCGTTGAATTCGGGTTGATACTTCACCACGCCCGCGCATCCGCTCAAAGCGCCCTCCCGCAATTCCATCACCATGAAAACTTCGTCAGCGACGTCATACTCAGATTTTATACCGAACCTGCTCGCCGGAACGAATCCGAAACGGGGGTAATAATTGGGATGACCGAGAACGACCACATATGGATGGCCCTCCTCTCGGCATCGCCTCAACCCGTGTTCGACGAGCATCGAGCCTATGCCTTGATTCTGCCTTTCAGGAATGACTGCCAGCGGCGCCAATCCGACGCCTGTAAATCCGGCCCCTTTTGATTGAATCGCCACCGGGCTGAAAAAAATGTGTCCGACGATGAGGCCGTCGTCTTCCGCGACCAGCGAAATTACCGTCTTGCCGTTTCGCCGCAGCGCGTCAACAAGGTCCGCCTCCGCCTCGCCGCCGAACGCCCGTCGGTTGACGATTCGGATCGCTGGGATGTCTTCCGGCTTTTCGGGGCGAACGGTCATCACTCGTATTTCTTCAGTTCAAACTTTGCGATCGATTCCCGATGGACTTCGTCGGGGCCGTCGGCCAGGCGAAGCGTGCGCTGGTGCGCCCAGGCGTTGGCCAGGTGGAAGTCCTGGCTGACGCCGCCGCCGCCGTGGGCCTGCAGCGCGCGGTCGATCACGCGCAAGGCCATGTTCGGCGCGACGACTTTGATCATGGCGATCTCGGCGCGCGCCGCCTTGTTGCCCACCGTGTCCATCATATAAGCCGCCTTGAGCGTGAGCAGCCGCGCCTGCTCTATTTCGATCCGCGATTCGGCGATGTCGGCGCGGATCGTACCCATCTCGGCCAGAGTCCTGCCGAACGCGACGCGATGTTTGACGCGGCGGCACATCGCTTCGAGCGAGCGTTCGGCCATCCCGACAGTGCGCATGCAATGGTGGATCCGCCCCGGCCCCAGGCGTCCCTGCGCGATCTCGAAGCCGCGCCCCTCGCCCAGCAGGATGTTCGACGCGGGCACGCGGACGTTTTCAAAAGTGACCTCGGCGTGGCCGTGCGGCGCGTCGTCGTAGCCGAAGACGTTCAGCATCCGTTTGACCGTGACGCCTTTCGCGTCCATCGGGACCAGGATCATCGACTGCTGCTTGTGCGTGGGGGCCGACGGATCGGTCTTGCCCATGAAGATCGCGATCTTGCACCGCGGGTCGCCCGCGCCCGAAGTCCACCATTTGCGCCCGTTGATCACATATTCATCGCCGTCACGCGCGATTGAAGATTGGATGTTGGTCGCGTCGGACGAGGCGACCTCAGGCTCGGTCATCGCGAAACACGACCGGATCTCGCCGTTGAGCAGCAGGGTCAGCCACCGTTTCTTCTGCTCCTCGGTTCCGTAGCGAACCAGAACCTCCATGTTGCCCGTGTCCGGCGCCGAACAGTTGAAGACCTCGGCCGACCACGGCACGCGCCCCATGATCTCGCACAGCGGCGCGTATTCCAGGTTGGTCAATCCCCCGCCGTACTCGCTTTCTGGCAGAAACAGATTCCACAGACCTACGACCCTGGCCTTCGGCTTCAGCTCCTCTATCACGGGAATGACCTTCCACCGGTCGCCCGTGTTGAGCTGTTCGTAAAACTTCCCTTCGTTCGGATAGATGTGCTCGTCCATAAAGGCCGAGAGTTTTTTCTGCAGGTATTTGACCTTGTCTGAAAATTCAAAGTTCATCCGTGATCTCCATTTCAGAGCGCTTGTAGCGCCGCCTGATGGCATTTGAAAAAATAATGCGCCCCGCATTGTGGGGGGCGGGTTTTCCCCGCCCCTGTCTATGATCCAAGCGATGGGGCGGGGAAAACCCGCCCCTACACCCAATTGCGTGGGGGTAATTAATTCTCGAAGACCATAAGGCGGCGCCTTTCATAGCAGAGGGCTTCCGCCTAAAGTCGGTACTACGAACCTCATAAAATCGCTTCAATCAATTGAGGACCGGCCTCGGCCAGAGCGCGTTCAAGTTCGCGAGTCAAATCTTCCGCGGTCTCGACTCGCGCGCCGTGTACGCCCATTCCCTTTGCCAGGCTGACCCAATCGATCGCGGGTTGAGTCAATCCGATCATGCTCTGCGCCTGTTTGCCGACCTCTTTCGCGCCCGCCCGCATTAATTCAATCCCCAGGATGCGGTAACTGCGGTTGTTGCAGACGATCGTTTTGACGTCGAGCCGTTCGCGGGCCTGAGTCCAGAGCGCCTGCAGCGTGTACATTGCGCTGCCGTCGGATTGAAGGTTGATCACCACTCGATCGGGGCAGGCGATGGCCGCGCCCGTAGCGCAGGGCGGCCCCAGTCCGATCGCGCCTCCGGGCTGCGTCAAGAGAGTGTGCCTCGCCGCCGATTGCGACATCGCCAGGAAGGGCGCCATGCTCGTGTTGCTCTCGTCCATCACGACCGCGTTTTCAGGCAGCAGCGCGGCGACGGCTGCCGAGAGCGTCTCGGGAGTGATCTTGCCGGACGGGCGCGGCGGAATTTGGACAATCGAGTTTTGATCAATATTCACAGGGGCGTCGAGCCCTTCGGCCAGCGCTTCGAGGGCGCCGGCGACGTCTTCTTCCGGCCCCGCCAGTATGCTCGTTCGCTGCTCCGGCGAGATGATGTAGCTTGGCGCGCCAGGGTAGCCGAAGAACGCGACCGGCGGTTTGGCGCCGGCCAACACGACCGATCTGTAAGGCGAGATTGCGGCGATGGCGGCTTCCGGGAAATATGGCAGGCGTTCGACGACCGTCGTTCCGGCGCCGCGCTCCCACCGCGCTGGAAATGTTTCGCACATCAACTTGCAGCCGGTAGCGGCGGCTATTCGCGCGGCGGCTTTCAACCCGCGCTCGCCGAGCGCATAGCCGCCGAGGAAAAGAACCTTTGGCTCATCGCGCCGCAGCGCCTCGACCGCCTGATTGATCGCGCCCTCTACGACTTTCGGCGGCGGCGCGATCTCGCGAACCGCAACCGGTCCGTTCGCCGCGTCCATTTGACAATCATGCGGAACGATCAGGGTCGCGATCCGCCCCGGCTTCGTCGAAGCCACCTCAATCGCTTCAGCGACGGCGCCCGCCAGCTCTTCCGCCGACCTGTTGCGGCGAACCCAGGCGGAGACCGGTTTTGCCAACGATTCGATGTCGCTATTGAGCGGCGCGTCGGCTGCCAGGTGCCAGGTGGCATGCTCCCCGACCAGGTTGATTATCGGCGAACGCGCGCGCCGCGCGTCGTGCAGGTACGCGATGCCGTTGGCGAAGCCCGGCCCCAGATGCAACAGCGTCAGCCCAGGTTTCTCCGCCATTCGCGCGTAGCCGTCGGCCGCTCCCGTGCAGACGCCTTCGAACAAACACAGCACGGCGCGCATCCCCGCCGTCTCGTCAATCGCGCGCACCATCGGCATTTCGGTGGTGCCGGGATTGGCGAAGCAGACATCGACGCCTGCGTCAATCAGCGTGCGAATTAAACTCTCGGCTCCGTTCATAATTCAAGGTGTCAGGTGTCAGGTGTCAGGTTCCAGGTTCCAGGTTTCAGGTTTCAGCTAGGATCGCTCTTTTACTGACACCTGACACCTGACACCTGACACCTCATTTGATTGGTGAATAATCGGTCGCCATCAGGATCACCGACTCGACCTTTTCAGTAAGCTTCCCGTTCTTCTCACTCTCTTTACGGGCTTCTTGCCATTCGGGGTCGGCTCCGAAATCACGAAAGGCCTTGTCACGCGCCTCGCGGCTTGGGAAGGCCAACACGTAAACCAGCGTGTTCTCCGAGCCTTTCTCCTTGTCGGTCGGCCCCCAGAACCCCACGATCTCCATCCCGTGCTTCTTGAAAAGCTTCACCGTGTGGTTGCGGAAGCGGGCGTGAAGTTCTTCGAGTTTACCCGGCGCGGCGGTGTAGGTGCGAATCTCGAAGCAGCGCGAGCCTTTCGCGAGCGACGGGCTGGGCGCGACGGTCGGCGGCGCGGGCGCGTTTTGCGCCGACGCGCCGATCGAAACAAGGGAGAGAATGAATGCAAAGGAAATCAATTTGAAGAGTTTGTTCACTTATTCTCCTTTGAGCCCAACTGAATCACGTTGAAGCTGATGCAGTTTCTTCCACATTGCAGCCGCCTCAGAGCCAGCGTGATTGAGTGAGACTGAAGCAAATTGAACGTTGTTTGTCTCAGGGATGACTCCGGAGCGGGAGCGATCCCGCTCCGTGAAGGTGTTTCGGATTGAGTGTCGCGGTGAACGACAGATCAAGCCTGACCAACAACGCGAGCGTAGGACACGCGATGATGGCTAATCCCAGTTTACCAGTCCCATTTCATTCCAGCCAACATTTACGCGTCTATCTCGCCTTTTTTCCACGAAAGGCCAGTCATCAATGACAACACCGAAACGCGAAAATCGCGGACGTTTCAGACCTGGACACGATTCGCGCCGGCATCGCTTCACGCGCGATGAGTGCGTGAAGGGCTTCTGGGCCGCACTCGATTCGATCATCACCAGATACCCGACCGCCGTCGATTCCAATGGCAGGCATATGGCTTTCGGCTTCCTCGCCATCGCGGGTCGGCAATCAATCAACACTTCACCCAATAAGGAGTCTCCCTGCGGCGGCGCGGCGTGACAAAGTGAATCCTATCTGATTCAGACTTGGCCGATGTTGGCGTCTGGCCTAGACTGCGCCCGAGGCAACCGAGGATAGCCAAGCGTGATGACATTCGGAAAACTGATCCGTCCGAGATTGAGGCGCTCATCCAGCGCCTCACAGCGGATTGCAGTTGAATGAGTAGACGAAACAGCTTTTAATGGAGCTATGGCATACTCATTCGACCTACGAAAACGAATCGTTGACTCAGTCGAGCGTGGAGACAGAACCAAGCGGGAAATCGCAAGTTGTACTGAAAACCGCTGTAAGCCGGCGGAATAGTTACTTTTGGTTCGATTCTGTTGGAGAGCTATTCGACACTTCCTCAATTAGCTTAGTAAACCTTTCCAGATCGTGAAGTCCATAAGCGCGAGTCCATATCCCTGTTTTATCATTACCGATATAAACGACAGCGGAATGCTCACCTTTGATGGCTACCGCTCCGGTCAACGCCATTGAAACTTTATCGATCTCCGGTTTGGCGCCTGTGACAAACGTCCAGCCCGGTTTTGCGCCAAACATCGCTCCCCAGGTCTTAAGCCGCTCTGGGGTGTCCGTCTCAGGATCGACGCTTACAGTGATGAGATTAATGTCTCTGCCTAAACGTTCACCCAGCGCGCCTTGAAGCTTGGAAAGGTTCTCTCCCTGCATCGGACAATACAATTTGCAGGTGGTAAAAAGAAAACTGATAACAACTACTTTGCCCTTAATCAGATCGGAATAAAAATGTATTCTCTTACCGTCCTGATCAAAAACATCTACATCAGGGATTGATGGCTCAAAACCGGTCTTTGGCCTCTGCGCGCTCTGCGTCGGGGATGGGCCCTGACGCTCACCGCGAGGGATTGATGCCCGTTCAGATTCATTTTTGGATTGCGATCTTGGCGCTCCAACAGAGCGACTCTCAGACGCACAGCATAGCAAGACTCCGATCACAGTAGCCGATAACAAGCCGACGTTTCTAGTCTTTGAGTTTTTACCGACTCTGAAGCTCTTGGGATGTCTAAAAATATTGCCCACGGTGATCCCCTCCTTACCTCATAAAGCTCATGCGGAAATAGACCACATCGTGCGCGTCGTTATTCGACGACCAGATCCATCTGGCAGGCGTGTCAGTGGGCATCCCGCTGACGTTTGCCACCCAGGGGCCGACCCCATACGGGCCATAGTCGGTCGCGTTCGCCCAGCCGCTGTCGTCGAAGTTGACGTCGGCCCAGTTCGGCGGGGCGGTCAGACTCACCTTCCAGGTCACATTGCTGCCCAGGCGCTGCCCGGCGACTCGTATCTCGGCCAGCAACCCGGCGACCCCCCCGGCGTCCATTCCCTTGATCGCCACGACATTCTTCCCCGTCCGCGGCGTCAGGTTATAGGCCTGCGACAGCATCCAGTCCGCCCCTGATCCTTTGTAGCCGCCGTTGAAATACAGGTCGTAACTGTTGTCGCAGGCTACGATGGCCGCCGTAACATTTTGGCGGCTAAAGCTGACGCGGAAATAGACCACATCGTGCGCGTCGTTATTCGACGACCAGATCCATCTGGCAGGCGTGTCAGTGGGCATCCCGCTGACGTTTGCCACCCAGGGGCCGACCCCATACGGG